>Ga0209755_10000079_pt1 | contig 170922 bp, 184 predicted proteins | sample TergutCo191P1_FD_187301 | JGI IMG/M metagenome (GOLD analysis project Ga0209755, IMG submission 187301) | Cornitermes sp. P1 segment gut microbial communities from Petit-Saut dam, French Guiana - Co191P1 (SPAdes) (version 2) | ecosystem: Host-associated > Arthropoda: Insects > Digestive... | reverse complement strand
AAAATCCGGTGTCGCGCACATTAAACTGCGTCCCCGTCAAGAAGTGAACAAGGGTATCAGCTTCGTTTGATTCAACCATAAAATGAATATTGTTGTTGGTAGAACCTCGAACCTGAAACGTTCCGCCTGTCGCAAGCACCTGCGAGTTGCCTGTGAATTGAGCATCCGCCGTGTCTGCCGATAAAACGCGAGACGTGTTAAAAACCCCAAGGCGGGCGCGGGTGCTATCATGCATTGCCGCCGCCGCCATCCGCGCCCATTCGGGATATCGCGGGTCGTTGAAAAATTCATCCAACAAACCAGCCATAAAAAACACACTATTGTCATACAGTGCAGAAAGCGCGCCGTTGTCGTTGGGTTGCGCACCTGTGCGCCTATTGAAAAAAGGTGTATTTACGCCATCGTCAATTGCGGGTGTATTGCGATTGGGGTCAAAACCCCGATGCCAGTCTTGGGATTGTTCCGTCATTTGCTTTACTGTGCCGTTTACAATTCTCAAAACGGAGCTAGAATCCATATGAAAACGGGGGTCGCCCGACATAAGAAAATGCCCGCCGTCACCCTGTAAAAAGAAACTTGCAAGGGCTTTTATGAATGCGCCTTGTTCCAAGTCAACACGCGAACCGTCAATCATCCTGAAAAAAGCACTGTCGCCCATTAGGGATTGCGCACCGCCATACATCATATCCCGTGCGCCGTTGTATCTAAAAAGCCCTGCGCCGTCTGTCATATGAAAATTTGCACCGCCGTTAAGTTGTGCCATTGCCATGCCCGTAAGGATTGCCCGCCCCATGTCAGAAGCGAGAAACAGTCCCATTTCGCCGATTTTTACCGCCGCCGTTGCGCCCGTCCCCCAGTTTTGCGCGTCAAGCACAATGCGCCCGCCGCCGCCCCCACTAATATTGCTGAATCTCAAGCGCAACAAATCGCGGTCTGGTTCGCCGCCGCCGGGGTTTGTTCCCGCCGCCCACTCTTCACCATTCACGCGTTCTACGCTTGGCGAAAAAGGAATATCTCCCTGTATTTGCCCCACTCTTTCAAATTCCGTGTCCGTAGTAAACTGCGCAAAACGACCCCTAGCTGTTATATCAGCTCTGTTTATTTTACTGTCAAGATGTTCCTCTACGTTTCGCCCGTCGGAGTGAACAACGCCCATTGCGGAAATATCGTGCGGTGTTCCCGCGCTGTCGGTGATTGTTGCTTTTGGGTTAGCCATCCAACGTCACCCCCTGTGTAAATGTTAGCGTTTCTCCGTCAAAACTCGGTTGCAAAATTTTGCCCATGAGTTCGTTTAGCATACGGTGCGTAACGAAACCGTCCAGCGCGAAACGCACTTCAATACTTGCCAGTTCTTGGTTTGTTACGAAAATGGCAAGCTCGTGGAAATGCAAAGTGTCTTGCTGTCCCGGGTTAATCGGCGGCGAAAGGATATTGTCCGTGTCCGCGCCGTTCAACCATGCATACGCAAAGGGTATGCCCAACTGCACAAGATTTCCGCCACTGTCGAATTGGCTGTTGGCGTACAGTAAAAGTTCGCGGATGGGTGTAACCGCAGTTATACCCGCATTGGAAACCTGCGTTGCAATTTTCAACAAAGAAGGCTCTACAGTCTCGTCTTCTGATACGATAAGCTCCCTGTCATTTATTTTGATATCCACCGTAACGGGATTAACCAATGCCGTAACCGTTGCAGGGTTGCCGCTAAGTATTCCGCTACCAGCCAGCACATAATCGGGGAAAACTTTTTCGCCGTTGTACATAGCCGCCGTAAGTGCCGCCGAACCCGCACTTGTTAAAATCGTTTCAAATCGCGCCATTTTTCTAAGCCCCTTCCTCCGTGATAATTTTCAAAAAGCCCCGCTGAATGTTTCCGTCAACATCAATAAAACCGGGGATGGTTGTGCCGTTTTCAAGTTGCAGATACATAAGCGTGTCGGTTTCTTCTCTTTCAACGGGCGTTGCCGTATGTTTTACTGCGTGTATCGTTTTTGCCGTAGGGATAACGGGCGTAGCGTCCACCGTATGGGTAAAATATTTGTTACGGTCAACGGGCGTTGCCATGTGCTTTACTGCGTGTACCGTTTTTACCGCAGGGATGACGGGGGTTGGTTCGTGTACAAAAAAGGCGTGAATTGTGGATATGAATACTAAATCCGCAGGCAAATGATGCCGCATAGCCGAATTAAACTCACGCAATTGCCACGAATAATCCAGCGGGACAGACACATTAAGGATAAGCCGCTCCCAATCTAGGAACACAATAAAATAGTCATCCTTAAAAAGGTTTGGCAGAAATGTATCTGTTAGCCAACGCTCCGTAAATGGTGGCTGTTGCCGTTTTTTTACCAAAACAGCCCCGCGCCTATCTTCAATATCATCAAGACGTAAATCCGGCATGATATCGTAGGTTAATTCCAATAATCCTATTCCATTTTTATCGGCCTTTGTTGCACGAGTGTTATTAAAAACGCGCAAGATTTTAGCCTCTTGCGCGTCAACTTCGGGTTGTGTAACTCTCCAAACCTCCTGTGCTTCTATGTTATTGTTGTAAAATTGATTGTTCGCATAGTCCTTTATCATGATTGCACCAACTCAAAGCCTATCAATACAGGCAATTCTTGTTTTTCTTGGCTTTGATTTATGATAAGCCCCTGCGGGTCTGCACTTCCGTCAATTTCTATTCCGTCGAAAACAACGCCCGATACAATCCCGGCACCTGCAATCAGTGTGCCTATAACTTGGGGATATAAAATTGTCTGCCAGTCGTGTTCTTGGCGAATTTTTTTGGCGGGAAACCACTCCAGCACGGCTAACATACGGTCGTAGGCTTCGGAAATATCGCCGGTAAACGCCGATTGGTTGTCCAACATAAAATCATTTAGCGCGGAAATATCATCTCCAAGTTGAACAAAATTGTTTCTAATATTCTGTGCGCCACGATAATAAGTATTTTCCCATTCGGTTAGAACATTTTGACGCATTTCCGCAAAATACAACTCAACAATTTCCAACGCACGTGTTTCTATTTGCCCGATGGTTGTTCCCACTCTTAAAATAACGGGAACTTTCACAGTTATTGTGCGGTTTTCCGGTGTTGATACTGTTACACGATGCCCAATGGGCGCGAACCCGAAACCACTGCCGGAACGGGTAATAGGGTCTACTAAATCATTAACGATTTTAATAAAATCAACACTTACGGGTTCGTTATTTGCACCGACAATCGAAATTTTACTGTTTCCACCACCACGCCAAACAGGGAAAATCATCAAATCATGTACGCCGTCTATTTTTTGAACTTCTTGCTGATATTGCGCAACGTTGCCGCCGAAAGCATGACGGCGCAAAAATTGCAAGAAGCGGCGACGGTACTGCTCGTCGGTTTCACGGTCTTGACCGGGAATGTACGCGCCACCATCGTCTGTAATTAGCGCACGACCCAATCCATTAACATTTACGCCTATTAAATCGCCAAAAAATTGGTTGCCAACAGTGCCAACAGTTTCACATATAAAAATCACTTCGCCGCCTGCCGTTTCTTCAATTAAAAACGCAAGCGCGGGGCTTCCGGTTTCAGGCGCAAGCAACCGTGATGCAATTGGAAAATCTGCAAGTTCCATGCGATTATTGTATGTTCTTCCGCGCCGACGCGCTTGCGTTGCTTGGAATCGCGGAAAATCATAATCCCGCCCTAAATCATCAAGATTCTCCCCGGTGGCAGTGTATACAAACACTTGAGAGCGCAATATTTCAACCAGAGTTGCAAGGTCTGCAATTGCCATAGCCGACGGCGCAAGGGTGTCATATGCTTCTGATGTGGGGCGTGTGTCCAGCACCGGCAAACCGTTATCTGCTCTCGGCGCATTTAGCCTGTCGAACATTCGGCGCAAAACAACCATATAATCTTGTCTTGCAGGGGACAGGTCGTTGAGGACGGAAATTAATGCCGTGACAAGTTCCGCGAAGTCACGGTCTGATTCAAACGGTCTTATCCTCATAAGAACATCGTTTTTGAAATCAATCAAAGACTGGTGCATATGTCACCTCACTCCGTTAAATTTATATCATGCATTAAATCAAAAACACCTACCGTTGCCGTGATTCTTATCAAAACTCTCAAACTCTTAAAATTTTGCTCGGTGATGCTTATAATTTGCGAGTTTATATACCTCTCATCGCTCACAAGGCAGTCATGAACCATTTGCGGCAATCTTGCGCGGGCATATGCGGCTGTTCTTCCGATAAGCAAATGAAATTCGCTTCCGTGGTTGTTGTCATAAATAGGATATATATATCGCGGTGTTCGGAAGGTTTTATAAACCGCTTTGCGGTATGCGTCGATACCGTCAACATACCCTGAAATGCGAGTTTCATTTTTATTAGAGCCGCGAACATGAATATAATTCATATCCAGTGTTGGCAATGGCTGTGGCTGTATCGGTACAGCAAATTCATCGCGGAAGGATTCAAGCATTAGAGCATCACCTCTTCCATTGCTTCCTCAATTTGCACTGCTACAAGTCTTGCGCCGTTTTGCGCACCTTCGCGTACAAGGTCGGCGCGATATTTCGCGCTTAATTCTGTCGGATAAACTTGTGGTGAGTATGAATATCCACCTATATTAACAACTACCGTTCTTGTGGTAGCATATTCCACAGGATGCCTATTTTCATCGCGTGTGAATGGCGTGTAGTTGTCACGCATAGTTAACACCCCTGTTTGAAAAGCACCGTCCATGTAATCACGGCGGGCAACATCTTCACGCACTCGGATAAATTCGCCAATGATATCGTGCATACCAACATCAGCAACAAGCATTGCGCCATCGGGACGGAAAACTCCGCGCTCCCTCGCGCCATCCTGTGCGGTTGCAGTCATGCTTTGTATCATTTCCAGCCTTTGCAAAATGGGAGCCATTGCTCTTTGTGCATATATCGTGGCAGATTGCAAATCGTACCCTCTATCCATTAGACGTTCTTTTTCACCTGCTCTCAAAGCGGCAGTTCTTGCCGCAACTAAGCCCCAGACTCCATCTGTTGCAGTGTTTATTGCGTTGGTATATATCCCCAGAGCGTTGCCTTCTTCGTCCCATATTCCAACCATATCCAAGAAAGCATTAGCCTGCCTTACGCCCATCAATTCAATTTGCGCTTGTGTTACGCGATATACCGCATCTTCAACATCCAGCAATGCGCCGCGCTCATCGAACAGCATATTAAAATACTGCGGGGAAAGGTTCATAATTTTGTTGAAATAATCAAGGTGTGTAGCATATGCGCTACTTGTGCCTTCAATTGCGTGTTGCAGTGCATGGTGTGCGCCACGCACGGACTCTGCGGCGGCATAAGTATCACGGTAGGAACGGGTCATGTGGTTATGGACGCGCTCGTGGATTGCAGCGGTTGCGGATAATCGGGAGGTATGCCTGTCGATAGTATCTATTAGTTCTTTGATTTCTACATCATATGCGTTGACGTAATTTGCCGCATTGACATATGATTGGTTTAGCTCATTGAAGTGAGATATTGTATTTAATATTGCATCAGCATACTCACCTTCAAGTAGTTCCATGTGGCTATTCAGCAATCCCATATGTTCCGCTAAGTTTTCACGTTCGTAAATATCCAAATTATCAAAACGCCTAAGCATTTTTTCAACCTCGTGGAAAATCCCGCCATCAATCTCTGTAACGTCGTAACGCACCCTAGTTCCAAGCCTTTCGCCTACAGTTTCACCAAACGCCCTACGTCGTGTGCGTTCATGTGCCGCACCATCTACCCCGCGCTCTCCGAATAATTCATCAAGCATTTCATACCTTGCAAATGTAACTGCTTGCCCTGCAAGAATTGTTTTAAGGTCAATTTGTTCTTTCAGCAATTCGTTTTCTTGCGAAAACCGCAAAATGGGGGCATCGCTCGCCCCATGTTCTCCAAGGAGATGCATGAGTTCGATATTTTCAGCCAAGTTGGTTGAAAGTCTCTCGCTTTCATTGCTTAGCCTTTCGGCGCGGCTAATAAGTTCTCCAATCGAAGGCAGGGCTTCATCATCCGTACCACGGCGCAGCATGGATATAGTATTTACGATTGCCATTACACCCGTGGCTATTAGGGTAATCGGACCCAACATTGCGGTTAGTTTCGCCGCAGTGGGGATTGTTGACTGAATGGTTCTGTTTAACTGCGTAACAGCTACCATACCCTGTGCAATACTTTTTGGGATTACGCCAAGGGAACTAAGCAACCGCGCCGCCGCTCCTGCCATTTGATTCATGCCCCGCGATGATGCACCGGCCTTGTTGCCGACCTCTTCAATCGCATTCCCTGTTGCTTCAATTGCTTCAACTTTTTCATGTATGGCATCTGTCATTTCAACAATCTGCTCTTTGGTAGCATAGAAGTTTTCAAGCATTTCCTCATTATTTGCAATGATATCCTCAAAAGCAACGCCGAATGATTTTTTAAATGCTTCTGATTTTTCGGTGACAAGAGTCATGTAGTCAGCAATGTCGTTGATTGTTCCGGGGATTTTTTCGAGAACTTTGTGCATATCTGTGGCATTTTCCTCGACACGTTTAAGGTTATCGGCAAAAAAATCTACCTTCTTTGCCCCTGCGGTAAACTTGATGTTTACTTCCGGGCTTAGCTTCTCGATTCTTTCAACGGTATCAAGTACTTGCGTGCTATCGGCAGTTAACGTGATATTTTTTTTATCTATATTTAGTAGCATTGAAAAACTTTCGTTATTTACATTTACAGAAACTTCAGGGTTAAGGTTTTCTATTCGCTTTACAGATTCGATTGTTTGTGAGATATCGGCGGTGAATTTTACATTTATCTCCGGATTGAAGTTTTCTATTATGTCTATGGCTTCAATTGCGCTGTCTGCATCGGCAGAAAATTCTAAATTAATTTCCGGATTAAGCCGTTCGATTCGATCAATCGTTTCCATTACCTGTTCGACATTGACGGTAAATTCAACATTCTTTACTATGTCGCCTAGTAGCTTTGAAGTGCTTTCATCATTTGCGACAACGGATATTTCAATTTTCTTGCCATCAATCTTACCTGCGATTTCATCAAAACTTCTTCCAAACCTAAAAAGCCCGACTTCGGCAGCCTTAATTCGTTCTTCCCATCCACCCAATGCGGAGCGTGCTTCAAGCGCAGAGTTTTTTATTTCGTCAAGATATTTTGACATTTGATTGTCAAGACGGATTGTATTTTTTAATATCGCCAAAGCTACCACCTCCGTAAATATGTAACGCGAGGGGAAATTACAGCCCCTCGCGCTTTGCTTTCATTTCGTCAATTTCCTTTTGCAGCTTCAAGTCGTGTTTCAAGTCCACATCCAGCATTGCTATTAACTCGCCTTGTTGGTGTGCCGTGAACGAAAACCACTCACCGAATGTACGGGCGTAATTGCTACGCTTTACCCATTGCATACCCCAAAAGTATTCGGGGCAAAACAAATCTCCGTTTTCCTTACGCCCGTAAATCAGTCCCCCGCTGTTTTAGCGGCATCATCCACGGCGGCATCGTGTTCGTCTTGTACTTCGGATGTAAATTTGTCAATTTCGTGGCACAGTTCGCCTATACCTGCGTGTGAAAGTACACCTTCAACAAATTGCGCAACGCTGTTGCAACCCAACTCGTTAAGGGTTTCCGGATTTACGCGCTTAAACTCCATCGCGTAATTTGACGCTATATAAAGATTTTCACGCGCAACCTCGTCACCGCGTAAAATAACTGCACCGTCAGTGCTTCGCTGTATTGTACTTTGGATGCGCATACGGTCAATGTAGGATATCGGGGAAATTGTGAACTTTATCCCCTCTACGTCAACAGTTTTTTGCTTTTCCATTCGTGGAGCATTGTCGTGGAAGCGTTTAATTAAATCAGACATTTTAGACTACCCCCTGTATAGGATTAAAGGATTGTACAAGTGTGGTTTCGCGTGCATGAAATGTGACGCTTGAATGCATAGTGCCTGTGCCGCTTCCGGATGATGGCGCGTCGTTATACCCAATTAGCGTACACTGCTCGTAAAGCGTGATTTCTTTCCCTATGGCGGGGCTTTCAACGTCGCTAACTTCTTCTTTTAGAGAAAAACGCGGCAAGCGTTGCCCTTTTTTCTGGTTAAACCAACGACGCTTCCAAATAGATGCCTCTGCGCCCTTTTGAAATGTTAAGACAATTTGCGTACCGTTTGCAACAACTTTAACGTAGGCGCGGCCTGTTTGACCGCCGATATTTACCGTGCGAGTAGTTGTTTGCTCTGTGGGAGCAAATGAAAAATGCTCGCCCAAAACACGCGGAGGTGCATCGGGGAAGATTTCCGTGTACAAGGCTTCACTTTCGCGGACATCGTTATCCTGTACCGTCAGTGCGTATGGATTTTTTGTATATGACATAATTTACACCACCTCTCCTAAAAATTTATGCGGGTTATCATATCCAGCGTATCAATTGTCATTGGAATCTCGAACGGAATATAGCTTGACTTCCATGTTTTTAACCCGGCGGGTTCTACGCTGATTCTTGAAATGTCGTTGTTTCGCAACATTTTTTGGGACTCGAAAACAGCGGCAAGATTGTAAAGTGCTATTCGGAAGTTTTCGCGATCATCATCGGTGTCGTCCGCATCACCTTGGAAATACCGCAAGAAGGTGTTGTTTACGGCTTGCATCCACAAATCACGAACACGCCCTGTTTTGCCATCAGTCCATTGAATTGTTTTATTGCGGCGCGTTCGCACAAAAGAACTTATTTCGCGCACGATGTAAACTCCGCCGTCGTCGGCTTGGTTTAGAATCATAAAGCCTGTATTAATCGCGTCTTCGCGTTGACGTGCCGTTCTGCGTGTAGTTTGACCGGGCAAGGGTTGCAAGTCTGTTACGCGCCGCAAAAACGATGCAGTCAAATCCTTATTGCCCGCCGCTCCCGCGCTAAGTCCCGCCATGTGAAGAACAACCTGCGCAGGAGCCAATAATTCGCCGTCGAAGCGGTATCTGTCATTGACATTGTAGACGCCGGAATTATCGGAACTCGCGCCCGATGGTCTGAATATGAAAGATTTTCTGGAACGCTGCGGCGGGTCGTTGTTAAGCTGGTCAAGCCATGCCTTGTGGGAGTTCGTCGCAGTTGTATAATTGGGGTCTTCGGGGTCTATTGAAAATGCGATAACATCCCAATGTTCGTAAGCCGCCGCCGCTTTTTGGAATGCGCCTTGCCGTTCCGAATATTCGGGTACACTTCCGCTTGTTCCGCCGGAAAGCGTAATCTGTCCAAGTGGTATAGGTATCATTACGGCTCCATCTGCATTCGGGTCGTAATCATTTGGAAGCTCGTATGATACCGATGTCATTGCCCCGTTTTGGAGTTCGTGCAGACCCTCGCACAATTGCGTGCTTAAAATTTGACCGTCGAAAAATTCAACGCACTCGAACATTCCATCACGGGCTAGAATACTCCAATTGATACGATTTCCGGCAATGCCGTTTTTGTTTGCTTCAAGAGTGATAATAGTAGCGTCATCAGTCAAATACCCGCCTGCTTTTGCGCCGCCTGTATTCTGCGGGAAAATAATCCCCATAGTCGCTCCATCACTTGCTCCGTTGGCAGTTCCACCGCTTAACATGGCGTTAATTCCTATGTTTGCAGGGAAAAACTCGGGGGTAGAAGCCATACCCATTTTACGAAGCGCATCTACAGGGTTTTCCGTTGACAGCCACTCTCGAGAATGAATTTCCTGCAATTCATTTTCGCTATACCAGTCCAGCGGAAGCATTGCAATCACTCGCCCGCGCTCCGGTATAGACGTCATAATCCGCTCCATACTTTGTACATCGTGATATACGGCAGGAAGCCGTTGCGGGGGTAATACTCTTGGTACGTTTGCCATTTTGTCACCATCCTTTTAATAAAAAAAATACCGCCTGTGGCGGCTACTTCTTGGGGTTGCTAAGCTGTTTTAGCGTTCCTTTTTTTACAAGCATTTCAATTGCACTGCTTTTTTCAAGCGTGGCATTTTCGCCCGGTTTAATAAGCTTCCCGTCGGTAACAACATTCTTAACGGAAACATTCTGATAGTCCATTTCACACCTCCCATCACGATAAAATCATGGGCTGTCGAAGTGCCAAGACTTCACGCCCATACTTAGTTTCTCTAAGTGCCGCGTCGCCAAGTGCCAAGTTTACGGAATTATGCACGAATGACATACTCCCGCCATCCTCTGAAATACTTGCGACGGGATAGACGCCCTCGGATTCTTGATACGCCACTTCAGCCATTTTCATGATATGTGCGGTCATGTATGCGATGGCTTGCGCTTGAACACCACGAAAAAGCCGCCGTGAAATCCTCTGTGTGGCAAGTGGAATTATTTTGAGAACAAAATCGTCTCTGACATCGGAAAATTCTTTAGCAAACAAGCGGAAGATTCTCAAAATTTCGTCATCCGGGGTTGGTTCGGGCGGTGGTCTGTAGATAATTAAAGCCATTTCCCCGGTAGAAAACCGCGCCATTTCCCCTGTTTTAAATTTTGCCAATGCTGCCATTTTCTCACCCCTGCCTAAGCATTTCATACTTAATTTGTCGGATGTGCGCTTCTCTGTTCAATTATCTTCACCATGAACCGCATATTCCCCGTGGGAGCGGCAGTAGTAGCAATCCGCAACGTAGGAACATCCGCAACGGGTGTCTGTACCCTAAACAGAGACGATGTTTGCGTTCCATAAGTCGTGGATATCCCTGCACCGTCTACATCAAAGTTTGCGGAACTGGAATAAATAACCGTTGAAATTGTAGTACCGCCAAAAAGCGGAAACGCACCAACAACATTGTTATCTGGGTTTGAAGTCATATTGTGCATTTGCCAACGGAAGCGGTATACAGTGTTCAACAATGCGTTAGCGTTTTGGTTTCCGACCAAACCATAAGCCGCTCCGTTTATTATCGCTTGCGGCATAAGTCCATTTCCGGTACTTGCGCTTGACCCTGTTGTACCGCTCATTGCGCTAATCACAATCTGATAATCTGCGCCGTCTTTTAGCACTATGCCTGTGTCTATTGATACAGGTGTGCCGGAGGTTAGCTGTATTTGGTCGTCAAAAAATACTGTACGGGCGACACCTATATCACTTGAATTGCCGCCACTTGTCGTAACGGTTCGTATCGCCGCCGTGTCTGCATCGAAATCCCCGGCGTAAATTCCCAGCCGTCCTTTTGAATCACTCACCCAAGACCCGCCTTGTATCAGCGGTATTGTAGCGGATAGTTCGCTCTTGGGAACTGCCGTGTACACAGGAACGCCGTCATCGGATAAATCTCCCAATTCACGCGCCGTCAATCGTTGCGTAAGATGCCCCGAAAGCACACGGTTAGTTTCCGCAATCTGATTGTTCAGTGCGAGAAAGCCATCTGCGACGGCGTTGTTCAAGTCGGTAATCTGCTGTTGCTTGTCGGAGATTGCTTCTTCTCGGTTGGAAATTTCTGCGGTTAATCCATCATGAACGGTTGCGAAGTTGTTTTTAAGTGCTTGAATTTCTGTCAAAATTTCAGAAAGGTCTACAGGCTCGATGCCATCCAATAGGTCTGCGAGTGCCGAAACCTTCGACTTCAACTCCGCGATGTCGATTTTGGAAGTGGAAACACTGTCATCCAGCGTAGCAATGTCGCTTTGTAAAATTGCTATGTCGGACAAAATACCGCTTAAATCAACGTTGTCGTTAGGGATATTGTCAATTTGAGACTGGATATCGCAAATAAGTTGCGAAAGCGAAGCGTCTACCGTTGAAAGCAACCAAATTTCGCCTTGTAATTCTTCGATACGTTCAAAAATTTGCGAAATAGCTTCGTCAACATTAGGCAGTAAGTTTTCAAGGTCGGAGATTCTTATGTCATGCGCAGTAATATCTTCTAGTGCGATAATTAAATCTTCTTCCATGAGGGTGCTTTTTTCAACGTCCTTTATTGACGAACCGCCATTTACATAGTTGGCAAAGGACGTTTTTTGTGTCCTAGGAGGTGTTGCACTTCCGCCATCTGCGTAAAGACTCGTAATTGTTTTTAGTTCGCGGAGTGGGTCGAATTGGGCGTTTAACACGGCGACTTTCGCCTTTGCGCCGCCTACGGAAACAATATCCCCGATGCTTACATCAATTCCGCTCTTGTAGTTGTATTGCTTTTCACCCCATCCGCTCTTCGCTGTTTTTGATGGGAAAACTACGGAAATTACCATACTCCACCTCTTTCTTTGTATTAAAAAACGCCCTGCATATGCAAGGCGTTCTAAATTCTAAATTTTGTTTTATACTGCCGCCGCTGCGTAAGTGGGTTTGCGGATAGGTGTTTGTTGCGTGTTCCGCGCCGCCCAATTTGCACGGGCTTCGTTTAGGCTTATGGTATTAGCACCAGCATCATCATCGGGATATTCGCTCTGTCCGGGGTCGTCTTCCCAATCGCAAACAGAACAAATTTCGTACTCGCCTAACTCATTTATCGTATTTTCCCCACAGCATGGGCAAGCAATAAGATGATTCATGGATTACCCTCCTTTTCCGTCGCGCACTTGCAAATAGTCGAACCGCGCTTGGCGGTCTGCTTGACTATCTCCATCCAGCGGAAACATTGAAGAAACTTTCTTGTTTGGCACACCAATAGCAAAGTCATTGGTGCTACTATCCCATCTAACCAGTTTTCCGTGTTTTGTTTCAAAGCCTTGTACATTCCCGCCGAGGTCGCTTTGCAACACTTCAAGAGCCCTCGATTCATACTGTGCCGTTGTCAAACCAAGATAATGTCCGTTTCGCTGACGTTTTGCTAAATGCTCTTCGGCAGAATTGTCTTCAAACCCACCGCCGAAATCGTCCGTTTCATTTACAGTTACAAGTTGGGATTCTTGCCTTTCGGAGTTTTCATTTATATTTTTGCCCGATTCCACGGTATTATCCCCTGCCTTACCTTGTGCATTTCCGTAACTTATTAGTCGTGGTTGCTGTGGTTGCAAGTTTAACAGATAAACGGAATCTCATCAATGCAAAATTTCAAACAGCGACGCAATCCACTGTGAAATATTTTCGATATACGGCATGGGCTTGCAACGACAGCCCCAATCGCCCTTTTTTAGATGGGGGTTGCCGCTAGGATAAATATTCCAACCATTATCACCCGCTCCGACTGCCCCGGTTTCCCACGAGAAAACTTTTGTGTCGAGTTTTCCGTGTGAACCCCGAACGGCGGCATCGCGCATGGTTACCCATATGAATTTATCAATGCCGAGATTTGTTTGCCGCTTCTTGCAAAAATCTGTATAGAAACCGTCTGCCTGAGCCTGTGCGATATTAACGGCTTGACGGTCTGCCATTTCGCCGATTTCGACATACGCATTGTTAAGCGCGGCGGCGATTGCGGCATAATTCCATCCGGCCAAAACGCGGGTGAAATAATAATCTGTCTCGCGTCGGATGCGTTCTTCGTACCTTTTGGGTATGTTTTCTAAAAATTCATATGCAACCTCGGCTTCGTAGTGTTCTAGGTCACTTACACCACCTTGCATATATGCTAACATTTCGTGGTCTGGGAAAATTCCCGCCTGCGAAATTATTTCCTGTACAAAAATGCGCCTTTGGGCTTCGCTTGTGGCTTCTACGAAGCGCATCACAATTCCGCGCAAGGCATATTGCGTCCATAATTGATTAACAGCCGCCATTGCCGCAGTTATTTCAGCATTGGCAAGGTCAGAGTAACGCGCAATAATCCGCTCCATCTCGCGAGAGTACGCGCTATTTAATTTTATATTTTCACGCCGTTCAAGGCGATTGATTTCTTGGAAACATTCACGAATAAGAGGGGCTACCTTTGAAAGGTAAACCCCTCGCATAATTCGTTTCATTCTCGACACTTGACGCTTTAATGTTCGAGCGTATTCCTCCGCAATGCGGTCAATCGCAGTGTAAAACGTTTTGTCGATTTCGTTTTTGGTGCGGGTTTTATGTGTCGTTACTCTCGTCGGTAGGTGGTGGCGTGTCACTCTCGCCGCCCTCGTCTGTTTCGGAGTCGGGCGTGTCGTTTTCGTTGTTCGTATCAGAATTTGCTTCATCTTCTACGCCCTCGCCTTCTACTGCTTTGGGGGGTGCTTCAATTGCGACAATGATAAGTTCTGCGCGTTCGTTATTGTTTTTTGCACCACTAATGTCAACCCCCATTTTTTCGGCTAATGCATCCAGTGAACCTTTATTCATTGAACGCACTTGCGCGGAGGTTGGTGGAGTGTCGCTCTCGTCGCCCTCGTCTGTTTCGGAGTCGGGCGTGTCGTTTTCGGGTGGTTCGTAACTTGCAATTCGATGAAAGCTATCACCGAAAGCCGCAATTTCTGCGGGGGATGGCGAGATTTTATCCCCCGCATTGTAGTTTACCGCACCATTTCCCACAATAAGACGAGTGTAACTATTTATTACGATATGCGTCATTTGCGTGTCCTCCTTACGTGTCTATGGGGTCGGTTGGAGATTCTACCCTGTTTTGCTTGAATTTTGCATGAACAACGCCCAGTGTTTTATCTTGACGGGATTTTAGGCGCGGAGCCATTGCCGTCAGGATTTTGTAATTCACAGCCATGCCGCCCTTTTCATCCCATTCCACAGGAATAAGCGGCTGACCTATTGCAAGGTCTACATTGTCGCTGGACATTTGCACAAGGGCAAGGTTGCCTTTGGGCATACGGCTTGATACCTTGACTTCTTCGATAAGGTCAATTTCTTCAAGGTGCTGTTTGAGCATTTTGCCGTTTGTGTTCGGAATAATTTTGTACAAAATTGTAGACAATCCCGTGGGGACGTACAGGATAAACGGCCCGTAATAATCTTTGTCATCAGCTTCTTGAATCATTTGCAAAATCAATTCCGCAAAATTATCAACGGTAATTGGTTGCAAAATTCCACCAATGTCAACAAATGCGATTTGTGAGCGGAACGGATGCGTAATATAGCCATAAATCGGCTTTTTGCTGAATTTGTTTTTGCTACCCGAAATAACGAGGTCTTCCATGCCTACGGCAACCTTACGTGTCGCCGCGTCTGCATTCGTCATATCAATGGGGCTTCCGCTTTCGCGGCCTGCCGCAAGTTGCCGCGCACCAAGACGGAAATCTTTATGGATAATGGGTACGGGAACTTCGTCCGTTTCGAGGTTTAGCAAATCGCGTATGCCATCGCTGTCCGGCTCCATGCTTACGGTTGCATCAGACATATCACCTTCGGTTTGCCATTGAGAAACGGTCTTCCCAAGACCCCCCAATTCGTAGATTAAATCACGGTCAACAAGGTCTGATACTGCGGAGAGCCTTTCCTGTGCGACTTTTACCACACGACGGTCAAGGTCAACCCAGTCATCTTTTTGCAGAATCGCGTTTGTGCGCAACATGGATATGTCCATATTCGTAGCGATTAATCTTTGGGCTATACTGCCGCCCAATCCATTTGCTTGTAAAATTTGTTCGGGTGTCATCTACAGCACCTCCATCATGATAAAAGTAGGCAAATCTGGGTCACCAATGGGAATATCCTCACGGGCAATGCCGATTGCCGCTGCAAGTGTTCCGCTTGCGACAAAACCATTAGCCGCCGCAATTAGGGGCGTGTTTTGTGTTACATCGGAGTCGCTTGCTATTCGCACACGGACAATATGACCCTTTGCGGGATAAAGTACCGGAACTTGGTCGCCTTCGACATATTCGCTGTCTAGGGGCATTCCTTCGGTACTTGTTACATCAAGTACCGCGACGCGGGTATTCCCTGCCGCCGCCGCTTGCACAGAACCGGTAGAGCCGTCAATTCCGACACCTTCCGAAGCTACTCCCGTAAACGGAATAACCAAGCAACCGGGCGTGAGTGTTCCTGCGCCGTTCAAGACGGCTTCGCGCTTTGTGATATCGCCTGTTACGGCGATTACATTTCCGCTTGTGTTTGCGCGAGGGTTTACGTTATTACGCATTTTCTGCAACTCCCTTCTTTTTGAAGATATTTACTGATAACGCCGTGTAGCCATTATCTTCTTCACGGTTATTTGCTTGGATGCCGCGAATACCGTAATCGGGCAGTTCAATCCGCATTGACTGCGCCACGCCCTCAAGGGTTTTTGTGGACATGGTAGCAAGTTCGGCGGTGGGAATGAGTTTATTTGCCGCGATTTGCTTTATGAGCGTGTCACGATATTTCTTGTGTTCGCGCTCATGGGTTTTGATGGATTCGCGCAAATCTTTGTCGGGAATACTGTTGATGTAAGCGTCATTGCTTACTGGCTTCCTGTTGCCTGCAAAGCGACGGCGGGATTTAGCGGTTTTCATTTTGTCCACAGTTTTGTCTTCATCTTCCGGTTTTTTATCAGGATTGGTAAGGTCGCTAACGTCCATGTTTGCGGCGGGGTCGTCAATTGACGGTTCGTAACCAAGCGCGGCTTCGCACATGGCCTTGATTCCCTCGAAGTACGCGATATACGCATCGCAGTCTTCAATAATTTCTTCGAGTTCGGCGACAGCTTCCTCTTCGCTGGTTGCCGATTCCACGACATATTCAATTTTCGCGGCGACCTCTTCATCGTCGAGTTCGAGATACTCGTAGGCATCCATATAATCGTACATGGATTCGGGGTCGTAATTTTGCAGGTCGGCGTAAATACTCTCGTCCATACCTGCGTCCGGCTCTTGAGTGCGCATATTAAGAGCGGGGGGCGTTCTTTTCGCCGTGCTTGCCCTGCCTTGCACCTTGGGCTTTGCTTTAGGTGACTTTTTGTTTAGATTGAATGGATTTTTCACATTGTTTCCTCGCTTTCTATTTTTGAGAATTAAAAAAACGCCACTCGGCGTTTATCACTTGTTTGCAAGCCGTTTTTGCTTCGGTGTTTTGCATTTTCGGCTTGATTTTACCGTTTCTCTGCCCGGTCGCGCCCTTGGGCTGTGGCCTGTGTCGAAATAAGCCATTGCCGGTTGTACTTGGGTGGCGGTTTCGCCAATCGCTACGCTACACGTTTTACGGTCAAAGGTGTAAGGCACTTTGTAAAACGCCTTGTTTTTGGAAAATACGGCATAATCGCAACCGTCTTCTGCATCGAAATAAAGTTCGTCAACGACCTTCACGTCCGGGTGTGCGTCTTGGATGCAGCGCAAAACTTCATCAGCAAGCATTATTTGCGTCCGAACGGCGTTTGCGGCGATATACGACGTTGCCCGGCTTACCTCCGTTTCAACCTCTGACAAGGCTATTTCGCCTGTATCGGATTCAACAGAAAAGTCTCGCCGATACAATGGGCGGCGGTCCCAAATTTCGTTGCCGTTTTCATCAAAAACGCGCTTTTCATACACGCAAAACTCCGTCTCTTCTTCTGTGTCGTACATGATATCCACAATCCAGCCGACAGTTGAATCGACTTCCAATAGCTTGCCGTGTAATGCTTCACGCGGATTCACTTGGTTGTTGGATTTCAGGTATTTTTTGAGACTGGGGAAGATTTTAGACGCATGAAGCAACATATGTTGTGTCATGGGGACGCTTATTGTCTTTTGCTTCTTACGACGATTATTGCGAACGCCGCCGCCATCCTCCCATGAAAACGCTCCAACGTCACCCGGAAGTAATGCAAAATGGTCGGGCAAGATGTTACTTTGAACGCCATCGAATTTCTCCCCGTCCTTTTCTCCGCTTTCGTCGATGGGTTCAGTGACGAAGTACCCGGTGGAAACCTCCAGCGGCTTGCCGTTTGTAATCGCGCTGTATGCGGCTTTGTGTTCCGGGCTTTTGTTCTTCTTGGAAATGTCGAAGTAAATTTCACACTTCAACTTTGTTGTTTCCGGGTCGTATGTTGCGGAAAAAATATACCCGGCCCCGAATTTCTCAATCATCTCGGGGGAGTTTGCCGAAACATCGTTACCGTCATCGTCTTGGGGGTGCTTCACGGTTAGCAATCTGCCGTTCCACCCCTCGCAACTTCGCTGAATTTCCTCTGCTGGTAAGAGTTCTCCGTTTAGCACAGCTTCCGCAACCATCACCGCAGGGGCAATCAAATATTTCACCCCGTCGATGGTTTCATGGCGTGTTTTCAGCTTCTCTTTGTTTACCACGCCTTTAAATTTGTATTCCAAGGGTTCGCCTCCTTTCTTGTATTAAAAAACCGCCTTTCGGCGGATGTGGTCTGTTTATATGTCATGGGCTAGGCTCTAACGCCCCCGCCCATGTCTACAAGATAGTTTTGGACATAACCAATATAGTCCTCTTCCTTGGCACTCAGCTTTTTGCAAACCAAATCGACAGTATATCCAAGTAAATCGTTTATTCCGTCAATTGTTTTCAGCTTGCTCCGCACTTCACGCATGGAAAGCTCTGTTTTTTCCGTGAAGAAGTTAATAACATCTGTTTTTGATACACTCGTCATTTCAATCTCCTCCAAACATTGTGATTATTTTTCCGCTATCCGTAACGACAACGCGCCTTCCATTCGTACACATATAAATTTTACTGCTTGGCTCTTTTGCCGGAAGTGTAATCTGCTTATTATCGAGGGCATTTTCAATATCCTCTACAGACCAGCCACGCTCAATTGCTCTAACCATACCGTGATTGTCAATTTCGGTAATCTCCGGCACATCCTGCGCCTTGAAGCCAATAAGAGAATCGCTGTATTCTTTCTTCAGTTCGGCAAAGGCTTCTTTCCCTATTCCGGCGCAACCGGTACAACTGCCCTCGGAACTTAGAAATTTACCACAAGCATCGCAATTACCGTGGGCGGCATTCATAATAACACCTTGCCGTACATACTTCAAGCGATTTTGCGCAGATTTACGGCGCGGAAAAAGATTTCTTAGCCGTTGGAAAATCCCGTTGCTTGTTGGCGGCGGTTCGGATTCATTGTCATACATCGGCAATTGTGAAAGTGGTTCAGAATAATCTCCTGCCAAGCTGTCGCCTGCGCCTGCCGTTGGGTATTCCGTTTCGGGAATTTCGGGGTCAAGCCCCAAGAGTTCCCTGAACTCCTCAACGGGCAAGACTTCCGACACTACACCCTGCGGCCCCACATACTGACGCACCGCCTGTATCACTCTTGCCGCGTCAGAAATGCGTTCGCTTGTGTCGCGTTCCACAAGTGCGGGCCATTCGACTTCATATTCGACTTTCGGCAGATAGCCGTAATCCATTAGGCAGTTAATCAATGGTCGCAAAATCACATCTGAAGCAAAGTTCTCTTGCCGCCCCGCAATATGCGACAAAAACATATCACGGTCAACGCTTGACGCTAACTGCCCTTGTTCACTGCCTAGTAAAATGCGTGTGGGTGTTTCATATGCCGCCGAAATAAGCTGTAGTAAAATATCGACGTTATTTTTTGGGTTTGCCGCGCCGGGGGTAAGCTGCTTAACATCCACTCCAAAAGTTTTAAGTCTGCGATTTAATCGATTGTCATATTCTTCGAGGGATTTCTCCATTGAGGCTATTGCTTCATCATTTGCAACAAGGTCGGGGCTAAGATTGAAAACCATGCCCGGATTACCCAAAATCCAAAACAGTTCTGCACTTGCGCCGACTACCTTGTATAAGTCCATAAGGTAGTTAAATCCCGCTTCAAGGAACGGTGCGCCGAAAACCTCGCTTTCGTCGTTTCTGTCGGTGATGTGTATAACGCGGCTGTGGTGGACTTTATACGAGATTGATTTATTCTTTTCGTCTTGTACGCTAATGCTGTACAATTTTGGAAGCCCATACCGCGCACTTGCCTTATTTGTTTCCCACTGCTCAATTTTTGCCTGCTTTTCTGAATATGCCGCAAGTTGTGTTATTTCGTTAACGGATGTTCCTCGCTTTAGCTGTTCTTCGGTTTTTCCATTCTTGGTGCAGATAACCAATATAGAATACTGCCCTATCATACTTAATGTGTCGGATTTTTTTAGAATCTTAAACAACTTGTGGTTTTCGCAAAGCAATTTTAATTGCTTATTAAATTCCTTTACTTGACTTTCGGAATTGTCATCCGCCGTTACCAGTTCGGGAAACTTGCGCCAAGTAAACCCGACCTGCGCCCTTATTGCACGACGCGCAATACCCATGCGGCGGTATGCATTGTGGAAAATGTCATAGTTTAATACTTTCGGATAGCCAAATACAGAGTTAAGAACTTCCATTTGGTTGCCGCCGCTTGTAATTCTGCCAAACATACTGCGTGTGACTTTCTCTCCCATACTTCACCACCTATCAAAATGCGCCGGGTTTGTTCCACCCGCTCGCCTGTATTTCGATTTCATTAAACGCACTTCCGGAAGCATCCACCATGTCCTTGAATTTACTAATGGGGAAACTTTCAAGTTGATTGAAATATGCCTCGTTCCAATCGGCAGTCAAAACATCGACATTGCCGCCACGCCACTGTGCAGAAAACGGCTCGGCGCGAGTTTCCTTACTTCCCGATTCCAATTTGGCACACACATCAAACCCGGCGAGAAATTTCACATAGCTTTGCGCCTGTTCCTTTCCGGCTTGACCGGGGTCTTGGGGTACACGAATGCGGACACGATTAAACCGGGCTTTGTCCTGTTGCGCTGTGAGTTTTACTAAGGCGCGGACGCTTCCGGCATCTAACCGCTTATTTATCACATCAGCAACGATATACCTTCCATTTCTGCGCTTGCCAATTAATACGCCGGAAGTAAATGCGGCTTCGGTGCTTTCTTTTTCCGTGGTTGCCGCCAAGTCCCAAGCGCGTACCCATTTCACAACGTCAACAGGAATATTCGATAACATTTCCCCGACCTCTGTACGTTTGAAATACATTCCCGCAGAGGGTTTAATTTTCCAGTTTCCGTGCATAAGGCGTTCGCGTTCAACAAGGGGCAAGGCTTCAAGGTTCGATAAATACGATGGGTCGGATTCCATCAAAATTTTATTGTCTGATAATGTGCTTGCTATGAATGTGACGGACTTAGGGAGGGCGCGTTCTTCTTCGGAATCAAGGTTAAACCGTTCCCAAAGTTCCTCACAGGTGTCTGCCCAATGCAAAATCTCGTCACGGCGAATGAACCAGCGAATAACGCCGCTCCGTTCGGGTATTGGGTAGCCTGTGTCCGGGTCTATCCACCACGCGATAAATTCCGCAACCCAAGAATCTGCGTCGGGATTGCAGGTTGCCCTCATATACGGTCTTACGCCGCAAACGGAGCGATTTCGGGAAAGCATATAAAAAAACTGCTTCTTAGTGAAATGCGTTAGTTCGTCGAAGCTGATTTCACAAATTTGTGAGCCTTGCCATTCGCTAAGGCATTCATCACGCTCTATGTGGCGAAAGCTAACTTTTGCGCCACTTGGAAAAATCCAGCGCGGATGCGGTGTTATTCGTGGCTTTGCACCTTTCCAATTGCTGTATATTTTTTGGCTTTCATCCCAAAGCCCGCCCTCGACTGATATTTGGTTAGAGTGTTTGCGGAAAATTACCGCGCCGAATTTGCTATCATTAACGTGCTTCAGCGGAGAAAGAAGCAATCCGAACGTCTTGCCACCACCCGCTGCACCGCCATAAATTGCAATGTCTGCAGGCGTGGCGAGAAAATCCCATTGTGGACCCTCTTGGGGGCGAATTTGCACATCATTCATTGCCGCCACCCCGATTCTTACTGCGTCCATCATCGGGCAACACAAAAATTACGTTTGTTTCGTTTGAGTTGCCGCCACCGTCGGAAGATTTGAAATTATCGTCGTCGGAAGCACCCGTTTGCATTTTGTGCAAAGCCGTCAAAGTTTGCCTGTTTTCGGCGGCTATTCGGTTAAACGCCAAGTCATGGCGTAGCAATTCGCTATTTATTGATAACGCTGTCGTTTGTACTCCGGGGGGCTTATTGCCAACATTGCCCTGTACCTTAACCACGTTATCGACAACTAAGCCGCCGGGGGTTTGCTCAATTGTTGCCCTGCGTTTCATCATGCGCCGTTCACGTATGCGGTGGAGTTTCGCCTTGCGTTCCATTTCCGTCTGCGGGTCGAGCGGTTCTTCGAGCAGGGCGAGTTCATCTTCGTCGGTGATGTAGTCGAATGCAATGGTTTCATATGCGCCGTGAACGAGGGCGTTTTGATTGCCCGGCGGACCGCCAAGGCCGCCGCGATTTCCGACGGCGTTTTTATTGCCCTTGGGTGCGCCGCCGAGTGGGGTTGTGTTCGTTTCGGAAATTTCGCCGGGGGCATCTGCCGCCCGTGACTCCCCCCTCTTTTTTTTCGGGGAATTATTTGTAGGCTTTTTTTGGGCGGGGCTTGGTGTTCCGTCGTCGTTCGTTTGATGTACAGCATTGGGGGATTGATGTACATCATTCTTTTTTTTAACCCAACCGTCGCGGGATTTCCAAGTAGCAACGAGGCGTTCATCTTCACCCAGTTGCTCGGCAATGCGGCGGTTTTCAATTTTGCCATTATGCTTCAGATAAATTTCAAAAGCCTTGTCTCTGTTGGGACTGCGTTGCTTAGGCATCACCTCTCACCCGCCTTTGATATGTTGCACAAGAAAAAGCCCCTCAGGGCAATTCTCGGTTTAATTGAATTTTTGCAAAATGCTTTCATAGAGCGGCTTGACTGCGTCGGGAATAGGAATAACCCAATCGCCGTTAAAGTCTGCGATAACCTCGTCGCCTATTTTAATTTCAAGGCACACGATTTTGCCGCCGTTTATCCCATAGCAATCCAACACAGGGTTATCAACCGTTTTTACCCAAGCCGAAAGTTCGCGGTCGTTTTCAAGTTCCTGTTTACCCCTGTACCATTTGCCGATACCAAGCGGCGCGGGCTTTTCTGTAAACGTCATATGGCATCCCCTTTCGCGGCAAATAAAAAAACCGCGCGCTGGCGGTAGAGTTGTATATAACGAGGAATAGCCCTTGTGGGCTGTTGTTCCTCTGTGGTTTTGGCTTAGTCTTTCGCGTATTCGCCGCGTCCGAAAGCCCAATCGGTTAATTCTGTGAGTTTTTCTACAAAGTAGCCTGCGCTTCCAACGTGACCCCAATTTATTTCTTCGGGGGAATCCCCTATATGGTCGTCTGCATAGGCGTTCAATTCTTCGATGCGTTCTTTGGCTTCAGCTATCTTTGCCATGAATGCCGCCAGTGCTTGGTCGTTGTTTTTCATTTTCACGCCCTCCATCTTAATTGTTTTTAGGATTAACACCCATTTCTTTAATGAGTGTATCAATATCAGCACCGAGCGTATCCTTTAAATAAATATCAGCCTCTAAAATAAACTTGCTGACCGCTTCTTGAATTAGTGCATTGCGCGTGAATTTTGAATTTCCGATGGCTGAAAAAATGCTTGCCACTTTTTCAATCTGTGCCAGCGTTATATCCTCCAAGTATAAGGATATTTGCTTTTTGGGGACGTTGCGTTTGATTTGAACTTTGAAATGGTCGTAGTTTTTCATTTTCGTGTCCTCCTTGTTTTTTTGGGCTTGCGCCCGTTTTTGTTGACACATTAATCACTCAAACGCTCCACAAAAGCAAGCGTAAAAGAGCCTGTAAATGTACCAAAAATCAAGGAGGGTTCTTGTCATAGTATACAATGCCGCCGAGTACGAACGACACACAGGGCAGAGCCACGCCATTGCCCCAAAGACGGTACTCTGCGGAATCGCGGTGCGGCTCTTTTAACCATTTAATGATTTGGTTTCGGCTCTTGGGCTTTTTAGATTTTCCGACGGCGCGGCGGTGGGTTTCAAAAATCTCCGTCCAAAAAGCAATCTCTGCCTCGGATGGGTTCGGGGTCGCAAGTTCGGCACACCAGTCGAAGGGGAAGCCCTGTAGCAAGGCGCATTCCTGCGGCGTTAAACGACGCACGACATAGCGGCTTTCAATTACCACATTTTCGCCGCCGGGATAATCGCCGCCCGATGCCTTAAGCGTTCCCGCCGTTTCTACTTCGCGGTAGTTGCTGTGCTGATAATTTTCGACAACTACGCGCTCCACGACTGCCTTGCCTTCTTCGATTTGTTGATTTTGCGGAAATTTATAATCAGACGCGCAAAGTGCGCCCACCTTGTCTTGGTAGCAAACGGCGTGTTGTTCCGTTGCGTTGAGGGTAAAAGAAACGCCCTCGCGGAAACCGTTGCCGTGATGCGACGGACGCGCACCATTGCCCTCGATGGCAACAACGACTTGACCGCCATTTCCGGCGCAAGCCCCTGTGTCAAGGGTGCGGCTTATTTCCATTTCATATACGCCACTGTTCGGATTACTTGATTTCATAGAATTGCTGTTTTTGGCGCAAATTCCGTACACCTTCGGCGCGAAAACGCACTGCGTACCTTTATAGTCCGTGCCTGTGAGAATGTTCGCCACATCAACGCCGACGGTTAGAGCGTACTGCCGCTCGTTTAACACAAGCGCGGTGTAATCGGTTATGCGGTCGTTATGGCCGCCTGTGAGGGTGTTTACGATATTGCCGCTTCCGTTTCCACGGGCATCAAAGCTGAATGGGCTTCCAGTGCTGTTTTCAGAATTTGCGGCAGGGATTTGCCACGGGAAATTGCGCGGCGGAGGATTCCCAAACAGGCGCGTTTCGTTAAATAATATTTCTCCTGCACTTTTACCATCAAAATCGACGACAAGGAAACATCTACGGCGACGCTGGGGGACTCCCCAAAATTGCGCGTCGAGTGTTCGCCATGCGAGGGAGAAATCGTCTGCCAAGATGTCGCCTGATTTCGGCCACTTCCCGGTTGCAGGCATAGGGATATATGCTGATGGGTCTTTGATTTGGACGAGTTCATTTAATACCTCCCGAAAATCCGCGCCTCTGTTACTTGTATACATACCCGGCACATTTTCCACCACGACAAAACGCGGCAGACGGTGGCCTGTGACTTCGCGCATTTCACGAATAACACGCACCATTTGAAAAAACAGCCCCGACCGCTCACCGTGAAGCCCTGCGCGTTTGCCTGCGACGGAAAGGTTCTGACACGGGAAGCCGCCCGTGATTATATCCACAGGAGGAATTGCCGCGCCGTCTAGGGTGTTTATATCGCCCAAGTGCATCATGTCGGGCAGTCGCTTTGTGGTGACGCGGATGGGGAACGGCTCTACTTCCGAAGCCCACAGCGGCTTTATACCGCACAGCAAGCCGCCGAGCGGAAAACCTCCGGAACCGTCAAAAAGTGAGCCGAGTGTAAGCCTACACATTGGCGTGGGGGATTTTCTCCCCGCCGCGCAAAAGAAAAACGCCGTCGTCTTTCCCGACCAGTTCAACAAAACGCCGCACGATAACGTCGCAGTATTTCGGGTCGAGTTCCATCAATCGGGATTCGCGCCCGAGTTGCTCTGCGGCAATCATTGTCGTACCGGAGCCGCCGAATAAATCTAAAACAACATCGCCGTCACGGGAACTATTCTGTAATGCCTTGGCAACCAAGGCGACAGGCTTCATTGTCGGGTGTTCGGGTGAAACCTTGGGGCGCGGAATTTGCCACAAATCGGACTGCTTTCTGTCTTCAAGGGGGCATAGACGTTTGCCGCCGTCCAGCCAGCCATAATATATCGGCTCATACTGTGTGTGATAATCTTTCCGCGACAGGACAAGAGAATCTTTCGCCCAAATAATCGTGCTTGACCAGTGATACCCTGCTTCGCGCATGGCGTTCATCACGTTGCCCCATTCTTGGGCAGACATAACAACATAGGTCATGCATCCGGATTCGGAAACCATAGCCATGCACTGGAAAGCGTCAACTAAAAAAGCACCGAAATGTACGGTACTCATTTTGTCGTTTAGTATTTGCCGTGACTTCCAGCTTGGGTGTCGATTGTCCGCGCCGTAGTCAACATTCCACGGCGGGTCTGTGAAAACACAGCGGGCTTTCGCGCCGTCCATCAGCGCGGTTACATCTTCAGGTATCGTACTGTCGCCGCACATAAGCCGATGCCGGCCGAGAAGCCAAACGTCGCCACGTTGCGTGGTTGGGGTTTCAATTTCAGCCGCCACCGCGTCTGCATCGAAATCGTCTTCGTGCGCTTCGGCGGTTACCGCGTCAACCTCGGAGAGCAATTTTGCCAGTTCGTCGGCATCAAAGCCTGTAAGGTCAATATCGAAGTTGAGGTCTTCCAATTCTTCGAGTTCAACGGCAAGCATGGCTTCATCCCACCCGGCGTTGAGGGCGAGACGGTTATCTGCCAGCACATACGCCCTTTTTTGGGTTTCGGATAAATGCTCCACGAATACGCACGGCACTTCGGTAATATTTTCTGCCTTTGCCGCAATCACTCGCCCATGCCCGGCGATAATATTATAATCGCGGTCAACGAGTACGGGGTTCACGAAACCAAATTCCCGCAGACTTGCGCGGAGTTGTAAAATTTGTTCATTGCTGTGGGTACGCGCATTCCGCGCATATGGTATTAGCCTGTCGATTGCAACAATTTCTAAGCGTTCCGTGGTGTTTACGTCCCTACCATTCATAAACTTGCGCTCCTTTTCCATAAGAAAAGCGACGCAGTGGTAGGGTCTGCGCCGCAATATAAAACCCGCAACCATGACGGCGCGGGTTAAGGGATTCAATTCGTTAAATTTTCACACTGCCAGTTTATCATTTTAGTAATGACATAACAATGACACGTTTTTGACATGGCTATTTTACTAACCGCGAAAGCCCATCAATGCCGAATATTAGCGTGGTTAGGCACTCTACTGCAATATTGATATCTCGGTAAATGGTTCTTTTATCGGTGTGTTCTTCTTCTGCAAGTTCATCGCGTGTTTTGGATTCGGGGTCAAGATAGAGCCAGTAAATTACACGATACCGCCGCGCTTCTTCCAAGTGGGGGGAACTGTCGCAGTAATATTCGTATAAATTTATCATTTTGTCGATGTGGCTTACGATAATTCTGGTACGCTCCGAGCTTCGGCAGATACTTTCAATTTTTAGGCTGTCGCTTGCGCTACTGCTCAAATATCCGAGCATATCCACCAAACCATAATTATCGTCGTCGTCATTATCGGTTTCATAGACAGCATTGTCGCAGTGGTCTATTAATAGCCGATAATTTTTAAGCAATAGCTTGGTATTTGCCAGTCGTTTATCAAACCGGGCTTTGACGGCATCCTGTTCCGTTTTCTTGTATTTGTCGATGGCGAAGTTTGATATAGTTTCTATCATTTCTTGGGTTAATTTGAATCCTGTAATTTTTTTTGCTTTTGACATGACAATCCCTCCCGAAGTCACTACTTGCATTTTGTGGTAAGTCTGCTAAAATAATGGTGTCGAAGCATTATTTAGCCACTTTCTTTCGGGAGGGTGGTTTTTATTCATTGGGGGTATTTAACATGAAGCGGAAAAGTTATAAAACAGATGCAATCCGTTATTTATTTTGGCCGGAGATTTCGGATTCGATGGCGATTCACGTTATCCGAACCAAGCGGAAAACTATCGAGGTTTCTTCCGCTCCGTATTTACGGGAGGGTTATATTCGTTGCCCCAGGGATACGAGCAGGGAAGCCGCCGCAGGTCTTGTTGTCAAACACGCCGCATTTTTCAAAGAGGGCGTTTTGAATCACCGATACCACACTTCCAAGCGCACTGAAGCCCAATAACAGAGCGATTTTACCCCGCCCGATTCGCAAGAATATTTGACGCTTACAAATATTTGTTGTTATTACCATATTCCCTGTGTGAGAAACAGTCTTCGTCTACGTATCATAATCAAAAAGTCGAATTGGGCGCGGCGCAGTTCATGGCGATTGCGGTCTCTTTCTACTGCTTCATTAATGGCTCTGCACACAAAGCCATTTAGGGACTCCCCTTGCGCGGCGGCGTGGGCTTTTAGTTCTTCCTTTTTTCCCTTGGGTACGCTTAGGCGTATTTCTTCAATTTTTTCTTGCTTGTACTTTTTTATTGCTCATCGCACTGCTTCGTTAGTTTTTGGCATATCGTCACACCCTCTAAATTTTTAGATGTAGTGTATCACAAACATATAACCGCGCATATATGTTTTCGCATAACTGCGGATATATCTTTTCTATATAACTGCGGATATGCATTTCGCATATATCCGCAGTTATAATGTTTCGTTTTCCGACGAAGCTCGAAAAACAACATCTTTTAATTGCCACTAAGGAGACATTTTTATTTATGATAACAAGCCTTGCATCTGTGCCGTATTCCGCACGGGACACGAGTATCCTTGTAAAATTCGCTTTTGGGCTTATACTGTCCGCAACGTGTACAGCGGTATTTGTTGCCCTTTCGCGGCTTGCTCGTGTCTTTCCAGTGTTCCGGCGGCTCTCTTTCGGCAAAATAAGCCTCTGCACAATCGCCGCCCAAATCGCCTACATCATCGAAGAACATTTTACACCTCCATAATGTCTAAGCACTCGTCACACACTGGACGCTCTGCCAGCGTTTCTGTATCGTGGCAATACATAGTGCGTGTTTCGTAAACTTCGTTATCATCGCACAATTCGCAATCTCGCATATTTTCCCCTCCAAATCTTAACTTCCTTGGTTGCCGCCTTTGGGTTATACGTCTTTGTCGTGGATGTTGCCGATGATTTCAGCTATATAAAAAATACGGTCGTCGAGCATTGTGTAGCGGAATTTTTGATTTTGTGTGTTATCAATCACACGCAATTGCCACGCGCCATTGCGCCAAATGATTTCATGTGTAGATTCGTCATAGCACCTAACAATGTCATCCTTGTATATAAATACACCCGTAGTGCCGATGGCATAGCCCGTGCATTGCCCAACCGTTGAAGGGTCAACCTCATGCACATAAGCCTTGACTAGGTTAATCTCAGCGCACTCATCCGCAACGCTGTTTGAGTTTATTATGTGGTGATGGTTTGTGGTTTCGCAAATATGCAAGTTACCATACTCCCATGTGCCGTTGTCTTTTCCGCGATACAAAAAGCGATGACGATTGTACATTTTTCTGTCTCCTCCCTAATTATCAAACCAAAATACAAACCTTACATCTTCCACGCCAGTCGGCAAACTTCCCGCAAAACCATTGCCGAATAAATATGTTCGCAAGTAATCTTGTTCAAACTCGAAGCGTCCAGCATTTTGCAGTTGAATTTCAGATATTCGGGATACTAAACACTCGATTTCTTCATGATTCAACCAGCTTGCATGGTGTGCGTCACCTTCCCAGTCAGCATAGTCCATTTGCGTTATAACTGTGATATCACGCGGCAAGCCTTTTGGTTCACAAATTGGAGCAATATCATCATTCCGCACACCCGCCAATAATCCGAAAAGTTCAGGACATCTGTAAATATGGGGGCAAGCATAATGCTCCCAACTGCCTTTAATTTTAACTTCGATGTGCATATTAATACCGATACCCATGTGCAAAGCCTCCTGTCTAAAGTTGCCTTTTGATTGTTATTGCGTTGGCGGTTCTGGCAATGGTTGCCAGTGGGCTATCTCATTGCCTCCCCACGGCAAGCTGTACGAATTGAATTTATCGAAATAGCCGTTCTTGTGGAGGTACGCTTCGCTGATGTTCGCCCATTTGTCCAGCCATGCACCCTCATGGCTTCCTCTCCACGCCACAAGTACAAGCGTTTCATAGCTTGGCAGTCTATCTTTTACGCTAATCCAATTCACAGTTTTTTACCCCTTTGCTTTGCTAACGCGGTTTTGGCTTCGGCGTAGTCTGTGTAAATATCCTCTCTCCGAGAAGGTAATACGGGGGAATAATCGTATTGGACGATGCGCGGTGGAGTGCCAAGTAGTGCGTTACTGCAAGCCGTTTTCTCGCTACCATCGCAGTCGCGATTGTCACAGATGTCGTGGTGCAGGCAACCATCTCGTTCAATTCTGTACAGTGTTTGCCCAATGTGATACGGAAGAATGAACACCCGCCCGTCCTTATCCGCTTCCAGCAATTCAGCGACGCGGGGTGTTCTAAGTCGTTCGACTTCGCGCAGTAGCGCGGGAATATCCTCGCGGGCGTGGGCTATAAATTCGGCATCAGCCTGCCCCGTTGGGCAGCCATCAGGAAATAGTGCCAAATTTAGAAGACCGGGTCCGGGCGGATTTGGCGGTATACTTACATGATGTTCTTTGTATTTGGGTTTTGGGAAGTAACTCCATTTTCCGGGTGAAGCGGCTTCACATCTTGCGCGAATTGCATCAATGTCTACACGGGAATTTTCGCCCAAAAGAACGCTGTTTACATAGTCGGCGATTTGCCTTGCGCGGAAGTTTGCCTCCTCCTCGCCGTGTTCGCAATCGCCTTCTGCGCCTTGGCAATCTTCGTGCGGAGTCTTGCAATTCACGCAACCCTCGTATGTTTTTATGTCGTAATTGCCGTTTGCAATTTCGCTATATTTTCCGTCGTCAACATCTGCGAAACGCTCGTCGCGGCAGATGGAGTAGCCGAAGCCTGCGCCGCAGTGGTCTATAACGCCACATTCGCCGCAATGTTGGCCTAACTTGCCTATTAGCATAATCCCGCCTCCGTTTCTGTTATTCTTTCAAATTCGTATACCCACACCCAAGGATTACTACTCCACGGATAACCTCTCTCGGCGTTTATGCTGTTCCACAAGTGGAAAAACCAGTCTCTCGCGCCGTCAAATTTTGAGTAAAATTTTGTGTCGTACCCCTCACGGCAACAGTCGTTTATGCTTATGTCCTGCAATTGTTCCACCCGTACATTGGTTACACGCAAGAACAGCCGCGCCGCCGCTTTTGGCATATGGATAGAGGGTTTCCACTTAACAGTGCTATACTTTCCGTTTGTTGTGTCTGTTGCCTTGTACAAATACCCCTCATGGTCTTGCCCGGTATCGTTTTCCGATGGCTCTTTGGAGTGCGCCCACGTTTCACGCACATAGAGGATGTCGCCATTGTCAATGCGTACCTTTCTGTCGCACACGGCATTTGAGTGGCTATTTGAAAATCTCGCTTCCCACCCACAATCTTCTGAGTGAATAAACTTGTGAAATGCTGTAGCCTCTGCACATGGTTGCGGCTTAATCACACGCCGGGTTTGCGTCTTGTCCCCGGCAAGAATCGCCTGCACCATTGCCGTGCTGAAAATTATCGGCTTCATGTTTTGCATACAGATGTCTCCCTTCGAGTTTTATTTTTTTAGCGAAATCCCACAAAAAGGGCAAAACGAAAAACTTATTCCGGTATGTGATAGGCGTTTTTGTTTGAATCTGGATACTTGTGGATTTTGCCGTCCATGTTTTAACTCGCTCCCCTTTTTAAAACTCAGCTATCGCACTTAAAATCTTTTCGTTGTCTTTTGCCTCTAATTCCTTGATTATGTGCAGATATGTTTCCTGTGTAGTAGTAGTGTTCGCATGACCCAATCTGCGTGCTATGCTTGCTATGGAAATCCCAGAGTGCAACAGCAAAGAGGCGTGTGTATGCCTTAATCCATGCACCGAAATAATCGGAATATCGGCTTGTCCACAAAGAGTTTTCAGCCTTGAATTGACAACTGAATTAAAAACCCTGCCATTAACAAAAACAGGCGTTTCGCTATTATCACATTTATTTGTGAGTTCTCGAAATTGACTGCTCAACTTATCATCTATAAGTACTGTTCGTTTTGATGATTTATTTTTTGTTTCTGTAAATCCGCCATCAACACATTTATAATTCCATGTTTTTGTAACGTGAACGAGATTGTTTTTAAAATCAAAATCACCGGGGGTTAAACCTAATGCCTCGGAAAACCTTAATCCCGTTTTTGCCAACAAAAGGATTAGCCAATCCCATGAAGCGGCAGAATGATATTTTCCGTTCTTGGATTGTTCTGCCTTGTATACAATCCTCAAATCTAAAACCGATAATAATGCCTGCATTTCCGCAACACTCAAAAATTTCAACTTCTTTTCGCTTGGCGGCTTGCCTTTTATAACAACTTTTCTGGTGGGGTCAACTTTGATGTAACCCTCATCAACAGCATCTAAAATCACGCCTTTAAGCTGTGTATGCCAGTCCATTGTAGTCTGTCGTTCATGTGTTTTAGCATATTCGTTTATAAGCCCTTGGTATGTTCGCTTGTCAATGTTTGACATTTTCAGTGTTGGCGCAATTTCAACCAACCGTTTCAATGTAATATGGTATTTGTTCAAAGTTACTGGACGTACAGCACCTTCTTTGTACAGGCTTACCCAATCCGAAAAATAATCACAAAACAGCGTTTCTGCGGTCATGCTCTCACCCCACTAACAACGGCGATTCGATATAGTGTTTATATTTTTGTTCGCCAAATTTCACATTAAAATGTTTTTCTGTTTTTTCGTTGTACGGCATTACGTTTACACTTGAAAAACTCACAGGGTCATCTTTGTCATTTTGAATAAAGAAAACGCCGCAACATTCCCGTGTAAGGCTATCGCAATGCACCGCCGCCCCATTCATGCCCCGAATTGCCATATTGAAGATTAGGAAGGGAAATGCCCTGTCGCTCATTTCCTCGCAAACATACAGATAATTTGACGGCTTGTATTTTAGCGGGGGGTGCTTAATCCTGTTTTCGTGCCAGTTGGCTATCATCATGCCGCCCGTTCCCGCTGTTGGCTCGTAGTAAATATCACTACCGCCCACAAGTTTAGAAACAAGCCCCGCAACGCTCATTGGTGTAAAATCTTGTTTTTGCTTTTTGCGTTCGGCGGCTTCATCTTGGAAGTACCCATGCCAAAAATCTACATCTAGCTTAAACTTGAAAAGCTCCAATAGTTGGGTGAAAATAGGTTCTCGCACTTCTTTACCGCTCAAAAGAATTTCCATCAATCTCGCAGGGGCTTTGAAAATGTCATCTACGCCAAGTATTTTATGGATTTTTTCTGCATTCATGGATACTCCCCCCTGTGCCATTTTTCGCAATCTTCGATGTTGTAATAAAAAGTCCTACCCACTATTATGTGTGGCATACCTTGTTTTCTCGCTAGGTAAATCTCATTTGACGAAAAGTTGTACTTACGCGCAAAGTTACTGGAGTGCAGATATTCGCGCCCTTCGTGTATGATGTTTTTGTATTCGCGTTCGGTATGTGATTTAGACGGAATATTTTGAAGTAGATTAGGCATTTGTATCACCTCTCTTTTTTTTCATGGTTTTTATTTGGTGTACCAGCATCAGCCCCGCGAGGACGATTACTATTACCATGAAAATTACATATAGCGTCACAGGCAATGCGCCCAAGGGGGTAACGATGTAACTGCTTATGGCGTGGGGCGTAGTTTCTACTAATCCACCGCAGGTTTTGCAATAATCACTCATAGGCAACCATCCTCATACAACAACGGCCTCTGCCCAAAACCCGCGCTTGCCTTCGTTTTTACAGCGGTTTTCTTCCATGCTTTTAGCATAGTCAGGGTGATAGCGTTCTCGTACCCATTCACGCCCAGCGATAATTGCCGCAATAAGTTCGTCAATTTGGGAGAAGTTGAAGTACTGCCGCCACACATTTTCATGCTTAACAAGCCGCTTCCCGCTGTAGCCCTTTAATAAATTGTAGGTGTACGTTAGGTGCTTTTTGCCGCTATGCCGGATATTCGCAAGCTGTAGGCGATGCCATAATCCAATTTTAGATAAACGCTTTCGGTGGTGTAGGCGTTGTACCTTTGCACAGTGAAGCCTTCGGCCTTTAGGCGTAGCACCAATTTGTCGGCGAGTTGTTGTATTTCTTTTTTCTTCTTAGGCATTTTGCGTCTGCTCCTCTCCACCTTCATGTCCGACAATTGCCGCCGCAATTACGGTTGGCACAATTTTTAAGGGGCAAAAGGGGGCGCGACCTTCGCCATCGTAACCACTCGCTTCGCTACGCCCCTGCCATGTTCCTACCGGGTTGCCGGAGTGGTATTTCACATAGCACCTTATCTGTTTTCTGTTGTACCCGGGGGCGGGTTCACCAAGAAAGCAAGTGGCGCATGATTCCGGCACAGGCATTTCAAGAATTGCCCTCACGTTGCACCTCCCATAGCTTTCCGCAGGTCGTCTTTGATGTAGTAATTTCGACCGTACTCTATGCACTTCCGCTCAATTTCACGCCCGACTTTCCCCCAGTCTGCTTTGTGCTTTACATAGTGTAGCTTGCCGATTTTGAACATATCCACAAAATCATACTCCGCAATGCCCTTGATAACGACATGGGCGTTCAATATCGGCTCGTATGAAATCCATGTTTTGATACCGCGCTTCTTTGCGCGTTCGAGCGACTGTACGCGCTCTTTGACAATGGCGGCGTTTGGCTCGGGGTTTTTATTCATTGCATAGTGTCCCGCGATGCTCACCCCGAACCAATCTTCCGCGTCCAAGAGGTCAAAATCACGCTCTGCACGAACGCCGCCCTTTGTGAGAATCTGCACGTTGTTTCCTGCGGCTTTTATTGCCTGTATAATTTCGCGGGTTGGCGTGGTATCAATTTCCGTAGGGTAAGGGTCACAAGAAAAGCAAATATGAATCAATTTCCCTGTGATTTGTTCGCGGTCAATTTGCCGCTTGGTGGCTTCGACAATATCCTTGCGCGGTTCGACGACGGAATGAAATGTCTCGCGGTCACGCTTTAGCACTTGCGGCGCGTAACAATAGGTACAGCGATGGGGGCAGCCTGTATAAATATTTAGAGCCAGTTCGCCGTATTCCTTGGCGCGTCCGCTTGGTTTATAGATTGGTTTCATTTGTCTCCACCCTCTCGCGGTTGATAGCATATTTCCGGGCTGTAAAAAATATCGAAATCGTGGCGACACTCGGATTTCTTGCTACAAGTAGTGCAGTCATTTACATAGGCGACTTCACAAACAGTAATGTCGCAATTGCCACAGGGCGTGAAATCCTCAACGCCGCAACCACACTCGTATTTGGAATTGCACAGGCCATCATAGCCGTGTTCTTCCAAATAGCTTCTGATAATTTCACTCACCGTCATAGCCATGCCCCCCTCCACAGTCGTTGCACTCTTGACACATAGAGTGTCCGTATTCCAGATTTTCAGGATTGGTTATTGTGCAGTATTTTTTTGTGTGCCACTCGTGTTTGTAATTTTCCCATGCCGTATCGAAGTCGTCACACGCGGCTTGCGGTGTTCCACCAAAACCGGCAACTCCGGTGTGCAAATCACCGTACAGGCAAATGTAGCCGACTTTGTGCCTTGACACAGTTGCACCATACAAAATGTGAGGTTTAATCTTTTTGCCTTCCGCGTACTTCAAATCTTGCCGTAAGCCAATGAACTCGTCCTTAATCCACTTAATCAAAGACTTTATCTCTGACATTATTTTGCCTTTAATTTCATCACCCGGCATTTTCTTCACTCCAATCCAATTTAGTTCCACATAATTCCGGCAAATTTGCCCTTACAAGTGCTTCCGCGAACGGTGGCGGCACGGCGTTTCCGCATCGAGCGACCTGCGCGGATTTAGTTATGGGTTTTCCATCGGGCCCTGTTTCTATTGCATAATCCGGCGGGAAGCCCTGTGCGTTAAATAATTCGCGTGGGGTAAGCATTCGCAGGCCTATGTCGGAGATGGCGTATTGTTCGCCGTGGATTTTTAATAACTGTGTTCGTATTTCGCCGAAGTGGCCGTTAGCCGCCGTTATTGTATTAAGCGGTTCTGTGAGATTTTGACCGCCGCGTGAATAACCGTTTCGGAAAATTGTCAAATGCGAGGTTACAAGCGCGTTGTGGTCTATGGCGGTTACTGTGTTGAGGGGTTCGGTTAAGGCGTTGCCACTTCCTTGGTGGCCACCGCTGTAATATTTCGACATGAACGCCATTACCAAGCCGTAGCGATTCGCGCCATCTGCTGTCAAAAGGGGACGCGACAAATCTTGACCGCGAACTTCGCGACTCGACTGTTCGCCGTGGTATTGAATAAGCGTTGGGGCGACAAGACCGTACCCGTTCACAGATGTAATTGTGCCGAGAGGTTCTTTACTTCGCTTTGGGGCGTTGTCGAATTTGAAATCAACGATGAATGGCTCCGGGTTTTCAAATACAAATTTTTTCAATCCCCGCGCTATGCGTCGGAGCGTTGCATCGGCAAGGGGGCGAACTGCACGAAGCCCGTACTGCGCGAATATTTCTTCCGACGTTGCAAATATCGAAGGACATGGAAGCGTCCATTCGATAATCTCTGCCGCCGTGCGCCAAGGCTTTAATTTGCCGCGCCGTACTGCATCACTTTTCGGGTCGCCGTAGGTGGGCTTTGGCCATGTTATTTGGCAACCGTCGCACCGGGCAATTAGGAAAAATCGCTTGCGGATGGTGGGTGCGCCGTAGTCACAAGCTTTTAATTCGCGGAAATCTACAGTATATCCGTGATCCCGCAGGGCGTTTATAAAACTGTTAAACGTGCGACCGGACTGCCCTTTTATTGGTCTGCCGTCTGCGACAGGCCCCCACGTTTTAAACTCCTCCACATTTTCAAGGATTATCACACGGGGTCGCACGGTGGCAGCCCATCGGACTGCAACCCACGCCAACCCGCGAATATCTTTGTCTACAGGCTTACCGCCTTTTGCTTTGGAAAAATGCTTGCAGTCCGGCGAAAACCATGCCAACGCGACGGGTTTTCCCCGCGTTACCTTGCGTGGGTCTACATTCCATACGCTTTCGCAAAAATGCCGAGTAAGCGGATGGTTTACCATGTGCATTGCAATGGCGGCGGGGTCATGGTTTATGGCAATGTCTACACGCCGTCCCGTTGCAAGTTCAATTCCCGTGCTTGCCCCGCCGCCGCCTGCGAAATTGTCAATTATGAGTTCGCGTTGTAGCTTCATGGTCTATACCAATGAGGAACGTACACATTGATATATCCGTTGGAATCGGGGGTAATTGCCGATTCGTGGTCGCGGAAGCACTCCGGGTAGCGATATCTGTTCCAACGCTCGTCTTTGCGGCTAAACCAAATTTGCAACCAGATATAGTGCAGTTTCTTGGCTTGGGTTTTGAGTTTGTTAAGAGTTTCGTCGTCAATCGCGAAATCGCCAAAGAATCTTACGGTTAATTCTTCGTCGAAAACAAACTGCATGGAGATTTCGTTTTTCTTTGCGGCGGAATCACCTTCCAGCGACATTTGCATCGTATTCTCAAGGCTCGGAGTTATGGTAAACATCATGGGGAATCGTTCTTTTTTGACGCTAAACTCCAGCCCGTTATTTTCACAGAGAATTTCGAGTTTTTCATACGCAGCATTCCATTTATTGTCTAGCATGAAAGCACCTCCCGAAAGTCTATCTTTGGATTTTGAAATTCAAACAAATTGCGTTTTACAATGTACGCTTTGTCCTTTGCCGTGGCAGGGGATTTTACGTCTTCGACAATAACCATAAATGGCATTGCCCCTTCACCAACCAATCCGTTTATCCACGCAAGCCGATTGGTTTCAATGTCCTTCCCGTTGCCGGTGTATAACTCTAAATACCTAAAATCCGCCGTATACGTAACCGCCCTGCGTTTTTTAGTTTTTGGTACAAGCGTGAATTTCGGTTGCAATTCGAGTTGGAGTATTTCCCCTGCCTTTTCAAGCAACTTCAATTCGTGATACCGCAGGGCTTCCGCCTTACTGTCGAAAGTATGACCGTCAAGTGTGGTCTTTTGATTGCCATACTTACTGCGGGATTTTCCTTTCGGATAAATTTTTGTGGTAGTCATTTACACGACCCCCTGTGAAAAAAGATGATGTGTGCCGTCTTGCAGGGCTCTTTCTTCGTCGGACATTTCGTAGCCGACTTCCAAGAGAAAGGCATAAATGCGGTCTGTATCGGGGCTTTCTTTGTGCTTGCTACTGTGGTCGAAATATTGAGAACTATAGTTGTTGTCGTCCATGCCATTCACATATGCGGCAACCAAAAGGGCTTTTTCGGATGAGTTCGCAACGGCGTGGTCAACACGAGATTCATCTTCTGTGTCGTCATTGTTAAAACCAAATCCCATCATTACGGCAAAATCATTAGCCAGTCCCCAATTTCGCCCACCTGAAAGAATTGACTGCGCCGCGAATTTCACAATCGCGCTTATGTGATTGGTGGGGTTAAGGTCTTTTATGAATTGCCGCCGCATTTCATAGGCGCGGCGTGATATTTCTTCGAGTTGGGATTTTATGGCGTTGCGCCGCTCTTGGGCTTCATCTTCTTCGCTTTGCGCTTCAAGTTCGTGCGCCGGGACTGCGCGGAGAAGCCTTATGTTGTGTCCATCATCGAGGAAGAAATAGTTTACGGTATCGGTATCGCCCGGCATATCGTGCGGAGAATTTGCGTTTAACCATTTTGCAACCCGCAGGGTTTCGTCAATATCGTCATCATCCGCGATTTCCTCGGCAAAGGTTATAAGCCAATCGCGCAGTTCCCTTCGCTTTTCAGCCAATTTTTCCCTATCGATTGCCGATTTTACTTTCCAATTGAAATTAGGTGTGCCGATAACATCCAGTGCCTCGTTTTTCAATTCGGGGTCGGTGATTTTATCCAGTTCGGCGTAATCTTCAAGGGTTGCACCACGGGCTTCAGCCGCTTTAAATTTTTCTTTGTCGAGAGCGAGAAGTTTTACACGGGTGCGTACTTTGGTTTGGGAAAATCCTGTTTTCTCGGCAATGGATGTAACACTTTCCCCAAAATCAAGCAATAGCTGTATTCCTTGCGCTTCTTCGTATCTGGTTAGGTCTTCCCGTTGCATATTCTCAAGCAACATGGTCGCTATTTGGGTAGCGTCGTCCATTTCTACGATGGCGCAGGGTACTTCCGTAAGCCCGGCAAGTTGCGCGGCAGCTGTCCGGCGGTGTCCAATGATTACGGTGTACTCGCCGTGGTTTTCCCAATGGGCGCAGGGTTCGTGTTTACCTTGAACTGCGCCGGTGTGACCGTCCTTGCATTCCGCATTATTTCGGTTTAGCTTCGCACATGACGCACAGAATCCCGTCGGAAATTTCGGAACAACGGTTAAGTTTTGCAAAATGCCCTGTGTCTTGATACTTTCTGCCAGTTCGGAAAGGTCCCCTAATTCCAAACGTGGGTTGTTCGGGTGCGGATGAATTTTGTTGATGTCGATGTTTTGCAGCATGGTTAATCCTCCTATGTTAAATTTTTATGAAGCCTTGGAAAGTCGGAACTTCTCCGCAAATGTAAGGTGACGCGACGGCGCACATTCAGCCGGAGCGAGTGCTTCGGAACGACTGCAAACCAGTTCCCCATCGCGCCGTAGCTTGATTAAAAGCGTGGGCGTTAATGTGCCACTTTCTTTGAATGAGCCGTGGGGGAGTTCGATTATTTCCGCGCCATGCCCATCAAGCCACTCACGGAACTCCACTGCTTTTTTGTTGTCGCGCCATTGCCATGATGTACTTGCTACCGAAACCAATATTCCGCCGGGTCGGAGCATTTCAAACGCGGAGCGGATATGAGAGATGTCTTGTTGTTTGGAAAATGGAGGGTTCATTATGACGTGGGTAAAGTCACTTTTGATTTTGCCGTCGGTGGCTTCTGCTGCGAAATCAAGGAAGTTCACTCCGGTTATAGCCGTGTAGGGCTTTTCTTTGAGAAGATTTGCCATATCGGGGTTTAACTCGATGCCAAAAACATTAAATTTCCATGAATTTTCGCCGCAGTATTCCCAAACCACATCAGCCAAATCACCCTTTCCGATTGACGGCTCCAAAACATTGCTTCCCTCGCACAACTCGGCTATTTCGCACATTTTCACTGCCACATCTCGCGGCGTAGGGAAAAATTGATACACTTTTTTCATGTCCTCGGTTTCCCCTGTTAAAATCAAGGCTTCCAAGGCTTCTGCTGGGTCATCCTCGAAAATGTGACCTTTCGCCGAGCGATTCCACTTGCCGCCGATATTTTCAAGGCATTTGTTGACTGCCGTGTAGACTTTGCGGTCTAACTGCTCAGGCGGCAAAAATACGGTGTGACCTTCGATGCGGCAATTATCCAAAATCGCCAGTATTTCTTGCGGTATTTTCACTGCTTTTCACCTCCAAGCCCAAGGGCTTTATATAAGTCGTTCCGATTGCGTTCGCCTTTCTGTATACGCCAACTGCCGCCGGTGACGGGTTGAATCGCACACATTTCCACGATGCGGTCATATATCCGGTTCGACTGGTCGTATTGCATTGTTTTTATATCAACCGTCGAAAGATTCACGCGCAGTTCATCAATTCCGAGGTTTGTCGTGATAATTACAGGCTTTTGCGCCCGATACCTCGCGTCGATAATGCTGTAAAGTTTTTCGTGAGCCCACGGGGTCTTATATTCCACGCCAAGGTCGTCAAGGATTAGCAAACTGGCATCGCTTAAAGTGTTAAGTACCGTGACCTCCCCAATATCCCCATGCTTGTTGTAGTTGTCTTTGATAATCGCCAAGATGCGCGATACCGAAATTGCAAGGACTGACTTTCCGCGAGAGTAAAGTTCATTGGCAATTGCGAAGGATGCGAAGGTTTTACCGCTTCCCGCTTTGCCGTATAGAAGCAAGCCACGATTATTGGCAAAAACATCTTCCCAATTTTCAGCATAACTTGTAGCAAGGTCGTAAAGGTCGCGGTTGTCGGCGCGGTGCTTCCAGTTAGAAAAGGTCGCACTTTCGAATTGTTTATCCATCAGCGAGTAAACCCGAAATTTATTAAGCCGCCGCCGAAGTTCTGCGGCTTGCGCCCGTTCATCTTCGCGTTTACGCTCCTCTTCCTTGCACTTGCACATCACGCGCACTCGGCGCATGACATCTAAAAGCACAAGGTCTTTTTCCGTTGGGAAGCCGCAGTTTTCGCAAATCGCTATAGGCTTATTGAAATCAGCTTTTGCGCCAAGGGTTATCATTGTGGCGATGGATACGCATTCGGGGTCGTCACTCGGTCGGGATGTTGCGGTATGGGTCGTCGTCTGTGCCGATGTTAGGCACTCCGCCAATGCTTGCATTATTCGTCCCTCCCTTCATTTTCGCGTATAGCTGGTCGTATTTTTCACGAAATGCCCGTGTGCTTAGGATATTTGCCTGCCAAAATGGGTCTTTCACTGCAAATGCCAAAACGTCGCGCAGTTCTTCCGGCGGCTTTTTATCAATCCGCAGTAGGCGTTCGATGTGGATGCACCACTTGTACAATCCCGCATTATCCCGTGGAACTTTCTTCGCCCTTGGGTTAAGTTGCAGAATTTTATCTGCAAGGAACTTCGAGCATTTGAACGGAATCCCCTCGGGGTCAAACTCCTGCGTCGGCGCGTCGCCGACGATAGGTTCTTTATTCTTTTCTTTACTATTCTTTACTTTACTTTGCGTACTTCCGAGGACATTTACGGGGTTATTGCTTGCATTAACTAAGTTAATGTTGACATTTACAAAATTATTGAGGTCAACAAGGGTGTACTCCGCCATCAGCGTGATGCACTTTCGACGCTCCGATGCTTTCAAAAATCGCGTCTGAATTCCACGGGATGTTAGAATGAAATATTCCGAAAAGAGTCGCTCATCAAAAAATCCAACCTGCACGGCCTTTCTGACCACCTCGTCAACCGCGCCCTCGCTAACACCAACTTCGTCAGCAATTAGAAAAGGCATATCTTTGTCCCACCCAACGTAATACCCATAATCTTTATAGATATTAGATAGCAGGCTGATTAGTATGACGGGTGCTATTGCGCCGCATCCTCTAACAATTTTCCTAACCTTTAACTCTTTAAGGAAATCAACATCCATCGGGTAGTAGTCAATCCCTTGTTTTAACGGACGTGCCATTCATCAAATCACCACCGTTTCTGCTCACCATTAATCACTCGAAAAGGCTTTAATAGCAAGGTAATAATGGGCTGTATACTGCATAATCATTCGCACCAATGGCTTATATTTTTAGTGCAAAGTCACAATTTCCACTTAGCTTTTTTCGTTGAAAATAATGCCGTACACATGGTATTTCTTCTCGAAAGTTTCTCTGCCGATGTCGTGCGCTTCGGTGTGATGTATTCGGCACAGGCATAACTTGCGGTGTGCGCTGTCGTCGTAGGTATTGCGGTTACGCCCCATGCCAATTACGTCCCAATGGTGGGGTTCACCATCCAAGCCGCAGATAATACAGCGGCGGTGCTTTAGGCTCGAATAAATGGCGGCATCTATGTCATCGGTACGGTTAGTGAGCGTTTCTGTGAGCGGCACGTCCCACGCCAAGCAAAAATCCAAAAGATAACTGATGTAGTTCCGTGCGGTTGTGATACTGCAATCCGAGAGTGAAAATTTCGGATGACTCTTCTCACTTCGAAACATCGTTTTCAGATACCAGTGATTGACCTCTTTTTCGTCACCGTTCCAAAGTGAGATGTCACCCAGTGTCGCCCATGCTTTTCTACGTTGCTCGGTCGTGATGTGGCGACCATCGTCAATGCGGAGTTCACCTTTCAAGATTCCGTCAACAGACAGCTTCTTCATTTCGTCCGTAAGGCTTTCGCCCGGGACAAGAACGGTGAAGACCGTTCCGTCGTAGGTTTCCCTTTGAACTATTGCAGAGATTGCTCTGTACATATCAGCTTTGCCACCTCATGCTTCCATGTCTTCCAGCATATTGCGCAGTTGGCCCCACTCCATGTCATCGCGGTAGTAGGGTATTCCGGCGCAAGCAGGCGGATTTGAACATTACTAATTGGCCGGCTATCAACCTCGCTTATCGTGCCATGCTTTACACACTCGTCGAAGGTTCTTGTGTGCATCCTGCGGATGGATTCCTTATAACCAACGAAGGCGGTGTATTTGTCTTCATCCTTGATAATGATGCAGTCTTTATCCGGGGTACAGGATACAAATACGATTCCAAAGTCCTTGTCTAAAACCGATTCAAAGCCCGGTGGAGGGTTGTACGGGGTATGTTCCACACCCTCGGACGTGGAATATTCGGATGTACCCTTTTCCTCTTCTTCCCGGAAGAAGTCGTGTATGGTTAGTTTTGTTCCCTTCGTAGCCGTGTACGCGCCTTGGGTGTTTATTTCAAACTCCACGCCCTGTGGGTATAAGAGCGTGTTGCCTCCGAAATCCACAACCGTGCATGATGTTTTGCCCGGTGCAGTCCGCAACACTCGCCCAACCTTTTGAACCCACTGCCCATGTGTGCCGTTCGTGTCGAAATCTACAAGATTACGCATAGGCGGATAGTCATATCCCTCTGTGGCGATGTCTACGTTTATAAGTTCTTCCGCATCGCCTTTTTCAAACCTTTCCAACTCCGCCGCACGTGTGTCGCCGTCTATACCTTTGTAAAGGTACGCAGGCTTTCTCTCCATCGCGATAAGGCACTCATATATGATTTTGCAAAAACCATGAGACGGGGCAAATATGACCGTCTTGCCCGGTTCTTTTGCGTCCAAATAGTGACCGCACAGCTCCTCTATTAACTCTCTACCCGCATCGTCATCGCGTACATTGCGATTTAGATACCCTGTTTCGGAAATAAATCGCTTACCCTTCTGTTTCTTGAACACCGGGGACAAATCCACAAAGCGTGGTCGCACAAGATAATGACTGTCTATTAAAAAGCGGGTTGTGATTTGAAAATAGTTGTCGAATAGCGTGAGAAGTGATACCTCGTCTCCCCTGTTGGGTGTTGCAGTCACACCAAGCAGTGCAGCGTCCGGATTGCCTCTTTTGTTCCATTCGATAATGTCGAGGTAGGTTTTTGCTTGGGCGTGGTGGCATTCGTCAAACACAATGAGGTCAAAGTAACAAAACGCTCTTTCAAATTCCTCAAGTTGCCCGACAACCGTTTGCACCATGCCAAAATGCGCGTTTCCGTGCAGACTTTTGCGACTGGCAGTGATTTCGCTTGTTTTGATTTCGGGGCAGACCCACGCAAATTTTTTATGATTTTGCCCATGAATCTCGGTGCGATGTACCAGTATAAGGACGTGTGGATGGCGACCATGTTGTGAGATAAAACCGTGATACCACTTCTTAACCACCCCGGCCAGCATCAGCGTTTTCCCCGCGCCCGTTCCGGCGACTATGAGGGAGTTGCCCCGTTCATACAGTGCGGTAACGGCATGATTTACGGCTTCGTCTTGGTGCGGATAGAATCTAATCATTGTGCTTCACCAAGAAACGCCCTGCCTTATCGAACTGCGCCGTTAATTTTCCATCGCGGAAACGGCAAGCGTTGTTCTGCATTGCCAGTTCGATTATGTCTTGCATGATTTCAGCTTTTTTATTGTCTGAGGCATCACACCTTTCCTTTGCCGACAGGTATGCTATAAGGTCAATCTCAAGCACCTTGTCAGCGTTAAAGAATGTATTTGCGCGAATGCTTGCGATGATGTTGCGTTGCTTGTCGTTTGCCAAAAATGGCGTAGGTTCATTGGAGTTGTCTACATCTGAAAAGAACCTGTCGAGGCATAGCCGTATCAGCATTTCCAAGTGGGTGTTGTTGTTGAAATACAGATGCGATATTTTCATGTTCTGCGCGAGATGCTTTTTGCGCTTTGCCACAGACATACCAGCAACAAGTCCGCGTTCGTATGTGGTATCGTTCTCCAAAACCATCACTTGGAGGATGAAGAAGTCTGCGCCGCTCATCATGACTTGATACTGCGCCTGTATGATGTATTTAAGAGGCAGGCCTTTTTTCAAACGAGCAGGCATGATGCTTTTTTGCTCACACACGAACCTCATGCCCGGCACGACATCGCCGCCGCCATAGTCGAATGGCCTCATGTCACATTCTTCACTTATCCCGGAGACATCAAGGCTTGCGATAAGCCTTTCCTCTGCGAATACTTCCCCGCGCTTCAGTGATTGTGTGCGTCCATTTTTAAGCACCGTTGCCCCGTAAGGCTCTACAGCGTGGCCGTAGTCGGAAAGTTCCGGCGGTAGTTCTTCCCGCTGGAACAACCCGTCCTGTTTCATTTTGTGGTACAACGCCCATGCGGTTGTAAATGGACTTTCTTCCCTAAATGCTTCTGCGTTTATACCGCAGTTTTGGAGTTCGTCGTCGGTTGCGTAATATCTTACGATGTCGAATATCTCGCTACTGCCTATGCGGGTGTCACGGGCTTTTTCCCACGACAAAGTTCCTTGTTTTAGCTTTGTTTTCATTTCGACCCTCCTTTATTACACGCATAACACTTTACGGGTTTTTCCGGGTTGTCTGCGTGATACTTTTTAGATTTTGCGCTTGTGATTTCTTTGCCACACACTTCACAGCACAGGGCAGTTTCCGCAGGTGTTTCAAACAGCGGCTCGATAATCGGCGCGAGCTTTTTCGATTTGCGGATATTCACGATTTCAGCATAATGCGCGTTGATAAGACTTTCTGCTGATTCGCCCTGCTCGAAAAATTTTTCCATGATATCGTTGGCGGCTTTTTTTGCAGCGGCGGGGTTTGCCTTGTATATGGCAAGCATTTCATCGGCATCTGCTTGCTGTGCGGGAGTAAGATTATCAAGGTCAACTTTGCCGTGTGTGTAGTTGTCCTCATAGTCCATTTCAATTTCAGCTTGTGGCAAAGGCTCTGCTTCGATGGGGTCAAATGCATAAATTGTGTCTTTGAGTTCCGGTAATGTTTCTCTCACACGTTTTAATGCCCTGCGGATGATGGTTTTTTCCACCATCGCCGCAGTCCACACATTCCATATAGAGCCGTTATTGATTTCCGTTGTATTCACGCGCCGTTTCTTCGTATAGCCATAGTCGTTTTTGTACTCTTCCCAGCGCGACTTGAATATCCCATTGTCGCTGGCAGCGGCGGCGGCCATCACTTCGACAAGCGACATTTCGGCGGCGACCATCAGAAGCCGCTGATTTGACTTGACTTCGCGCACTTCGAGACGGCATATAAATTTTGTAAAGTAGCCGTCAATGAGCCTTTGCGCTGTTATGACACGGTCACCGTTTGAGCGACGGTCGTCCAATGTGTAAACGATTTCGCCGTTGTTAAAGTTTTCTTTGAAGTAGGTCGTTTCGTGGTCTTCTTTCGGCACAGGCACAATAGTTTCTGTTATCCTGTAGCCCTTCCGAGCCGCTGCCCTCATAAAGGCTTCCACCCTCGCGGACAAAACAATTTCCTTACCTCGTTTTACAAAGTCTACCTTGTCGTAGTCCTCCGCCACGATGCCGCCCTGTGACAGTGTTTGCCACCCGCTCAAAAACGTGTTAGCGGCTTTTGATGCCTCTGCTTCGGTGAGTTTATTACCAAGTGAGCGCAACGCCTCTGCCGCTTTGACGGCAAATGGCAGACAATCGCATTTATATCCAATCTCGCGCTTCAAAACTTCAAACATATTGTTCGGCGCGGACGTTAGCTGATTAAATACGGATAGTTTTGTACTCATTTTATGAATAACTCCTTTCGCCATTTGGCTTGCAATATTCACACTCGCCACGCTCGGGGCTGTACTCTACTGCCATTTCGCCGCAAAGTTCACAAGTTACCGCAATCATGCCGCACCTCCAAACTCCGCTTCCAACCGTGCCTTCCTTGCCAAGTCCATCGGGTCGGGTGCGCCGTCATCATCGTCGCGGTATTCCGGCACATTTACGCCGTACTTTTCCGCAAGAAATTCAGCGAACGCGCCCTGGTCGGCAAGGCAATATTCCGCAGCGGTCTTTTCCTCTTTGGCTTGCGCTTCGATACACTCACCGCAAATTCCGTCGTACAGTTCGTCGTAAGATTCTTCTTCCCCTCCACATAAGCCACATACCGCCATTGGCATATCGTATTCCGGCGGCGAATCAAGTTTCCAATTATCGTAATTTCGCATATCGCACAATCCTTTCGTTTTACTTGCATTCCATTGCCTCGCCTGTTAAAATGCACAGAGCAGAAGGTTATTCCTTTTCAACAAGCCGTCGTCACTGGTCCCCACCAAGCGCGGCTTGTTTTTTTGTGTCATCTCCTTCGATGGCGTGAACAGTGTGTCGTGTCGTGATTTCCCAAAAGAGGGCAAAATGCTTACCGCATCCAGTGGGAGGTTCGTCGAAATCATATTCCCCTTCACACACAACAATTTCTTTCCCTTCCCGGTGTTTTTCTATGGTGTGCGTCTGCTTCAATCCGCAGTAAGGGCAATTCAGTACAATTCCAAAATCCACATCAAGCACTCCTTTTACAAAAGTTATAAAAATCTATTACATTTGTGGCACTTTGCGGCGGGACTTCCTTGGTGACGGGAGAGTTATGATTTTCCGGCTTTTGCTTCGCCATCATGCTTCGATAAACGTCCGCACCTTCCCATGTCGGCATCCGGCCGTTCACTTCGCAGGCCGCGCAATACTGCGCGATTAGTTTCCAGTTGAAGGGAAACAATTTTTACACCTCCTCCGTAGCAAACCATTCAAAGTCTGGACTGCCGCCGTCCTCATCCTCGTCCCATTTTTCAATGTCAAAGCCTTCTTTCTTCAACGCAAGGCACAAGTCGGTCAAGTTGTCGTAGTTATTTACAACGCTTGCAAGGTGTTTTTCTTGCGTTGGGGTTAATTCACCATTGATGGTTATGTCGTGGCGGAACTTAACCGTTTGCATAACCACAAGATTGTATTTTTTAGGCATTGGCATCTACCTCCATTTCTAACTGTCAATTATTCGCTTTGCGTATACAATGGCAGACAACAGCTTGGATTTTACCTGCGTCCACGTTTCCACTGTATTGCGCAAATCATGCTTTTTCTGTTCGCACCATTCACCCGTAACCATTAGTTGCTTGGCAAGTTGCTTTACAACTTCAACGGTTGGGGCAAGGTCGTCTTGTGCTAAAATCGCTTGAAATGCCATATCGCCTACCGTTGATGGCATAAACACCTCCGGTAGATACTTGCCAAGAATGCTATGATGCTTCAAGTGCCAAAATGGCAATGCAGTGCATTTGTAATGCTCTGCCATTGCGTCAACAACATCATCAGGCACTTTTGAATGCCCATTCTCGTAATCCGAAAGCGTCCGCGCCGAAATGTGCAGAAGCCCCGCCGCGTGTTCTTGGGTAAAACCTGCGTTCTCCCTGCACAATTTGTAACGGTTTTCACAGGCTTTGCTCATGTTTTGTCTCCCCCTTTCCTTGTAAAATGTACATAGGCTAATTCGCCAATTGCTTGCGCTCTGCCGTCGCGCTAAACCCGCGCCTACGTTTCATTTCGTCCTTACTGGTTGCGCTTTTTGCAAGTGGAAGCACCTTGCTTTTTTCCTTGCTTTTAACTTTGAAAATCGCAAAGTCAAGCATGGAAATATAAAGTTGTCTACCTTCCTTGCTAAAGGGTACATTCCGTCGCTTTGCGTGGCGACTTGCAAATCGGCGGTCTATTCCGTACAACTCGGAGTAATCGTCAAGTGTCAAATATGCCTTGTTGCCAAATTGCCGCTCCAAATTATCCAACTCTGTCTTGACGTATGGGTTGGAAATTAAGTTCATTGTCTACCTCCATCATCTGCGCAACCTTTTTCATCACGCGAAATAGTACCATTGGTTGCTTTGAAAATAATTTCATCCAAAGACAATGACATTGTCTTTTCACCGCTAAGGGCGTACTGCCTAAGTGCTTTGTGTGCGTCGGCATCAATGCGCACGGTCATAGCGACAGTGGGCGAACCGGGTTTTCGTGATTGCAAAATGGCCATATTAAAACCTCCCTTCTCATTGAAAAATCTTAAAAATGTGATATTATGGTTGCTGTGGTAGTCGTGGTTGCTGTTGTGCTTGTGTACGTATTTATTCCCCTATTTCGGAGTGATTGGCGGCTTTACTGTTCAAAATCTCGGCGGCAGTGTCATAGCCGATACCACGTATAAGCGAGTAGGCTTCTGTCATAGCGCAGGCTTTGGAAGCGGCGCGGTCTAATTCTCTTTGTTGGTAGTCTGATATTGCATGGCGTGTACCAACGTGAAGTGCGTTTAAGGTGTTAAAGTCCTTAATCGCTTCAACAGCCGCATCCTCTAACCGAATGAGGCGGTCGTTCGCCATGTAATCTTCGCAGGGATGGATTGTTGATGAACTGGCGTTTCCGTAGCCTTTTTTAGGGCAATTAACTAACCCAAGGGATACGTCACCTTCTTGCGGAACTGCGAAAACGCAGGTGTGGCAAAGGTTGTCGCAGATAGATTTGATGGTTGTATTCATAGGAATGCTCCTTTCGGGTTTGGTTAAGCGGCAAAACGCTCAACGGTGTCATAAGTTGCAAAAACTGTTGTGTCGCCGTTTGTGAATGTAGCGCGTAGCCCGTTGAATCCGGCGGTTTCTTCGATGGTGGCGATGGTTACATTTTTGAAAAGTGATGCACATCCCGGCGGGGCTACTTTAATTTTGTCGCCTGCGGTAAGAGCCTTTACGTTTACGAAGCTACCCTTTTCATATTTGATTGCGTTAGCAAATTCGGCTTTTTGTGCGGCAACCTTGGCGGCATATTTCGCATCAGCCCATGTTTTACGTAGTGCATCAGAGAAAGCGAAAATTCCAAAACGTTGGTTGCAAAGTTTTTCGCGGTTGTTGTATAAGTTCCATGCTTTCCTCATGAGTTCTGATTTGTTGTATGTCATTTCAAATCGCCTCCGTGGAGTTGTTGTTATGTGGTTGCGGTGTGCGTGGTTGCTATGGTGCTATTATAATTCCGTAATTATGCACTTGTCAAGGATGTGTTCCGTAATATTGCACTTTTGTAATATCTTACAAAAAAGGAGGTGTTGTTTTGTGTTTTATGCACAAATAAAAAAACTTTGTGATGAGAGGGGAAAAAAAATAACGGCGGTAACCGTTGAATTAGGATTCAGCAAAGGAAGCCTGTCGCAATGGAAAAATGGAAGCAATCCAACTGCCGATGCAGTTGTAAAGTTTGCAAACTATTTTGATGTAGCTACAGATTACCTACTAACAGGAAAGCATCCGCAAATGCGACATGAAAATAAAAAGGGAGGGTATACCATGAAAAAGACTGTAATAAAACGACGTGTTGGCATTGATGTTGTAAAGAATGGGATGATTTCATTATTCATTCATACATTAGAACTAAACATTGACCGACAAGCGTATAGTGACAATATGACGAGGTTTAGGACAGATTTGACCCAACGTCTCTGTGAGGTGTTTGCGGATGATGTGGTTAGTGAACGAATCAATGGTTTTGTAGCTTTAACACTGGATTATTCGCATGGTTACACTGGTGATGAATCTGAATTTCCTGTTTATTCGGAGTTTCTTAAAATGATGAAGCTATCACCTCCATGCAAAGACAAAGATGCCGAGAAGTTACTCGACGAACTTAAAGTTGAACGTGATATCCTTGAAGCTGAAAAGAAAGATGCTTTTATTTTTGGGGGAGTGGCTGAATATTAAAACGAGCCCTCAGATATGTACAAAACCCCATATACGAATTCATCACGTCAACCCCCATCCGCCAAAAGAAAAAGCAATAACCAAAGCCGCTTGGAAACTTGAAGGAAATGTAATCCACTGTGCAGAATTCGGAGCAGAACTGCACCACGAAACCGCCAAATAACCGCATACCCGCCTTTTTGGCGGGTATGACAGTGGGATAATTTAAACTGAAGGACAAATAATCTCGCATAATCCCTCGGGGATTATTGAAAAGGGAAATGATTGTATGGACAGTGTTGTTTTCACGAAAGAAGACCTGCTTGCAATTGAGTTATCAGTTGCCACTGTTGCACATATGTCGTTGGATTTACCAATTACCCCACAAACAAGCGATGAATTGAAATCTCTTGATAGCGTAGCTTTAAACAGCTATACGGGTCTTCTTTCTTACCACCAATACTATGCGCTTACTGAAAAAATTTTGTCGCTATCAGAATCCAAAGCTACTGATGTTATTGATTTGCATTTTTGCTATAACCACTGGATAGAGTTTACGTATAGAGCAAGGGGTGCTTTTCCACATTATATTGACTTATGTATTGCATACTGTAAAAAAGACATGAGTATGTATGAAAAATTTAAAAAGACAACAGAACACCCAAATTTTCAATATCCGTATGGTAGTAATATAAGCTTTCCATCATTCCAGCGTCTTGCAATTATTCATGAGAAACAAGGTGAGCTTATGGAGGCTATTGAGGTGTGTGAGTTGGCAATTAAATACAATATTGATGATACAACAAAAGGTGGGTTCACTGGACGGCTTGAAAAACTCAAGAAAAAAATGGCTCAATTTCATTAAAATATATTTTACATGGTGGAATATGAAGGAGGTCAATTTGCAATGAAGGGACTCACATTTATACTGTTATTTCTAGGTTTGACGGCAGGAGTTGTTGGATGCGGCAACTATACGACAGAACCAACGGTACATGAGAGGATTATCGAATTGATAAATCAGGCAGAAGAAGCGTTGGAAAGGGCACGTTCTAATGATGTCGAACGTGAGCGTCTCCTTGATGCTGTAAACAGCGAAGAAGTGCAAATAAATCTATATGCGGCACTTGCGGGGATGTCAAGAACTCTCGCACGGGAACTTGCAGAAGAAGCTTTGGAAATTGCATACGAACACGGCATTGACATAATGGAAATTGTAGAACAACGCGCCAATTCGGATATTGTGTTTCTAGTTGAACGCGCACGAGCAATGTCGCAACCTTTGACCGAAAAAGAAATACAAGCATTCATTGACTTAGGCGACAATTTTGAGTTTAGCTATGACCAATTCGACAGTCGGCTCACAATATGGGGATATCGTATGTCAGTCCATAATGTAAACTCCACATCTATACTTTCGTCCGTTCAAATAGTAGACGGACGTATGACACCTCCTTCACTAACATTTAGATATGTCGGAAGCACACGATTAAATCTTGACCGAATAACTGTATTCACTGGAAACGGTGGAGAAGATTTAGCTTTTAGGCGCAATGATATACACAGGGATACCCATAGCGGTGGAGTACATGAAGAGAGGGTTAGTCTCTCAACGGCACAAACATGGACGATAATGAGGTCATTAATATCATCCAGTGAAACAACCGTAAGATTTAGAGGGGATAGAAATGCAGACCATCAGCTAAACAGCGGCGAACGTAGCGGAATAAAAAACCTATTGGAGTTTCACGATATGGTACAGCTTCGCCCAGACTTGCTCGACCACATACCAAAAGGATGGAGAAACTAGACGGTGGCAAATATCAACGAAGAATGGGGAGTTAATCATATGAAAACAATAACCATTGAGGAATACGAAGCCAAGACCACGCACTTTCAAAACAAGGTGATGGACGAGGGCGATATGCTATGTGTGGACTGCGACAGCGGTCGCAAATTTGTAATTGTGGAAGAATCCCAGTACCAAGTTATGAGCAATGCATTAAAAACGGTCTTAGCCGCGCCCGGCATGGACGACGAAACCTACAAAGCCGTAATGAGAGCGGCAAAACACGCAGGGGTTACAGGAAGTTATGGAAGGGATATATGACAGTTTATTGGGGCTGGTGAAAAATGAAGTATAAGCACAAACGAAACCACGATGGCTATTTTAAGGAATCGTGGTTGACGGATGAGATTTTGCCAAGCGGCAATAAGCGGCGCGTTGTCGTCCGTGACAAAGATTATAAGACTTTCGTGCAAAAGTTGGAGGATGCCAAGCGATTATACAAAAAAGGCATCACCCTTGACGATATAACCGTAACCGAATGGGGCGAGCGGTGGCTTGCTGTGTACAAAGCTAAAGTTACAGATGAGCGTAAGGCTCATTTTAGAGCAAAGTTAGCTTTAGATATCATTCCAGAGATAGGGCATATGAGAATGCGGGATGTTCGTGCCTCTCACTTGCAAGACCTTTTGAACGGAACACCGGGCAAAAAAAGTACCGTTTCAAAAGTACGCATTGCACTGCGACAGATATTTGATGCAGCAGAAACAGAGGGAATAATAGAAAAAAACCCATCGCTTAAACTCCGATTACCAGAGGGATTGGAGGAAAGCCCACGAAGGCCGCTTACCGAAAAAGAATGTCATGTGGTTTGGGATGTCGCACAATTTCATTCTGCGGGGGTTTATGTAATTACAATGCTTTTTTGTGGGCTGCGGCGAGGAGAGTGTGTAGGTCTAACGTTAGATTCAATTGATTTTACCCAACAGCGAATTGATGTGAAAAAGGCAATAACTTATACTACAAATCAAGGAACGGAAAAAAATCCAAAATCTGAAGCGGGAATAAGACAGGTGCCACTGCCGAATATTTTGCTACCTTTTCTAAAAAAGCATTGTGAAGGAAAGAAGCCGGATAGTTATCTTTTTACAAAGATAGACGGAAGCAGGGCTACCGAGACTACTGTAAGAAGATGGTGGGATTCTTTTTTGCGCCAATGCCACATTTCAGCAGGTGCGGAAATGTACCGTAATAAAGTTATTGTGGAAACCTCTCCTTTTAGTGACGAAATTAGCCCTCACTTTTTACGACACACATATGCTACAGATATACACGCTGCCGGCGTTCATGATAGGGAGTTGAAGTATTTTATCGGTCACAGGTCGAATGATGTAACTGATAGGTATAGGGGCGTGTCTGACGATTCATTTAACCGCGCAGCAGAACTAATCAATTGCTTTCTTGATAAAAAATACGGCATTGCTGAAACCGAAAGCAGTCTATAAACTTTATTTGGGGACAAACAGGGGACATTTTAACGATTGCATATTGCGAAATTCTAGTATTTACAGGAGATGTCTTTGGTTTGACATTTAGCCTGTCACGCCGGAGGTCGACGGTTCGAGTCCGTTCTGGGTCGCTAAAACGCAAAACACGCTGATGATAGCGTGTTTTTTTGTTGCAACACGCCTAGGTTGTTTTTCCGAAACAGGAAAAATAGGAAAAATTCCTAGCGCATATTGCGTCCTTGTTCGCAGTATGCTATAGTATTACCCGTTCGGGGATATGGCGCAGTTGGGAGCGCGCGTGAATGGCATTCACGAGGTCAGGGGTTCGACCCCCCTTATCTCCACGTACCCTGTAACCGTTGTGGTTACAGGGTTTTTTTATACCGAAATATTTTAGAGGAGGAATTTTCAAATGAGGATTTCAATTTTTTTAGCGGTGGTTGTTGCGATGTTGTGTGCCATGCCAATGCGAGTGTATGCACTGCGCGTGTTCGCTATCGAATTAAGCGGGGGCGAGGTTGTTCACACGGGCGGAAGTTACACAGACGACCCGCACGTACTTCGCTTTAGCGGAATTGTCGGCACGGACGCAGACAGAAATGCAATACGCAATGCAGACGGCGCGGTGCTTCGCCTAAGCCCGCCGTGGAGCGGAAGTGCGAACCGCGCCATGTGGGTGTGGACGGATTTGTCTGCCGATGTGCAGGGCGCAAGCGGAAACCCGTCGGAACTTTCGTTTCTCACAAGTGCTAACGCAAACGCGGGCGCGATTCTGCGTACAACGGAGGTCGCGCCTGTCGCGCTGGAAATTCCGCAGAAACTCTTGTACGCCAACGGAACTTTCGCAGAGCATATTTATATCATCACAACCTTAAACGACCACGGCAGTGCTTCCACGCCGTTTGAAGAACTCTTCGCCACCCCCGGCGGCTTTAGGCGGGACATAACGGACTCTATTACCGCCGCAACACTTGAACCGCGTGTACCCACTGTAGGAACGGCAACGAATATCTCGTTAAATTGGGGCGAAAACGAAACCGAAATGCGTTTTACTTGGTGGACTCCGCGTGGCACGGCACAAGCGTCGGTTGTTCAAATTGCGCGGGAAAGCGAACTTGTTGGCGGGCAAATGCCGCAAGACGCACGGACGGTTACAGGACACGCGCCTGTTCCCATTCCGTCAAATCTTCAGCAATATGCCTTTGACGTGAGCAGGGCAAGTGTGACGGGGCTTACACCAAACACGCGGTATATGTATCGTGTGGGCGATGGCACGCCCGATAACTGGAGCGACATTTTTCATTTTGATACATTCGACCCCGCCAACACAGGGCGTCAAACCGTTTTAATCGCGGGTGACCCGCAATTTGGTGCGTGGGGTCTAACGCGTCAGCTTGACAAATGGCAGCACGGGCTTGCGGCGGGAATTGAAAGAGCGGCGGCGCATGGCGGCGTGGATTTCATCCTGAACACGGGGGACGTTACCACGCCCGCAAACAGCGTGGAGCGTATGAATTACTATTTGACTCCGTATCAACTGCGCAACATCCCCGTTTTTGTTACGGTGGGCAATCATGATACCGTTACACAGCGCACAGACGCGGGGTATGAATCGCCGCTTGGGTTGCTGTACTTTATCCATTACTGGCCCAACCATGATTGGCTTGGCGGAAACCCGACCCATGCAAGCAATTACTTGCGTGGCGGCGGAAACCACTTCTTCAGCTATGGGGACGTGTTGTATATTTCGCTGAATACAAATAATCGCAGTATGATTCAGGAACACAGGCCGACCCTTGAAGCGGCGGTTGCGTCCCATCCTGATGCGACTTGGAGAATCGTAATCTTCCACCAGAATATTTTTGGCGGCGGAAACTTCCACGCGCCTGCAATGCCCGCAAGCGGTTGGTGGGCTTTAAGCGGGCTTTTTGACGAATTTGGCATTGACTTGGTTATAAACGGGCATGACCATACCCATGGGCGTTCGCATTTTATTCGTAACGCAGAGCCTGTGACACAGCAACGCCCTGCGGACTTCGCCCGCAACAGATTGGAGCGGCTTGTGTTTGACGCGCACCCCGGCGTTTTTGTCGCGCCGGAGGGTATTCCGTTTATCACGGCGGGTTCAATTTCGGACTTTCCGAAGTACACCGCGTTTTACCCAATGTTGCCGTGGGTTGCATGGGTAGACCCCGCGCAGTTTGATAATTACTCGCAATATTCGATTATGACAATCGACGGGGACTCGCTTACAATCGAGACTTTTGTAATCCCTTACGACCCGCAAACATGGACGCCAACAGGCGAGCCCGAAATAATGAGTACCAGCTTTACAATTCGGCAAACCGCACGGGTTGACGATTTAATGCTTCTGGTTGAAGGCGGGCGGGCGTTTGAACAAGGCGATGTCACAGACGAATCTTGGGCGGTGTTTCGAAATGCGTTGCAACTTCGCACAGACGATATTCACGCGGCATACATGGCAATTTACGATGCATATTTTGCGTTGGAAAATACCGCCGATTTCTCCGCGCTTTTTGAACTAATCGCAGACGCCTCTGCGGTGCTTGCGGACGCGGTTGAAGGCCCTTGGTATGGGCAGTTTCCTGATGGCGCGATTGAAACATTCCGTGCGGAATATTTCACCCCCGCCGTGGTTGTAAACAACGTGCGTTTATCAATGCAAGCGGATATAAACGCGCAGTATTCGCGGCTTAGCGCGGCGTTTGCGGAGTTCACCGCAAGCGCAAGTTCCATCCCGCGCCCATGGGTTGATGTTCACGAAATCCCCGCAACGGGCGTTTACACAATGGGTTTGCTAAACTGGATGTACGATTCCCAGCCGCTTAACCCATGCCCACGCGGAACGTGTGAACATCCGTGTTGGCTGGTTCGTCCGTGGGAATGCGCAGACAATGTTACACGGCGTTTCTTTTCGCATTTCACCAAGATTAATTTTGCGGGCGGCTCGTTGGAAAATGACCACGTAAATCTTTCGCCCCCGCGTGATGTTCCCGTTCGTCCCGACCAAGTTTTTGGCCCCGCAAATGCGTATGGCGGACGCGCTCCGATTCCATTCGGGCAAGACGAAAACGGCGACAGGTTTACTTTCGGTCACATAACCCGCCCACACGCAGGCGAGTGGATTCGCTACGAACTTTATGTAGCGCAAGAAGGTACGTATCGCGTTCAGTTGGGCGCGATTAACCCCCACGCCAACGCGATGGAAGTGCGTCTGCGCGGCACAGAGTACAATTTGCTTACGCATTTTACAATCCCCGCACAGCACGGCGTAAACGAAGGCTGGACAGACGCAAACCCACTAATTGAAGCGGCGCACTATATCCAGTTGCCGCAAGGGCATTTCGTTTTGGAAATGCTGTTCATGAACGACGGCACACGCCCAACGCGCCCCGGTGCTTCAGGCACGCCCGCCGTGTACACCGACGGCCCAAACGTTGACATCCTCACATTCGAGAGGGTAGGGGGGCCAATGGAACGCATTGATTTTCTTCCGACAAATTATCTTGTGCTTCCGCTTCCGCCCATGGATGCCGCAGGAATGCCGCACCGCCAGCGCGGTTGGGCAACCGTAGGCGTGAGTCGCGAGTTTGGCACAATTACCGAAAGCCCCATTTCTTTGGGGGCGATTGGCACGGTAACGCAACTTGTATTCGACGTTGCGGCACAACCCGTTGCGTCCACGGCGCACATTGCCCTCACAGGCGGCGCGGCAGGAAACTGGGCGCAGGACGAAATGCCGCTAATCTTCGACCCCGCCGCCCGAACCGTCACAATAGAACTGTCGAACCACTCCGCTTTTAGCGGCTGGCGGGCAATAGGGGACGGCGCGCCACGGGGAATTATCATTTCCCACAACAACGACACTTGGGACGACATGAACGTCACCCGCGCATTTTTCGTGTTGGAATCGGGCGGCGAAACCGCTGAAGCCCAACCCGCCGCCGAAAACAATGGCGGCACACCGCTTCCACCCACTCCCGCAGAAGATGACCACGACCCTTCGTCCCCCCCTGTGCCTATACTTCGATTACATCCTACCGCAGTTGTTGTTATCGGACTCGCCGCACTGGCTTTCTTCCTTTTACGCCGCAAAGCCTCCAAAAAATAATAAAGAAAAAGTGCCGCATGGGTTTTCTGTGCGGCACTTTTTTATTATCTGTGGTAGTTACAGACAGTTTCTCGGAACGTGAATCATAATCGTATCGGAATTTAAATCTGATTGGATGCCGCTAACAATTGCCGTTACATATTTCCACGGCTCTTCTTCTGCGAGAAAAGGGTCGATAACAGAATCAAACCAATCTGTAAATTCTGTTACGGATTCAAGCGTCCCGCCGTTTTCACCGTTTGCAAGGTCGCGTTGGATTACTCGTTCTCTGCAAATTTGAGGGTCGGTGTCAATCCAGACGGAGAAGGTTGCAAGTTGGCGCAGTCTTTTTCTGCAAGCTCCGCTACCTTCGACAATCAGTGCTTTATCTGAATCCGCCGTGATAAATCCGTCACGGTTTTTTTTAATCCAACCTGATGGTGTGTACGCTGCGTTTTCTCCGTTAAGCCACGGCTGAATAATGCCGTTCAGCAATTCATCGTCCCAGTGGATGGGGTCTAACCACCACGCTACATCGTCTGTAGAAACTATATTCGCATTCATCGCGGCGGCAAGCTTTGCGGCAAAAGATGTTTTCCCCGAACCGCCCTTGCCATCAATAAACACAAGCGGCTTTGGCGAAATATTTAATATTCTTCCCGCCAAAACGGCTACGGATTCTTCTTTCCATGTGTCAATTTCAAACACGCCCTAGTCCCTAAAGTACAAATCCCGAGTGTAAACTTTTTCAATTACGTCTTGTAAATCTTCGTTGAAGCGGTTGGTTACGATAACGTCGGCTTGTTGCTTAAAGTCTTGCAGGTTTGCGATTACGCGGGAGTTGAAAAAGGTTGGTTCGGGGTAGGTGGGTTCGTAGATTATTACTTCAATGCCCTTGGCTTTTACGCGCTTCATTATGCCTTGGATGGAGGACTGGCGGAAATTATCCGAACCGCTTTTCATTGTAAGGCGGTAAATGCCGACTATTTTTGGGTTGCGTTCCAAAATGCGGTCTGCAATAAAATCTTTGCGGGTGCGGTTGGCGTCTACTATTGCGGAAATTATATTGTTTGGTATGTTTTGGTAGTTTGCCAGCATTTGTTTTGTGTCTTTGGGCAGGCAGTAGCCGCCGTATCCGAAGGACGGATTGTTGTAATAACTGCCTATGCGGTCATCTAAGCCAACCCCTTCGATAATTTCTTTGGAGTTCAAATCGCGGATTTCGGCGTAAGAATCCAGTTCGTTAAAAAATGCCACGCGCATTGCAAGATATGTGTTGGCAAAAAGTTTTATCGCTTCCGCCTCGGACGAGCCTGTGATAAGAACGGGCGCATCTTCTTTTAGTGCCGCATCTTTGAGAAGGGACGCGAAAACAGCGGCGGCTTCTTTAACGTCCGCAGGGGCGGGGGAGGGGACTCCGACTACTATGCGGGAGGGGTACAGGCAATCGTACAGGGCTTGCCCTTCGCGCAGAAATTCCGGCGAGAAGATTACCCGCGTGAAGCCCTTGCGGAACATATCTTCCGCAAAGCCTACGGGAACGGTAGATTTTATAACAACAACCGCCGCCGGTGCGATTTCACGCGCCGTTTTTATTACCGATTCCACGCTGGAGGTATCAAAGAAATTCTTTTTCGGTTCGTAATCTGTGGGCGTTGCCACTATGATAAATTCCGCGCCCGCGAATGCTTCTTCCGCAGAAGTTGTTGCCGTAAGGGTAAGCGGTTTTTCCGCAAGAAAACGCTCTATCTCCGCATCAGCGATAGGGGATTTCTTATTTTGTACAAGTTCTACCCGCTTTTCCGAGATATCCAGCGCGTATACTTCATGCTTCTGCGCCAGCAAAACCGCCATTGATGTTCCTACATATCCAAGACCCGCTACTGCAATTTTCATTTTGCACCTCGCTCTTTTTCAAACCATTTTATAAATTTTTTAATGCCATCGTCGAAGTGCGTGGTGGGATTGTAGCCCACAAGCCGCTTTGCTTTTTCGATATTCGCCCATGTGATATTTACATCACCCGGCGGCACGGGCAGCTTGTTTACCTTGGCGGTTATGCCAGTTTCGCGTTCCAAAACCGTTAGCATTTCGCTAAGGGGGACAGTGTAGGACTCGCCAAGATTTAGCACCTCAAAGCATTTTTCTTGGGCGCATACGTAATCCAACGCGCCAAGTACGCCGCTTACCGTATCGTCAACGTATGTGTAGTCGCGTCCCATTGTGCCGTCTCCGTAAAACGGAATATCCTCGTTTTTGTACAGCTTGTCCGTAAATTTGTAAATTGCCAAGTCCGGACGTTGGCGCGGCCCGTACACGGTGAAAAAGCGCAAACAGGCTACGCTCATTTCATACAAATGTTGGTATGTGTGGCAAATTAGTTCGCCCGCTTTTTTCGTTGCCGCATATGGCGAAATGGGAAAATCTACGTTGTCGGTTTCGCAAAACGGCACTTTTTCATTATTCCCATACACGGAAGATGAAGACGCAAACAGCAAGTTTTTTACGCCAAATTCCTTCATGCATTCCAGCAATTGCACCGTGCCGTTGATATTAACATCCATGTACAGCGGCGCGTTTTCGATAGACGGGCGAACCCCTGCATACGCCGCCAAATGTATAACCGCGTCAAATTTTTGGCTTGAAAAACACTGCCGCAAAGCGTCCGCATCGCGGATATCCCCTTCGATTACCACGAGCGTACCCGTGCCGATTGCCGTTGCTTCCACGTTTTGCACGTTCTCGCGTTTGTATTCGGGGCTGTAATAATCGTTGAAGCTGTCAAAAATACAGACATCATGCCCTTTTTTTAGCAACGCTTCGCATACGTGCGAACCTATAAAACCCGCACCGCCTGTTACCATGATTTTCATATGTTTGCTCCTTTAGCGTGAATTATTCTGTCGCCATCTGAATGTAAACAACTCCATCCGCATTGGCATATTCGGCGGAAATTAGTATATCTTCTTCGTAACGTGTTTCGCCGTTTACTATCCAGTGGCCGAAAATCTGCCCGTCTTCTAAACGGGGCGTAACGGGAACGCGGTTTTCGATAAAGTATGTGCCTTCGTTTCCGTTTAGCGTGTTTATTTGTGCCAAGCCGTCTGTTGATACGATTCTATACATATCGGTAAAACCGAAGAGATAGCGCAGTTCATTTAGGATATAGTACGGGCGGTGCTGTATGAAATAACGCACACGTTCGCGCAGTGCCAATGCGTCATAAAAACTATGCCCCGGGAAATTTGCGTAAACGCTGTACTCAAATTCCCGCAAACTCATATCGTTTATTTGCTGTATTACCCTATCCACATTTTCCACGGAAAAATGCCCAAACGCCATGTCGCAAATAAGGTTTGCGAATTGCTCTGCATATTGCGGAAGCCGTAAAAGCGCGCCAAATACGGGGCTACGACTGCCCATAACTCGACGGATAGAGCGTGTATTTGGGTGACTGCTTTGCTGCGTGTTATAAGAACGAAGAAGTAACGAATGGTCTAAATCCCACATAACGAAACGCCATCTCCCGTCTAAATGTTTCCGGGGGGGGGTGCTATTTGAACAATCGACATACCTCCATATACGAATGTTGCTACCCGGCCAGTTGTAATTGGCAATATAAATTTGTATCGCATAATAAAGAAGTAAGTCGTCTGTGCAAAAAAACTCGTGTGCCGCTTGCAGGGTGTATTCTGTAAATCCCGCTCTTGCATAGTCCAATAATTGCGCAAATGTGTTCCTAAGATACTCATCATTTGTGCGGACAAATGAACATCCGCCCTCCAAAATTTGAAAATTTTGACTCGGCGCATCATATAGACTTTGTAAAAATTGCGTATCTATTCGCACATTTATGGTTACAAAGCCATAATATTCGCCGTTTATAAAAACAGCGGCATATTGAACGGGTGAAACAGTTTTAAATCCGACTTCCCTTGCAATTATTGCAGCCATTGGAGTACGCAATCTTGCTCCGGGAGGGATATTGCCTGTAAAAACTTCCGGGATTGGTTCCTCGTTATGGTCGTTTCGCACTGAAACATAAAAATCATTTCCATCATTTCGTAAAATTAACGCATTAACAGACGAGATAGGCTCACCTGAAACAGCGCGAAATTGACCGCCAAAAAAATCATAGCGAAACCGTCCAATTTCGGGCGAATATTCGCGCCGTGCAATAAGTCTTAGCGATTTTTGCGAAAACGAGCGCGATACTTGCCCATGCACTCGCATTCCCGCATCGTGAGCAAGAACGGGTACTCCGTGTTTATTAAATACCTCTACGTTAACACGGCGTTCCCACTCTCTGCCCCGCATTCTGTAATTGGCAGGTTGACGAAAAGGATGAGGGTCTGCATAGGGATTGTTATACAAATATCGTGTACGGCGCACTCCCGGCACAAGTATTCCGTTGTAATAGTCAAACAAGTAGTGGTCATCAATGGAAATGGAAAACACATATGTGGTAAAGCGTTCGTGTACGTTTTCGCCCACAAAATAGGTTTGCGTAAGAACATCGCTTTTGCCGTTTTCGTCTATGGCAACGGCTTTAAGTACGTATCCGCGTACACGTTCGCTCGGTTCAAACACAAGCGGCGTGGTGAATCGGTTGGCTTCCTCCGTAGGCGCAGAGCCGTCCAGTGTGTAAAAAATTTCCGCATACGGGTTTTCGGCATAAATATATATCATGAAGGTTTCGCTGTTAAAAAATTCGATGTGCGAAAAGGATAATGCACCATTAGACAACATTTCACGGGTAGGTCTTTCGTCAATAGGCATAATTTCGTCGTCATAAAATTCGGTGTATGCTATTTCTTCAATTGTTTCGTTTTGTCCGTTTTCGCTTATAGGCATTTCAAGTAGCACTTGTTCTGCGTTCCTTGTATTAAAAAACAAATGTACCGTAATCAAAAACATTACTAAATTAACCGCACATATAACGCCCCACAGGAGTTTCTTGTTCATAAAATTCTCCCTCTATTTTGTTGCAAGTGATTCTTCATATTGTTCTTTAAATTGTATCGTTTCATTCAACACCTCTACAGCTTTTGCTTCTGCAATTTTAACGTAGTTTTCACCGGGATAATTTGTGTCGAAGTAGTAATCCGTAAGCTCGCGGAAGAAAGCAATTTCAGTTCGGCTGAATTTTACACCAATCAGTTCGCCGCACCGCTCTGCAAGACGGCTAAGTTTGTGTGTGTGTAACAGAAAAAGGTCTAATTCGTCTGTTCCGTTTAACGTAAGACATTCTTTGAAAACTTTTTCAATATATTGTTGGCAAAGCCTTACTGCATGGTTATACAGCTTTGCGTTTAGCATTTCATTTGCCGCAGTTAGGTCATCATGTGCTACGTCAATGTATGAATATTTACCGTTCATAAATTATCAGCCCATCCCTTTTTATGTGGTAATTTACATCCATAAATTTATCAGTGTTCAAATCTTCTATTGACGTATTTATAACCCTGTATTCGGGATAATTATCCCCTTCAAATATTTCTGTAAACTGCAACCGTTCGGCAGTGGTTAGCGGCTCGTCACTTACCAGCGCGATATCTACATCGCTGGTAAGCACAGCCTCACCCCTCGCTTCGCTTCCGAAAAGAATTATATAGCGTATGTTTGGATTATGATTTCCGTTTGCCACACGCTCTAAAACATGGCGCACAGGTTTGCGAATACGCACTTCTTCCCAATTTATTTTTTTACACGGCATAATCCGGTGTTCCCTCCATTTTTCTTTCGATGAACTTTACGATTTTATCTGCCATAAAATGACACCCTCCTTACGTATTGAGCCGGAGACATTTAAAACGTGTTCATCATTAAAATAATTTTCGCAAGATATATATGTTGGTTGTATATCAAAATCACCTTTATATAAATCGTTTATACTTAAAGAAATTGACGTTCTCAGCGATTTAGTATCGTCCGAACTGCAAACAACGGCAATGTCAACATCGCTTGTAATCGACTGCCTGTTTTTTGCAAAGCTTCCAAAAAGGATAATTTTTTCCACGCCGTCAAGAACGGAGATGCCGTCAACTACAGGCTGTAATTGTTTAATCATCTCTGCTTGGCTACACATACTGTTACCTCTCTTTCTTGAACACTTCCGCGCCAATCATAAGACCTACACCAACCAATGCCTGTGCAAGTTTAAGTGTTAAAAAACTAAATGAAACAGCCAATGCTTGTTCCGGTACAACACCGATAATACCAAGCAAAGCAATTAAGCTACCTTCACGCACACCCATTCCGCCAATGGATATAGGCAGTATAAGCGCGAAAGTAAAAACGGCGTGAATCCACAACCAGTCAAGAAGGTAAAACCCTCCCCCTATGCCATACGTCATCAATGTTCCGCTTAAAGAAAGCGTCAAATGAAACAGGAGAGCATAAAGTGAATTTTTTAGCAAGCGTACTCTGTCTTTTGTGTAGCTTTTCCAGTTTTCCAAAAGTGTAACGGCAAAGGAAAATATTTTGCCAATTTTGCCGCCGCTTTTGCAAAAAAAACGTAATAGATTGTTTATCTTGCAGTAAAAAAATGAGAACTCCAGCAAAAATATAAATAGAAATAGTACGACAATGCCGACGACAAAAACAGCCGCAGTACCAATTCCAAGGCTACGGGTGGTTATCATTCCAACAAGCCCAAAAACAAACAGCATTAAAACACTTATAATTTTATCCAACACAACGGCAACGCCTGCTTGGCTGTATTTTTTTTCTTTGTTGCCAAGCATATATATTCTCACACCTTCTGCCGCCATTTGCCCGGGCAAAATAACGCTGTATGCGTTTGAAACCAACCGTACATACAACAAGGTGCGCAGTTTGTGATTTTCAACAAACAAGGATAACCGTATTGCAGAAATAAATACATTGGATGCTTGCAACACCAACACAAATACCCAAATAGTAAGGGGTATCGCAAAAAAATGCTCGGCTACTGCCGAAAGGTCATTAGTCCACAATATATAACCAAGTAAAACAACAGCCACACACAGTTTTAAAACCGTTTTCAAAGTTTTATTCATAATATTACAACGCGCCCATTTCTATATTGCAGAGTTACATTTTTTCAGGTAGCGTCAACCAACTGCCCAACTCAAAATTAAATGCATCGGGGGAAATGTTGTACCCTCCGCTACGGGGTGTAAATGACATTTCTCCAAAATAAATAACATCATCTACCGAATACATATCAACACGCATAAAGCAACAATCCGCCGATAATTTTTCTACCAATTCTTTCATTTTATCCAGCGTTTGGGGGCGGGAGATGACTTTGTTAGGGTCAGAGGGAAACGACAATTCTACAGGGACATACTCCCAGTCCATTGTATACGTATTACCTTTTACATTTGTTGCACGGTCATAGTTTACAACCACAAGTTTGGCTTTACCATGGAAACAATAGAACTTGTAGTCCCTAAGTCTATCCTCGGATATTTCAGAAAGATATTCCTCTACAATAATGCGTGGTTTAATATTCTTGTACACCCACTCCCGTGACCATATAAAATAATTTTCGCCCAATTTTTGTGTTAGTTTCTTTTTAGCACTTTCAAAATCAAATGTTTTTTTATCTTTGCAAATAATCACACTGCCTGAATCATGTGTACACTTTAAAACAAATTGCTCCGGAAAGGTTGAAAAGTCAATTTCATCAAAAGTGTCCCATACTCCTATCATTGGAATCAAATACTCTTCACCAATCACATTTGTAACATAATCGCGCACTTCATATTTGTCCGCAAATTTTGAGAATAGGGGGTTTTTATAATACAACTTCAACCAGTTCATTTTATCGTTAAACCGTTTGGGGTTTTTTAGGTTTAACCACTTTCGCGTACGGTAAAAGTACCATACCCTCACGTACAAGCTATCCGGTACCCATGTGAGCATTGGTGCAAAAAATTTCAATATTTTTTTAAACAAGGATTCTTTTTTCATGTTAAATCAACCTCCTGTTTTTCTTCTTCGGTGTTGATAATTTTCTCTGCTTGGTCTAATGTTTGTTGGGCGCGTCTTAGTGCAAACGCAGCATCTTCTTTTACAATATCTATTCTTCTCTCGGCATATCGTGTGCGGGTAGCGAATCTTGTTATCATTCTCTTGGTTCATCTTACTTTTTTGCGATTGCTAAAATATTTTTGTGGAATATTTTGATTGTTTTTCTGCCAAACAGCCAGCTTTTCATATAAAGGTCAAAGCGTATAAGCCGTGCAATTTGTTTTGCAATAAAATTTAACGGATTTTTTTTAACATATATGTCTGTCCCGATAATGTTTATATCTGAAAAGCCCACGGAAAAAAGCACCTGTCTCATGCTTATTTCCGTAAAGCATAATTGATGCGTGATGTTTATGGACAAAGACGCAGGCCCTGTGTACGGGTTTGACATATTCGGGGTTTTAATCAGCAACACCCCATTGTCCGAAAGCCCTGCTTTCATTGCGTCCAGCATATCAAAAACTTCTTGCTTCTCCAGATGCTCAATTACCTCGTTAAACACAATGCAGTCAATCGCGCCCGCGTGCTGTTTGAAAAAGTCAAATGCGTTCACTTTTTCTGCGTTAAAACCTTTGCCTTTGCAAATTTCAATATTTTCACCGGAAAGGTCAATGCCAATCACATTCGCGTACCCTTGGTTTGTTGCAAAATTAAGGAACGCCCCTATCCCGCAACCAATATCCACAACAAGAGCGTTTTTGTTGGTAGGCATAAACCGCAGATAATTCTTCTTAAAATAAGCCTCGTGCAATTTGTAATAGCTCTCGATTTTATTTGTGTCATGGTGCATTCTTGTTGTGTTGGTGTAGTCATCGTATATTCGTGTTTTATAGTCCATTGTTATAGCTCCTTTTTTGTGGTGTTACTGTAACCGTGACAAAAGGCTTTGCAGCTTTTTGTCAAACGTATATATCTCTGCGGCTTCGACACATTGGTAGCCGACAAGAAGACAATCCACAAAGTCTAGACGGTTTTCGGCGAAAAATTCCAAACCTTTCAATATGGCCTCATGATGTGGCAATATGCAAGAGGTTTTTTCAAAGAAATTACGAAGTGCCATGTGGATATCATTTCGGTCTGCATTGTAAACACTTGATAAAACATAAACAACTTCGCTTAAAACCTCAACAGGAACTTCAACGATGTTGTCATCAATAATTTTGCGCGCCCTTTGAGACAAATCCAAATGGTCATCAAGTACGTATCGAAGAATCACATTTGCATCAACTATTCGCATATTTGTCTTTTACCGCCTTTTCCCACGCTCTGTCCTCTTCGGGGATTAGTGCCGGATTAGCATATTTGTGAAGGCAACCGAATGCTGAATCTTGTTGCTTTAATACTGTGTCATGCACCGGGCGAACGATAACTTCAACTTTTTTCCCGAGAAACGAATTGGGCAATGCGAAAAGGCTTAGAAGTTTATCGCTCTCTATTGTTTGAATATAGTCCATTGTTATCGCTCCTTTTTTGTGATGATACCGTTGTAAATATCAAGATGGCGTTGTGCGGCGGTTTCAAGGGAAAACATTTCTTCTACGCGCTTTCTGCCGTTCGCGCCTAACTCTGCCATTTTTTCGGGATGGGTTAGGCAATGCTCCAGTTTTTGCACCGTGTCGTTGAGGTTGTCGGGGGCAGATAAAATGCCTATGATATCTTCTTCCACTATTTCCGTTGTTCCGCCCGCCTTTGCCGCAAAAATAGGCAAGCCGCTTGCCATAGCTTCAATGAACACATTTCCGGATGAGTCGCCCGTGCTTAACAGCGCGAATAAATCATATTCACGCATACTGTTTTTAAGGGATTCTTTGTTAATGTAACCTTGTAGGGTGATATATTCCTGTGCATTATTTTGAATTATGTGTTGCTGTAAATTTTCGTACTGATAACCTTGCCCGTAAATATCCAAAATTATTTCCGGAAATTGTTTTTTTAGGTGTACAACGCTGTCGATAAGCAAGTCCATGCGTTTCCATGAAACTAATCTACCAACGGAAACTATACGGCTTACCGTTTTTGCGTATTCGGTTTTGGTACGGTAAGAGTCAAAATCTATTGCATTCGGGATAGTTTTTGCATGGATATTTGCCGCGAATTTATTGTATACATCCGCAGATTCTTTGCTGTTACTAAGAACCGCCGCCGCATTCTTGGCTATATCTTTGTTAAGCATGGACGTGAGAAATGTGAGGGCTTTGTATTTATTCTTTTGCAACCCCGGAATATCCATCCCGCGTAGAGACACTACATAGGGTATGTTGCCGTGTATTCCATATTTTAATATGCCCGTTGGAACACAAAAATAGAATTGGATTATGTCAAACTTGCTTTTTCTTGTAATTTGGTTTATGCGGAAAACACCACGAAGGGCGAAAGACAGCAACCCAAAAGCAGACGCTAACTGGATATTTTTCCTCTTACAATTTATTACGTGGGTGGTTACGTTTTCTAACAGTTCAGGTTCGCCGAAACGGTAATCCCAGCCGATTAAAAGCGTTATATTATGCCCCATGTCGCGCAGTGCTTTTGCCATGTAATACAATTGCTGTCCTGCGCCGCCGCCTTGCCCCTTGTATTCATAGTTCACAAGTAAGATATTCACCGTTCGGGTTCCTCCGCTTTGCCTTCGTTCGCCGCTGTATCAATAACATCCTTAACGGAATACGGCGAGTCCACCGTGCTGCCGTAGTAGATTTTTGTAAGCACATCACTCAGCAAGCCGCAAACAAACAAAAACAGCCCTGCCATAATGAAAGCTAGGGTAAGGAACGCCTGAAAGTCATCTGTAAGGCTTTGGCCGCGGATATAGCTAAGGGTTGTAAAAATGCCGCTAATGCCCGCCAAGAACAGCATAAGTATGCCAATGCCGCCCAAAAGATGTAATGGGCGCACGGAATATTTATGCCAGAACCAAACGGCAATCATGTCAATGAAGCCCTTTACGGTACGCCGCCAGTTGTACTTTGTTTTGCCTGCGGTGCGGGGGCGGTGGTTTACGACAACTTCGCCTACGGTGAAGCCCTTTATTTTAAGTAGGGCGGGGATAAAGCGGTGCATTTCGCCGTAAAGGTTTATGTTTTCAAAGCACTCTTTTTTGTAGACTTTTAAGGAGCAACCGCTGTCGTGGATGTTGTCTTTTACAATTATATAACGCAAAAAATTTGCCCCGCGTGAGGCAAAGCGTTTGAAAAATGTGTCTTTGCGTTTTTTCCGCCAGCCGGAAACTACGTCTAAATCGTTGGTAATCATGTGGGTAAGCATATTTGGGATGTCGGCGGGGTCGTTTTGGCCGTCGCCGTCCATGGTTACGATATAGGTGTGTTGTGCCGCTTTTATGCCCGCATCCATTGCGGCGGTTTGCCCGAAATTACGGCGCAAGCGAATCAGTTTAAGCGGGGTTAATTTTTTGCACGCTTCAAAAGTGCCATCGGACGAGCCATCGTCCACGAAAATAATTTCATATACATAGCCTTCTTTTACGCATACATTATTTATTTCCTCATGCAATTTATGCACGTTTTCAACTTCGTTGTACACGGGAACTACTATCGAAATTTGTGGTTTCATCTTTGGATTCTCTCCTAACTGTTCCATTTTAATGAAAAAAATCGTATTTTGCAAGGAATTATTCTTGGAACTCGTTGACATAATCGCGCTAATCTCCTAAACTTGGAATAATTCTGATAGAAGAAGGAGCTTGCACATGGGAATTTTATTTGAAAAATATCGTTCGGGAATGAATTTGGGGGGCTGGATTTCCCAATGCAAATACGAAAAAGAACATATTGCGGAATTTATAAAGGAAGACGATGTTAAAAAAATTGCATCGTGGGGTTGCGACCATATTCGTTTGCCCTTTGACTATCCCGTTTTGGAAAGCGATTCCGCGCCGTTTGTGTACTTGGAAGAAGGCTTCGCGGTAATCGACAAGGTTTTAAAATGGTGCAAATCGACGGGGCTTAATTTGGTGTTGGACTTGCACAAAGCACCGGGATATGCGTTTCATAACGCGGCGGAAGAAAATATTTTGTTCACGGATGAAACCGCGCAAAAGCGGTTTATTTCGCTGTGGGAAGAATTTACGCGGCGTTACAAAAACGAGGGCGACAACGTAATTTTTGAACTGATGAACGAAATTGTTGACCCCCACGGCGAAACATGGAACAACATTGCCCGCCGTGCAATAGATGCGATTCACGCAATTGACCCTAACAGATATATCTTGCTGGGCGGCCCGTATTTTAATGCAAGCGTCGGGCTTGCAACTTTGGAAATTTACGACAACCCGCGTGTGCTTTACAATTTCCACTCCTACGAGCCGCTGTATGTAACCCATCAAAATGCGTACTGGACAAAACTGAAGGACACGGGAATTAAACAGCCGTACCCCGGCAAAGCGGAGGGGCTGGAAATCTTGAAGCCGCTTATGGACGGCAGTGCCGCCTTCCCCTATGTGGATGAAAATACGTTTTTCGACAAGGATTATATTGAAAAATGCATTGCAGACGCCATTGCGTTCACCAAAAAACACGGCAAAGAACTTTATTGCGGAGAGTACGGCGCAATCGACAAGGCAGACCTGCAAAGCCGCATAAATTATATCCGCGATATCAACGAAGTTTTTGAAAAGCACCGCATGGGTCGCGCCCTGTGGACTTACAAACGCATGGACTTCCCATCCATTGATGAAAACGGGGAAGCGGTTTCACCCGAACTTGTAGAAATATTGGGGGTGAAGAAATGACAAGATACGAATTTTTGACACTCTTGTATTTGCTTGATGAGATTCTTGACGATGAAGATTTTGAAAAGGCAAATAAAAAGGCACTAAAGGTCATAAGAAAAGCGATAAAAGAAGCCGAGAGCAAACAAAATTGAGAGGAATAATTTAAATGCCAAACGTAAAATTTTTTTCAGGAGAGAATATCCCGCTGGAAATGCACAAGGTACGCATGGTACAGCGCGTATATCTTAACCCGATTGAGGAGCGCGCAAACAGCATAAAAGAAGCGGGCTACAACACATTTTTGTTGCGCAACAGGGATATCTTTTTGGATATGCTGACCGACAGCGGAGTAAACGCAATGAGTGAAAATCAATACGCATCCATGCTTCAAGCTGATGACAGCTATGCTGGAAGCGAAACATATTACCGTCTCGAAAGCGTGTTGCAGGATATGTTTAATATGCAGTATTTTCTGCCTGCGCACCAAGGCCGCGCCTGCGAACATATTATTGCAAAGCTGTTGGTGACACCCGGCTCTACCGCAGTAATGAACTACCATTTCACCACAACAAAGGCGCACATTTGCATGGTTGGCGGCGAAATTGAAGAAATCATCATAGATGAAGGCTTGCAAATTTCAAGCGAACTTCCTTTCAAAGGCAACTTGGATATAGAAAAACTCAAAGCGTCTATTGCGCGTTTGGGCAAAGATAAAATATGCTTCGTGCGAATTGAAGCTGGAACAAACCTTGTGGGCGGACAACCTGTTTCCATGGACAATATGCGCGAAGTATCTAAAATTTGCCGTGCGGAAGGGCTTACCCTCGTCTACGATGCAAGTCTTCTTTCCGACAACCTGTACTTCATAAAAACCCGCGACCCCAATTTTAAAGACACAGACATCCGCGAAATAACCCGCGAAATTGGCTCGATGATGGACATAATTTACTTCTCCGCAAGAAAACTTGGCGCGGCACGGGGGGGCGGCATTCTAACATCCAACAACGAAATGTTTATGAAAATGCGTGAAATGATACCCCTTTACGAAGGATTTTTAACCTACGGCGGCATGAGCGTGCGCGAAATGGAAGCAATGGCAATCGGTCTGCAAGAGTCCATGGATATGGACATCATAAGCCAAACGCCGATTTTCGTTGAAGTTTTGTGCAAAGAATTGCTTGCGAAAGGCGTTCCTGTTGTCACTCCGCCGGGCGGTCTTGGTTGCCACGTGGACGCACGGCAATTCTGCGAACATATCCCGCAGGAAAAATACCCCGCAGGTGCGTTAGCCGCCGCGTTTTATCTATGTAGCGGCGTTCGCGGAATGGAGCGCGGCACTCTTTCCGAACAGCGCAACCCCGACGGCAGCGAAACCCTCGCACACATGGAGCTTCTCCGTCTTGCGTTCCCCAAACGTGTTTTCACTCTGTCCCAAGTAAAATATGTAGCCGACCGCCTAACTTGGCTGTATGAAAACAGAAAGCTAATCGGCGGTCTAACCTTCGAGGAAGAACCCCGCGTACTACGCTTCTTCTTTGGCCGCTTAAAGCCCCTTACCAACTGGCCCGATGAACTTCTTAAAAAATTCCGTGCAGATTTCGGCGAAAGCCTGTAAAAATCTAAAAAAATGGCATTCCGACATAAACGGCGTTTAGGTCGTCTTGCACTGTGCCCAGATATCGGCGAGTATGATTCAGATTTGTTTTTCGCAAAGAGTGGCACGAAACCCGCCGCCGCATTTTTTAATGCGGCGGCATTACGGAGTTTCCGGACAGGTCTAATTTTTGTTTTGCTCGTCTTTTTTTCTTTCACCGTAAAAGTTTCGCACGCACGCCGTTTTTTGAAATTATACACATCCCGCCAACGCAACGGAAGTAAATCCGAAATTCCCAATGCCATGTACAAACTAAACAAACATTGTGTTACACTGGCTCGAAAGCCCCATAAAACGTGGCTTCGTACATATCAACTTTTCATTCTGCGCGTAAACCTTGCCGTCCGCGCTATTTTTTATGCCCGCATTTACGAGCTTTTTTTCCGTTGACGTAATTCTGTTGCGCCGGAAAAAATCAACAAGCCGAGGGAGGGCAATCCATGAACAAAAAACAAACCGCAGGTATGGCAATGGGAACCGTAATCATTTTCATAATGGTGATGAGCGTTATCGCAGAGCGGAAGTCCGTCGCCGTGGCAGATGAAAACGGCAATTTCAAGCTCATAACCGCATTCGCGGAACTCCGAATTGGCGGGAAGCCGCCATTTTTGCAATATAACATCCCGTTCGGGATGGCTCGGGTGAATACGCACGGTGCTGTAAACCGTGTACGGTTGCCCGCTTGGCAGGTCGGTTTCAATCGTGATTTCGCCCGTGCGTAAATTTGTGCGGGTGGTTTGCTGATATGACGGCGCGAAATGCCTGTGCCTATGCTACGATGCCAACAGGTAGGCGGCAACAAGCTCGCCGTTTTTCCACTCGAACACGGTGGTGTTAAAATTCCCGCTTCCCAGCCACAAAGAATTTTCAATTTGCTGTGTTGCCTCGTTTACGGAAAGATTCGTCATATTGTGAATTTCGTTTAGCTGTGCGTTTTCCTCGAATTGCGTCGTGGCGGGATTCCACAGCCAATACCGCGCCCACGCACCGCCCGCCGAGCCGTGGTTGATTGCGGTATGCGCCCACATATCCAAATATCCGTCGAAGTTGAAATCCGCGAATTGCACCCCGAACGTATCTTCGCGGATGGGCAAGGCAATTTGGTGACCGCCCTGCATAAACTCTCCGATTTTTTGGATTACATTGCCGTTTTCGTCTTTGACCGTGATTGTAGTGTAGCGTTCAATCCCTGCGTAGACGTATTCGCTTTCAACGCCAAGCGGTCGCCCCACAGTGCGGTAAAATGCAAACTCGGGCATATCGGGGTGAACGCGCTGTGTTGTGCGGAAGATGACTTCTTCGGGTTGCCATTCGGTTAGAATTTCGTTTTTTTCTGTGAATCGGTGCGAAAAAATTTCGCGGCGTTCTTGCGGCGCGAAGTCATCGTATGAAATTTGACGCATTCCGAAAACACTTGCGAAATATTCGCCCGTCACAATTTCATCCCCCAAAATGTAGTGCCTGTGTTCGCTAATTGCGGCTTCTCGCACATACGGGTCTACGCCATGGAAAGTACCAAATATTTCGTACAAAGCGTTTAGGTCTGTATAGATTTTTCCGCACGATTCAACCCCAAACACGCCCTGCTCAATTCCGTATCGCCAAAAGAATACGGTTGAAACGACCCCGGTTAAAGCGGCCGTCGCCCCATTCATAACAACGACAAGCCCCGGTGCATTTGCGGGTGCGGCATAAATAGCCGTTCTTGCCGCACCGCGCATGAAGGCTATGAAATCTCTGTCGTCGCCGATTTCAAGCCGCCACGCAGCACCAAATCCGAATGAATAAACCGCAGCAAAACAATCCCCATCTGCATATTCCGGCGCAGCCACAGCAAGGAAAATTTCGGGAATGCCGCTCCCCGTCATATCGTGCAGAAAAAAACTCACGGAATATCCCGCGTTTTCGTAGCCGCGCAGAAGTTCCGCATATGCGGCACGCCATAGTTCACTTATCGGAAGGTCTGGGTGAATGTATATCGCTTGCGTGAACGAGCGATATTCGGCAGAAATGTCGGGGGCATATGTTTCGGCGGGTTCTTCTTTCGGAGTTTCCTGCGCGGGAATTTCGGGGATTTCCGTAACCTCCGCCATTCCCGCAAACACGGGCGCGTAATCCGCTTCGGGATAATTCTCAATGTTTCGACCGCGCCCACACGCCGCAAGCAAAAACAAAATTGCAAAAAGAAATGCCGTCAAAAATTTTCTCATAGAAATCCCCCGCCTATTGCAGAATTTTCGTCCATTCAAGTTCAATTTGCTCTCTGTGACGACATATGCCGTAATGGGTGAAAAATTCCTCGTATTCTTCCTCGGTTATGGGGTAAAGTTCATCGTTGGCATAGAAAAAATGCTGCTTGTATAAAAATTCCCAACAATCACCGTGTACGTGTTCGTCGCCAAAAATCTTTGATGTCATGACGTAAAACAGTTGAATTAAAATTCCGTTTTCGCCAATAATATACGCGGCGTTTCCTGTTCCGCCCATTCGCGCCCACCCGCGATGAATTACATAACCGCCATAAATGTCCGTAGACGGATGAATCCAATTGTGAACATCGCGGAATATAACGGGTACGGGAACGCCGTTTTGTTTGGCATAAATCACACGGACAGATAGCGGGTTTTCGTAAGCTGTGCCTATACCGATAAACAACTCGGGTAAACCGTCACCGTTTATGTCGCGAAGAGCGTATTTTATGGAGGGTGCTAATGTATGACTCTCCCTGCGAAAGCGATAGTCGCGTTCAATATAGTATCTGTGTTCAAGAAATACATCACGCACCGAAAAATCGGGGCATGAAAATTCCGCGTAGGCGTTGAGAATCGGCGCGAAACCGCCCATTGCCAAAATCGCATGGGTTTCGTCCGAAAATTCCCATACGCGAGTGGTCGCGCCGTGTATGCCGTATCTCGTCATTATGTCGTAAAACTCCTCATGGGTTATGGGGGTTGATTCCCAATCCCGCCCTTGCAATTGCCACGGATTGCCGTTCGTGTAGGTACGAACGGCGTATTCGCTGCCGTGAACATGAAAATAATCCGGGTCATCGTAATCCCCAAGCATCCAGCCCAGCGACCAATTTTCCACTCTGACAACAGATTTTGCAAATGACAGCTCGCCGGCTGCGAAATCAAGAAGTGTGTGTGAATACTGGGTGATATTGCACGCACTTATTATATCCATTATCACCAAACGCCCCGCTGGAGTTACGCCGAATTGTTCAAGCCCGTTCGACGGCTCTTTGCGCAATTCTCCGTTGCAAAACCAAAACAAATACTGCTGAAACCGAGGGTGTATTTCCCCGCCATGGTTTTCCAGCAACGCCCACCGCGAAGCCAGTATGCCCTGTGTTCCGTTGCCGTCCAAACATACCAAAACGGCATGGGTACTGTACGGCATATTCCCATAGTAACCATCGGGATGCGGAGACGGTATTGCATCGGCAAAAAAGTCTGCCACCGCCGCTTCAAAACACACCGCTTCGGAATACACCGCTTCGGAATACACCGCAGTGTTCCCGCCACGCCCGCAAGCCGCAAACAAAAATAAAATTGCAAACAGAAAAACTTTTCGCATTTTAATTCCCCCTGTTTTGTCAAAAATGTCGTATCAGATGAGCCCTGTAAAAATGTTGAGACGCAACAAATACAAATACCAGAAACACAAATCCAAAAAATATCCAATAAAAACTTCCACGAAAATTGTGGAAATATCGAATGTATTAAAAATAAATCTTCCTAAAAGTAGACCGAGGGAACCCAAAGAAGCACCTACGTGGCAGTCTTACACGCTTTTGACGGGGGCGTTTGCGATGCCGTTATTTTTGCTGGATGCTCGCAATTTTTTCTTCGGCTTATTTTTCCGTGGCTTTTTCATGACCTACCTCGAAAGCCTTATATTTTCCAAAACCCGCGTTGGCGATGGAATAAAGTCCCCATCATCGGCGGCCTCTCGCAGATGTATTGAGTGCGCGCCGCCCCATATCCACAACGAGCCGTCGTTTTGCACGGCAGCCATTTCGCTGCTGCCCGCCGATATATAAACCACGTTTTCCATTATTTTCTCGGGGCTTAGGCGACTCTCGGTTGTTCCGTCGCCCAAGCAACCAAAAAGATTATCGCCCCATCCCCACAAACTGCCGTCGGTTCGTACTGCAAAAGCATTCACATTCCAAGCCCTATCGTCAGAGGCCACATAAAGCACTTCGTCCATAATTTTTACGGGTGAAAGCCTTTCTTCTTCGGTGCCGTCGCCCAAAATCCCCCGCATATTACTTCCCCACGCCCAAAGCACATTATCCTCGGTAACAGCCATGGTGCTATTCCCCCGAACAACAACCTGACGCACATTTTCCATGACCTTTACCGGATAATCACGCTCGGTTCTTGTGCCGTCGCCAAGGGCACCAAAAAGATTTATACCCAACGACCACAGGCTTCCGTCGTTCTTTATTGCCGCCGTTCGTCTCCATGTTCTTGATGCGGCGCGGACATTTTGCATGGTTTGCACGGGCGCGAACTCGTACCATTCCATGGTGTCCCACTCCCAAAGCGTGCCGCAATTTTGAATTACGAAGGCTTCTTCAATCGAAACATAGCGCGCATTTTCAAAGAACAAAATCGGATTTTCCGGCAGTTCGCCCCCAGAGTGATTCCACAACCACAAACTGCCGTCGGATTGTATCGCGGCGGTAGCCCACCACGCACAGGAAACAAAAATTACATCGTCCATCAGTTTGCGCGGCTCGTACCATGGGTATTGCTCCAGCGGCTTTATTTGCCACAAAACGCCGTCGTTTGTGATTGCCCTTATCCGCATTATCCCGCCGGAAACCTGCGATACGTTTTCCATAACCACATACGGTCTGCCGTAGTCGTTCGTTTTTATCCACGAAATAAGGTTGTCGGAGCTGTCAATAATGTACATATAGATGTGTTCGCCGGAGATTGGCGAACGCGGTTCAGTAATCCATTCCTGTTGCGGGGTGACATCCAAACCGCATCCCGAAAAAATTACTACCGCAAGAAATAAAATCGCAAAAATTTTTCGCATAACGCAAGCCCCCTGTGCTAAAATCGTTTCCATAAAGATACCATAAATCCACAATACAATCGACTTTTGGGGGACATATGGACAGCAAAAAAGTCAGAACATTTATACGCAGAGAATTTGTTGCGGAAAGCGGGCAAACACTTGGACCGCAATTGCGCCACAGGAGGAATAAATATATTCGCTTTTATGTAATGTTTATGGCTATGCTGGGATTTCCGGCATTTTACGAAAACAGCCCTATACATAGCTCCGCATGGATGGTTGTTTTTATTGCAGCAGCAACGGCTTCTGTAATTATAGCGGTTATCGCGATTGTAATTGTAAGACGACGAGTACAAAATTATGTATCGTGCGAAAATGCCACCGTTCCCATCAAGCAGTCGGTGCGTGCAATTGCATTGGGTTCTGTCGGCACAACGGCAGGGCTTGCAATCGGCATAGGGATTATTCGGAGCGAAACTTTTTCGCAAAACGCCGTTGCCATCTTCGGCGCAAGCGTTATCATTCCTACGATGTTGCTGTTTGTGTATGTGGGGTGTGCGGTTCATTACTGCATTTATTTGATGAAAAAGCACTGCCCGGAACTTCTATAGTCGTTTATGTTACGAAGCGCACAGAAAAATCGAAATGAGGCGGCACAAATGAAACCCCCAACCATAACAAAATGGGAGCTTTATAAATCTGCAATTGCCCCGTGTCGTATTGTCGGGATAGTTTGTGCAATAATTGTGTGGATTTTATTTTTCGTTGTTTGGCAATTTTCCGACGGATATGCAAGCCTGCTTGATATTGTAATGGGCGGAGCGTTTATGTTTTTTCTGATAATGGGCTGTGGCACAATTTTGTCGCTGGGCGGGATATTCCGTCTTGTTAAACAGGAACGCGCCCTGAAATTTTCGTTCGCCGAGGAAATGGCGAAGCATAATATCACAGCAACGGTTTTCAAAAACGAAAGCTGGTTCATAAATACGAACAACGGCACGGTTGTTGCATTTCGCAGGGATTACATCAAGGAAATCAAAAAAATAAAAGACCCCAACAGCGGTAGCGTTCGGCTGATTGCAACTCTGATAAAATTTGACGGCAAGCAAATGAAAATAGATGACACGCACGAAACAATTTCAGATTTTAAGCGATGGCTTGAAACGGAGGAAACGAAATGAAAAAAATGTTGGTAACTCTTTTTTTTTTTGCGATTGCGGCGGTGCTTCCGATGCAGATTTCGGCGTTGCAACCGCCGCGAACCATGAGGGTATACGGAATTGAAGGATTTTTCATTTGTTACAGGAATGCTGTATTTTCGCAATGCATCCATGATTGTCTTAACCCGAACAAATGAAAATGAAAGCGGTATAACCAAGTCGGGTTTTTCAGTTTGGCGGGTTTTTGCGTTTATTAGCGGCAATTTGACGCGCTTGTCGAAGCCCTCAATATCCTCCGCATTTCGCAAAAATATGCCGATGTACTTGTTGCTAAGGAATCGACCATAATGTAGTACCTCCTGCTCCAACAATTCAATTTCTTTGATATTATGCCACGGCACAAAATGCGTTCCCCGCCATCACTTTCCGCGATGCTGTACCACAAGCCGATACCGCCCAAAACGGCAAAGAAAAGATAAAATACCGTGTGTAAAATGCTCGCAAAAAGCGAACGCTTAATCACGGTTTGTTTTATTTTGCTGTCCATTTTTTCACGCTCCTAATTAAAAATAACGCGCAACCATCCTTGCAAACCGCCCTGCGTTTGCACTTTCGCCCACGGATATGGTTCGTAGCGGTCTGTTCGCAGAATGAAACGAACATCAAGGAGTGTGAGCGGTTCGTTTGCCGAAAACTCTGCCACAATATGTTCACTGTGTCGGCTCAAAACTAAGCCGCTAAAACTCCAATCCGTTGAATCGGGTAAATTATCGACATCATCAAAGCGCGAACCGCCAAGCAAAAAATCATCGAAGTCGAAGAAAATTTCCGTTCCCGCAACTCGCTCTTGCGCGAAGGGAATAATTCCGTAGCGTTTGCAAAAATAGGCAACTTGCGTTTCGACAACATCAACAAGATAGTTAAAGGGAGAATCTACACGCTCGGCGTTCGGCGGTTCAAATTCTCGCGGGAAAGAATCCCTGCCGTCGAAGTAAGCGTCAAGCAAGTCCGCTATTCCCATAAACCAAAATTGCTGCCCGTTTATACGAACAGAACGCCGCGCAAAATTGGTTTCGGTGCGTTCTTCGCAGTCGGGCGCGGCTTCATCAAAGGGCGTGTAAAAATTTACGATGAAAACGTCGCTGATTTCATAAACTCGCACCTCGAAATTTTCTTCCGCAAGGGCGGTGTACACTCGCGTTCCGCCTTCTATAAAAGCGTCCCCGACAATGATAGCGGTAGCGTGAGAACCACGCTAGGGTGAAATTCCCGTGAGGACGCGCCCGCGTCCGTCCGTTGGACTTGTACATAAAAAAAATTATGGGGGTGATAGTGCAATCCGTGAACTAAGACAAACTTAAAGCGCATATTTTGTAACCATCAGCTAAATACACCAAAAGGGGGAGCATAATGGCTATATCAGATATTGATGTTTCTAATGCTGTTCAAACAGAAATAAAACTGTATATGACACAGCAATTACACCAAAAAGGCTATTTAAGTGATGAAATGTGTGCCAATGCTACCGAACTAATTTTGAAAGAAGCCAAAGAGTTAAAAGAAATAAAAACGTCTGAAATAAAGTTACTGCAAACGGAGTAAATTGGTGATATAATTAAATTTGTTCCGAAAAAATCATACTGTGAGGAGAATCAAAATGAACATATACACTATGCGTAATGTGCTTAATTCGGGAAAAACCATTTTTGATTTACCTCTACGGGTAACATTTTATGCGCGGGTTTCCACAGGGTCGGACGAGCAAGCAAACTCCCTCGCCAATCAAATAGGCTATTATTCCGATTTTATAAAAAGCATTAGCGAATGGACGTTTATTGACGGCTATATAGATGAAGCGTTAAGCGGAACGTCTGTAACAAAACGTGAATCTTTTTTGCAAATGATAGAGGACGCGAAAAAAAATAAATTTGATTTTATCATCACTAAAGAAATTTCGCGGTTTTCACGCAGTACCCTTGACAGCATAAAATACACCCAAGAACTTTTGGCGGTTGGTGTAGGCGTTCTTTTCCAATCGGATAACATAAACACGCTTATGCCCGATTCGGAACTTAGGCTTACCATTATGTCAAGCATAGCACAAGATGAAGTGCGTAAATTGTCCGAACGGATAAATTTTGGTATGCAACGCGCCATAGCCAATGGCATTGTACACGGCAACAATAATATATGGGGCTACGAGAAGCAAAACGGAAAACTTGTTATCGTTGAAGAAGAAGCCGAAATCGTAAGAAGAATATTTACCCTGTACGCAACGGAAAATATAGGCGTTAGGACAATCAGCTTGCGATTGAGTAAAGAGGGCATGAATAACAAAAACGGCAATCCCTTAACCATGTCAACCATACGACGGATTATAACAAACCCGAAGTATAAGGGTTATTATTGCGGAAACAAAAGCCACAAAATTGACTACCGCTTAGAAACAAAAATAGCAAAAGACAAATCCGAGTGGGTTATGTATAAAGACGAAGATACCGTCCCCCCAATCGTCACAGAGGAACTATGGGAAAAAGCAAACGCCGTACTTGCAGAGCGAAGCATAAAACAATCTTCCCCCAACAAAACAAGTTATCAAAACAAGTACACATACAGCGGCAAGATTATTTGCGGCGAACATGACCGTCCGTTTCATCACGATATTTACAGGTATCCGTCTGGCAATAAAGAGGTGTGGAGATGTAGAAGTAAAGACGAGTGCAACACCCCTGTAATTTACACCACCGAAGCAGACGCAATCGTTAAAGAAGTTTACGCCCAATATGTACAGGATAAAGACAACATAATAGAAGCCCTTGTTAATATTTATTCCAAAGTGGTAGGTACGTCTAAAGGTGACGAACAACTAAACAAACTTGGGTTGCAAGTAGAAGCCGTCAAAAAGAAAAAAGATAAGCTGTTAAACTTAAACATTGACGGGCGAATATCCGACGAGGAATTTCAAGAACGCAATGACGGGTTTAATAATGAAATTTCTGCCTTGAATGGCAAAATTGCCAAAGTCCATGAAAACGTCAAAAAAAGTAAAGCCCTCACAAAAACAATGGACGAAATCCGCAAGGTGCTACTTGGTGAACTGGATTTTAACAAGGGCTTTAATAATTCGATTGTTGACGCGCTTATTGAACGGATTGAGATTCACAAAACGGCGGTTAAAAATATCCTTGACGTTAAGGTGCAACTAAAGGCAATCGGACAAACCAAGATACTAAGTCTAAAAAAAACAAGCGTACAAGGACAGGTAGGTAGCGTTGCGAACGCTACCTATGCCCTAAAACCCGACACACGAGTTTGCTACCGCCCACACAACCGATAGGTAACAAGGATGTAATCGCGGTCGTGGGCTTGAAATATAATTCCGTTGCCGCGCAAACTTATATACAGCGAAATCCCCGTTGCCGCACTAATTCCCTCGGCGGGAATGTCCGTGGAGTTCTCCAGTGCGAAAAATTCACGCTCCGGCGGAATGGTCGGCGGACGCAACAAGAGCCACAATAAAAACGCCAACCCGCCGATAAACAAAATTGCGGCAATCGCCGCAAATCCCAAAAGTCCAAGAAACACTATGAAAAGAATCCGAAAAACCCTGCTCGCCTCTGCGGACGAATCCATCCACACAAGCCCAAACGCAACCCCCGCGAACGCCGCAACAAGCCCCGCAAACCATAAAATCGCCGCGCCCAAGCCGATTTCCGTCGGGTTCATAAAAAAATACGGGTAGAAATCGAAAATCGGTGTTACGAAAACAAACCAATACCCCACGGGAAAAACCATTGCAGTAAGCGCGTGTTTGTACCGAAGTTTCCCCTTGTCCTCAAAAAATACATAGCTAGAAAGCGCGAAAACGCCCGATAGAAAATGCGTTACAAAGTTCGCGTAGCCGCTGAAAATATTATCCGCATAAGCAAACGGCACCAGCACAAAATTGTAAACCACGCAGGTAACGATAATTGCAATCAGCGCGGCGAAGGATAAATGCCGCAGAAATTCGCAGTCGCGTTTGTAAAGCGCAATCCGTGCCGTAAACGCCGCACCCAACAACAAATTGCTTAACACCGTGAAAAACCGCAACACGCCGATGTCTGCCGAAACCATCAGCCAAACGGCATGAAAAATAATCGCCGCACACAACAGCAAAAATATTTTGTGGAAGATTTCCTTGCGTGAACCGCTCATTAATATACCCCCATCTACCCGCCATCGGCGCAACTTTTAAATTTCGCGCAAATGAAAATGCCCCGCTCCATCGAAAGCATACCCCGAGAGCAAGGCAATTATTGGTAAACTAAAGATTTTCTTCCTGTTCATCCTCGGGCGGTAGTTCCATTGTTTGGAACGCGTCTTCAAATGTGTCGGCGGTTTCGGTTTCTTCGCTTTCGTCCGGTTCGTGCAGGTGGGGTGGGGGAGACGGAACCAGCGGGGGCGGTTCGGCTTTTTTTGCGGCGCGTAGCTGCGACTCTTGAAGTTCGCGGCTGTCGCGGTACATCATTCCTATTTCGCGTTGCTTGATTACGATTGTATCTATGCGGGCGTTTTGGTCGGACGGTTCTTCTTTTTTGCGGCGTGCTTTAACAAAGCTTGGGATTGCCTCGCGCTCGCTGTTGTTGATAAGGATTGTGGAAAACTGTTCGTCTTCGTTAAGTTCTTTGCGGTTTTCCTCAATTATTTTGCGCAGTTGTTCCGCGCCCGCCGCCAAGAACGGTCGCGCCCGAAACTGTAGGCGCATACTGTCGTTTTGGTTTGATTTTGCTACCTTTTTTTTCTGTTCCTCGGCTTCAATTTCTTGCTCCAGCTCTTGTTCAAGGCGGTGATGTTCCAGCTCTTCCTCTATGAAAGCGTGTTCGCGTTCGTCGCGTTCGTCAAGGATTGCCTCAATGGATGCTTTCATGCTGGTTAGCTTTTCCTTGCGCTCCTCGGAAGTTAAATCGGGGTTGGCAAGAATACTCGTCATGGCGTCGCGAGTCCGTTGGATTCGCATTTCTTCGCTTTCACGAGCATACATTTCGTTATCACGCGTTTCGGCGCGAATGCGCATATGCAACTTGCGCATTTCTTTTAGTCGTTCCCTTTTATCCGTCAGCATTGGCAATCTCAATTCCAAGTTCCGCAAGGTGTGCGGCAGTGGCTTCGTTTGGCGCGTTTGTAAGCGGACAAGACGCGTCTTTTACTTTGGGGAATGCTATTACTTCGCGCAGGGAGTCCGCGCCTGTCATAATCATTATTATGCGGTCGAAACCAAGCCCGATTCCGCAGTGGGGCGGCACACCGTATTTTAACGCTTCTAAGAAGTAACCAAAACTTTCTGCCGCGCTGTCTTTGGTGAAGCCCAAGAAATTGAACATTTTGTCTTGCATATCTTGGCGGTGTATGCGAACACTACCGCTACCCAATTCAAATCCGTTAAGCACCAAATCGTATGAACGGGAGCGAACGGCGGCGGGGTCGGTTTCCAAAAGCGGCATATCTTCCTCCACGGGAGACGTGAACGGGTGCGTTGACGCAAAAAATCTTCCGTCGTCGGGCGACCATTCCAGAAGCGGAAATTCCGTCACCCACAGGAAATTAAATCCTTCAAGCGTTAATCCGCGCTTGTTTGCAACCGCAACACGAACCGCGCCCAAGGCTTCGCAAACAATTCTGTTTTCGTCCGCGCAAATAAGAATCAAATCGCCCGCTTTGGCGTTGAATTTTGCGGCAATTTTGCGCAACTGTTCGTCCGTGAAAAATTTGGAAATGGTTGACTTTATCGTGCCGTCTTCGGGCAAGGTAATCCATGCAAGCCCTTTGGCTTTGTGGGTTTTTGCCACTTCAACCAGCGCGTCAATTTGCTTGCGCGGCAAAGTTGCGCAACCTTCGGCGTTAATTCCGCGTACACTTCCGCCGTTTTCCAGTGCGTTCGCAAACACTTGGAAATCTACACCGCGCACCGTTTCGGAAATATCGCACAGTTCCATGCCATAGCGCGTGTCGGGCTTATCCGTGCCAAAACGCTCCATGGACTCCTTCCAAGAAAAGCGCGGGAACTTCTCGGGAAGTTCCACGCCCAGCACTTCCTTAAACATTGTGCCCATCATTTCTTCCGTCATTTTCATGATATCGTCCTCTTCCGCGAAAGACATTTCGATATCTACCTGTGTGAATTCGGGCTGACGGTCTGCGCGTAAATCCTCGTCACGGAAGCACCGCGCAAGCTGAAAATACTTGTCAAAACCCGAAACCATCAAAATTTGCTTCATCTGTTGGGGCGACTGCGGAAGCGCGTAAAAAGAACCCGTGTGCATACGCGATGGCACAAGATAGTCCCTCGCACCCTCGGGTGAACTGTTAATGAGAACAGGCGTTTCAATTTCCAAAAATCCCGCGCCCGAAAGATACTTGCGCAAAGATTGCGCCGCATTATGCCGCAGGGTAAAAATTTGCTGCATTTCGGGGCGGCGCAAATCCATGTAGCGATATTTAAGGCGCGTGTCCATTGCAACGCCTTCATCCGCAACTTGGAACGGCGGAACTTCTGCTTCCGAAAGAACCCGTATTTCGTTTACATCTATTTCAATTGCCCCCGTGGGCATATCTTTGTTCACATTTTCGGGCGTGCGGGCAATAACCTTGCCTGTTGCCGCAACAACAAATTCACCGCGAATGGATTTCGCCAACGCGTAATGCTCAGAATCCTTGCTTACGGCAATTTGCACAATTCCCGTTCTGTCGCGCAGAACGATAAAAATTACGGTTGGCAAATCGCGCTGTTTATTCACCCAGCCCATTACCGTAACTGTTTGCCCAATTAAATTTTCCATAACTTCGCCGCAGTAGTGCGAGCGTTTCATTCCCGCTAAACTTTCCGCCATTTGTAAATTACCCCGTTCTTATAAGAATTTTTCCTAAGAATATTATACATTATTTGGACGCAAAAAAAAGGGGTTTGTGCAAAATACCAAAACCGCTTTAATCACATTTTTACAGTTATATAAAAAATTTGTTTGTAAAATCTACCAAAAGATTGTGTAATGGAAATGTAATATAGGCGCGGTGCGCATTTAACAGGGTTGACGCTGTTTTTTTACAAAAAAATCCGTTAGCGATTTTATTTGGAATTATAGAATCTTACCTATCAGGGCAATCTAACAACGTAACATTCAAGAAACTTTAGTTTGACAATCTTTGTTTTTTTGCTGTAATATGGAATTAACATATTATTTTGCACGAGGCGGTTCGCGGAACCTGTTTCGCGGTATTGCGTTGCAAAAAATATAAAAAAAAGGGAGAGAATTTTATGCATCAAAGTAAGACCAAACGCGCAATTGCGTTGTTCGTGGCCATTATGATGGCTTCCTTGTTTTCTGCGGTAATGGTTTCTGCCGCACAGGCAACATTCAGCCTTGGTGATTTTAACGCCCCGCATAACTGGGCACCCGGCTGGAATACCGATGGTAGAGACTACGGCACATATCCTTTGCAAATGGAAACTTTGCAAGCTGCAACACACCTTGTGCTGGAACTGTCCGGCAACCCCGACAGTGAACTTGAAGTAATTATGCACAGCAATGGTAACAACTGGGGATGGCAACAAAGACCCGTTTGGGACCCTGCCGATTCAGAAGGGTACTACACCGCTGTTATAGATTTATCTACCATACCCGAGTGGGCTAACTTTGTAAGCGAAGGCCCTGCACTTTTAGGCATTGGCGGAATGGGCGGAATGGAGCATTTGCTTGACAATGCATACCTGATACTTGAAGGCGGCGCACCCGCAGAAGAACCCGCTGTAACAGAAGTACCTGCAACTCCTGACCCAATTGAAACTCCTGACCCAATCGTTCCCGTACCTATTACAACTCCGCTTCCTGCAGCAGGTGAGTCTGTTCTCCAGCTTACACTTGGCAGCACAGCTTACACATTAAACGGCGCAAGCGGCGCACTTGAAGTTGCACCCGCAAGCGTTGGCGGCAGAACAATGGTTCCTTTCCGCTTCATTGGCGAAACCCTTGGTGCGCAAATTGGCTGGGATGCGCCAACACAAACAGCTTCCTTTACACTTGACGGAAACACCACAAATGTAAGAATCGGTCAACGCTTGTATGACGGTGGCGTTTACATGGGTACACCCGTTATCGAAGGCGGCAGAACCCTTGTTCCCGTGCGTTTCGTTTCCGCTTCCATGGGCGCAGAAGTTGACTGGGTTCCCCCCGGAACAGTAATCGTAACATTCGGCGGCGAAGCGGCAAACGTTACTCCTCCTGTAGCACCTCCCGTTGACGACGTTGTAGAAGAAGATTGCTGTGACGAATGCGAATTAGAAGACGAAACGGCAGACGAAAACGGCGCGGACGAAGCAACCGACGAAAACGGTGCAGATGACGCAGACGAACTTATCGCACTTCCTTTCACATTTGATATTTCCGCAGCTTTCCTTGCATCTATCGCAGATGAAGAAGCAGCAGGACTCCAATTCGGTTTTGGCGGACACCAAGCAAGCGCACGTTATGAAGGCGGCGCAATCATCGTTTACGACCGCGGCAACGACGCACATCCCGGCTGGCAAGGTCTTGACATTATGCTTGAAGCATTTGACATTTCCGCAGGCGGTCAATACAGATTGACCGTTGAAGGTACAGGTGACGGCGCGCAACTTGGTCTTGAATGGCCGCTTGACGGCGCACCTTGGGACGCAGGCCGTGTAAACGGTTCAGGCGGCTCTGTAAGCATGACATTCTCAGGCAACCCCGCAGATACACCGGGCATGACAGTTGCACCCGGCCAAAACAACGGCGGTTGGAGAATCCGTGTAAACGCTCGCTCTGAAGAGGGTGTAAATGTTGGCGATTTGAATATCACCGCTATCAGACTTGAGCGCGCTTCCTAATTAAAATTTGTATCAAAAATCCCGCCGTTGGTTATTGACCTCGGCGGGTTTTTTTGATATCATTACAGAGTTGTTGTAAATTGGCGCCATGGCCAAGTGGTAAGGCAGAGGTTTGCAAAACCTTTACTCCCCGGTTCAAATCCGGGTGGTGCCTGTACATATTTTAAAGTTATTTGTGCAAAATAAGTTCATGAAAAATTTAAAGATTAGGGCAATCGGACTGGTTGTTGGTTTTGCCAACGGACTTTTTGGTGCGGGCGGCGGAAGTTTGCTTGTACCCGCGATGCAAAAGTTTATGGGGCTTGAAACGAAGAAATCGCACGCTACTACGCTCGCTGTTATTTTGCCGCTGTCGGTGATTAGTGCGGGGATTTATATTTGGGGCGTGGAGTTGGATTGGAAAATTGTGATGCTGGTTTCTGCGGGCGGAATTTGCGGCGGAGTTATCGGCGCGAAGTTGTTAAATAAACTTGCCGGATGGTGGCTGAATATTTTGTTCGGCTTGTTTCTTGCGGCGGGTGCGATTAGGATGCTTTTCTCATGATGTATGTTTTGGTAGGGCTTGCGGCGGGCATTGTAAGCGGCATGGGCATAGGCGGCGGCGCGATTTTGATTCCCGCATTGACAATCTTTTTGGATATCGGGCAACAGAAGGCGCAAAATATTAACCTTTTATATTTTTTGCCCACCGCGCTTTTTGCAATTTTTGTTCACAAGAAAAACGGTAACATCGAAAAAAAAGGGCTTCCCGCTTTGATTCTTTGGGGGATACCCGGCGCGATTGCAGGTGCGTTAATAGCCGTAAACATTGACGCAAATTATCTGCGAAAAGGTTTTGCCGTCTTTTTGCTTTGCATGGCGGCGTATGAACTAACGAAAGGATATAAAAAATGGAAATCTCAGCGTTTGAATCACTCAAAAACGAGTTTAGAAAATCCGATACAGACAGGAAAATCGCAATCTATGTAGATGCCGAAGGTCTTACACAGCACCAATACAAGGAGCTGTTGCAAATGTTTCCGCTACACGACCTTAATAAACTTGAAGCGGCATTGTCATAACTCTGTTGACACTGCGTGCCTGCCGCTGTAAAATTTATCAGGTTTTAAATTTTAGCTGCGGAGAGATAATTGTGAATACACTAACAGGCAAATCAAATGTGTTTTTTTTAACCGCAACAGCGGTGCTGATTGCAATAGGCACCGTCATACCAATGTTTGCGCCGCGTGTCGTAATTGAGCCTGCGTCCTACACATTGGCAAGCCACGTTGCAATTTTTATTGCAATGTTTATTTCGCCCAAGGTTGCCGTTGGCGTTGCTGTCGGTACTACCCTTGGGTTTTTATTTGCGGGCTTTCCGCCCGCCATTGTGTTACGCGCCATGACGCACGTTTTTTGGGCGTTTCCCGGTGCGCTGTATCTGGCGCGTATCGACAAATTCAACATCTCATTTCTAAAACTACGTGCCTTTTCGTTCGTTGTCGGCGTTGTTCACGCACTTTTGGAAGTTATTGTGGTTGTGCTGTTCTTCTTCGGCACGGGATTTCCCGAAGGCCAAGGCCTCGGCTGGGTTTTCCTGTTCATAGGAGTCGGCACGGTAATTCACAGCATGGTTGACCTCGAAATTGCAAACGTAGTGCGCCACGCACTACAGACTCAAAAATCCTACAGAGATTTAGCGGGGAATAAGTGAAAAGAAAGACCTCGGGGTTCCACCCCGAACCCCGGAAACTTTTGAAAAAGTTTCATCAAAACTTTAACTAAAAACCGCGCATTCGCGCGGTTTTTGATTTTCGATACAGTTTATCTCTAGTCAAAATTTAAAGTTTTTGTTCAAACTTTTTTCAAAAGGTTTGCGCACGTCCGGCGTAAGCCGGTGCCGCGCCAGCGGCAGGCCGCCCGGCCAGCACGCGAAGCGTGCGAGAGGGGGGTGTGGGGGAGGTGCCGTTCGCGGTAAACCGCTCACTTCATTGCCCCACGGTCTTTTTTAATTATTGCAGTAATTGAAGTATCGTCTGTGGTAATTGGTTTGCCTGTGAAAGCATGGCTATTCCTGCCTGTTGCAGTACTTGCGCCTTGGTGAAGCGCATCATTTCGCGCCCCATGTCTGCGTCGCGGGTTCGGGATTCTGCGGTGGATAGGTTTTCGGATGATACATCAAGGCTTTGGCGGGTAAATTCAAGACGGTTTTGTGCCGCGCCCAGTTGTGCGCGTTGACCGCTTACAATTTGTTGTGCGTTTTCGATTATGTTAATCTGCTGGGAAATGGGTATTCCGTTCCCTTCGCGAACGTCGATGAGAATTGAAAGGTCGCCGTGCGCACCGCCGAGGACTCCTGTGTGTATGCCCTTTAGTTGCAGGATGGTTCCTTGCAGTTGGTTCGCGCCGATTTGAAACCACATTGCGTTGGACTCCAGCGTTACGCAATCGAACGCGGCGAGTGCTTTATCCAAGAGATTTTCCAAACGGGAAACAAAGCCGAAGTTGGGCATTTCTGCGGGGGTTTCGTTTGCAAGCGAAACTTCGTGCATAGACTCGCGCAAGGCGGTGTTGGCGATGTTGGAGTTGCTCCATGCCAACATAGCTACACCTGCCAAGTTTGGTGTGCCCCATTGGTTTGGCAAGTTGTCGTGACCGGGGGCTGTCCATTGGGGCGAGTTGTATGGCGGCGGGCCCGGTAAATTTCCGACGGAAAACGCGTTTAGTGCCGCCTGTGCGGAAAGTAAAGCTTGCACGGCAGGTGCATATGGCGGCGCGTTTACGTTGAAAGGGTAGGGGGGAACTATGGTGTGCGGGTGTATAGCCGGAATCGAGGGGAAGGGCGGAATGGTTGACATATCAGGGAAGTATGGCATTGTGTAGTTTGGCACAAGCACGACCCGCCTTGCGTAAACCTCGTTGGATTCGACGGCGGCGTTTGCGGATGTTATTGATGCGTTAAGCACCGCAAGAGCCTGATTACGCGCAAGCAACGCGGCATTGTACGCGCTGGTGTTGGCACTGTTTCTTGTGGATGTAATGCCGTTTAGTACGGCATTGGAATTGTTGATAAAACCTGTGACTGCGTTAAATAATTGGGTTTGGGCGTTGTTCCGCGCTGTGGTGGCGTAGGCTAGGGCGATTTGCGCGTTGTCGCGTGCAAGTACATATGCGTTGAACTCATCTTCTATTGGGGTGAAAATAGCTTCGGCGGCAATAAAATCAATTTGCGCTTGGTTGAACTCATCTTGTGCCAAGTCCAAGGTGAGTAGTGCGTTTGTGTGCGTGCTTGCGGCGATTGCATAGGCGATTGTTGCCGCGTCAAATACGGTTTGCGCGTCAGCAAGCGCGGTTTGCGCGTCCGAAAGTAAAATGCTTGCCGTGTCTCTGTCCGCCTCGGCATCGTTGCGGCTAAGCACGGCGGCGAATACATTTGTTTCTGCAATTTCAAAGGCATCAATATATGTTTGATTTCCGGGGTTTGCGTCAAGATTTGCCTGTGCGAGGTCTCGTGCGGCACGGGCGTTGTTGTAGATTAGCACGGCGGCGTTGTAATTATTTTGCGTGAAGGTTAATGCGTTTTCCAGCGGCGGTATTGCAGACTGCGCGTTGTTGCGCACAGATTGCGCATTTGAGAGCGCGGCGTCTGCGTCGTTGTGTGCTGCTATTGCGTTGGTTAGTGCGGTTTGGGCATCGTTTAACGCGGTTTGGGCGTTTAAAAAAGCGGTCTGTACGATAGAAAAATCGTTTTGCGCGGCGGTAAAGTTGGGCAGTGCGGCGTCAACATCGGCTTGCGCAAGATTAAACGCGTCACGCGCAATAATATATGCGGCTTGTGCAGCTTCGTAGGCGTTTCGTAAATCGGTAAACCCGCTTTGCGTAAGATTTCTTGCGGTGAGTAGAGGCGCGGAAATGAAACCCATAAGCGGCCCTATGGGGTTTATGCCGTTGACGGCGGTAATTGCGTCGTTGATTAGCGAAATAAGCGCGGCAGACGGCGGGAAGGTTGGTCCAACATATCCCGCGAGCGCGGCAAGCGTGTCGAAGTGTGCGGGGTTGATATTGTTCACGTCGTTGTTAATGCCAATCGCATGAGCAACCCAAGCGTGTGAGTTTGCCGCACTGCCAACCGCGCCGCCCGTGCCCGGAACTGCGGGGTCAACAGAGCCGCCCGAAAGCATAAGTGCAGTTTCTGCGGCATTAACTGCGTTCGGAAGAAGCGGGTCGTAGTGCGCGGGAACGCGAATGCCGCTCATGTTATCGAAGCCCACAAGAAAACGGAACGCCCGCGACAACATAGCCAGTTCGTGTGTTTCGGAAGGATTGTCTGCCGTTACGTTTGGGGCGATACCTCGCGCCCTGCCCAATGTGTAATCGAAAGCGGAAACCGTATTTCCTGTTGCGTCAACAAACGTGCCTGCGCCGTGTCCCGTAAAATTTTTTATATGAAAAAGAGTTGCGGACGCCCCTGTTAGTGCGCCGCTGTCGTGTTCGATAAAGGTGCTGTTGCCGTCGTCGCCCGTGCCGCCCTGATACCATGTGGACGGGTTGCCCTCCGGTGAGTGTACATATCTCAAATTATCGTACCAATTTGCCATTGTCGGATTGGTGAAAATGGACGAACTATCCACGTTTACGGCGTTTCTGCCGCCCAGTGCGTTTATCTGGTCGTTTGTGATGCTATAGATTTCTTTCGCGGCAAGAATCCCGTTGTTAATAACATTTTGCAATCTGTTGATTATATTGTTCATGTGTTGCAGTTCCGCGTTAAGAAGCCCGTTTGCCTGCACGATATTGACATTTCCTTCGGAAGAAATATTGTCGTTTGCGCTGACAGGGTCGCGGGATACCAGCCTTGGGAAATTTATATCAAATTCGGTCGGATTCAGCGTTCCTTCATGAATTTGCCTTTGCGCAACGCGTGTAATAAGGTCATCGAGTTCCGTTTGCAAATCTATAATACTTTGCCGCAGACCGGTTTGGTTTCTGCTATTTGGTTCTAAGTTCCCGTTCTGCCTTGGCAAACCAACCACTCGCGCTTGGTCGAAAAGCACCCATTGCAACGATACAGAGTTTGTCTCCCCGCCGCTGCCCGAAATCCCGCCGTCAAGCAATGTGCGGGTATTAAACTGCGTGCGAAAAGTGAGGTCGTTAATTTCTTGCATTAACTGGTCAATTTCCACTTGAATTAACTCGCGGTTTTCATATGTATTTGTATCATTGGCGGCTTGCACCAAAAGCTCGCGTATGCGGATAACCATATTGCTTACGTTTTCCATCGCGCCTTCCGCCGTTTGAATAAGCCCAATACCATCTTGCGTATTAACCGAAGCTTGGTTCATTCCGCGAATTTGTGTGCGCATACTTTCGGAAATAGCAAGCCCTGCCGCATCGTCTGCCGCAGAATTTATCCTAAGCCCCGAGCTTAGCCTTTGCGACGCTTTTCTTTGCGTAATGCCCGTGGTAGTCAAGTTCCTGTGGGCGTTAAGCGCGAAGCCGTTTGTGCGTACAACCATACTGCTCATGCCATTCCTCCACACAAATGTAGTCGCCGCTCAAAAACTATGCAACCACCACATGGTAACACTTTTGGTTGCTATTCGCAAGAAAAATCCCAATGAAAAATTCTTATGGTTATGCTTTACAATTTGATTACAATATGGTATCTTACTTCCTGTTGTAACCGCACGGCTTGGGTTTTTAAATGAATCTGATGATTCTGCCTACGTTGGCGAGTACCTCAAAATTTATCAAGGAGGTGTAATATGTACGCTATTATTGAAACAGGCGGCAAGCAATACAAAGTTAAAGCGGGCGATGAGATTACCGTGGAGTTGCTTGGTGCGGATGCCGGTGCAAAATTTACTTTTGACCGCGTTCTTGGAGTTTTTGATGACAACAAGAGTGTTTTCGGTAGTCCGATTGTAAAAGGCGCGACCGTTACCGCAGAAGTTATGGGTGACGGAAAAGCTAAAAAAGTTATCATCTACAAGCACAAGTCCAAAAAAGGTTTTCACAAGAAAAAAGGGCATCGTCAACCGTTTACCCGCGTTAAAATTGAAGCCGTAAACGAGAAGTGATTACCGCAAAAATTGTTAGGGACGCGTGGGGCAAAGTAATCGGTTTCACTGTGGAAAATCATGGTGAAAGTATTGTTTGCGCCGCTGTTTCCATGTTGGTTTTAAATACTGTAAACAGTATCGAGCTTCTTACGGAAGACAATTTCGTCTGCGATTATGACGAAAACGGCGGTTATCTAAAGTTCACATTAACCGACCCTTCCTCCCGTACAGACGGCGTTGAAATTTTGCTGGATGCTATGGTCTTGGGGCTTACAAGCGCGAGAAAAGAGTATCCCGAAGAAATTGAAATAACAGAAACCTGTTTTGAAAGGAGATTAACATGATTAAACTTAACCTATCATTTTTTGCTCATAAAAAGGGCGTAGGTTCTACCAAAAACGGACGCGACTCCAACTCCAAACGCCTTGGCGCGAAACGGGCAGACGGGCAGTTTGTTCTTGCAGGTAACATTCTTTACACCCAAAACGGAACAAAAATTCACCCCGGCAATAACGTTGGCCGCGGTTCAAACGATAATCTTTTTGCCTTGGTTGACGGCGTTGTTCGTTTTGAACGCAAAGGCCGCGACAAAAAGAAAGTTTCGGTTTACCCCAAAGCACAATAATCCTAACGTGTATGATAAAAGGGGGATGTTTTGCAAATCTTACGGTTTGCAGAATGTCTCCTTTTTGCTTGAGACGATTCAAATAGTCTCCGCGGAGGTGCGTTAAGTGGCTGTTCAAATGAGAAAAATTACCGCGCTGTTTCTTGCGGTTGTAATTATGTTTTCGGCAATGCCGTTTTATTCGGCGGCGGCAAGCGAGGGCGTTCTTTATATTTCCACCGCGCAACAGCTTGCAGATTTTGCGGCGGCGGTAAATGGCGGCACAAGCTTTGCGGGCAGAACGGTTATGCTTACCACCAACATAAGCTTGGATATCGCGCCGTTTAATGAGGGCGCGGGCTGGGTGCCGATTGGTTCGCAAGTAGTGCGTCCGTTTCGCGGTGTGTTTGACGGCGGCGGACATATAATTTACGGTTTACATATAAACCGAGAAGCTTCTGTGGGGTTGTTCGGTGCGTTGAGCGGCGTGGTAAGAAACCTTGGCATTGCAGATGTGAATATTCGCGGCTACGGTCCTGTGGGCGGGGTTGCTGGGCGGCTTAGCGAAGGCATGATAGAAAATGTTTTTGTCACAGGTTTTGTGTCTGCGTCCGGAAACCAAGTGGGCGGTATCGCAGGGCTGGCTAATAATGGCGCAAGCATTTTTAACAGCTTTTCCATGGGCGAAGTGCAAAGCAGCGGCGCGCAGGCAGGCGGATTGATTGGCTCGTTGGCAGGCGGCGTTGTTTCGGGCAGTTTCAGCACGGCCTCTGTTATTGCAGAAAGCGGCGCGGCAGGGGGCTTAGTTGGCAATGTTGGGGTGTTCAGCAATGTCGAAAACAGTGTGGCGTTGAACCCGACTGTACGAGGAGCCGGCGCGGCACTTAGTGTGGGGCGTGTTTCCGGCACTACTTCGGTTTCGACAGTATCAAATAATGTTGCCTTTGCGGGTATGGTTGGCTCGGGGCCCGGCTTCAGCACAACAACAAACAACCCAAATGACCGAAACGGCGCGGCTGTTCAAGTAGCCTACCCGGGCACCACGCTTAACCAATTTTTTGGTGCGGGATGGCAGCTGATGCCGGGTTTCTTGCCGACAATTTTATGGGAATATGGCGGGGAAATGCGTCCGCTTCATGCCCCGTTTGTTCTTCCCGCCCACATGAATATTTGGTACGGGATAAATTGCAGGGATTGTTTGGATGATGGATGCGCGGAATGCTACCTGTACTACGGGGTATACTGCCGACTTTGTATGGATTACGGTTGCGCAGAATGCGACCCATACCACGGAATATATTGCCGTTATTGCATGGATTACGGTTGCGCAGAATGCGACCCACATCACGGGATAATCTGCCGCGATTGCATGGATTACGGGTGCGCAGAATGCGCCCCATATCACGGGATAATCTGCCGCGATTGCATGGATTACGGGTGCGCAGAATGCGACCCATACCACGGAATATATTGCCGCGATTGCATGGATTACGGGTGCGCAGAATGCGACCCATACCACGGAATTTATTGCCGCGATTGCATGGATTACGGGTGCTTGGAATGCGACCCATACCACGGAATAATCTGCCGCGATTGCATGGATTACGGGTGCGCAGAATGCGACCCATACCACGGAATATACTGCCGCGATTGCATGGATTACGGGTGCGCGAAATGCGACCCATACCACGGAATATACTGCCGCGACTGCATGGATTACGGGTGCGCAGAATGCGACCCATACCACGGAATATATTGCCGCGATTGCATGGATTGCGGGTGCGTAGAATGCGACCCATACCACGGAATATACTGCCGTTACTGCATGGATTATGGGTGCGTAGAATGCGACCCGTACCACGGGATATATTGCCGTGACTGCATGGATTACGGGTGCGCAGAATGCGACCCATACCACGGAATATATTGCCGTGATTGCATGGATTACGGTTGCGCGGAATGCAACCCGCCCCCACAATATGCTTGCGATTACTGCATGGATTACGGGTGTGCAGAATGCGACCCGCCCCCGGTAATTCCCGTCCCGTGCATAGCGACGTTCAGAATCTCTCCACGAAACGGTGCGGCAATTCTAAATTGGGAACCAACAACCGCACCCGCTCTGGAGATTTCATATTTTGAAATAACCACAAACGCAGGGCTTACGTGGCGCGGTGTTGGGTTGCAAACGCAATATGTAATTTCCAACCTGCAAAACGATACCCCGCATACCCTTGGGGTTCGGGCGGTAGCCGCAAATGCTTTCGGCACGACAAGCTTTGGCGCGGCAACTTTTGCAACGGTTACGCCGAGCGGGTTAATTCACGTGGGCAGTTTGGACGGCACAAACCGCATAACATCCGCCGGCACGACAATTCTTGCACGATACCTCACAGGTCAATTCGCCTACCGACAAGAGCAAGGTCTGCCCCTGCCATTCTGCGTACATTCCGCCGATATAAACGGTGACGGAAAAATAACCACCCACGACCTTATCCTTTTCGCAAGATGGCTGGCGGGTCATAACGTGCAGGTTATCCGATAGTTGCAATAATTATTTATTTGGTGTAATATGGAAATACTTAACGGGTTTTTGGCGAAAAGCATTAAGTAAACTTAGTAACTTGTCGGAAGAGGATTTCAATGAGTGGGATAAAAGTGCAAAAAGGTTTTTCTGTATGATTTATTTGCCGAACACATAGCAACAGGGCAGAGCTTCTTGTATTGCAAGAAGCTCTGCCCTGTTGCTCGTAAAAAAGAAAATGTATCAAGTTTAAAACATAAAGCATAAAATAAACTACGGATTATGAGGGAGAAATACATGAGGATATTCAGAAGATTTTTAGTTGCAGTTTTGGTAGCTGTTTTAGTATTGCCATATTTGATAATGCCTACACATGGCTTATTGGCAATGGAAGGTACTGTTTTTGAGGAAGATTACTTGGAGATTGGTGGTATTGGGGCGCGTGTTTCAATGTCCGTTTCAGGGGATGTTTGGAACGGCGGTTATGCTGATATAACCATTTTTTTGGATTCAAACCCGGGGATGTTTGGTTTTGTAGTCGATTTGCTGTTTGACGATACAAAACTTGTGCCTGTTTCAATTTTTGGCGGTAACTTGCGCGATTTTCAAGTGGTATCGTCCCCCGTTGACGGCGGCATTTACCACGGACGTTTGAAGTTTCTTGCACACGGCGCAGAATTATCAAACGAAACGGGCGCAATAGCCACGGCAAGATTTAGGGTGATAGACGATATTTATTGGGAGATTCCGATATCCATAGAAAGCCTTGATGCAGTGGTTGATGATGGGTTTGGCGGAATAATAGAGCTTTCTGTGTCGGCGCACGGTGAAGCGTTGCCGCAACAGGGGATTCAGGCGTTTGAACAAGCTTCTGTTGTCGGTCTGTTAGGGTTTAGATTTGGGGATGCTAATGGCGACGGACGTGTAACAAGTGCAGACGGGACAGTTATAGCGCGGTATTTGGTCGGTCACGATGTTGCTATTAACAGGCGCGGGGCAGACGTTAATGCCGATGGTGTAATAAGTGACGACGATAGAAATTTTCTCGCAGGGGCGTTGGTTGGGCGATATCCAAGACTTGGGCCGCCGCCTAACAGCTTAACCATTGTGCCGTATTGCAGTTTGGGCTTTCCTGTGTACCGTGCAGAAATAGAGCTGTTTGTTGACGGTGTGCGAACAGTTCACCAAACGCAAACAGGGGTAATTGCCATCCGCGATATCCCGGACGGAAGCAGTGTGCAGTTTAATGTGACATCCGAATATGGAGGTTTTTCTTCGGCGGAAATAGGCAGTTTCAATTATTATTTTGATGGCGTTCAAGTGGTAACGCTGGAAGAAGAAGAGCCTGTAAGTATGCCGTATATACGGGTATTAACAGAATTTCCTTCCGGAACGGTGCATTTGCCGTTTATGGACATTGAATATATGGTTGCACCCGGCGACGGTGCGGATATATTAACGGTTTCATACTCCATTAACGGGCGGCATCATAACTATATTTACTGGCATGGTAACGCAGTTTTGGGGCAAGCGCGTGTATTTATTACCCCCGGCAGAAATGAATTGGCTTTTACCGTAAGAGATTCGCGTGGACGTGAAGCTGTTTATGTAGTTGAAAATGTGCCGTATTTTCAATCGGGTTTAAGTGCCGGACGCGCGCCGATTGAATATAACAGACCCTCCGTTAGACATGAGGGGGAATATTTTGTGAATAATCGGATTAGGCTTGGTGCGTTTGTGCAAAACAACCCAGCCAGTCATGAAGAAATTGTTGAGATAATTAACTCCATGGGTGGAGTGATAATAGGATACTCACGCACGGTTTCATGCTTCACTGTTCAAGTGCCGGAAGACGATGAAGCCGGATTGCTCGCTCTTGGTGAAAGCTTCATTGAGTTGTTTCCGCACATATTTGATTTTTCAGGTATTAGTGGAGGTTTTATAGACCCAAGAGATGCATTTGCTTGTGAGTGTTGCATTTTTAGAGATGATTTGGTAAATGCGTTTGGCGAGCCGTTGGAACCGTGGACAAGAGAGGAGCGTCGGGCGATTATCGAAGCAAGACTTGCAGAGCTTGCGGAAGGGGGTGATTCCGACTCCTTTCAGGAGTCGTTTCGGGCATCACGAATCAGTCTACCTCCTGTACAGTTACCTCCCGCAGAATCACCCGGAGGAAGTAGCTTTCATTGCCCCAGAACAAGTGTATTCTCCCGATTCTACCAAACTGCCCCAACAAACGACCCATTCTGGCACTCATCTAATCCTCATTATCAGTGGGGGCTTAGGGATTCTTTTTTGTCTCATGCTTGGGATTTTTCAGGCTATCAAGAAAGGCAAAATATCAAAGTCGGGATTATTGACCAACCCGTGAGACATACTCACGAGGACTTAAATATCCCAAGTGCTAATACCAGTAGCGTGGTGTTGCCAATATCCGACTTCCACGGCACTATGGTAATGGGCATTATTGGCGCGGAGCATGATAATGGCAGAGGACTTGCAGGGGGTATAAATATAGCCCGTGAAAATCTTTTTGCCTATGACATTAGGCGTGGAAATTTTTATTATGGCTTGAGGTGGAATGTTGAAAGAGGAACGCGCGTTGTTAATATAAGCATGATTTTGTCGCGGGATAGTCGGAATGATATTCTTAGGCAAATGCAAAACCTGTTATATGTTGGTTATGATTTTATTATTGTGCAAGCGGCAGGCAATGCTTCAGCTGACACAAATCGAGATAATTCCGGTAGCATTGCATATGGTGCAAGCCAAGAATTACGCGACCGGATTATTACGGTAGGCAACCTTGCTCCCCGCCCAAGTGAAGGTGAGTGCGATGACGACTGGACGAGAATACACTATAGTAGCAATTGGGGGGCATTAGTTGATGTTTTTGCCCCCGGACACAATACCTACAGTGCATTTAGTAGATATCCGTGGTATATGCTTAACGGGGGTACATCTTCTGCCGCGCCGTTTGTGTCTTCGTTAGCCGCGCTAATTTGGGACGAGCATCCGGATTTTTCCGGTACGCAGGTTAAGCAAATAATTGTGGATTCTGCGCAGGGGGAATATGGTGAAACTGTTGTAGATACAAGAAGAACACAAGGCGGCACGTATCACGCAATAAACGCTTTAGCCGCAATGAAATTGGCGTATCGCGCTACACCCGAGCATATAAGCGGCAGGTTTGTCGGGCGGGTTGTAAGTGCCGCGCCTTATTCCAATGCCTATTTTCCTGTGCGTAATGCGGAAGTACGCATTTACAGGATAGAGCGGGAAGTAAACAGGCGGGAATGGTATCGCCGTGTTGTTGAAACGGACGCACAAGGGTTTTTTAGTGCTAAAAATTTGTTTCCGGGCAATTACGAATTTTTCGTATATGCCCCGAGGTATGTACAAGTAGATGTTCCCTTTATCCATATTCCTGCCGGTGTAACCACCCAACGTGTCACGTTACCAATGGTTGCGCAGACGCAGGTAGCAACCGGAAACGTTGGCGGTACACTGGTTATGGCAACACCACAGCCTGAAGACTTTGCTGTGTCAAACTTCACCTCGTTAAGCGACACCGTAACCATTCCGTTCAACGGAAGGGCAACCATGCAATTTATACGGGGGATTTACTTTATAGAGCCGTATATGCTGGAATGCGCTGAATGGATGGAGTTCTTGGATTTTAACGTGGTAAAAACTGTTGAAGTAACAGATGGACATTTCCACGCACAACTCCCGCCGGGCAACTACACCGTAATCGTTTCCGGTGCTGTAATTTACACGGAAATAGCCCATGTTATTTCCCACTGGGACGGGGATGATTACTGGCTTAAACAAGACATAAATATTCGGATTAACCCGAATCTTAACGTGATTTGGGGAACGGACGGCGATGATGAAATTATTGTGGCAAGCACGAACAGACGTTCGTATTTTGTATTTCCGCTGGGTGGCAATGATGTGATAACAGTCAACGGGTCTGGAAACAACACAATATATGCAACAATTGGTAACAACGAGATTCTTATAACCGGAAGCGGTTATAATACCGTATACGGTTCGCTTAACGGCAACGATACCATAAGAACGGAATCTAGTAGCAGTAGAAGTCGGATAGACCCGGGGCTTGGTAACAATACTATTGTTGCAGGTACAGGTCACGATACGTTTGTAATCGGCAGGGGTTATGGGTTTAACAGGATAACGGCCAACAGCAGTTCATCGATCAGCAGGGATAGGCTTGTGCTTAAAGACGGCATACGTCCGGACGAAGTGTACTTTGTGCGGGACGGGAACAACCTTGAAATTTATATTTGGGAAAAACCTGCGATAATGGCGTTTGGAATGAGTACAATTCATCTTTTGCCAATGGAACTTGTGTGCGAAAATGCCATTGAGGAGTTTAGGGAAATATTTGAAAATATCACAAACCGGATTACATTTGTGGATTTTTTCAGAGCCACACGCCATAGGATAATAGACATCACGTTTGATGACGGTACGGTTTTTCCGCTATCATATCTGATGGAATTAAGGGGCGTTGTGTACGGTACAGATGGTGATGACGAGATAAATGTGTCATCTCCCGGGATAAACAGCATATTCCCGCTGGGTGGTAATGACATAATTAACATAAGCGGGGGTGGCAACAATACAATCCATTCCAGTCGAGGTAACGATACAATAACTATTGCCGGAAGTGGGACAAATTTCATTTATGCCACAGGCGGAAGCAATACGATTTTAATAACAGGCGGAAGTACCAACGTAATATACGGTTCGCTTAACGGCAACGATACCATAAGAACGGAATCCAGCAGTAGCAGAAGCCGGATAGACCCGGGGCTTGGTGACAACACTATTGTTGCAGGTACAGGTCACGATACGTTTGTAATCGGCAGGGGTTATGGGTTTAACAGGATAACGGCCAACAGCAGTTCATCGACCAATCCAAGGGATAGGCTCGTGCTTAAAGACGGCATACGTCCGGACGAAGTGTACTTTGTGCGGGACGGGAACAACCTTGAAATTTATATTTGGGAAAGACCTGCGATAATGGCGTTTGGAATGGGTACGATTCATCTTTTGCCAATGGAACTTGTGTGCGAAAATGCCATTGCGGAGTTTAGGGAAATATTTGAAAATATCACAAACCGGATTACATTTGTGGATTTTTTCAGAGCCACACGCCATAGGATAATAGACATCACGTTTGATGACGGTACGGTTTTTCCGCTATCATATCTGATGGAATTAAGGGGCGTTGTGTACGGTACAGATGGTGATGACGAGATAAATGTGTCATCTCCCGGGGTAAACACTATATTCCCGATGGGTGGTAATGACATAATAACTGTTGGTGGAGACGGGACAAACACTATTTATGCTACACGCGGGAGCAATAAAATTTTTATAACCGGACGCAGTGCGAATACGGTATATGGTTCACTTGATGGTAATGACATTATTGTTGCCACTGGGACAGGCCGTAACATAATAGACCCGGGGTTTGGTGATAATGTCATTTACGCGGGGACAGGGAGTGATACCTTTATAATTGGCAGGGGGTATGGAATTAATAGAATAACTGCAAACGGTGGTTTTGACATTACGCGTCCACGGGACAGGCTTGTTCTTAAAGATGGTATTCGCCCTGCCGAAGTTCGGCTTGCACGGTATGACCGCGACCTTGTGGTTCGTATAGTGGACAATTCCCTTTCGCCAAGCCGAACCACATTTATTGGCTTTTTTAGTGGCGGTGTACGGCGCAGATTAACCGATATAACCTTTGATTGCGGTACGGTTTTTACAACAGCGGACATAATAAGTATCGCTAACGATAATCGTGTGACCGAAAGCCCATCTGTATATATCGATGAAATATCGGAATTTTACACTTACGCGGTGGAGGGGGATGGTTCTACTCCTTCATCCCCTTGCGATGATACGAACGCAATTTCCTAAAAACCTTCCCATGAACGGTGTCGGCGGGGTAGGGGAATTGTCCTGCGGGCAGACGCATCAGAATTTCAAAGCCCTCGTTTACGTGTTCGATGGGGTAGATGTGGAATTTGCCCGCTTTTACTGCGTCGATTACTTCATCTTTGAGGACAAGGTCGCGGACGTTGCGGGTGGGGATTATTACGCCTTGGTCGCCTGTTAGGCCGCGTTTTTTGCATAGGTCGAAGAAGCCTTCTATTTTGTAGGTTGCGCCGCCGATTGGTTGGATTTCGCCGTGTTGGTTTATGCTTCCTGTGATGGCAATATCTTGACGGATTGGGATTTCTGCAAGGGCGGAAAGGATTGCGTACAGTTCGGTGGAAGAGGCACTATCGCCGTCTACGCCGTTGTAATTTTGCTCGAAACAGATTCTGCATGAGAGGGACAGCGGGAAATCTTTTGCGTAGGTTTGGCCAAGATAGCCGATTAGAACCTGAACGCCTTTTTCGTGAATGGGGCCGGACATTTCGGCCTCTTTTTCGATGTTTACAATCCCCGCTTTGCCCATGTAGGCGGTGGCGGTAATGCGTGAGGGCTTGGCAAAAACATGGTCGCCCGTGTCCAGCACGGCAAGGCCGTTTATTTGGCCTACTTTTTCGCCGCTTGTGGATACCATTATGCAGTCTTCTTCTATCATTTCGGAAAGCTTTTCTTCGTACATATTTAAGCGGTATTCGCGTTTTTCAATTGCCGTTTTTACGTGGGTGGCGGTAACTTTTTTCGCGCCTGCGACTTTTGCCCATGCGGCGGATTCTTCCATGATTTCCGTAAGACGATTAAACCGCGTGGTTAGGCGGTCTTTGCGCTCTGCAAGGCGGGTTGCGTGTTCGATTATGCGGGCTATCGCGTCGGAAGAATAGGGCAGGGCGGTTTTATCGTTTTCGGCGTGGCGCGTGATGAATTTTACTATCTGCGAAAGATTTTCGTCATTCAGCTTCATTTCGTAATCGAAGTCTACGCGGATTTTGAAGAGCTTTTCAAAATAGTCGTCGTAGCTGTACAAAAGGTCGTAGTAGTACGAGCCGCCGATGATTATTATTTTGATGGAAAGCGGGATTGCTTCGGGCTTTATGCCGCTTACGGCAACGCCCGTTGTGTATTCGCGCAGCGGCTCTGTGATGATTTTTTCCGTGATTAATGTGCGGCGCAGGGTTTCCCATGCGTGGGGGCTTCCAAGAATATCCTGCGCTTGCAAAATTAAATAGCCGCCGTTTGCTTTGTGCAAAAGCCCCGGTTTTATTTTCATGAAGTCTGTGGAGAAATTTCCGTATTCGTTATCGTATTCCACCTCGCCCACCAAATTGGTGTAACTTGGATTGTAGTCAACAACAACGGGCGCGCCCGTTAGTTCGCTGTTGTCTGTGATAAGATTTATTTTGTATTTTGTCAAATTGTCGTCCGTGCTTTTTTTGCCCACCCACGGCATGATGGTCTGGATTGCCTCGTCCTCTTCGTTTTCTTCCACCACGAAGTCTGCAAGGTTTTCCAGAATATCCTCCTTCACCGCTTTCAAGTATTCCAAAAGCGCGGGTTCGTCCCCGAAAGTCTCGAAAAGGTCGTTCATGTGATGCCCCACAGTGAACAGACCTATGGCAAAGTCCAGTTCGTCCACTTCTTTTTTTGTGGTTTTTTCGTAGTCTTTAATTTCGCGCAGTGCGTCTGCGGCGCGGGCTTGAATGGACTCCGATTTTTTTGTGATTTGCTCTTTTTGCTCGGAGGAAAGTAATTCAAACTGTTCTTCGGTAATGGCTTCGCCCTCCACTATCGGCACGAAAAAAATGCCCGTGTTTGAGTTTTTAACCTCAAAGTCTTGCTTGCGGGCTTCTATTGACATTTCTTTTATAACTTCATCTTGGCGGTTTTTTAGCACTTTTACGATATCGTTCTTTTTTTGCTCGTAAGATTTATCTGCGAAGGTGCGCGGCAGTTCTTCCGAAAGGCGGGTTACAAGCTCGTTCATATCGTCCTTTAACTGCTTGCCCGTTCCCGCAGGAATTGTTAGCAACTTGGGGCATTTCGGATTTTCAAAATTGTATACATAACAAAGGTCGGGGGGGATTTCTTCTTTTGCGGCCTTAGCGTTTGCGTATTCCTGCGCAAAGGTTGTGCGCCCCGTTCCCGCCGCGCCGCAAATATACACATGGTAGCCCTGCGCTTTCATTTCCAGCCCGAATTTTAACGCTTCCGCCGCGCGGGGCTGGCCGATAAGCTCCAGCGGTTTTTTTGCCGCTTTCGCCTCTTTTGCCGTAAATTTTTGCGGCTTTGAGAAATATTTTAGGTCTTTCCAATCTAATTCACGCGGCATATTTGTTCTCCTTTAGATGTTTAGTATGTGGCGCAGTATTGTGAATATCACGGCTATGAGGGGTATTCCCATGACAATGAAAAAGAACCAGCCGATTTTTTTTATTTTTGAAAATTGTTCTTCTGCGTAGACCTCTTTGTGGGCTTCAAATTCGGGGTCGGGTTCGGTGAGGTCGGTGAGGTCTTCGGGGGCGGGGGTTAGGAGGATTTCTGCGCAGTTTAAGAGTTTGGACGGCACGTATATATCCGTGTCCGCATACGACACGCCCATGTACAACATGGTGATATCGCCGCCGTTGCGCGGTTTTTTTAGCACGGGGATGTTTTCGCATTTTAGTAATGCTTCAATTCTGTCCGCCTCTATGTGGCTGTAGACGGTGCATAAAAGCGCGGGTGTGTCGCCGTATTCATCTCCGCATTTCGGACAAAACATATCGCGCCTCCATTATATAGCGATTTCAGTTGAAAACGGTGAGACGGTGCGGCGGCGAAAAACGCGAATAGAGCGTTTTTCGCGGTTTTGCCGCGACGTACGAACCCATTTTCAACGGAATCGTCTATAAGTATTTCCACATTACAATTCCGTTTTCCGTTGGGTTGGCGTAGTAATTTTTGCGAATACCCTCGGCGGTGAAGCCGTTTTTTTTGTACAAGGAAATGGCGGCGGTGTTGCTTTCGCGTACTTCAAGAGTCAGACCGCGTATTTGTGCGTTGCGGGCGGCGGTGATAAGTTCCGAAACAAGTAGCGAACCTATGCCGCATTTGCGGTGAGATTTCCGTACCGCTATATTTATTATATGCCCTTCGTCTAAGATATGTTGCATATAGGCGTGACCCAGTATGCGTTCGTTTTCCTCGGCGATAAAGGCGATTGTAAGCGGGTTCATAATTTCATACCTGATAGAAATTTCAGACCACGGTGCGGCGAACGCTTCCGCTTCAATTAAATGCATTTCTTCCGCGTGGTGCGGTTCGGCTTTGAGAAGGTGAATCATATTTCCCCGCCGTTTGCGGATTTTTTTGCCGCCGCTTCCCGCACGGCTTGCGGGGCGCGGACGTACATTATCTCTACAGCGGAAGAAATTTCTTCGCCCGAAAGGATTTTTTCCGCTGCGCAAATCGCAACGGACGCGGCGCGTTGACGGTTATTGTTTGCGGGGGGGAAAAAAGCTGTCGGAATTTTGTCGCGTATGGTTTCCGCGTTAGCGTCCGCGCCGTCACCAAAAAAAATTATTTTTGTATTTTCGGAAAATTTTTGCAATTTTTCCAAAAGTTCTGCAACGGGCAGTGCCATATATTCCGAGCCGTCTTTTTCAATCTTCCCGTTATCGTCCCGCGAAAAAACCGCCGTGTACACCTGTCCGCGCCGTGCGTCCAGCATGGGAACTATTGTCGCCTGCCCGCCCGTGCCTAACATATTGTATGCAAGCGCGTCAAGCGTTGGCACTGCAACGGCCGGTTTGTCTAAAGCCCGCGCAATCCCAAGTACGCAAGCCGCACCGATACGCAACCCCGTAAACGAACCGGGCCCGCAAGTGTATGCAACATAGTCCACCTGTTGCGGCTCTGTGCGGGTCAGTTCAAAAAGCCGCTCCACCCCCGGCATAAGTATTTCGGAGTGAGTCCAATTTTTTTCTCCCGTGCGGGCATTCAAAAAAATCTCGCCCACAGTTATGTATGGCGCGTTTTCCGCAACATCAACAATAGCCGCCCCTGCCTGTAACCCGGAGGTATCAATCGCTAAAATTCTCAATAGAAATCTCCCTAAACGCGTCTCCGCGTGACATATCCAAATTTATTTTTACAAAATATACATTTTTAGGAAAAACACCCTCTGCGCGTTCCGGCCATTCTATTAAAGAAACGCCGTCCGAAAAAAAATATTCTTCGTAGCCGATGCTTTCAAGGTCGCACTCGCCTTCCAAGCGGTACAAATCGAAATGGTACACGGGAAGCCGACCGTTTTCGTATTCGTTCATTATAGTGAAAGTGGGGCTTGTAACGCGGCCTTCGTATCCCGCGCCCCGCGCAAAGCCTTGCGCAAAAACAGTTTTTCCTGCGCCGAGTGTGCCGCTTAAACAAAAAATATCGCCGGCTTTTGCGTTTTTGCCAAAATCGAATGCGATTTCTGCCGTTTCTTCCGCAGAAAAACTTTCGTATTTCATGTGTAACATCACCGCATAAACTGTATCATAAGATTTTAATTTGCACAATTCCTAAGAAAATTTCGCATTGACTATTTCTTTTTTTTTATTTTGTGATAAAATGGCAACGTGTTATAATATACGAACAAAGAAAACGTGGGAGGTATAACCATGGCCAGCAGTAAAAGATTAACCGAAATGATTGAAAGTGATGAACAAACACTACAGCTTATGGTGTTTATCGTCGCAGGCGGGCATTTTGGCATAAACGTAGCCAAAGTAAGTGAGATTATGAAGTACAGCCAGTACCCAATCACACCAATGCCCAACTCAAATCCTTTTGTAGAAGGGATTTTCCGCCCGCGCACGGAAACCATGACCGTAATAAACTTGGCGGCGTACATGGGTCTGCCACCTGCGGAAGACGAAGAACGTGACATCTTAATTATTACCAAGCTAAATAATGTTGAAACAGCGTTTCACGTACACGGCGTTGTTGCAATAGAAAGCGTGCGTATGTCTGAAATCGAAAAGCCCGACACCACCATCTACGGCGGCGAAGAAGGGCTTGCAACCGGTATCGCAAAGCATACAAACAAACTAATTACCATTGTAGACTTTGAAAAAATCCTAATTGATATCAGCCCGAACCTAGGATTCTCGCCAAGCGACATAGACAAACTTGGCATGAGAAGCCGCTCTACAAAACCAATTTTAGTAGCGGAAGACTCTCCGCTTTTGGAAAGCTTAATCATAAGCTCTTTGGAAAAAGCGGGTTTTGTGAACATTCTCTGTGCGTCAAACGGGCAGGAAGCATGGCAACAGCTTACGGATTTCAAGGACACGGGAAGACCAATCGAGTCCAATGTTTGCGCCGTAATCACAGATATCGAAATGCCGCTGATGGACGGGCACAGGCTTTTGCGTCTCATAAAAGAAGACGAGTTCTTGCAAAAAGTTCCCGTTTTCATCTTCTCGTCACTTGTTACGGAAGATAACCGCGAGATTGGCAAAAACCTTGGCGCAACGGCAAGTATTTCCAAGCCGGAAATTGCAAGCCTTGTAGAACTTCTTGATAAACATATGCTGTAAAGCTGTAAAATAGGGGTGGCTTAATGCCGGCATCGCAGGCAGCTGCTATTACAAAGGGCACAATCCTTAACATTAGTTCCAATGCAGATGTGTACGAACGCGGCGAGCGGTACTATCGTGACGGTAAACTGCTTTCGTACAATATTATGGACGACGTTGGCGGCTTCACCGCCGTTCGTGCAAGTGTTGAGGGAAACTATAAAAACTATGAAGTATCGCTAAAGCTGGACGGTGTAGGGGCACTGTCCGGCTATGCGTGTTCTTGCGAAAGCCATAGTATCTGGCGGGGTGCTTGCAAACACGTAGTAGCGGTACTTTTTGCGCACGCGGAAGGTCACGCCCGTATGTTCTCCGCAGAAAAAATGCGGCGTCACGCAAAAACCCTCACAAGCAATCTTGAAAAAATTATATATGACGGCATCGACGAGTCTTTTGCCGCCCCTATTCACGAAAAAACGTCAGGTGTGGGTTTGAAGCTTACGCCTGTTTTGCATTGTAATTCTCGCGGGGTGTATCTCACATTTACCGTGGGTTATGGGCGGATGTATGTTGTAAAAAGCATTTCGGGTTTTGTAAAAAGTTTCAGAAATAACGAAACGGTAAGTTATGGGCAGGGGCTTGCGTTTGAGCATCGCCGCGAAATGTTTGACGAAACATCCCGCGATATTATCGACTTTATCGTGCGCGAAGACGAAATGTATTCGGAAATAAGCAAGCGTTTAAGCCGTCAGTTTCAGTTTACGCACCACCCGCTTTTTGCCGGCCGCGAATTATTTTTGACTCCGCGCAACACGGATGAATTCTTTGAAATCTGCAAAAACGCGCCGCTGGAATGCGTTTCAGATTTCGGGCAGGAACTATTTTTGCGGGACGCGTATCCGTCTTTCGGGCTTATTGTGCGGCACCTTGCAAACGGCACGGTTGTTCAGTCGCGCAAACTTTCGCACCATGTTCTTAAAGGCGCGGCTTCATACTATATGCTGACGGGTGACGGGCTTTTTCGTATGCCAAAGGCAGACGGTTTGCTCCTGTGTTCGTTGCTTAAAGCCTTGGATGAAACCCCGTCTTGCGAAATTTTATTTTCGGGAAATGAGCAACAACGATTTTTAACCATCATCTTGCCCGCCCTGCTTAAAATGGGCGTTGTGGGCGTGGTAGAGGGTGAATCTCCTAAGGGTGAAATTTCGCCGCTGAAAGCTAAAATGTATTTCGACTCCGACGGAAAATACGTGACAGGCAGGCTGGAATTTCACTACGGCGAAGTGGTAATTGACGCGCTGAACAAACGAGCATCCGCAGATTCCATAACCCGCGATGTTGTGGCAGAATACGCGCTTTGCCGCCGTTTCGAGGCTTTCGGATTTTATGTTGATTCAAAAAAAATGTTCCGCTTAAAAGGAAACGATTTGATTTACGCATTCTTGCACGGCGCGAAAGGCATTGACAGCTTGCGCGATTGCGCAGAGGTTTTTGTAAGCGAGGACTTGCAGAAAAAAACAATCCGCCAAGGCTCGCCAAGAATCGGATTGCGCCTTTCGGGCGATTTACTGAAAGTCTCACTGGAGGACGCAGGGTACAACATAAGCGAATTACTGGAAGCTTTGGAAGCCTACCGCGCAAGAAAAAAATATTACCGCTTAAAAGACGGCAGATTCATCGCCCTTGAAGATGAAGCAACAACGGCGGCGGCGGGCTTTTTGGACGCGCTGGACGTTGCAAAAGGCGACATGAAGGGCAAAACACTTGCCGTCCCCGCGTATCGCGCACTCTATGTAGACGAGTTGGTTAAATCGGATACACTTTCCGTAACCCATACGCTTAAACGAGATGTTAATTTTGAAAAGCTTATTTCACATTTCGGCGGCACTGAAAGTCTTAATTACAAAACGCCCAAGGGACTTGGCGGTGTTTTGCGCGAGTATCAAAAAACGGGCTACACTTGGCTAAAAACCCTTTCGCATTACGGTTTTGGCGGCATTCTTGCGGATGATATGGGCCTGGGCAAAACCTTACAGGCAATTGCATTTTTGGCAAGCGAGCGCAAAGAAGGCAAGCAGTCAATCGTGGTCGCGCCCACCTCTTTGCTATACAACTGGGAAAACGAAATTATCAAGTTCGCGCCGCAATTAAAAACGCAACTTATTTCAGGCTTCCCCGAAAAACGCCGCGAACTCTTGAAAAATCGCGACGCAGATGTTTTTATCACCACGTATGATATGTTAAAACGCGACGTAGAATTTTACAAAGACATTGAGTTTTCCTGCATAATCGCGGACGAAGCGCAGAATATAAAAAACCCCGACACGCAAGCCGCAAAAAGCATAAAAGAACTTAACGGCCGCGTTAGATTTGCACTAACGGGCACACCAATCGAAAACACGATAACCGAGTTATGGTCTATTTTCGATTTCATAATGCCGGGATATCTGTACACCGCAAGCAAATTCAGCCGCATTTACGAGACGCCGATCATAAAGCTGGGCTGTGCCGAAACTGCCGCAAAACTTCGCAAACAGATAGCCCCGTTTGTTCTTCGCCGCGTGAAAAAAAACGTACTCAAAGAATTGCAAGACAAAACCGAAACCACTCTGCCCGCAGACTTTCTTCCAGAGCAGAAAAAAATATATCAAGCCAATTTGTTGGAAGCAATCGGCGCGTTGGATGACATTATGGCAACAAATTCCTTCGCGGATAACCGTATGCGAATTTTGGCACAGCTTACGCGCTTGCGGCAAATTTGCTGTCACCCCGCGCTTTTCCTTGAAGATTACAAAGACGGCAGCGGCAAATTGACGCTAACCCTTGAGACAATTCAGCTTGCGTTGGAATCGGGTCATCGTGTACTTTTATTTTCGCAATTCACGCAAATGCTGTCCATTATAAAGGAAGCACTACCTGCGGCAGGAATAAAAAATCGGCAAAACAAACCCGCGGCGTATTTTTATCTGGACGGCGCGACAAAGGCAAAAGAGCGCGTGGAAATGACAGAACGCTTTAACGCAGGCGAACGCGATTTATTTCTTATCTCCCTTAAAGCAGGCGGCACAGGGCTTAATCTAACAGGCGCAGACGTTGTAATCCACTACGACCCATGGTGGAACCCCTCCGTTATGGACCAAGCCGCAGACCGCGCCCATCGCTACGGGCAACAAAAAGCCGTACAGGTTTTTAATATCGTTGCAAAAGACTCCATTGAAGAAAAAATTATGTCGCTCCAAGAAAAAAAGCGCGACCTAATCGATTCCGTAATCACCGAGGGCGGAAGTTTTATCAACTTGCTTTCCGAGGAAGAAGTCAGGAAATTGTTTTCGTAGCCCTTCGCCCCTGCGCGAAAACGCTCTTGCTTCATTCGCAATATTGCTGTATACTGTCATGAAGTGTTTTTCAAACACGGGGGGTGACACCCTTCTCCATGGGGAGTGTGGAAGCGCGAAATGAAGAAAAAAGAAGCGGTTATTGGCGTATTTATAGTCCTGATGGTAATGGCAATCATTGTTCCGTTGCCGACATCACTGGTAGACTTTCTTTTGATGGTAATAATTGGGCTTGCGTTAATCATTTTGCTTAACGCGCTGTATGCCAAGGAAGCGTTGGAAATGTCAATGTTTCCCACTATTTTATTGGTAATAACGCTTTTTAGAATCTCGCTTAGTGTTTCCACAACGCGCCTTATTTTGGGTGAGGGTGACGCGGGTGAGGTTATCCGTGTTTTCGGTGATGTTGTTGCCGGAGGTAACTTGATTCTTGGTATTATCTTGTTTTTGGTTGTTGTTTTGGTAAACTTCCTTGTAATCGTAAAAGGTTCGGAACGTGTTGCGGAAGTAACTGCCCGTTTCACCTTGGACGCTATGCCGGGTAAGCAAATGGCAATAGACGCAGACCTTAATACAGGGCTAATCACCGAGGAAGAAGCCAAAGACCGACGCAAAAAAGTTCAAGACGAATCAAATTTCTACGGTGCTATGGACGGTGCGGTTAAGTTTGTAAAAGGTGACGCAATTTTCAGTATAATCCTCGTATTCATCAACCTAATCGGTGGTGTTGCGATGGGTGCAACGGGGCTTGCAACGGGAACGGCAATGCCCATCGGCGAAGCTCTGGAACTGTTCGCCCTACTAACCATCGGTGACGGTCTTGTTTCGCAAATTCCCGCGCTACTTATCTCAATTGCAACAGGTCTAATCGTTACAAAAGCAACCGCCGAAGACGAGGTCAGCAGTTCGCTTGTAAAACAGCTTTTGTCGCAACCTTTGGTTTTGACAATCGCGGGTGCTTCGTTAATCGGTTTGGGGATTTTCGGCAATATGCCGCGTTTGATTTTCATTCCCGCAGGTTTAGTTCTTATATTTCTCTCATCACGAATGCGAAAACAGGAAACAATTACTTCAATAGAAACGGAAATTACGACGGACGACGTGGAAGCCGAAGAAATGCGCCGTCCCGATGATATGCTACCGTTAACGGACGTGGATATGATTCGCCTGTGCTTTGGATACGGGCTAATCCCATTAGTAGCCGCAGACCAAGGCGGTGACTTGCTGGAACGCGTGGTAATGATTCGCCGAAACATTGCACTTGAACTGGGCGCAATTATCCCGCAAATCCGCTTGCAAGATAACATAAAGTTAAGCCCCAACCAGTACACAATCTTCATCAAAGGCGTGGAAGTTGCCGGCGGTGAAATCATGTTCGACCACTATATGGCAATGAACAGCGGTTACGTTGAAGAAGAAATTGACGGTATCGAAACGGTAGAACCATTCGCGGGTTTGCCCGCAATGTGGATATCCGAATCCCAGCGCGAACGTGCAGAAGCACTCGGATACACCGTAGTAGACCCGCCCGCGATTATCGCAACGCACCTCACAGAGGTTGTACGCCAGCACCTGCACGAATTAATTTCGCGGCAGGATGTACAAAAGCTAATCAACCACGTAAAAGAAACCCACACCGTCCTCGTGGACGAACTTATCCCCAAATATATGTCCGTGGGTGAGGTGCAGAAGGTTCTTTCAAAGCTACTGAAAGAAAGCGTATCCATCCGCGACCTTGTAACTATCCTCGAAACCCTTGCAGACTACGCCCCAATCACACGCGACACAGATATGTTAACAGAATACGTCCGCGCCGCCCTGCGCCGCGCAATTTCCAAAAAGTTCTTCGGTCAGGGCGTAAACACAGTAATTACCCTCGACCCCGCACTGGAACAAACCCTTACGGGCAACATCCAAAAAACAGAAATCGGTAGCTTCGTAAATATAGACCCCGGGCTAAGTCAAAAAGTATTTGACAGTCTTAAAAAGGAAGTAAGCAAACTAACCTCCCTTGGGGTTATGCCGATAATTCTTACATCGCCTTTCGTGCGTATGTATTTCAAACAACTTGTAGACGAGATTGCCCCCGATTTGGTAGTATTAAGCTACGGCGAAATTGACCAAACGGCAGAGGTACAATCGGTAGGTATGGTGAGTGTGTCATGAAGGTAAAACGGTATGAAGGAAAATCAGAAGCCGCACTAATGCCCATTATAATGGAAGAAATGGGAGACGGCGCAACAATTATCAGCGTAAAGCAGAAGCCCAATTCCGGGTTTTTCGGCTTTTTTCGCAAACCCAGCGTGATTATCACCGCCGCTTGCGAAGACGATGCCGAATTTATGAACCTCCTAAACAATCCGGACACGAAGCAGAAAACCGCGCCCCCGCTGGTGGAACGCAAACCCCTTTCCGCAGACCTTGTGGAAACCAATACCGCATCCGGCTCTGCCGCGATAGAAGAATCCATGACAATTCTTCTAAAAGAAGCGCGTAAAGCCGCAAACCAAATAGAGCAGGAAGAATCATCCAAACGCGCCAAAAGTTCAAAAAGCCAGATAGAGCCCCCCAAAAAAACTGCTGAGAATAAAAGCACATCATCAGGTACGCGAAAATATAATCATACCATGGTGCAACTTTTCTACGACACGATGATTGGGCAGGAAGTTCTGCCGGAGGTAGCCGCACACATTCTGCGTGACTTGGAAAATATGCAGGAAACCGACCAAATAGACGTGCGGCTGTTGGTTAAAGCCGTTTACGGCAGTATAGTTGATATGTTGAAAGGACCAACCCTCATTGATACAAACAAAGGCGAGGCGCAAACGGTAGTTTTCATGGGGCCCACGGGCGTTGGTAAAACAACCACCATAGCAAAACTGTCCTCAATTTTGACCCTCAAACACGGCTTGCGCATTGGGCTAATCACTGCGGACACATACCGTATTGCCGCTGTCGAACAGCTAAAAACCTACGCAGATATCCTTGGTCTTGACATTCGTGTGGTATACAGCCCAGAGGAAATGACAGAGCAACTTAAAGTATTGCGTGAAAAAAATGACATCGTACTCATAGATACCGCAGGCAGAAGCCACAAAAACCCCGAAAGCATAGCCGAACTAAAGGCTTTGCTTGACTCAATTCCCGACAGCAAGCGGTACTTGGTGGCAAGCGTGACAACGCGCTACAAAGATTTATGCAAAATCGTTAGCGTATACGATTCGCAAACGGATTTCAATTTGATATTCACAAAACTGGACGAAGCGGAAACGCTGGGTTCACTTATGAATATATGTTGCCTTGCGGGCAAAAAAGCCGCATATGTAACCTTCGGGCAAAACGTGCCGGACGACCTTGAAGCAATCAAACCCGACAAAATTGCAAAATCCCTTCTGGGGCTTGTGGACGGCGAAGCGCACCCATATGCGGAAGGCGGTCTGTAATCATGATGGACCAAGCAAAACGTCTCCGCGAGCTGATACACCAAAAGGCGGTTCACGACCCGTCCCAACCCGAACCCAAAACCACGATGAACGCCCGCGTTATTGCAATCGCAAGCGGCAAAGGCGGGGTAGGGAAGTCGAATTTTTCAATCAATTTGGCAATACAAATGCGCAAGCTTAATAAGCGCGTGGTAATAATTGACGCAGACTTCGGGCTTGCGAATGTTGAAATATTGTTAGGTGTTGCGCCAAAGTACACGGTTGCGGATGTTTTAAACGGTACCACGGATATGGAATCCGCGCTAACCGTGGGGCCGCTGGGTTGTATGTTCCTCTCGGGCGGTTCGGGAATGGCGGCATTAACAGATTTAACCGATAATCAAATCTTGCGCCTTACGGACGGATTTTTTATGCTGGACGATTTGGCAGATTTTATTATAATAGATACAAGGGCGGGGCTTTCCAACGCGGTAACAAATTTTATACGTGCCGCCGCGGACACTATCGTTGTCACCACGCCTGACCCTACAGCAATCGCAGATGCCTACGCCTTAATCAAATCCATAAAAACCACCATGCCCGATACGGGTGTGTTGAAGCTTGTGGTAAACTGTTCGGTAAACGACGCGGAAGCCAATGATGTCTATGAAAAACTGAACGGGGTTTCTGCGCGGTTTTTGGGTATTAAGCTGGTTTTACTCGGGTGCATTCCGTTTGACTCGTACTTGGTGCGGGCGGTACGAATGCAAAAACCCGTGTCACTTCAATATCCATTTTCCGAAAGTGCGAACCGCTACACAGAAATATGTGCCAAGCTTTTGCAAATGGAAACAGGAAAGAAGAACAATATCCAAAATTTTGTGTTAAAGTTAATAGGGCGGTTCAGCGCGTAAAGCTATTTACAGGAATCGTAGGGGGTTTCACTTGTTTATCGAATATTTGAAATCAGGGGCGAGGGTGCAAATCCAACGTCCGGGCGATAGCCCAACCGGCGGGTTTATGTGTAAAATAGAGGTGCTTAACCTGAAAGCAAAAGAGGTGCTGGTTCACGTACCCCTTGAAGGTAACAGACCCGTTAGACTGGAGCGGGGCGGCGGCCTTGTGTTACGCCTTCTAACCGACAACGCCATATACAACTACAAATCAAAAATGATGTCGTATGAAAAGGTGGATGGCTTTGATGTTGTAAAGCTTCTCATTATAGACGGCGGCGAAAAAGTCCAAAGGCGTTCTGCGTTTCGTTTTAACTGTGGCATTCCCATCACATTTAATGTAATATACACCAGCGGACAACAAACAGAACGCGAAGACGGGCTGATTACAGACCTTAGCGCGGGCGGCACAAAAATTTTCACAGACAAAAGCCTGCAAGAAGGCTATCTTTTAAACATTTCACTTCCCCTCGGTGACGAATTGGTTGTAGCTTTCGGCGATATCCGCACAAAAATGGAATTGTCTCACAAGTCCAAATACAAATATCAATACGGGGTTCGTTTTGCCATGATGCCCGAGTCTGACCAAGAAAAAATAATAAGGTATATGTATAAACTTCAACGCGAAGAATTAAAAAAAGCGCGGCCCAGATGATGGCTATCGCAGAATAAAAGGAGATTAGAATATGTCGGCTAAAAGCACAAGTGTGGAAAATTTATTCAGCGATATGCATCTTGATATTTTGAAGGAACTTGGTAGCATGGGTACGGCTCATGCAGCAACCGCCCTTTCCAAAATGGTAAACAAAAAGGTTACAATGCCTGTCCCCAGAGTTGCATGGATGGACTTCCAAGATGTAGCAAATTTTGTGGGCGGGCCGGAGAATATAATTGTCGGCATCTTGGTATCGCTTTCGGGCAATATCCAAGGCATGATGATGAGCCTGATGGAGCTTGAATCTGCACACCGCATAGTTGAATTGGTTATTGGTACGCCCCCGCCGGAGGACACTTTGCAGTTTGGCGAGATGGAGCGTTCCGTGGTTGAAGAGGTTGGCAATATTATGTTAAGTTCGTATCTTTCTTCACTTGCGGGGCTTACAAATTCTCAAATCAAACCATCGATTCCGTATATGTGCGTGGATATGGCTAATGCGATATTGTCTGTGCCGGCAAGTGAGTTTGGGCGTATGGCAGACAAAATGCTCTTCATCGAATCGAAAATAGACGTTGAAAATATACAATTTTCAGGCTGTTTCGTTTTAGTACCTAATTTGCACTCTTTCTTTAGAATTTTACGCGGGTTGGGAGCGGAATAATATGTCGGTAATCATTGTGGGTATGGCTGATTTAAATGCCTGTAAGTCCCCCGGTGTCCTTAAAACATTGGGGCTTGGTTCGTGTGTTGGGATAGCCCTGTATGACCCTGTTGCAAAAGTTGCAGGGCTGGCGCATATCATGTTGCCTGATTCCAAAGCAATCAGCAATAATCAAAACCATGCCAAGTTTGCGGATACGGCACTGATTAAATTAATCGAAGCCATGCAAAAATTGGGTGCGAAAAAAATAAGCATGAAAGCAAAAATTGCGGGTGGTGCGCAAATGTTTGCGTTTAACGCCACAAGCGAGAGCCTTCGTGTTGGCGACAGAAATGTTGAAGCGTCCAAAAAAGTGCTGCGCGAGGCGGGAATCAAGCTTATTGCGGAAGAAACGGGCGCGAACTTTGGGCGCACGGTGGAGCTTTATGCCGATGACGGGCGGTTTTTAATCAAAGCGATTGGGCAGGCAGTAAGAACGCTGTAAGTTAATAAAAAGGGGTGGGGTCAATGATACCTTATCAATTAAACAAGGCACATTTGTTAATTTGCATTTTTGCGGGGCTTGTGCTTACAAGCGGGTTTGTTTGGCTAATCTTTTTTGGAGTGCCGTTCCAGCTTTTTAGGATGGCTATGTGGGTTAGTGCGGGGATTGTTATTTTTTACGTAATCGGTCAATTTGCGCGAAGTATACTTATCGAAAAGGTATTTATGGAAACGGATGAATTTGAGTTGCCGCCGGATGAGGAATATCCGGAGTTTATGGAAAGTTTGCATGACGACGCAGAGAACCCTTCCGATGTTATGTATGACGACCCGATGAATTCGGAATCCATGAAATATGACGACTCGCTTGATGACCCGTATATGGAGCCTATGCCCCTTGAAAGCGCGTCGTAACAGAAGGATTTGAGAGCCGGCATGACAAACATTGATACTTTGTGGCAGGCATACTTTTTAGACCGTAGCCCTGCGTATAGAGAAAAACTGATTGTACATTACGCTCCCATTATTAAATATGTTGCGGGGCGGATGTTGATTCACGTTGGTCAGCACATAGAGTTGGATGATTTAATTGGCTACGGGGTTTTTGGTTTGATTGACGCCATAGATAAGTATGATACGTCTAAGGGTGTCAAATTTGAGACTTATGCATCGTTTCGTATACGCGGTACTATCATAGATGCAATTCGTAAAATGGACTGGGTTCCGCGCACGTTAAGGCAAAAAAATAAACAGATGGAACAGGCGTATTCACAGCTTGAAGAGGAATTGGGGCGTTCGCCTACCGACGAAGAAATTGCAGAAAAATTGGATATGTCTGCGGAAGAAATGCAGGAATTAATGCGCAAATCTGCCGTTTTGTCTCTGGTAAGTTTAGACGATTACATGGAGCAAAATTATGAGTCGTCGGTTACGCCGCTTGTTGCAAACCGCGTTGACACGCCCGAAGCCAGAATTGACAGAAAAGAATGCAGAGAGATGCTTGCGGAAGCGATAAGCAAGCTAACCGAAAAGGAAAAGCTTGTTGTGACTTTATACTATTTTGAGGGTTTGACTCTAAAGGAATTAAGCAGCATCATGAAAGTTTCGGAATCACGGGTATCGCAGATTCACACCAAGGCACTTACAAAATTGCAAGGCAAACTTGGACGCTATAAACATTTGTTGTTTTCGTAATGTAAACAGGGCTTTTCCGGAGTCTCATTGATATCAAGAGGGAGCGAAATTATGCAGGAAAATGGGAAAAACTATGAAATAGTTGTCAGGGAAGACGGCATCTATCTTACTATCGAAAATAAAGAGGGGGGCGCGCGTGCTTCTCGTCAGGAAATTACGGACGCGGTAGATGGATACGGCATAAAAGATGTAGATTATATCGCTCTAAGTGAGGCAATCAAAAGTACGGATGCAAAAGTAGAGGTTAAACTTTCAAGCAGTACGACCATTTATCAGGTTCCGGAGTCTGCGGCTATCGAAGTATCCGACGACCGTTTGCAGGCGCATATTACATTCTCGGAGCCTGTCAATAACGGCAAGATGATGACAACGGAAGATGTAATTCTTCTTTTGGGTGAAAATAAAATTGTGCCGGACAGTAAACTAATTCATGTGGCACTTGCCAACAAACGATATGGCAGAAAAATTTTGATAGCACAGGGCGATGAACCCGTTAACGGAACAGACGGGTTTTTGCAGTTCCATTTCGACCGCTCTAACATTAAGCCAAAGCCGAAAATTATGGAGGACGGTACCGTAAACTTTAAACAGCTTGATATGTTTAGGCTGTGTAATCGCGGTGACGTTCTTGTTACCAGTGTACCCGCAAAAGACGGGCGTGACGGCAAGGACGTTTACGGCAATATAGTTGCCGCGCCTAAACCGCGCCCTGCGGCTGTTATTCCGCGTGGTAAGGGAACGGCTCTTTCTCCCGACGGGTTGCACCTTCTTGCGGACGTTTCCGGCCAGCTTTTGTTGCTTGAGGGCAAAATTAATATTTCGCCGCATTTGGAAATTGCGGGCAATGTTGACAACTCCACCGGTAATGTAGATTTTAACGGGCAGGTTACAATTCGCGGAAATGTTGTTTCCGGCTTTACGGTTAAGGCCGCGGGTAACATAGAGGTGTACGGTGTTTGCGAGGCCGCTACGCTGATTTCTGCAAATGGGAATATCGTTCTCGGTAACGGGATTCAGGGCGCGGATAAAGGTGTACTTGAGGCGGCGGCAGACATTACCGCAAAGTTTATTGAAAGCTGTAAGGTTACGGCGGGCGGAAATATCACGGCAGATTCAATAAGAAAAAGCCATGTGAAATGCGACGGAAGCGTTGTTGTTGCGGGTAAAAACGGATTGCTTGTTGGCGGAAGCATTATCGCGGGAGAAAAGCTGATTGCCACAACAGTTGGTTCGCCAATGGGAACGCTTACGGACATTGAGGTGGGCGGTTCGCCAAAAGATTTGAACAAGCAAAAAGAGCTTACCACAGAGTTTAGCAGGCAAAAAATAGAGTATGAAAAATGCGATAAGGCAGTTGAAACATTGAACGCTTTGCGCAAAAAAGACCAGCTTACGCCTGATAAAAAAGCACTTCTTGTTAAAATGGTAAACATGAAAATGGTTTTGCGCGACAAGATGACAAAGCTTCAAAATGAGATAGACGAGATTACGCGAAATCTTGCCGTAAACGTGGGAACTGTAAGCGTTAAAAATGTAATACGTCCGGGAGTTCGTATAACAATCGGAAATGCACAAATGACTATCCGTGATGAATTGTCTAATTGTAGGCTTCGCAATAATGGTGAGAAAATTTCTATCGGCCCTAACTTGTAGACGGAGGTTCATAATATGTTGCGTCCCATTGACATGACTTTGACGATTCAGAACTCTGCGGAAGCACACCGCGCAGGTGCGGCAGGTACAGAGGCGTTGCGCCCCGAAGTTGCCAGCCAGATGTTTGCCGACAGGCTTGAAAAACAAGCGCGTATGCAAGAGCAGACGGTTAATAAAAGTGCCGAATCTGAAAAAGGTGACGTGAATCCTGACAGGGACGGTTCCGGTAAAGGGTATAACAGCAACCGTAAGTCTTCAAAGAAGCCGGGAGAAAAACCTAAAGCGAAAAAGCTAAAACTTACCGAGAGTTTGTACGACATAAAAATATGAACTGCGTTTAGGTGTGTGAGTACCTGTGAACATTACGGCTATCCTTATTGCTTTAATTGTTGGTTTTGTGGCTGTTACGGTTTTTTCGTTAATGGCCTTACTTTTCGTGCGCCGAAGGGAGCGCGAGCGTGACAACACAGAAGCGGAGCGGGTTGGCAAAACCATTCAGGAATTGGATGCCGCGCTGGACGACGCTCTTGCGGAAATAAATAAGCTTGGCGCATTGGTTCAAAAAGAAGTGGACGAAAAATATAAGTCTGTTTTGTTTTTGTATAACTTGGTGGAAGATAAGCAGAAAGAAATATCGGAGGCGGCGGACGAAAATACCGTTTCTGAAATGGTGGCGCGGTGCATTGACACGCACAACGCGAAGTTGCGTTTGATTGCGGCGACGGCAAGCGAGCCTTTGAGTGCGGAACGCGATGCTGTTGCAAAAACTCAAACAGACGAGGTTGAGTTCGCGGTGGAAAAATCCGAAGATATCGCCGCTGTACCAAAAAAACAGCCCAAATTCTCCAATGCAAAGCATAAGCAAATTTGGGAAATGCGCGAGCAGGGGCAAAACGTTTCAGCAATCGCAAAAGAGCTTAGCATGGGGCAGGGCGAGGTTAAACTTATTTTGGATTTGGTAGACCGGGCATCATAGGGCGTGGGAACACGTCATAAGACTTTAAGGGTTACGAATGGCCGTTTTAAAACGCGTAGGCGAACCTGTTGTAAAGCATATAGACGGCGATATATGGGAATTGCGCCCTCTTTCAAACAGAATATAAAGAAAACGCGAAAGACACCGCCGAAAGAAATAGAACAGGCGAGAACCAAAATGAGTGATTTTATTGAAAGGCACGGTGACTGACATGGAAAAAGTTATCTTAAAAGTTACGCTACAAATGTCTACTAGGAAAAAGCATCAGTAAGCCAGATAAAACTAATATCCCCACAAAACATCCTTGCCCATCTGCTGTCTGTTACATCACCCCTCCAACAACTTGATAAAGCTGTTTTTATATCGTCTTTATATTTTTCATAATCCACCGAAAAGGTTATACCCAACTCCCCAAAACCGTCAATTTTCCAATAAGGCTTCCAGTCATGAAACTGAATTTCTTTTATCGGAATATCTGAAAATTTTGCTACAAAGCGCGCCTTTATTCTGCGGCAACAATCCGCATCATCTGCAAAACTAATAACTCTTAAGTAAATATTATCCATATTTGAGTTATATCTCCTAATATAAATCTAACGCATATACCCCCCTCGTGGTGGTACATAAATGCGCCCTTTGGGTTATTGTCGGATTGCATTAAGTAGCTTTAATAAGTCATTTTTCGATAGATTTCCAATAGGCGTGGGTTGTATGGTCGAAAGTGGTAAGTCAATAATTCTACCAATATCTATATATGATTGCTTTGCCAACCCCGCTTGTGCCCAATCTTCAATGGGAATATATTGAGACTGAATGACGGCACTTTTGTTATTATACTGTGATGTAATTTGAAAGACCGCTACTTCTCTTTTGTCGGATGACAACACTAAAACAGGGCGACATTTGCCATCGCCGCCCCAAGAAACATATGCAATGTGAAGGTCGTATGGATTCATCAACCATTCACCGCCCAATCATAAACTTCAGGGTGTTTATCTTTGTCAACGATGGCATAACCATTTTTATCTGCTTCGAGCTTTACTCTTGGTATGTTTTTTCTTGCAATCACAGCAGTGAGTTGTTCCTCCAAAGTAGGGGCAACTACAGGCTGAAAAGGTAAGCGTCGCTCGGCTATAATCTGCCTGTAAAACATATCTATTGCCGTGGTTTGGTCAATCCCCATGCGGTCTAAAAGCATTGTTGCGGTTTCTTTAACCACTGTATCAATTTTTACATTCACATTTGACTTAGTAGCCATCATCATGAATCACCTCATCCACATTATATACAATCATAACGCCAACGTAAAGATGCAATCGTCATTTAATAAACAACTTCCTAGCCAGCCAAGTGTTATTTACCCCCTACATAGATTACATCATCATAGGACTTTAACGGTTACGAATGGCCGTTTTAACCCCGTGTGCAAGGGTGGTTTCGGTTACGGAACCGTGGATTGTTGTGGCAAGGTATCCGTCTGCGGTGATGAAAAACGTAGCGGGGATTGTGGTGATGTTGTAGGCGCGTGCGCCCTCGCGCTCTGTGTCAAAATAAAGCGGGAGGGTGTATCCGCCCGCATACATAAAAGCGTCAACGCTTTCGCGGGTTTCGCCGCGGCTACCGATTAGATTTACCTTTAGGATTTTTATTTCATCGCCCTGTTCTTGATACAGGTTTTCAAAATGCGGCGTTTCGCGCACGCAAGACGGACACCACGTTGTCCAAAAATTAAGCACCACGGGTTGCCCTCGGAAATCCGACAGGCGAACCTCGTTGCCGTATGCGTCTTCCATTGCGAAGTCTGCGGCTAGTGGAAGGCCGTGATGTTCGGCTATGGTTTCGGCTGTGCTTTCGGGAATGTACGCACTTTCGTAAAGTGCGTTGTACGCGAAAAACGCCGCACCAAGCAACGCCGCGAAAACGATAATCGCAAGTACTGTTGAGATTTTTTTGTTCATTAGAATCCTCCTTTTTTGAAAAAAAGTTCGGCAAAAAACTTCAACTTGAACCCGCGCTTTGCGCGGGTTCGTGATAGGGGTCAAGGGGATAGAATCCCCTTGCAGGGGGTGCGGGGGACGGAGTCCCCTGTGGTTTTTTTACCAAAGACGCCCCAGTATCATTAAAATTCCGACCAAGACCAGTACCGCGCCCGAGAAAATATTTACGGCGCGGTAATTTCTTTTGAGAAAATCAAACGCACCTTTAAGCTTGTCGATTAAAACCGCGCTTGCGATAAAGGGCAAGCCCAGCCCCAGCGAGTAAACCAGAAGCATAAGCATTCCCTCGTGGGCAGAACCTTGTGCGGCGGCGCGTACCAATGCCGCCCCAAGAAAGGTGCTTACGCAGGGTGTCCATGCGATAGAAAGCACAATCCCGAACACAATCGCGGAGGGAAACGACGACGGGCGGGTTTTACCAAGTTGAAATTTCCCAAACGTCCCTGCGCGGAAAACACGCAAATTTACAACGCCTACATAGTTAAGCCCCAGCACGACAATAATAATCCCGCCGATGATACTAATAATCCGCGTGTGGCTGATGAAAAACCCGCCGACAGTTCCCGCAAACGCACCCATTGCAACAAACACGACCGTAAACCCAATCACAAAACCTATCGAGTTTAGCAGGGTGTTGGTTTTTCCTTCGCCCGCCGCAAAGTACGACACATAAACCGGCAAAAGCGGCAACAGGCAAGGCGAAATGAAGGTTATTATTCCTTCCAAAAAAAGCAAAACGTATGGCATCTAATCACCGATTAATAAAAAAATTTTGGGGCATAATGAAGCACAAAGGAGAGGTGAAAATGGATATTAACTGCACACATTCATGCACGTATCAGCACGAAGGGAAATGCACGTTGCGCTCACTGCCCACCCAAACTACTTATTCACAAAGCGGGGTTGACTGCCCTTATTATTACTCCGCGCCTGCGGTATATGCACAGCCTATGGTCTAAAGCGGCGGTCTAGGATTGCTTGTTGCGGGGCGCGGTGATATTCGATTGCTTGCGCCGCGGTCATTTCGCGGCTGTGGAAATCATACGCCATAAAGCCAAGCACCCAATAATATTCAGATATATCCATGCCGATATCTGCGGCTTGGGTGCGGTGTGCGTGAAGATATCGCTGAACGTCTGCCTCGGTTGGCAGGACGTCACGCAAACGGTTTGTTTCGCCGCTTTCCCAAATTAAATCAGGGTTGTCGCCCGACCACGCGAACAGTTCTTCCATAATGAAAAGGATATCTTCAAGCCACCAATCCACGCCAACGGGAACGGCAAGACCTGTGCGCAAGCCGCTTAACGAAGTGTTACCCGTCGTATTGTTCGGGCCGGTGGGGAAGGGGACAAAGCCGAAATTAAAATGCGGATAGAAATTTGGCGGCCAACCTTCCAAACTCCACGTGGCGGCGGGGAATAACGCGGCATTGCCTTCACGTTTGCCGCTAAAAAAATTACGCTCCCAGTTTCCTATAATCATAACGCCGCCCGGCTCGTGCGCCCAAAGTCCTTCGCTGAAAATGGTTTCCGCGAACTCCAGCGCGGCGCGTGTGTTGGGGTGGTCTAATGCGTAGTAGAAATTCGGCCAGACAAAATTGAAATCTCCGCCAACCAGAATGCCGTCATTCGCGCCAATCAAATGCCGAATGATATCGTTCGGCTGTCCTGCGATGCCGAATTGGTTTACAACGCCGTCGCCCGTTGTGTCTGCCGTTGCATCGCGCATAATTTCAAGCATAGCGTCCCATGTCCACTGCCCCGCTTCAAATAATTCCAGCGGGTTTGGCAAACCGTTTGCGTGGATAATATCAAGGTTTACGCCAAGACCTTGCGCAACAATATCTACCCCCTGCGGGTTGATTGTCCAAACACGACCTTCAAAGATTGTGCAGGGGCGCGCATGAATTTGCTCGCCAAAAATATCCGCGTCTGGCAAATTTGCCGCGCACCACGGTTGGATTAATCTGCCGACCAATTCAACCTGCATTCCGCCCTCCAAAACAACAACGTCTGCAAAAGGCGGCGGCATAAAGCTTGTTGCAAGCGTTGGCAAAAAGTCGTCATAAGGTACGGTTACGTATTCAAGCTGTACATTAAATTCTCGCTCTATGCGGCGGGCGTTTTCCCACATCATGCGTGCGACTTCGTAATCCCTTGATGTTTCCGGGCGTGGTTCGTACCATATTGCGTAATAAATTGGAGCGGGCCACCACGCGCCTATCCTAAGCGTTCGCCCGCCGAAGTCACGCGCATTCGCGGGGCGGGGTGGGGGAGACGGCGCAGGATTTGGCGGCGTGGCTTCGGGCGTTAATTCCAGCGCGGCGGGCGTGGTGGAAAGTAGCGTTGGCACTTCGCCAAGATACGCCGCCCCCGAATGCTCATCCACCATACACGCGGATAAAATTGTGCATAACGCAAATAATAAAGCAAAACATTTTAGCTGTTTGTACATAAAAATTCCTCCTATGGTTAGTGGGCGTTCTTAGTTTTCTTGCGGTATCCAAACCACGCCGCCGTAATGATTAGCGGAATCAACAGTAAAAATATATGGCTTGTGGTTTGTGGCGCGGGTTCTTCCTGCGGCGGTTCGCGTAAAAATTCGGCAGTGTCCACGCGGATAATTCCCGTTGGGGTGATGTTGCGATGGTGGTACACGCCCTGCCAATCAGGGACGTACATATGCCAAACAGAGTAGTAGTAAATATTTCCCGCTTGCGCCGTGGTGTCTGTGAACCGATAAATTTCGCGGCAACACGGTAAAATGCCGTGCAGTTGGCGCATTAGTTCCATGCCGCTCTCGGGGAAAGCGGCGTAATGAATCTGCCCGTGCTGTGTGAGGGTACTCACATCAAAATTTGAGCGGTAAATGCGGAAATCCATTTCCGGGAAAACGAGGCCGAATGTCCACGGGTAGAATGTGTAGCGCAATTCTATGCCACCGTCCACCGCTGTGACTTGATAACGCGGCGGGACGAAATCCCAAAAAATGTTGTATCTCTGCATGATATGCGGCGTGTCCCCGATGTACATTGTGATTGTGTTAACGGGGTCTTCACTTGGGTCGAATGTAAAGCTGATGGATTGGCTGTAAAGTCGCGGTATGCGGGTTAGTGGCTCTCTGCGCCCTTCGTGTTCGATATCGGAGTTCCATGCGGGGCGGCTTATTCCGTTGTCGGTTAGTTTCACCAGCCCGTTTTCAAGGGTTTGCGCAGACATGGAATGCCACCAATATCTGTCATCTTCCCGTGCGGTTTCAAAAGCCAGCCGCCACCAATAAATAGACTGCACCCAGCCCGAAAACGCTTCGTGAATCGGCGCGGCGGTTGTCATTACGGGGTTGTTCGCGCCGTGGTACGAGAAAACAATTTCTGCGGGAAAAACTACGCTTTCGTCAATATATGTGTTGTTAAAATGACGCTCGTCCACCCAGTGCCCCGCAAGCCGTACCAAAATATCCGCAAGCCACGGGAACTGCACGGGAAGCTGTGCAGGTGGGCGCGTTCCTGTTGTAATTACGGCGTGAAAACCCATCAGAGCGGGGTCGGCGGGGTACTCGTGTGCGTTGAAGGTTAGCGCGTCAAAACCCAGCAACGCTGCCAAATCCCATATGTGAAAATATGTGTTGTTTATGTCTTGGATTGTCCGCAGTGCAATTGACGTTGCGGGTTCAATTACCGTGCCGTCAATTTCAATGATTAGCGTTTGCTCCGGGTAAAAATCGAAACCGTTTCCCTCCCAGCCGAACAATCCGCCGCCGTCTGCGCGGGATGCAAATCGGGTTTCGGGAATCGGCTGAAATTCCGTGCCTGTTGGGGTGTATGTTTCGCCACGCAAAATTCGCAGATACGCAAGGCCGCTATTTGCGGCGCGGATATCAAACTGCGCGGGCGTTCCCCGCAAAATGTACGCCATATCGTAAATGCAAAAATAAAGGATTCCCGTGTATGTGAAATACCCCCATAGTTCAAATTTTTCATCGTCTGCAAGAATTTCAAACCGTGAGGAAACCACCGCGTCCGTTGTTGCCCGCACCGTTATCGGGGAAAACAGAACGAGTGCGGCAAGTAAACACGCGGATAAAATTGCGAATAACGCAAATAATAAAACAAAACATTTTATCTGTTTCTTCATAAAAATTCCCACCTAGAAAGTTGAATGCAAATGAAAGCAAAATTTTGGATAAAAAAAATAGCGTGTATCTTATTTTCAATAGTGTTAATTGCTGTGTGTGTGAATATGTTTCTTGGGCCGCACAATATTGCGGCTGGCGGGCTTACGGGGCTTGCAATCATTTTAGAACAATGGATTGGCGTAAGCCGTTCGCTTGTGGTTTACATCGGCAACGGGCTTGTTTTAATTCTGGCGTTCATTTTTTTGGGCAAGGAAGTTTTTTTTAACACGTTTATCGGTGCGGCACTGTTGCCGTTTTTCATAGGGATTGTGCCGCGTTACACGATAATCAACGACACAATGCTGTCCATGGTAATAGGAAGCGCGATTTTTGGAATAGCCGTAAGCATTTTGTATCACAACAAAGCAAGTAGCGGCGGAACAGGTATTCCGCCGCTAATCTTGCAAAAATATTTCAAGCTTTCGCCCTCAATAGGGCTGTTTATCACAGACGGAATTGTGGTAATCCTATGCCTTTTCGTTTTCGATGTAGATGCGTTTTTTTTCGCCATCGCTTCAATTTTCATAACCTCTGCCACAATGAATTACATTGAAAACGGCATAAGCAAAAAGAAACTGGTGTACATCATCAGCGATCTGCACGAAATTATCACGCAAGAAATCTTACACGAAATAAAACGCGGCGTTACACTAATCCCATCAATAGGCGCGTTCGAGCAAAGCCAACGCCCCATGCTTTTGGTTACGTTAAACTCAAAAGATTATCAGCAACTACTAACCATAGTTGACCGCCACGACAAAGAGGCTTTCATGATAACCGATACCGTCTCCGATGTTCACGGCGAAGGATTTACGTATGAGTCGGGTAGTGTCTAGGCCTTACCAAAACCGTCCGGGGGGAGGTATGGCATCCTCTCTTATGCCGTTCGCTTTTTCATAAAAATACTCGGAGACACCCTTGCTGAAAATAAGCAAGACACCTGCGGCAATGTAATACGCTAAACTTATCATATAGAAAAGAATCAAAAAATCAGAAGTATCGTTCGTTACCGAATACAGCCCGTGTATCGCAACCAGAGCCGCAAGTGCCATACCAACAGCGTAAAAATATCTCATCCACATTACGCCGCGAACAAGCGCAATCGCGAATGCGATTCTAATAACCGCTTGGAAAATTCTAAGCGGATTGGCGAAGAGAATAATGATAATTACGACGTTTGCAATGATACTAAGCGTCGCAATTGAAACAACGATAATTTTCCCTTCACGCGCTTTGGCGGAATGCTTCACGCCAACTAAGCCTTACCAACAGAACCAAACAACTCAAATTTTTCTTTAACAACGGCTTTGATTGCTTCTGCGCCGGGGGCGAGGAGTTTGCGCGGGTCGAAACCTTTGCCCTTTTTGTCACTGCCGTCTTCGATATATTTGCGGGTGGCGGCGGCGAATGCAAGTTGACATTCTGTGTTTACATTGATTTTCGCAACGCCCAGTGAGATTGCTTTTTGCACCATCTCTGTGGGGATACCTGTGCCGCCGTGAAGTACAAGGGGCAAGCCGCCTGTGAGGTTTGCAACTTCTGTCAGAACGCCGAAATCAAGACCTGTCCAGTTGTCGGGGTAGGTGCCGTGAATGTTGCCTATGCCCGCCGCAAGGAAGTCCACGCCAAGGTCTGCAATGGCTTTGCACTCTGCGGGGTCTGCAACGTCGCCTGAACCCACTACGCCGTCTTCTTCGCCGCCGATTGCGCCAACTTCGGCTTCAAGTGTTAAACCGTTTTTGTGCGCAAGGGCAATTATTTCTTTTGTTTTGGCTACGTTTTCTTCAAACGGGAAATGACTTCCGTCAAACATTATGCTGGTGAAGCCCGCTTCAATACACGCAAGGCATTCGTCGTAACTGCCGTGGTCAAGGTGAATTGCAACGGGAACGGTAATTCCGAGGCATTTGTCCATGGTTTTTGCCATTTGCACAACGGTTGCAAAACCGCCCATGTATTTTGCCGCGCCGCCCGTTACGCCCAAGATGATTGGGCTTTTTTGCTCTTGCGCCGTGGTAAGTGCGGCTTTTGTCCATTCCAAGTTGTTGATATTAATTTGCGCAACGGCGTATTTGCCCTTTGCGGCTTTTTGTAACATCTCTTTCGCGTTTACAAACATATTTCATTCTCCTTTGAGGTTTAATTTATCCGCGCCATTGCTAAATTAAACGCGGCTTCGTGCCCTTGTGTGTATACGTTTTGCAAAAATGCTTCCGCAAAAACGTTTGCGTTTTCTTGGCTTTGCAGCCACGCCGCTTGCGCTTCAGGTTGCAGGGTTAAAACAGTATTTCGGATTAAAACATTGGTGTTTTCGCAATTTTCAAACTCATAACGGCTTCCCAAATGCATAAATTCCCGTGTGGCTTCAACGCCAAACGCCATTCTGGTCGCGCCGTGGAAAACACGATGCAAAATAGGGCAGTAGCCCCGTGAGGGTGATTCGCCTTCGGTTTCGCGGAACAAGCTGTGCGCCAAACCCGGCCGCCAATTTTGGTCGCCGTTGTGGGTGAAATCCTGTAAAATTTCCCAGTGACGGTTATCATAAAAAATTACTTCGTCGCGTGTGAAATTTTCGCCCGCCGTAAATCTGCGCTCGGCAGAAACAGGGCTGTTTCCCGCAGGGCTGAACTGCTCGTAAATTCTGCCGAACGCCATGGACAAATCTTGCACCATATCGCCCGAACTAAGCCCCTCGTCTCGGATATCACTCGCCGCACCTGCAAGTGCGCGGGAAATTTCCAAGTGACGCATTCCATCAGGCGTTAGCTGAATAGTTGCAGGCAGTGTGCGGGTTCTGTCGGGGTTGTTGCCCGCAATCCCCCTTGGGCAATTCAAAATCACCTCTTTTGTAAGCGGCCTAACCTGCGACTGCGCAACGTTTAAGCTGTTGATAACCATTGCCGTTCCCCCTTAAAATTTCAAGATTGCTTTGGTATCCCGTGCAATTACCAATTCCTCGTTTGTGGGAATTACCAGAACGCGAACTTTTGCGTTAGGTTTAGAAATATCCAATGCTTGCCCGCGTTTTCCGTTAAGCTCGGGGTCAATTTCAACGCCGAACCACGTAAGGTACGCGCAAACTTTTTCGCGTATACCGCAATCGTTTTCGCCAATGCCCGCCGTGAACACAATCGCGTCAAGGCCGTTCATGCAAGCGGCGTAACGCCCAATGTATCCTGCTACGCGGTACGCAAAAACTTCCATCGCGGCGGCGGCGCGTTCGTTGCCGCTGTTTGCGGCGGTGCATAAATCGCGGAAGTCGCTTGAAACGCCGCTTATGCCCAACACGCCCGATTTTTTATTAAGCATATCGCCCGCTTGTTGCGCAGAGATACACTCTTTTTCCATGATATACTGCACAACTGCGGGGTCGATATCGCCGCAACGTGTTCCCATTGCAAGCCCTTCCAGCGGTGTCATTCCCATGGATGTGTCAACGGAAACGCCGCCGTCTACCGCACAAAGGCTAACGCCGTTGCCAAGGTGACAGGTAACAATTTTCATATCTTTTGCGTCACGCTTTAGCATTTCCGGCGCAAGGTTTGATACATATTTGTGGCTTGTGCCGTGGAAGCCGTATCTTCTAATTTTATGCTTCTTGTACAGTTCGTAATCAATCGCGTACAAAAACGCTTTCTCGGGCATGGTTTGGTGGAACGCCGTATCAAAAACGGCAACCTGCGGCACATTCGGCATATGCTGTTTGCAGGCTCTGATACCCGTTAAGTTGGGCGGATTATGAAGCGGCGCGAGGTCGGAAACCGCCTCAATGCCTTTTTCCACTTCGTCCGTAATAAGTACGGAAGCCGTAAATGTTTCGCCGCCATGCACAACTCTATGCCCAACGGCTTTAATTTCATCTTTCGATTTCAAAACGCCATGCTCTGCGTCCAACAACGTGTCAATTACAATAGCCATTGCCGCGCCGTGGTCGGGCATAGCTTTATCAGCCGTGTGCTTGCCCTTATCCGTTTCATGAACCAGCCGCCCGTCAATGCCAATCCGTTCACACAGCCCTTTTGCAATGGCATTCTCATTGCTCATGTCCAAAAGCTGGTACTTCAATGAAGACGAACCTGCGTTAATTACCAATACATACATATTCATTCTCCTATCTGTTTTTTAAGACCTTGGGGGAAAACTTTTTCTTCAGAAAAAGTTTTCCCCCAAACCCCCTTTCAAAAAGACTTTAACTTTTCACGCTGTAAAGCTTCGCGAAGCTAAATATCTTTCAAAATTTCGGGTCAAGGGACGAAGTCCCTTGCAGGGGTTTGGGGACAGCGTCCCCAAGATTTTTTATTTTTAAAATTTTTTATCCTTGCGCTTGAACCGCCGTGATTGCCGTAACGCCGACAATGTCCTCTGCACTGCAACCGCGAGAAAGGTCGTTTACGGGTTTGGAAATGCCTTGAGTAACAGGCCCGTATGCTTTGGCTTTCGCAAGGCGTTCGACAAGTTTGTAGGCGATGTTGCCTGAATCAAGGTCGGGGAAAATTAGCACATTAGCATTGCCCGCAACGGGGTTGCCGGGTGCTTTGCTTGCGCCGATTGACGGCACAATTGCCGCGTCAAGTTGAAACTCGCCGTCGGCTTTAAGTGTTGGTGCTTTTTCTTTAAGAATTTTTGCGGCTTCTTGAACTTTTGTAACATCGGGGTGCTTCGCGCTTCCCATGGTGGAGTGGGAGAGAAGTGCTACAATAGGCTCTTCGCCCAACAGTGCGCGGTAAGAAGTTGCGGAAGAAATGGCGATAGCGGCAAGTTCTTCCGAGTTCGGGTTTTGAATAAGCCCGCAATCGGAGAAGATGAACACGCCATTGTTGCCGTATTCGCAATCAGGAACGACCATCACAAAAAAAGAAGAAACGATGGAAACTCCGGGCGCGGTTTTAAGAATTTGCAAACTTGGGCGCAAAACGTCTGCCGTGGAAGTAATTGCACCGGCAACCATGCCATCCGCAATGCCTTCTTTCACCAGCATATTGCTCAAGGTTATTGCATTTTCCGCAAGAGTTTTTTTCGCTTCTTCAAGGGTAAGCCCTTTTGCTTTGCGAAGTTCGTACAGCTTCTCCGCGAGAGAATCCATTTCCGCGTAGTCCGCAGGGTCGATAATTGTTGCGCCGGAAATGGTTGCGTTTTCTGCCGCCGCCGCTTTTTCCAGTTCCGCTTTGTTTCCTATTAAAATAATTTTCGCCAAACCCTCCGCCAGAATTTGGTGTGTTGCTTTAAGCATACGCGGCTCCATAGATTCCGGCAGAACTATGGTTTTAAGTTGAGATTTTGCGCGTTGCTTTACAGCTTCTAAAAAGTCCATTTCTGTAAAACCCCCTAAGCAAAAATATTAGAATTTTTCCTTGGTAGAGAGTACCATACTTTTCAAAAAGCTTCAAATAAAAAAAGTTTTTACAAAATTTTAATAAAATGCCGTGTATTGACAATACTGCAAACTTGCATTACTGTAATCGAAATGTAATAAATAAAGTAAGAAGGAAGAGGGGTTTTATTGTGAAACTTAAAACAAAAATCGTTGCGGGTATGTTGTGTATGTTCATGCTGTCCGTGATTATCGGGGCGGTATCGTTCGTAACAATTCAGCGCGTGCAAACCATGTCGTGGGAGTTAGACGTGCTTAATGCGCTGGACGAATCCGTTTCAAAAGTAATGGAGGATATCCACATTTGGCGGTACGAATTGGTATCCGCAATCGTATTTGAAGAACCGTTTACAAATTCGTTGGCGGTAGAACATAGTGCATACGGCGTGTGGCGCGCAAGCCCAAACGCTACGTGGATACAAGATTCGGAAATAGAACGGCTTAAAGGATTGCTTGACGTTTCCAATGCGCAAATGCATGAAGCAACGCTGGAACTTATCGCGGCACAACAGGGCGGGCTTATCAACATCGCGCTTCTTACCCGCGATTTGCAAGATAGGGTTTTACCCTACGCAAACGCGTCTATCGCGCATCTCCAAGCCCTTAGCGCACACTATGACAGTATCGTGGAAGAAATGTCTGAGGCGGTGCGCGCTTACCAAAGCACGGCGGTTACAACCACTTTGCTTATTATTTTGGCATCGTTTGTGATGTTCTTTGTCATAAACCACTTTGTGTCACGCGCCATTATCAAACCCATCAGCCAAATTGCAAGGGCGGCTTCGGAAGTGGCGGCAGGTAAACTTAATGTGAATCTGTCCTACAACGTAAACGACGAAATTGGTGCGTTGTCCCGTGATGTTCTTTCGCTTGTCGGTGTTGTAAGGGATATCGTGGACGACTTGTCTAAAGTGCATCACGAATACCTTGAAATCGGTAGTATTCACTATAAAATTGACGAGCGTAAATACCAAAATTCTTTCAAAGATGTTGTAGTACACGTAAACCATCTGTTGAACAGCATTACCACAGACATCCAAGAAATCGGCTCTGTAGTTGAAAAAGTAAACGCGGGAGATTTCAACGTATCAATGGATAAAAACGTCTGGATAGGCGAATGGGATTTCATCCCGAATACCGTAAACAGCCTGATAAACAACCTTAACTCTGTAAGTTCGGAAATAGGAGAAATGGTTGACGCGGCGGCAGTTAAGGGTAACTTGAGTTTTAATATCGACGAAACACGCTACGCAGGTGACTGGCGCGAAATTATGTCGGGGCTTAACAATATCGCGTCTGCGGTTAACAAGCCTATTTCTGAAATAAGAGTGTCTATGAGCGCGCTTAATTCAGGACGGTTTGACACATTCGTAAGCGGAAATTACACGGGCGACTTCTTGGCAATCAAAAACGACGTAAACCAAATGATTAAGGATATGTCTGCGTATATACGCGAGATTGGCGATTGCCTGACCGAAGTTTCCAACGGTAACTTAACGCGCCACATCAACATGAATTTTGACGGCGACTTTAACAAAATAAAAGAATCCATTTCTCACATCGTAAACACATTGCATAAAACCATGAAGGAAATTTCTGCGGCATCCGAGCAAGTGCTTTCGGGTTCCAAGCAAATTTCCATCAGCGCGGGCGATTTGGCAAACGGTGCGCAAGAACAAGCCAGTTCTGTACAGGAACTAAACGCCAGCATTGACATGATTAACGAGCAAACCCAAAAGAATGCAGACAACGCTACCGAAGCAAGCGAACTGTCTCAACGCTCTACGTCCAATGCGCAAGAGGGCAACGAAGCCATGCAGCAAATGTTGGATGCGATGTCTCAAATCAAAGACTCCTCCAACGATATTTCCAAAATCATCAAAGTTATACAGGATATCGCCTTCCAAACCAATCTTCTCGCGCTTAACGCCGCCGTTGAAGCGGCACGGGCGGGCGAACACGGTAGGGGCTTCAGCGTGGTAGCGGAAGAGGTACGCACCCTTGCAGGGCGAAGCCAAGAAGCCGCAACCGAAACCACGGGGCTTATCCAAGACTCTATCACCCGTGTGGAATCAGGCTCCGGCATTGCGGAATCCACTGCGGTATCGCTTGATACGATTGTTAAAAACGCGGGCGAAGTTATGGAAATCATAAACAATATTTCCACATCTTCAAAAGAACAGGCAGAAGCGATTTCGCAGGTAGGAATCGGGCTTTCGCAAATATCCAGAGTAGTACAAAGCAACTCCGCAGTTTCGGAAGAAACCGCCGCCGCCGCAGAGGAATTAAACTCGCAAGCCGAAATGTTGCGTGAACTTGTCGGATATTTCAAATTGTAAAAGGGAGCGAAAATGATGAAAAAATTATTAAGTTTGTTTATCACAGCCACCATGCTGTTTGCTTTGGCGGGTTGCGCCGCAGATTCAGGCGAAAGGCCGATAGACACAAGACAAAACCGAAGTGACATTGCCGCCGCAAGTGCGCGCACGTTGTCCGAATACATGGCAAGAACCGCAACCGCCGCCGCGCCCGTAGTTGTACGTGACGGCATGACTTTCTACACGCGTGACGACGGCACAATCGTGTTCAACGTGTTGCACATGAGTAGCGAGGAACACACAAAACATCACGGGCTTTTGCGCTTTAAAGAGGAAGTTGAAACACGTTCCAATGGCGAACTTTATGTAAACATTCACGCCAACTCACCGGGTGACGTAACCCTCATCGACATGGTAAACGCAGGCACAGCAGATGCCGCAATCGTTACAATTCTTAGCGCGTGGGGCGGATTAACGGAAATGGCAAACTTTGAAGCATTGCCGTTCGTTTTCTCCACCTACGAAGAAGCGTGGGCGGCGTACGAAGGCACGCTTGGCGACTGGGTTGCGGCAAATGTTATTGAACCGACAGGCTCTCGCGCTTTGGCGTACTGGACAAACGGTTTGCGCCACTTCACCAACAATGTGCGCCCAATCGAAGTGCCGGAAGACATGGCAGGTTTGGTGATGCGTAGCCCACAAAACGCCACACACCTTGCGATGTACGAAGCATTTGGCGCGGCTTCCATGGCAATGCCTTTCGGCCAATTGCGCGAAGCTTTGGCAGACGGGCAAGCAGACGGACAAGATAACCCCATCGGGCAAATTCATACAGGCAGACTCTTTGAAGTTCAGCAATATATGACACTAAGCAACCATATGTTTTCTACAATGCCCTTTGTTGTGTCTACGGATTTGTGGTACTCACTGTCTGCCGAACACAGACAAATTCTTGTAGACAGTGCCGTAATCGCAGGCCGCTTCCAAGGTGAGCTTGCCGTAGCCACCGGGCATCGTCAGCTTCAAGAAATAAGAACATTCGGCACAGAAGTTATCACCGTAAATCCAATCCCCTTCCTTGACGCAGTTGAACACATTTGGGTAGACCACATGGAACGCTTCGGCAATGAATTTGCCACAATCGCAAGCCGCTACATCTCCGACCCAACGGCATTAGCGCACAGGTTTGCGGATTAAAATTAAAAAATTTAACTAAAAAATCGCGCGAATGCATATGCGCGATTTTTTTGTGCGATACAAGTATATCGCTTATCTTTTTTCCACCATAAATTTGATGGATGTTTTTTCTTTGCCGTCTACTTCCAACTGCGAGAACGCGGGTATGCAAACAAGGTCTATACCGTTTGGTGCAACATAGCCCCGTGCTACCGCAATGCTTTTTACAACTTGGTTTACAGCTGCCGCACCAATCGCGTTAATTTCCACAGGTTCGCCATTGCGAAGAATGGCGGCAATCGCGCCTGCAACAGATTTTGGCTCGGACGTTGAAGATACTCTTAAAACTTCCATAGCATTTCGCCTCCTATCACGAAAAATGTGATTGTTTTTATCGTCTGATTATACACGTTTTGCGTGGAATTGCAAAAAAATTCGACAAAAAACCCGCAGAAAATCTACGAGATATACTTGCGCATACTTTTTAGTGCATTTTTTTCCAAGCGGGATACTTGGGCTTGGCTGATACCGATTTCATCGGCAACTTCCATCTGCGTTTTGCCTTCAAAGAAGCGCAGTGAAAGGATATGCTTTTCCCGTGTTCCAAGGCGTTTAAGAGCCTCGGAAAGGGATAAGTTTTCCAGCCAGCGGTTATCCGTATTTTTTTCGTCGGAAACTTGGTCCATTACGAAAATCGCGTCCGCACCGTCGTTGTACACCGGCTCGAAAAGTGAAACCGGGTCTTGGATTGCGTTTAGGGCGACAATAATCTCTTCCTTGGGTACGCCCATTTCCTTTGCGATTTCTTCAATGTCCGGTTCCTTTGAATTTTTTGCCGTAAGTTTTTCTTTCACGCTTAACGCACGATACGCCGTGTCACGAAGGGAACGACTTACCCTGATGGTATTGTTGTCACGCAAATAACGGCGAATTTCGCCTATTATCATTGGCACGGCATACGTTGAAAATTGCACGCCTTGACTTGTGTCGAAGTTGTCGATGGCTTTTATAAGGCCGATACAGCCTACTTGAAAGATATCATCAACGTATTCGCCGCGATTGTTGAAGCGTTGGATTATGCTTAACACAAGGCGCAGGTTTCCGAAGATGTATTTCTCTCGTGCTTCTTCGTCGCCTTCGCGTATGCGCTCGAACAGGGTTCGTTTTTCTTCGCCCTTTAGTACCGGCAGTTTTGAGGTGTTTACGCCGCAGATTTCCACTTTGCTGCTGTGCATACTTTTCCCTCCGGAAATTGCAAGATATAACCATGATTTCCCGAGGAGGGATAAATATACTGGAAAAAAATGCATAAGCATATAATCAATGATTGCAATAAAAGCGACTAAATGGTATTATTTAGCGGGTGAGTTACTTATGAGTTTTAATAAAGTTGCAGTTTTCAGCGACGAGACGAAACAATTTATCAAACCTTACGACCCGAAAGCGGGAGACACCGTAAGGTTTTGTTTGCGCGTGGCAAAGGGAGACAAGTGCCTTGTGTCCTTGCATATCGCGCCGGTAAACGGGATAGGCGGGCCGGGGTATCCGATGAAAAAAACGGAAAGCGATGAGCTTTTCGATTACTACACGGTAAGCATTCAGGTGTATGGTACGCCGATACGGTATTACTACAGCGTTCGGGCGGAAGGGCACTTGCATTATTACAATAAGCAGGGCATTCGCGATTGGTTGGATTCGCATTATAATTTTCGTCTTGTACCCGGGTTGAATGTTCCCGAATGGGCGAAGGGCGCGGTTATGTATCAAATTTTTGTAGACCGTTTCTACAACGGCGATAAGTCCAACGATGTAATGAACCATGAATATGCATATCTTGGAAAAACCGCGATGTCTCTGCCGTGGGAGCAAGATATTTCAACAGGCGATTTTTGCAATTTCTATGGCGGCGATATTCAAGGCATGATTGATAAAATGAGTTATTTCAAAGAGCTTGGCATTGATGTAATTTATCTCAATCCGATTTTTGTAAGCCCGTCCAGCCACAAATACGATACGCAGGACTACGACTATATCGACCCTCATTTTGGCGTAATCGTTGAAGACGGCGGCGACAATTTGCGTTTTGAAAAGGTGGACAACAAACACGCAACGCGTTATAAAAAACGTACAACAAGCAAAAAAAATCTTGAGGCAAGCAACAAACTTTTTGCAAAATTTGTTTCGCTTGCGCACAAGAACGGCATAAAAGTAATTTTGGACGGTGTGTTTAATCATTGCGGAAGCTTCAATAAGTGGCTGGATTACGCAGGGCTTTACCACGGAACAGGCGAACCCGAGGGCGCGTATCATTCCAAGGACAGCCCGTACAACAGCTACTTTTTGTGGCACGGCGGAACTTGGCCGAAAAACGATTGCTACGACGGATGGTGGGCAAATTCCAACCACCCTAAACTAAATTTTGAAACATCGCAGGAACTTTTTGACCATATTATACGAATCGCGAAAAAATGGGTTTCCCCGCCATATAATATCGACGGCTGGCGGTTGGATGTTGCCGCCGACCTAGGGCAAAGCCCCGAAATGAACCATAAATTCTGGCGCGCATTTCATGATGCGGTTAAGGAAGCCAACCCCAAAGCGATTATCTTGGCAGAGCATTATGGCGACCCTTCCTCGTGGCTTAACGGTTGCGAATGGGATACCATAATGAATTACGATGCGTTCATGGAACCCATCACATGGTTTCTGACAGGCGTAAGCAAACACAGCGAAGAATCGCATCCGCATTTGCGCGGCGATGCTCTGGCGTTTGAGGGCGCGATGCGCCATCATATGTCGCTGTTGAATGTTCATGCGTTGCATTCCGCAATGAACCAGCTTTCCAACCACGACCACTCCAGATTTTTAACCCGCACAAGCAGTAACACGGGGCGTCATCACAGCGTTGGCTCTCGTGCCGCAGAGCGCGGGATAAACAAGAATATCCTGATGGAAGCCGTAATCTTCCAGATGACTTGGCCGGGTGCGCCAACAATTTACTACGGCGACGAAGCAGGTCTTGCAGGCTGGACAGACCCCGACAATCGCCGCCCGTTCCCGTGGGGCAAAGAGGACTTGGTTCTAATCGACCTGCACAAAAAAATGATTGCTCTTCGCAAAGAATTTTCTGCCCTGCGTGAAGGCTCTGTAGAATTTATATGGACAAACCACGGCTTCCTCTCCTACGGTCGCTGGGACAAATCCGCAAAAATAGTGGTTGCAATCAACAACAATCCAAAACCGTTAGACGTCACTCTCCCCGTTTGGAAAATAGGAATCTCCGATGGCGAATTAACCGAGCGTATGCAAACAGGCGGCAACACCTTCCGCCAAACCGCCAAACGCTACCCCGTTTCCAATGGCGAACTAAAAATAACCGTACCAATTCTTGGCACGGTTGTGCTGGTGCAAAGTTAAAAGATAAGTTCTCGGGGGCTCTGCCCCCGAACCCCCGGAAACTTTTGAAAAAGTTTCATCAAAACTTTAACGCAAAACCCGCATTTGCGGGTTTTGGGGTTTCATGGCTATTTGGCAATTGCGTGTGATAAAGTTTTTGTTCAAACTTTTTTCAAAAAGTTTGCGGGGTTCGGGGCAGAGCCCCGAGAACTTAGATACAAAAGCCTATGTATCCAACCCAAGGCTAATCATGACGGCGCGGTTCACGCGGCGCATTAGAGTTTCGTCTAAGCGGCAAATTTTTTCGCGTAGACGTTTTTTGTCTATTGTGCGGATTTGCTCCAAAAGAATAACGGAATCCTTGACCAAAGTGGACTGCGCAGAGTCGATTTCGATATGGGTCGGGAGTTTCGCTTTGTTTATTTGGGACGTGATTGCTGCGCAAATAACGGTGGGGCTGTACTTGTTTCCCACGTCGTTTTGAATTATTAATACAGGGCGTACACCGCCTTGTTCAGAGCCTATTACCGGGCTAAGGTCTGCGTAAAAAATTTCGCCTCTCCATACCTGCATAAATCTCACCTCCTTTTAAATATTGCCGATGGAAATTTTTTTTAAACATATACGTGCAAAAAATTTACAGATAATTTCGCGGGACGCGTTTGCCGATACAGCATAGGATTTCGTAGTTGATTGTGCCGACGGTTTTGGCAAGGGTTTCCGCGCAGATGTTGTCTGTGTCCAGCATTATGACGGGGTCGCCCGCTTTTACGTTTGGGATGTCTGTGACGTCTGCCATGCATTGGTCCATGCAAATCGCGCCTGCGATTGGGGCAAGTTTCCCGTTTATAAGAACGTGACCGCTTTGAGAAAGGCGGCGGGGAAAGCCGTCTGCGTAGCCCACGGGAAGCACCGCGATGGTGCTTGGACGCGTGGTTTTATACATATGCCCATAACTTATGCCCGCGCCTTCGGGAAGGTGCTTGACCATGGATATTTGCGTCATAAGGCGCATGACGGGTTTGAGCGCGAGGGGCTTGCAAACGTCTGCCATTTCGGAAGACGGCGGATGCCCGTACAGCAAAATCCCGGGACGAACCATATCCAGCAATACGTTTTCGGTTGCGTTTTGCCTAAGGGTTTGCGCAAGCGCGCCCGAATTCGCCATATGCTTTACGGGGATATTCAGTCCGCGGGTTTTCAATTCGCCCAAGACCCACATGAAGCGTTTGTGTTGCTCGCCCATGAATCCGTTTTCCAGCGCGTCCGAGGTTGCGAAGTGCATAAAAATCCCCGCAAGTTGCAGGTTGGGGCTTTCCGCGATTTCGCAGATAGCACGAACACTCTCCGCGTTGGGCAGAAAGCCAAGGCGACTCATGCCTGTGTCAATTTCAATATGTACTGCCGCCCGCTTTTCGTATCGGGCAGCCAGTTTTGCAAGCGTTTTCGCACCGTCTGCCGAAAATACGGTTTGCATAAGGTTAAACTCCAGCACGTATGGCAAAAGCGGTTGCGGAGTAAAACCCATAATAAGAATGGGCGCGGTAATCCCGTTTTCGCGCAGGGCAACGCCCTCCTCGCAAGTGGCAACGCCAAAAGAACCAACGCCGCCCGCCAGAAGCGTGTTTGCAACAGGCACAGCACCATGCCCGTATCCGTCCGCTTTAACGATACCCAAAATCGGCGTATCGCCCGCGATATGCGTCCTCACTGCCGCCAAATTGTGCGACAGGTGCGCAAGATTAATTTCCGCCCAAACTCTTTGGTACTTCAAGCAATTTCCCCCCGGTCTTACAACGTAAACAGTTCATCGTTTAGTTCCACGTTTTTCTCAAACACATGATATGTAACAACAATCCGCTCTGCGCCATCGCAGTCGAATATAATCAATTGTACAGGAAGAAGCGTCTCGTTGTCTACCCATAATTTTGCAACAGACAAATATGGGTGGTCGCCCGGCACGTCCGCCTCAAGAACGGTGCGGATTCCTTCCTCCATATCTGATACGCTAACAGAAATCTCTTCACTTTGCAAATAATTTTTTATAAAACTGGTCAAAAATATTTCACTGCGCTCCGGAGTTTCCTGCACCATCAAATTTACACTGCCGTTTACGCGGCTGTTAAACTGAAAAATTTGCCGCCCGTCACTAGCTGTCACACTGCCCGAAACGTGTTCAGGCGCGGTAACTTCTATGCGGTACTCACCCGTCATTCTTGCGTGTTGCACCGTTTCATATGTATTCGTCCCCTTATTAGAGCGGTACTCCACCGTGGCAATTGCGCGGTAATTTTCCAGTTCCATAAGCATCCTCTGCACCCGCTCGAACGCGCTTATTTCCTCCGCGTCCGCAGGCCCGCGCAACCCCGACTCCGCACACCCCGCCGCAACAACCAGCACAAATAAACTTACCGCGAAAAATTGCAAAAATCTCTTAATCATAATTTCCCTCCGTATGGATTTTTTACAATTATATGTAAATGGCTGAAAGAAAATGCTATTGCGAACGTATATGAAAGTGAAAGGCCTTTCAATAAAAATCAGGTGGTGATAGTCGCAAATGGATAGCAAAGAAACAATTTTAAGCATCAAACGCGGTGACTCAGACGTTTTTGCCAATATAATCGAAGAATACTCGGGCTATTTGGCGAGGGTTATAAATAACGTTTACTCGCTGAATGTTCACGATACAGAGGACATTATTGCGGAAACAATGATTGCCGTTTGGAAAAGTGCAAAAAAGCTAAAAGAAGATTTAAATTTCAAGTCATATTTAGCAACTATAGCGCGGAACAAAACCATTGACTTTGTACGAAAAAAGCGCGTGAATATGGTTGAAATGGACATTACTCTCTTAGCGGACTCCGACTTGGAAACTGATTTTTTGCATAAAGAACTCCTTGAATTTCTGCGCAAAAAAATCAAAGAAACAAAAGAGCCTGATAGGGCGATTTTAATTTTGAAGTATCAACACGGGCTTAAAAATAAAGAAATCGCTGCCAAGCTTGGGTTAAATCAAAACATCGTTGACGTTAAATTATCGCGGCAACGCGCTAAGTTCAGAAAAATGATTTATTCAATGGAGGTATGAAAATGGAAGAACTCAACACCAACCGCATAAAAGAAAAATTCTACAATAAATTGCAGGAGGAAAAATCCATGAAACATAAAAAAACACGATTCTTCGCTATAGTTGCGCAGGCTGCAATTTTAAGCGTAATGAGTGTAAGCGTTTTTGCGGCATACACAGGTATTCTTGATTTCAGTCGAATTTATCAAATCGTTTTTGGTGAAAACTCTGAATATATCGAACAACATATTCAACCGCTTAATCACGAAAGCGGAGAAACCCACGCTTTCGCAGAAACCGAATACAACGGTATCGCCATGCGATTAATTTCTGCCATTAACGACGAAAGCACTCTGCGCATTTTTGCCGCGATTACAGACACAATCGGCGATAAGTGGGACACATTCAACGGCTTTGACAGATGGGGGCTGAGTCAAGGGCATACAATGGGAACAAATGTTGTTGAATACTGCCACGATACAAGAACGGCAATAATCTTGATTACCTCGCATGGCTACGAACATCATGGCGATATAACCCTTAGCGTGGACGGTTTTGTAACCGACACCGTATTTGTTGACGGCATACCCGGCCCTACAAGTTATAACGTTATCGAAGGGCGTTGGGAATTGTCCTTCACCGTCCCGAATAAGATTTCAACAGAGTTTCGTGTTGAGAGAGAAATTCAAATTGACGGTGTGCCCGTTTTTGTTGAAATGGTTGCATTATCACCCCTTGGCGTTACCGTTCATTTGCCGAAATCGTTGGGGGCAGTTGATTTTACCTATGCTTATTCCCATAACGACACAGCATTTGTTGAACACAAAAACGGCAACGTAACCGAATTAAATCAAACGTCCATTCATGGCAGCGACTTTGGAATAACTTTGATTTTCAGCGGACAAATAATCGAAGACATTGCAAATGTGCAAAGCATTGTAATTAACGGCGAAAGAATCTATGTTTCGCCGCTCATGCCTATAACTGCAAACGGCATGAAATGGGCACTTGGCGTTGATGAAAATGGAAATGAGGTGCTTGGCTGGGTGCGTGAAATTGATTTAGAGTTAGGTTCGTATTACGGAATCTCTCTTTATGACCAAATGGATTTGCAAAGACAACGTACCGAAATATTCTACGAAACAGAAGCATATCAAATTGCCGTAAATTTATACAGCGATGAATATGCAACCGAAAAAATAGGCACATTCATCGTTATCGCTTATCCCGCAGGGCAAGAAATAACACACGGACATGGCGGCGTTATGTACGACAGACCCGAGTAAGGTATCTACAGAAAAACCTCCACGAAAACTACTAAATCGTGGAGGTTTTTCTGTAAAAAAGACTTATCTTTGATAAATTATCTGTCCCGTTTTGTAAATGTGACTTACAAAGCCGCTTTTATCTGTTGTGCTATCCAGCAAAATTGGCTCTATATATGAACTTATATCTTCCGTTAAACGCCACAGGCGGTTGGACGCTTTTAACCAATCGCCCGTAAACCCGTTAAAAACAACGGCAATATCAATGTCGCTTTCTTCCCGTGCTTCTCCTTTTGTATACGAACCAAAAAGAATTATCGCGTCGGGAGAAAACTCTTTTTGTACAGCCTTTGCGTAGTTGGTTGCCGCAGTTATAACTGCCCATTTATCCAACATGGGGTCAGGTTCGGCTGCCCGGTTTTGTAATCGGAATGCCCTGTTTGCAAAGGGGGCATTCTTCGGGGGGGTAGGAGGTGATTTCTGTGGAGTAGGCGGCTACGGCTTTGGTTGATAAATCCATTTTGCCGCCTGTGCGGTCTACTATTACGCCAACGCCAACCAGTGTTGCGCCGTTGGCTTTTACTATTTCGATAATTTCGCGTATTGTGCCGCCTGTTGTGTAAACGTCTTCGGCAACCACTACGCGGGCGTTTTGGGGAATGTCGAAGCCGCGGCGAAGGGTCATTGTGCCGTTCTCGCGCTCTGCGAAAATGCTTTTCGCGCCGAGTGCGCGGGCAAGTTCGTAGCCCCAAACTATCCCGCCGATTGCGGGGGCAAGCACTATGTCTACCTTTTCACCCGCGAAGCCTTCTGCAATTTTTTTCGCAAGTTCCTCTGTGTGTTGCGGATACTGTAGCACTTTTGCGCACTGCATATACTGCGCACCGTGTCTGCCCGAGGTGTAAAGAAAGTGTCCGTTTAAAAGCGCGTCTGCTTGGATTAGTATTTCTTCCGCTCTGCTCATTCGATTATTCCCCTTATCTCGCTTAAATTTTTGATGTTGTTATTTTCCATGTATGCGGCGATTCCGTCAAGCATTTCCATTGTGGCGCAGGGGTTTGAGAAATTTGCCGTACCCACGGAAACGGCGGTTGCACCCGCCATGATAAACTCGATTGCGTCCTGCCAAGTTGCCGCGCCGCCCGTTCCGATTATGGGAAGATTCACGGCTTTTGCAACTTGATAAACCATGCGCACCGCAACAGGCTTGATTGCCGGCCCCGAAAGCCCGCCTACTTTGTTACCGAGGATGGGCTTTTTTTTGTAGATGTCAATTTTCATGCCAAGAAGCGTGTTGATAAGGCAAAGCCCGTCTGCGCCGCCCGCTTCCGCGCCTTTTGCGATTGCCACTATGTCTGTTACGTTTGGGCTTAGTTTTACGATTACGGGCGTGTTTGCGGCGTGTTTTTTTACGGCACGGGTTACTTCTTCCGCCATTTTCGGGTCTGTACCCATTGCCATGCCGCCCGCTTTTACGTTGGGGCAGGAAATGTTAAGCTCGAAAAAATCTATGGCGGCGTTTGCAAAATCTTGAGTGACTGCAATATAGTCCTCCACCGTGCGCCCACACAGGTTTACGATAATCTTTGTGTCAAATTTTTTTAAGAAGGGCAAATCTTTTTCAATAAACTCTTTCGCGCCCGGATTTTGAAGACCTACCGCGTTTAGCATTCCGCCGTGGGTTTCGGCAATTCGCGGCGGCGGGTTGCCCTGCCATGGTTCGTGCGAAACGCCCTTTACCGTGATTGCGCCAAGACGGTTTAGGTCGATAAATTGGGCGTATTCCTTCCCGCTTCCGAACGTCCCCGACGCGGTTACGATGGGGCTTTTTAATTCCACCCCTGCGATGTTTACGGATAAATTACTCATTCCAGTTCACCTCGTTGCCGTAGAATACAGGGCCTTCCGTGCATACGCGGGCGTAGCTTTCGCCAACCTTAACCACACATCCCACGCAAGTGCCAATCCCGCACGCCATACGCGCTTCCATACATACTTGGCACGGGACTTTTGCGGCTTGCGAAAATTCCGCAACCGCACGAAGAAGCGGCTTTGGCCCGCAAGAATAAACTCCTAGCACAGAGTCGTTCATGTTTGCAACCAGCACTTCCGTAATAAGCCCTTTGTGACCGAAATTCCCGCTTTCCGTAGCGATAAACAGCCTGTCCGCAACGGTGCGGAACATATCCGTTAAAATCGGTTCGTCGCGGAAACCCAAATATATATCCGTGCTTACGCCCCGCGCTTTTAGTTGCTTCGCAAGAAAATAAAGCGGCGGCGCGCCAATTCCGCCGCCAACCAAAACCGCACGTTGACGCTGTTCTGTAATATCATCCGTTTGGAATCCATTGCCCAACGCGCCTAAAATTTGCAAACCTTCGCCCGCCGTCATTTCAGACATAACAGCCGTTCCCGCGCCAACCACTTGGTACACAATATGAATTTCGCCCGAATGCAAACCCGCATCGCAAAGGCTTATAGGGCGCGGCAAAAGCATTTCGCCCCTATCCAAATAAACCATGACAAACTGCCCCGCCCGTGCCGTGTCGGCAATTTCGGGCGCGTGCAGTGTCATGGAAAAAATTTGCGGGGCTATTTGCGCGTTGCTTAAAATCTTTGCGTGTTGAAAAACTTTTTCTGTCATTACATATACGCCTCCAAATCGGCTTTCATTTCCAGTGCGGCTTCACGTGCGGCAAGGGCATATTCTTTTTCGTTTGCCGTGAATTTTCCGGAAGAGTACGCGCCTGTTATTCCCCGTGAGCTGTTTACAATCGCGCCGTATTTTTCGCCGTCCCACAAGCCTTGCAGGTCTTTTCCGCTACCGCCCTGCGCACCGTAACCGGGCACAAGAAAAAATGTGTGCGGCATAAGTTTGCGAAGTTCGACCGCTTCCTCGGGGTGCGTTGCGCCAACCACTGCGCCAATCGCGCTGTATCCCGTTTCGCCGATAAGCGGCTCGCCCCATTTGCTTACAAGTTCGCCGACGTGTACATAAACGGGCTTGCCGTCCTTGGTTTGAATATCCTGAATATCCTTGCTTCCCGCGTTGGACGTTTTAACAAGCACAAACAGCCCCTTGTCGAACTCGCGGCAGTCCGCCAGATATGGCTCGATGGAATCGAAACCCATGTACGGGTTTACGGTGATATAGTTTGCCGTTGCGGTATCGTGATTTTCCCCCGCAATATTCACCCGCCCGATATGCCACGAAGAATACGCTTCTGCCGTGCTTGCAATGTCGCCGCGTTTTATGTCGCCGATTACAAAAAGCCGCTTGCTTTGCGCGTACTCTATGGTGCGCGTGTAGCATTCCAGCCCCGCCGCGCCGTACTGTTCGTACATGGCAATCTGCGGTTTAATCGCGGGAACAATGTCGTGAATCTTATCTATGATGCCCTTGTTAAAGACATAAAAAATTTCCGCAACGGCTTGGGGCGTTCGTCCCATCTCCGCAAAAACAGCTTCCTTTATATATTCGGGAATTTGCCCCAGCCGCGGGTCCAGCCCCACAACTATAGGTGCGCGTGTTTCTTGTATTCGTTTGATTAAGCGGTCTGTAAGCATATGGTTTCTCCTTCGATTATAGTGCAAACAACCCGTCCTGTGACTTCGCGCCCGTGGAAGGGTGTGTTTTTGCTTAGGCTTTCAAATTTTGCCTTATCTATGATGGAAGTTGCGGCGGGGTCTATTATTGTGATGTCGGCGGTTGCGCCCACGCTAAGATGCCCCAAGTCCAGCCCCAGAATTTTTGCGGGGTTTGATGTGAACTTTGCAACCAGTTCAAGCGGGGTTAAAACGCCCGCCAGTTCCGAAATCGCAAGTGCAACGGCGGTTTCCAAACCGATTATCCCATTGGCGGCGTTTTCGTAGCCTACGTTTTTTTCGTTTTCGTGGTGGGGGGCGTGGTCGGTTGCGATTGCCGCGATTGTGCCGTCTTTCAGCGCGGCGATTATTGCGGCGCGGTCGGCGGGGGTGCGGAGTGGGGGAGCCATCTTAAAATTGGGGTCTTTGCCGTTGGGGTTGTCGTTTTGCGTTAGCGTAAAGTGGTGCGGCGTAACTTCTGCCGTGACGGGTTGCCCCGCTTTTTGCGCGGCGCGGATTAGTTCCACGCTTTTTGCGGTGCTTACGTGGCAAATGTGAAGTTTCGCACCCGTTTCTTTCGCAAGTTTTATGTCGCGCTCGGTTATTTCGTCCTCGGGTTCGCAGTGGGAAAGAACGGGCAGGTTAAGTTCTTTCGCAAGTTTTAAAGCGGCAACAAAAAGAGCGGGATTCTCTACGGTTTTTCCGTCGTCGCTTATTGCGCAAATTCCCGCCTGTTTCATTTTTTGTATTTCGGAGAGACTTTCGCCCGCCAGCCCGCGTGTAATGCTTCCCACGGGAAGCACACGAACCGCGCCTTCCCGCACCGCCGTCTCGTTGATATATTTGACGGTTTCCGCGCTGTCAATCACGGGCGAGGTGTTTGGCATACAGCAAACCGTTGTAAACCCACCGGCGGCGGCGGCGCGTGTGCCTGTTTTTATCGTCTCTTTGTGCAATTGTCCGGGGTCGCGCAAATGTACGTGCATATCAATTAAACCGGGCACTACCCAGCAATCGGACGCATCTATGATTTTATCAGCGTCCTCGTTCCCCGCTTCACTCACGGAAATTATTTTTCCGTTTTCAATTAAAATGTTCATCGGCGCGTCAATTCCGTTTGCGGGGTCAATTACACGCCCGTTTTTTATCAAAGTTTTCATGTGCGTATTTTAGCATTGCAAGCCAAATATTACAATTTTATTGCAATTAAAAATTTACGTTGGTATAATCCGCATGAATACAGGTTTTAAATTTCGGGAGGTTTTTTATGAATTGCACACATTGCGGTTACAATTTTGAAGATGAAGATGTAAGCGTTTGCCCGGAATGCGGTGCGAAAGTTGAAACTTCAGAGCCGTCGTTTATTCCGCCGCCTGTTGTGGCAGAATTTACGCCGCCGTCGGAAGCGGATGATTTTCTTGATGAATCACTTGAAGAAGTATCCGTTATAGACCCGGAAAATCCGATTGACAGAAAAAAAACGGTTATGTTTGCGGCAATCGGCGGCGGATTAGTCGCGATTGTTGCAATTATTTTGGCAATTACCGCGCTTATGCCGCACAACCCGCCATACGAAGTTATTTCCCACGGAAGGTACGACGGAATCAGATACGCGGGCAACGGGCGTTTTGTTGTTGCAAGCGGTTTTGCAAACAACGAACGCTGGGGCATTTACGATTATCGCGGGCGCGAGATTATTCCGTTCGGCAGGTTTGACGCGTTTGAGACTTTTGAAAATTATTTTTTGGTATACGGAAACAGGGCGCACACCGTTTTTGACCAAGACGGGCGCGAAGTTGCCGCCTTTGATGTATACGACGCAGTGCAATTTGCCTCGCCCGAACGGTTTATTGTGCGGCAGGGAAATCGCAACGGCGTTGTAGACCGCAGGGGCAGGGAAGTTATCCCGATGGGACGGTATTCGCAAATACATCCGCTTAGCGCGGGTGCGTGGTACATCGTAAATGACGGCGACCGCGTAGGGCTTGTGAACCATCGCGGGCGTGAAATTGTGTCGCCCGGCAGGTTCGACAGCTTCACTTTAGCCCCCAACGACAGGTTTGTTGCAACCATTGGGTCGGGACTTAACCAACGCGTTGCGGTGCTGAATAATCGCGGCAACGAAATAATTTCGCTTGGGTTACACGATGCTATTTATCCCGTTTACGACAGCAATATGTTTATCGTAATGTCGGGCGGAACATGGGGCGTAATAGACCACCGAGGCCGCACGGTTGTGCCGTCCCGATACGACGGTATATATGAAGCGGGCGAAACAGGATTCATCACCGTAGAGGGCGAACGCGTTGGCGTTTTAGACAGACGCGGCAACGAGATAATCTCCCCCGGAAATTTTGATGATATTTTCTACGCAGGTTACGGTCTTTTTATCGCTGAACGCGGCACATGGGCAGACAGACGCGTGGGCGTGGTAAACAGACGCGGCGAAGAAATCATCCAAATAGGGCGGTATGACTCCGTTGAAGCCGTGGGCAACAACAGGTTTATCATAGGTTTGGGCGACATATGGGATTTACGCCTTGGCGTTGTAGACCATCGCGGCAACGAGATTATACAAATGGGGCGGTTTGACGCAATCACGCCCATGGATTACGGCTTTCTAATACGAAACGATGTGCGCATCGGGTTTCTTTGCCTAAACGGGCAAGAGATAATCCCCATGGGCAGATACGACAGGATTCACGGTGTTCACGGAAATCTGGCAATTGTAACACGCGACGACCGCCATGGTGTGGTTAATACACGCAGGATAAGATAGGAGAATTTTTGATGATTCGTACAAGATACGCACCAAGCCCCACGGGTTTTATGCATATTGGAAATTTGCGCACGGCGTTGTTTGAGTATTTGATTGCGAAAAAGGGTAGGGGAGTTTTTGTACTTCGCATAGAAGACACAGACAGCGAGCGTTTTGTGGAAGGCGCGACAGACGCAATTTTTGAAACAATGGAACTAACAGGGCTAAAATTTGACGAAGGCCCGGGCATTGGAGGCGACTACGGCCCATATGTACAAAGCGAGCGCAAGGCAGATTATTTGCCCCACGCAAAAAATCTTGTTTCAAGCGGCAAGGCGTATTATTGCTTTTGCGACAAAGAACGCCTTGACGGCCTTGCAGACGAACGCGGGCTAAAAAAATACGACCGCTTTTGCCAACAACTAAGCGCGGACGAAATAGAAAAGCGGCTTGCAAGCGGCGCGCCGTATGTAATACGCCAGTTAATTCCCGACGGCAAAACCACCTTCCATGATGAAGTTTTTGGCGATATCACAATCGACAACCGCGAGATGGAAGACCAAATCCTTATCAAATCCGACGGGATGCCCACATACAATTTCGCAAACGTAATCGACGACCACGCCATGAAAATTTCCCACGTAGTGCGCGGCAGTGAGTATCTTACGTCCACGCCGAAGTATAAATTGCTATACGAAGCGTTGGGTTGGGACGTTCCTGTTTTTGTGCATCTGCCGCTGTTGCAAAATGCGGCGGGGCAGAAAATTTCCAAACGCAACGGCGATGCATCTATCCCGCAATTATTGGAAGAAGGATTTTTGCCCCAAGCCATTGTAAATTACGCCGCGCTCCTTGGCTGGAGTCCGCCCGATAACCGCGAAATTTTCACCCTTGCGGAATTGGAAAGCATTTTCGAGCCGAAAAACATAAGCAAATCGCCCTCGGCGTTTGACGTAAACAAATTGCGGTGGGTAAACGGCGAGCAAATTAAAACCCTGCCGCCCGAAGTTTTTTACGAAATGGCATTGCCGTATTTGAAGCAATCCGTGAAAAAAGCGGGCGCGGACTACGCCGTCCTTGCAAAAATCACGCAATCCCGCGTAACCGTGGTAAAAGACTGCGCCGAACTGGTGGACTTCATTGACGAATTACCAGACTACGACATCGAACTGTACACGCACAAGAAAATGAAAACAAACCCCGAAATTGCGGCACAAGCCTTAAAGCTTGTCATTGCCGAATTTGCGGGTCTTGCAGACTGGAATCATGATGCACTGTTTGCTACCGTCACAAAAATTGCCGAAGCAAACGAGCTGAAAAATGGGCAAGTTCTTTGGCCGATTCGCACAGCCCTTTCAGGCAAGCCCACAACGCCCTGCGGCGCAACAGAAATCTGCGAACTCCTCGGCAAAGACGAAACGCTGAAACGGCTTGAAATCGGACTTGCGAAAGTTAGTTAAGCAATAGGAGTAAACCATGTTTCAGCGGTTAGCTCCTCCGCTTCAAGAAAGCGCAATAAAACTAAATGAGTGCATAAAAACCTCATCTGAAAAAAACTAACAAAAATGACCGTCAAAACAAGGCAGTTTTTTTGTTGCAAATAAATACCAAAATCCACCAAAATATTTGTTGACATGACAAAATTTTCTGATAAAATACTCATATAATGACCTCTATGTGGTCTTTATTGGGGCGATCAATATATGCTTTATTTAATACATAACTAATAAAATCAGGAGGAAACAAAATGAGAAGAACAAAAAGGTTGATTGCCTTACTTATGACCTTTGTAATGGTCGTAACATCCGTAATCATTCCCGCACAGGTGGCAATGGCAAGGGAGTATTATTTTTTTGCAGAGGATAACGAGTTTATAGTATATGAAGGGTTAGATAATTATGTGGAAGAAATTGATGATTTTGCACCGATAAGTTCTCAAACAATTCAAACTATTTACGATATGCAACGTGACCCAAGCTGGAACAGTATGTCATCTGCAACGGCGCACCCGATTATGCGGGGGACAAATTCACCGAGCGGCGCAAACAGAATTGACCGCCCTTCCCGTGAATTGCACATTCTCGTCAGGAACGGAACTTCCCAAGGGCTTAGAATCCGCGCAATTTCATTACTTAACGCAATATCCGAAGGAAATTCTGTGAGAATTGAATATTACGGACGGTTGAATGTTGCGGGATATTCACAAATTCGTATTGAACAAAACCCTGTTCCCGAATGGGAGCAAGGCGTAAATGTATGGACAGAGCCTGTCGATTCAAGCAACGCGTTTTCACAGTCTGTTACATTGACACACCAACAATTACAACACGCCGTCACCGAGGGAACAGGCGACATCACTTTGGGTGCAGTCCCGGGTAACGCGGAGCTTGTAATCACGGGTATCCGAATCACCGAGGTCATGGCGGATATTCCAGCCCCAACGCCAATCCCAACGCCTGCTCCGACACCAACTCCACAACCAACAACCGTGTACAATATGCAAAACGACCCAAATTGGAGCAATCTGTCATCCGCGACCGCACATCCGATTATGCGCGGCACAAATTCTGCGGGTGGTGCAACCAGAGTTGACAGACCATCACGTGAATTGCACATCCTTGTTAGGGGTGGAACTTCACAAGGTCTTAGAATCCGGGCGAATGCGCTGTTAAACGCGCTGTCCGGCGGAAGAAACCAAATACGAATTGAATACACCGGGCAATTGAATGTTGCGGGATATTCGCAAATTCGCATTGAGCAAAACCCCGCTCCCGCGTGGGCGCAAGGCGTAAATGTATGGACTGAGCCAACAGGCGCAGGCAATGTGTTTACACAAACCGTTATATTAACCCGCGAGCAACTGCAACACGCTACAACCGAGGGAACAGGCGACATCACTCTGGGTGCAGTCCCGGGTAATGCAGAGCTTGTAATCACAGGTATCCGTATTACTGCGATTTATTCAAGCGAACCGATACCGACTCCTACACCTGAACCTGTACCCACACCAAGTCCTGCACCTACTCCGGAGCCTACACCAACGCCAAGTCCTTCGCCCTCGCCATCTCCTACACCAAGCCCGGGCAACAATAATACGCCCGTTGGCGGTATCCACACTGTTGAAATTGATGGTGCGATTATTGAGTTTAGACTCAATCGTTACTGGGCAACAGGCTACAACGCAGAACTAAGAATCCACAACACAGGAACAGAGCCGATATACGAATGGGTTTTGAGCATGAACCGCCCGATGGGATTAGGTGCAAACTTCCACAACGGCGGACGTGTTGCATATCAAGGTTCAAGCGAAACCACCATAGGTTATCTTGACCACAATGCCCCCATTCCCGCCGGAGGTTTTATATCCATTTGGCTTTACGGCAGTACCCTCAACGGCGTTGTGCCTATTCCAACGGATTACAGGCTAACCCGTGCAGAACGCCGCGTTGTGCCGACAGAAGACTATACCCTTGATGTTCGCGTACACTCCGAATGGGAACCGGGGCAACTTCGTCATGCAATCGTGTTGCGAAACAGAGCAAACCGCTTTATCCAAGGTTGGGAAGTTGAATTTGATATAATCGGTGGTGCGGAAATAACAGCGTCTGATATTTGGAGATTCGAGCAATCAAGCCGATGTTCGGCTATGTTGACATATATACTCGGCACACACAGAGTTTGGCATCACGGGCAAGAACTTCACTTGGGTATGTCAGGCACAACCAATCCCGGCACACGCGTCAACATCGAAAATGTTGTTGTGTTTGAACGCGTTGCCGTGCCTTATGGTGGCTGGGAAGACTGGGCACCGCCTGTGCAAGTGCCTGATAACACTGTCAATAGGCTAAACTGGCCTGTAAATTCTATGGAAGTAACATTGTGGTTTGGTCAACTGGACGGGTTTACCGATGTTGAAAGCCCCGGGATAAACATACAATGCACAACATACAATGCAGTACATTCCATTTCCAACGGCGTAATTGCACAGGTAACACACGACAGGGTATATGTAGATTTCCGACACAACGGGATTTACAAACAAGCCATATTCGGTAATGTAATTCCCGACAGCCAATTATCCGAAGGCGACAAAGTAGAACAAGGCGCAGTAATCGCCCAAATGAGACCACACTTAGGCAGATATGTGTTAGAGTTGATAGTACAAGAATCTGCCAATGGTGAACGCATAGTATCGGATGAAGGCAACGCCAATCTGACAAACCCCTCACATTTGTTTGATTTATCCGGAATGATGAACAATCTGGATTTCCTTACCCGCCCGATGGCAAACTTCTTCTCGGATTATTCCACAGCGACACACTTTGGGATGGATTTAGTCGATGCTGTTTCTTTCAGCTATATTCAACCCTTTGTAGAGGAGGATATAACCTGCATTCATGTGCGATTTGCGAGAAACTACGACCTTGTTGAATATGAGGAGATGTATCTTCGCCGAGTCATACAAACTCTTTTTGATTATCATGACTTAGCATCTGAAGGTCTTACCATGGACGATATTCTTCAGTGGAATGAATGTGACGGAACAGCTACCGTATTTCTTTTCGGCGAAGTGGCGCTGTTTATCCCTTCAGATATGTGCGAAGGTAAAGCTTTGTACAACCACAGCCAGCGACTGGGTATCGGTAATATCGAGGCAATTGGCATTAGTACCACCTATAATATTGAAGCCTTTTCAACTGTTCCCGAGGGGGGTGTAGAATTCTTTACGCAGGAAGATAATAGAAACAATCGAATTGTAGTTGGTATGTATGTTTTGGGTGTACATGCATCTACGGGGACTGAAAATCTTAGATTGCCTAACAACAAATATGACAGAAACGACATCCTGATGTTGCTTAATGGACTCACAGATGATTCGTTAACGACAGTACGTACTGGCGGCTTCTTTACGCTAAATAGAAATCGACACTGGGTTGTAGAATATACTTCAACAGGAGGGTCTGATTTTCCTCTGGGTACGGAGTTAATTAGAGAGTTAGTCAACAGCCCGCGCACTGTGAGGATTCATCTAATACACGAAAGTAATAGCAATCAAAATAGTCGCGTTGAATACTATAATTCTTCCGGTTCTTTCGACCCTACTGTAGGGTCTAGTGTTGGAGTATTCATAAATACTCGAGCAATAGTAAGGACACTACTAAGGAGACCCACTGGTGATGGTGACTATGTCATACATGAAATGAATTCTTTGCCGCCTATAATCCTCGCGCATGAGTTAATTCATGCGTACAGGGGAACTAGAGGACTACGGGTATCTGGTGAAGCAAATTACAGTTATCTGAATGCTGCTGGTGGTACATCAAATGACCGAACGTCCCGAGAGGAATTGGAAACAATTGGTATTAGACACACTCTAAACAATGGCACAATTTGGGAGCCTGAATCGGCAAGATTTACTGAAAATGCAATACGAAGGGAACAGGGGTTATATGAAAGAGTAAGACATGACCCCACAATACGTTAAGGAGTCGATGGGATGCGTATTGCGAAGATTTTTTGCCTGTTTTTTGTCGCAATCTTAGTGCTGGTGGGATGCGCTTCCGAAGTGGAAGTAACCGGGTTAATCCCTCGAGACATAAGACTTTTAATTATCGATGCAACGGATGTACGTCTACACACTTTGCTGGAAATTGTCGATGGGAATCTTCTTAAATCTACGGTATTCTCAAATTCTTCTGATGCTGTAACAGATGAAATTTTCGACATTGCAATCGTCAACGAATTCCTAGACAAGGACAATTCTTTGTTAGATTTAAGCTTAAGAAGAAGCGTGGGAGATTTCGACAGTCCTCATTTTGTCATACACAGTAGCGAGCGGGTGCTTTCACCACGTCAACTCAATAATATTTGGGAACTAGCCGAAAATGTTGTGAGAAATGGTAGAAGTGCGGATGAACTGTTTTTAGCGTTTGATAGTGTGAGCAGTGTTTGGCATGGTGGCATTTTCGTTTGGAGTATAATCGACGGGGAGTTGAGAATGAGTCAATATTTTCCGGACATTAAGCGTTCTATATCCTGCCAGTACACCCCTGAGTGGGTTCTCACTCATTGCGAGGAACTGTTGTTTTTAACCTATTACTTTATCGACATTTCTTCGGTTATTGGTCTTGAAATGAACCCTGCAACTTGGAAAGAATTGAAATAAATCAAATTAAATAACGGCAAACACAAATGCAATGGATTGCACTGTGTTTGCCGTTGTTTTTTTCGTTTTGCGTTTATGAACCAACCAACATTCTACCTCGTGAAATTATCCCAAACGTCCCATTCAGTAGCGGTTGGGATAATTCCCAGCCGCCAAACGGACGCGCCTGTTATGCCAAATTGTTTTGCAAGCTGTAATTTTTCCGCAATACTTTGGCTGTTTTGATACCATAGGAAAACCCGTTCGCCGCTTTCTGTGGTGTAGATAATGTACGGGTTTCGGTATTCGTAAGACCAGCCGAAGAACGTATCAGGTTGCGCCATGCGCGTTAGAACAGTCTCGTTGGAAACGATTATTGGGCGCGGGTAGGCGGCGCGATTGTAGCCGTCAACAAACCAGCCCACATTTGAAAAGCTGAACGCGATTGCGATTTTACTGCGGTCTTCAACGCCCGTTTCAGGGTGGGTGATGGCTTGCAGTGCGTGTTCAACTTCCGCGATTGGCGTTAGCGCGGCGTGACGCTGCCAAGCCGTGCCAACAAATCCTTCCAGCGAACGCGGGTGGTAGTCGTGCGTCATTAGGATTACCCTGTCCGCAAGGCGGCCGATTGCGCGGTAGTCGTAGCCGTTAAAATAAATCCCGTCAATTGTGGCGGGGTGAACCGTTACATAAAGTGTTAAATCTCGCGGGCGAAGTTCCGCATTAAGCTCCGTAAGAAGTGCCGTGAAATTCGCCCGTGCGGTTTCGCCGCGCAAGCCCTCGAAATTGATTGTTATACCATCGAAGGGACTGCGCCCGATTCCTTCGTACACGCGGGTTAATTCCGCAATAATTTCCGAAACCGCTTGACGTCGGGAATTTTCGCAAGCAATCATTTCCGCAAGCCCGCCCGATGTTTCCATAAAAATATTTAGATGCGTCCTTGCGCCGCTTTCGCGGGGGTAATTTGCAATAAGCTGGTATCCCTCGGGAATGTGCCACTCGTTGCCGCCCGCGGGCGATGTATTAAGACGCGCACCGTTTTCCGCGTCCCATTCCATCACGCCCCACCCAAACGATACCGAGTCCATATCATGAATCAACGCCCGTTGCGCAAAAGAACCAAAAGCGTAAAACCCATGCACCCAGTCAAGCGCAATGGGTGCGGGCAGACCATAACCCACCGTTGGGCGCGAACCGATACGCACGGTTTGCGTTTCCCCGCACCAGCCCAATTCGTACCGCCCGAGTGCTTCAATCGGATGCCGTAGCGGCACAAATGTGCGTCCGTGCAAAATTTGCGCAGGTACTTCCAACTGCCGCACCGCGCCGTTTACCGTAAACTCACTGTTGCCAACGCCCAGCACGATTTCAATATGATAATGCGGAAAAATAATCGTAACCCGTTGCGCGTCCCCGTCCCATTCCACGACGCCGCCCATCGTTTCAAAAACGCCACGCGCAGGCACAAGCACCCGCCCGTCAATATTCACAGGCACAACACCATCGGGGAAATCCACAGGTTGCCATTCAAATTCTACACTAATCACATTCGCGTGCGCCGCCACGGGCAACGCAAAAAACACGGAAATAAGAATCCCGACAATCAAAAGTTTAATTTTCATGCACATTTATTCCTCTCGCTTTGTAGTTTCCGCTTCCTTAATCAATCGCTTAACAATTTCTTCAAGTTTATCCGCTTGCTTGGATTCAAGAAGCGCGTTGGTAAGCTCCAAAATATGCAAATGTTCAAGTTTAGTCATATTTTTTCCTCCTTTTACTCTATCGTTCCCTCCGCCGGGCCGAAATTAATTTTCGCGCCGGAAATAAGGGGCGCGGTTTTGCCCGTTTCAATAACAGAGGTATCGCCGTTTGCCTTGATAAACGTCCAGTTATCCTTGGTGGAATTTGTAAGCCCCCACTTACTCGGTTGGGAAGGGTGCTGTGAAAGTTTGCCAACGGCGGTGGTGAAGTCGAAATTTCCATGCAAATGGTGCGCGAAAATGGAGCTGTTGTGATTTAGCATAACAAGCTGTCCTTTGATATTTAGGCGCGGGGGAGGGGAGATTGCCGCCCCGCAAGACCAGCAAACAGGCTTCTTATTAAAGAAATTTTCTTTCCCGCAGCCTTGGCAATACAAAATGCTGTTTTTGAGATTAACAAATGCGTCTTTCCATTCCTTTTCAACAATGCGGGCGTTTACATCACGAAGCCCCTTCGTAAACGCCTGAATGAACATATCCCGCAAATACGGCGGATACATCCGCCAAAAAATAATCGCGTTGTCTTGGTAGCCCGGGATAGGGCGGTTTTTGTCATTGTTCGGGTCCCATATAAAAATGGGTTCGTGGCCGTAGATTTTTTCCATCGCCTTCGCGTCAAAACACTTTATATTTGCTTCCACCGCGCCCTCCAGCGGGTGGTGTAACATGAACATATAAAATAAAAGAACCGCCATGGAATACAAATCCGTTTCCGTTGACGGTGACTTTTTGCCCGTAATTATTTCCGGCGCAATAAAACGCGGCGTTCCGTTTGTCGCGCTTTCCGTGTCGCGGTTTACGGTAACATTGTCGTTATCACAAATTAATACATCCCCGTTCGCGGGGTCGAAAAACAGGTTGCCAAAAGAAATATCGCGGTAGCAAAGCCCTTGTGAATGCAAACTTTGATACCCGTCCGAAAGATTAATCCCCGCCATGCAAAGCGCGCTGAAAGTAGGCTCTGCCCTGCGTTTCATCAAATCCACAATGCCCTTGTACATTGGCGGTCTTAGCCGCATTACATAACCAAAAAGCCCGTCCTTCATGATAATGTCCAGCGGCCACAAAAACCGCGAATCGGGTGCGCCGCGCTCAATGAGACGCTCTATCAACTTCTGCTGATACTTCGTAGCCGAATGCTTAAAGTACCACTTTAACGCAAGCCGTTGCCCATTCTTGTCTTCCACCTCGTAAACCTCGCCTTGTCCGCCCGAGGCAATAAATCTTACAACCTTATAAGTAATCCTGTGCTTAGATAACAATTTTTGTCCATTCGGAAGCGCGTAAATCATCTTTTGCTCCACCTTTCGCGTGTTTTTTTCAGCATATCATATTTTGCACAAAAAAACAGCGGTTTCGTATGAATCCAAACCGCTGTTTTTTTTGTTTACGGCACTAAAATCCGTTCGCCGTTGATGATAACCGCTGTTACTTTGTCTATGTCGATGGGGGCTTTTGTCCAGCGGACGGAGGAAAACCAGTCGTAGTGAGAACCGCCGCCGCCGTGGTTCAAGCGTTTGTTGAACAAGCGGTTTTCAAATTCGATGCGGATATCAATGCGGGGGAAGTCGTGCAGACAATCAAAGTCAAAATTGTGAGCCGCGTATACCTGCACACCGAAGGGGGTCAGCGACATATAATTAATGTGCATATCCCCTGCGGGAACGTCCACCCATGTAATGGGCGTTATGCCAAGGTCACTGCTGTTTACTGTGAATGCCCATTCACCCTCAAATGCCGTCCACACCTGCCCGCCGCGTTCTGCGTGAAAATTCGGGTCGAAGCATTCGATTAGCGTTGTCACCAGCTCAATATTTTCTGCCCAAGGCATCCCGATTTCGCCCGCAAGACGCGCTTCAAAATAGCCTGTGTTGGTGAACTCGTTAAATTCCAGCCGCCGCGAGGTTCGCGCACCGTTCATAATTTTGCCGTCTACATAAATTTCAATATCGGGGCGCATATACCGTGTTAGTCGGTTTTCCCCGCTTACGTCCTGCATGGACAGATACACCAGAACAATGTTGCCAATTTGTTGCGCACCAACAGCTTCAATGCGAATGCCTTGGCTTTCCGCATAGGCGGGGTACAGCGGCGGAATTGCAAGCTCGCCAAAGTTTGAATCGAAGCGGGCAAGAAACTGCTCCAGTCCGCCGCCGCCCGCAAATATTGCGGTGGATGCGATTATAAAAAACGTTGCCGCCGCCACGATTGTAATAAATTTTTTCATGGAAATCCTCCTTGGTGGGCGTTCCTTCACTTTTTCCAAGGAAAGCCGTTTTATGTTCTCAAGATTTTTTTCGGAAAAACTTGGCGTGTAGGATAATAACTCGTCAAGTTGTTTTTCCGTCAGTTCAGAAATTAAATTTTGCTTGTGCATAAGTTATTGTCTCCTTCCAAGATTTTTCGCAATTTTATTTTGCTTTGATACAATCGGTTCTCCACTTCCTTTACGGGAAGGGAAGTTTTATCCGCAATTGCTTTTGGCTTTTCTTCAAAAAAGAAGCGGCGAATTACAATTTCTTTGTTCGGCTCGGTTAGGGATTCTATGGCGGAATAAAGCTCGCCGTGCATTTCCTGCGCCAGAACATAACCAAGCAAATCGTCATCGGAAGAGCTTATTGCTTCGTTTATTTCAATCACTTTGCTTTTTGAAAGTTTCCTGTAGACATCCAGTGCTTTACTTTTTGCCACAATGGCAAGGAAAGTTTTAAACGAGCCGCGATTGGCATTAAACGCCTTTGGATTTTGCCACACATGAACATACACATCACTTATGCATTCTTCAATGTCTTGCGGCGTTCCGATTGTGCCCAAAATTCCGCCAACCACCACCCACAAAAGTTTGCTGTATGTGTCAATCATGTACAAGAACGCGTCCTGTTCCCCGTTCTGTATTTTTTGAATTAGAACCTCGTCTTGCAACATTATCACCTCCTATAATAATACTACGAAAATTTTTTCAAAAACACTTAAACTTGCCTATGCAATATGTTACGTTTGTGATATTGTTGTTTTCGGAGGTGCTTTCGGCGTGAATATTATCACATCAACCTTTGATAGGGCAGGGGACTTGTACGGCATATGGTTTGCCGACTGGCTTCATGTCCATTTTATTATCCGCACGGTTTTGATTTTATTTGTGCTGTGGCTGATTATTTTCTTGGCGGCACAACTGATACAATATTTGATTGCCCCTGCGGTTTTGATGTTTTACTATCATATTATTTTCAGAGCGTGGAACTATATTTTTGTGGAAACCCCGTGCGAGTGGATTTACATTAGATATCACTCACAGGACAAGCCCAATTTCTCCGCGCTTTATTTGCGCCTTTGCGACAAGGTAAAGCACAACAGAATGGTTCTTTCCCACACAAAATTTAAAGGCGTACTTTTGCGCTCGCGCAAGTTTTCCCTGAACTTGATGTTTATTTGCGCGGTTGCGGCAACACTTTGGGTATCGGCATTTGGTTTGCATCACGAATATGCCGCGCCCGTTATGCTTGAAATCGCGGAAGAGGTAGTTTTTTTTGAGGAAGAATACGAGGATGAAATTCCGTATGAGTTAGTCACGGAAGAACCGCCTTTCGTATACCATGAAGAACCGACATATTACACGGTGGATGAGCCTTTCGTTCCGACAGTGTGGCAAGAAAACGCCATCTTCACGCTAAACGAACAGGGAAGCCAAGGCGCAAGACTGCGCAACGGCCCCGGAATTTCAGGGCAAACCATTCTTGAAATCCTCTGGGACGACGCAGAATTGATATATCTTAACGCATATTTCCCCGATGAATATGTAAACGGATTATACTGGTTGCGCGTAGAATCGCCAAGCGGAACGGTAGGGTATATCAGCAGTCAACTAATAGACAACCAATAGAAAGGGTAGGTAAGCTAATGCAACCTATTACAATTACAAAAAGCAATTTTGAAACGGAAGTAACAAAATCCGAAAAGCCCGTTCTTTTAGACTTTTGGGCACCATGGTGCGGCCCGTGCGAGGCCATTGCGCCAAGCATAGATGAAATTGCACAAGAAGTACCCCACATAAAAGTGGGAAAAATTAACGTGGACGACGACCCCGAACTTGCCGCCGCTTTCGGAGCAATGAGCATTCCGCTTTTGGCATTCGTAAAAGACGGCGCGGTGGTTAATCAAATTTTGGGTGCCGTTCCAAAAGAGAAAATCCTTCAAATAATAGAGTAGGGGAGATATGTAATGTTAGAGGTGGGAAAAACAGCAACGGCAAGTACCGTTGTTTCGGAAAAAAATACGGCAAAAACCGTGGGAAGCGGAAGCCTTGAAGTCTTCTCCACGCCCATGATGATTGCCCTGATGGAACAGGCCGCCTGCGAATGCTTAGCAAGCGGTCTTGAAGACGGTCAGACTTCCGTTGGCGTGCAAATAAGCGCGGAACACAAAGAAGCCAGCCCCATGGGCGCGCAAGTAAGCGCGACCGCAAAAATTGAAAACATAGACGGTCGCAAAATTTCGTTTTCCGTCTCCGCAACCTGCGCCGATAAAGAAATCGGTTGCGGCACACACACCCGTGTAATTATCAATGCGGAAAAATTTATGGCACGGCTTTAGGTATCTACAGGAGGCGGAAATCATGGTAAGAAAAATTGAAAACAGGGAAATTATCACACTTGGCGAAGCCGCGCAAAAATACAACGATTGCCGTTTTGTGTTTGTTTACACAGAGAGCATTAACTACGGCGGCGAAGAGAGTAAAGGTTACGTAGCGTACACATATGACAAGGAAAGTGAAATGCGGCAAATACCAAGGGAAGAATTTAAGGGGAAAAGTTGCGGATTTGACTGGGGAAGAAACTACGACCCCGAACCATATCCCGTTATAGGGGGGATTGTTTATGGGAACGATGATTATTAATCTCAGTGACGCAGGTCGGGCTATGTGCCTAGTGCATTTCAAGCCATTTGACGAAGTTATCATGTATCATTTCAGATTCAAAATTGACACAGGCGCGGATTTTTCAACCATGCCAAAGGAATATCTTTATAAGCTGGGCTATGACAAAGACTGGATTTTGGAGAACGCAAAACCGGAAACAAACAGAGAAACTACAACGGCAACAGGCGAACTGGTTACAAACTACATTGTGCAACTTCCGCTACTCAACATTTACGGATATGAAGCCATAAATTGGCCGTTTGCGATATTGCCGGACGATGAACGCCCAAACGGCGAAGTTGTTTGCAGAGATTACCGCCCATTGATTGGGCTGGACTTGCTTGCAGGGTTCAACTTCTACTTAGACAATGCCAGCAACCGTTTTGAATTAACCCGCATATCCCCGTTTAACCCGCGCCGTAAATTTTTGCCGGGGCAAGAAATTCACGACTTAAATAATTAAGAACCTGTGTTCATATGTTTCAGACTTTATTATCCACTTCCATTCTCCTTAGTGTTTTGCGCGTTTCCTTGATATGAAACTGTAACGGCTATTTGCCTATGGGTGAAGCATATCATTGTTCGCGTCGCCAATTACTGTCACCAACAGCATTATCGGCAAATTGGTCTGAATCAAAATCCTCATCTTCTTCTAAGCTGCCGTCGGCATTTTCCCAATACACCTTGTCGCAATCGGGTTTATCGCAACTAAGATGTTCGGGAGAACCAAGCGCACTTAACTTACCGCCGCATATTTTCCATTATCACTTCGCAAAAGTTGTCTTTTGCGAAGTGATAATGGAAAATACACGAAAACCCCTCAAAAACCACCCCTCCTTATGTACATATCTTCTCGGAATTCTATCCTGCCGTTCCGTCGGTTTTGCAGAACTCGTCTTTCACCCGCGACATGACAAATGCCGTTCGCGAGTTCCAGCGGCTTTTCGGGCTTAATCCGGACGGCGTTATCGGGCCGCTTACTTGGCGCAGGCTGTACGAAGTGTACTGGAGCATTCGCGACAACATCACGCTTCCGCCGGAAGAGGGGACTGTTGTACCTCCGCTTCCGCCGCTTCCTCCAACTCCGCCCGCGCCCCCTACTCCGCCGCCTGTTCCGCCGCCAAGCGGAATCCCGCCATTCCCCGGTCAGTTAATTCGCGTGGGTTCTCGCGGCGAAGATGTGGAGAGTATCCAGCGTTGCCTGAACTCGTTGCGCTCTCGCTTCCCGTCGATTGGGCAGCTTAATGTGGATGGAATTTTCGGCCCCATTACCGAGGCAAGTGTTCGCGAATTCCAGCGGCTTTTCGGGCTTAACCCCGACGGCATAGTTGGCCCTCTTACGTGGAACGCGCTGATGCCGGAGTGCCATGCCCGCCCTATTCCGCCCTACCCCGGATTTTTAATCCGCGTTGGTGCGCGCGGCGATTATGTCCGCCAAATTCAAACTTGCCTGAACGGAACAATCAACGCAGGCTTAAATCCCGACGGAATTTTTGGCCCTCTCACGCAAGCCGCCGTAATGAACTTCCAACGCACAAACGGGCTTAACCCCGACGGCATAGTTGGCCCTCTTACAAGTGGGGTATGGTAACGATACTTTCCCGAAATACATCAAAATTCAAAAACGGTGGTCGGACAACTGGTTCGTTAAACTTTGAAATTTCGCTGAACGTTGACCCTGAAAACCTGTCAAATAGCGTCCAATTACTAAACAATTGGACTATTACAATTCCAACAGTTACGTGGTCTTGAAAAGTCAGCGAAATTTTCACACAGACAATCTTCACAATTTACAATACTGTCCTTAAGTCTAGTGAAAGCATCAATCCACAGAAGCTCCACAACTCGGTGATTTATATCAAATAATCCTTTTGTGAATGTCCGATGGAATAAATCTCTTATAAATTGAGGATAAATATTCCAAAATATAATTGCATTATCTTGATACCCACCTACTGGTCGATTTGAGGTGTTTTCTTCATCCCAAATGAAAATCGGATTATAACTGTATATTTCACTCATCGCTGTCATATCTAAACAAGCGATCTCTGCCTCTATTGCACCTTCTAATGGATGATGCGACATAAATAAATAGAACAATAAAACAGCGATTGAGTGCAAATCTGTATATGTTGAAGGTGCTTTTCGTTGAGTCACAATTTCTGGTGCAATGAATCGTGGCGTACCAATGATGCCTCCATGTGTATCCATATTTACCGTCACATTATCAGTATCACAAATCATAACGTTTCCATCCGATGGATCAAAGAATAGATTGTTAAATGATACATCACGATAACACAAGCCGCTTGAGTGCAGAGAGCGGAAGGCTTCTGATAGATTTATGCCTACCGAACAAAGTGTTCTAAAAGTAGGCACTGCTTTTCTCTTCATCAAATCCACTATTCCTTTATATGTAGATGGACGAAGACGCATTATATACCCAAATGTATCGTTCCTTACAACTAATTCAACAGGCCAAAGAAAACGACCATCAGGAGAACCTCGGTCAACAAGCCGCTCAATTTGCCTTTTTTGATGATCTGTTGCGGAGTGTTTAAAATACCATTTTAGTGCGAATGTCCTGTTTTTTTTATCCGTTACTTCATAGACTTCACCTTGCGCTCCAGATGCAATAAATCGAATAACGACAAAATAATTCTTGTCATATTTTGATTTAAGTTTTTCTCCAATTAAAAGACTCGGCATCTGATTCACCTCAAGAAATAAAATTAATCATACTTAATTATGCAGCAAGGTCACTTAACAGTAATTGCTTTAAAAAAGACAAAGACCAACTATTAAACGGTTTTAGCATGAAATCTTTTTCAGCCGATATTGAAATTTTTGGTAACGGATCAATCTTGAATTGTGTTTTTATTTTCCCCAAATTATAGTGTTGCTTTGACTGCATTATTTCAGCAGCCAATTCATCAATTTGTGAAATCAACGCAGTGATGCTTAGAGTATTACCCATTCTATACTCCATATCAACTCTTTCAACTAATGCACGAAAAGACACTACAATGTCTTTATTTTTTATAGATAAGGCGTATTGGAATTCTTCTTGCAAACATTTACAATTTTTTCTGATGTTCCGATACAAAAGGGGCATTGTTAGTGTCGGATATTGTTTTTGCGAAAAAAAACGTCTAACTTCGTCATAATGACTTAAAGTCCTTCCTCAAGCGAAAGCCCACCGATGCAAAATATCCCCATCTGTTCCTCGTTGGCGAACAAGGGAGCGGCAAGTCTAACACGCTGGAAAAAGTAGTAATGCCAATCTTTGCACGGAAGATAAAAATAAAAGCATCTTCACAAACGACACCGTTTACCATGCTGAGAGAATCTGCATCCAGCAATGTAATCCCACAAACTTTCAATGAATATAAACCAAGCACGATGGAAAAATCTAAGATAAACAACTTAAACAACCACATGAGGGATGCCTACGATGGACACGAAAGCGAACGCGGCAGGGCTGACCAAGGATTCAATGTTTATGATATGCTTGCGCCTGTTGCCATCGCAGGGGAAGAAAACCCACAAGAACCTGCTATCCGTGAACGCACCATAGAATTGCTGTTTGCCAAGCACGACCTAATCAATAAAGACTTCCAAGAACAGTTTGGCTTATTGCGAAAGCACTATGAGATATTGCCATGCTTTGGCAGAAGCCTGTTAGACACCGCTCTGCGGCTTACGCCGGAAGTTGTTAATGAATGGTATCGTGAAGGCGAACAGAAATATCTGCCCGATGAATTCCCTGCAAGGATAACCAGCAATCTTGCCTGTATATATGCTGGATTGAAATTAGTGCAAATGTTATGTTCACGATTCGGACATTCATGGGATTATTATTTCCCCATAACATTTGACGAGTGCGCCGATTATCTTTCCAAATCACTGAGCGAATACTTGCTGGGTGGAGGCAATTACAACAAATCCATCATCGAAGAAACCTTCGAGATAATGGCTCGGATGAAACTCAAACATGATGTGGACTTCTGCTTCGAGAACGCCGGACGCACACTGTGTTTAAGGCTTGGTGACGTTTACGACAAATATACCAAATATCGGAAGGACTATGCCATCGTAGGTGCTGTTCTTACAGCTAACGAATTCCGGCGGCAGTTCGGCAAGTCTGCGTTCTGCATCAAAGCCAACACCACTGTGCGCATGAAGGGTGAAGCCACCAAGGTCTGGAAGGTGGACTTCGAAGCCCTGTCTCAAGTTTGTGATGTTTCCGGCTTTCTCCGCAGAGATGACAAACAGGATGCGCAAGCCCAAGTGTAACCGTTTTATATATTTGTAACCATAAAATATGTATTTTGGGTAGGTACGTGTAAAATTAGCGTTGCGCAAAAAAACATATTTTTATGTGAAGCACAGTTTTTTATTGCTCTTATGGTTACGTGGTTACAGCCTTAAATATATTTTCTGCAATTATGGTATTTTGGCGAAAGTAGCGATACCGACAAATTAAACCGGGTTATTGATAATTTGTTAAAAGCGTTATCGTATGAATAAATTTTACAATAGCCAAAAATGGCGGCGGGTATCTAAAACATTCTTAAAGTCAAAGTATTATATATGCGAGCGTTGCGGCGGCGTTGGTGAGGTTGCACATCATAAAATATATCTTGACCGTTGGAATGTGCATAACCCGGAAATAGCGTACAGCATGGACAATTTAGAGTGTTTATGTTTAGCGTGTCATAATGCGGAACATGGGAACGCAGGCGCGGCAACGGCGGCGGGGATAGGGTTTGACCGCGAGGGGAATGTTATCAAACTATAACAGCGCGAGTAAATATAATTCGTGTCGAATTATATCCCCCCTATTCCCGCCAAAAAAGAACAAAGAACAACACCGGGCAGGGGGTTTACTTTTCCTCTCCCTGAATTTTCTAAACTTTTATAAGAGATAGGAGCGGGATAGCATGAGAAAGACCAAAGACCAGATAAGGCTTGAGCATTTACTAAACTGGTTGCCGTCTGATAATCTTTACGACCGGGTAAAAATAGATAAAATCCCATATGACCAATGGCACAGCCGGGGGTTATTACGTTTGTGTGAGGGTAATTGTATCAATTATTCAGATGTTACGGCATGGTTTATTGATATGGTTAAGGTTGTAGGGGTAAACATAGCATGGGTTTATTATGACAGCTACAGCGCGAAATATTGGGTACAAGAAATGGAATCCGAGGGGTTTAGAATGGAGCGTTGCATACAGGGTGCTAAAACTTTATCACTCCCCATGCAGATATTAGGGGTAGACTTGCAAGGAAAACGAGTAAACTACAACAATAACCCGGTTTTGAAATGGTGCTTGACGAATACAGGAACACAGACAGATAGAAACGGTAATATTGTGCCTGTTAAAAATCAATCCCCAAAACAGCGCATAGACGGTACAGCCAGCTTGTTAAATGCCTATGTGGGATTGTATGAGCATTACGCAGAATACACGGCGGCATTATGATAATTCTTTTTTTGGCGGGAAAGGGCGGGAAGTATGCGGAACTTGAAAGATAAAAAAATAATCCTATGCAGAAAAACAACGATAAAAGATAGCGCGGGTTTTGCAAGCGAGATTTACACGGCGATACATCCGGGTAAATTGTGGGCGTATGTACGCCAATTATCGGCGGGGGAGTTTTACAGCGCAAAAACCGTACAGCAGAAAGAGGAAATGCTATTTACCATAAACTGGCGTAACGATATAAACGCCGCCGATACCTTTATCGAGTACCGGGGCGTATTGTACGATATAACGAGAATAGACACGTTCGAGGGGTACAAAGAGGATTTGAAAATATACGCCGCCGCGCTTGCAGGGGCGGCGGCGGTTAAGGAATGGCAAGGGTGAAAACCTTGCCATTTTTTGTCTTGTGCGTGGGGACAAGTTTTGGTATAATATAGCATGGTGAGGTTGGGAGTAAATACGAATATGGAAAAGGGGAGGTAATGTGGGATGATGAAGAAAATATATAATATTTCTTTAATTGCCACATCAATTTTTGCTTTTATTACTTGGAATATAACACAATTTATTGACCCCTCTATTTTTGGAAGTGAAATTGTAAGACATACCGCTACTGCTTTAATAAATTTGATACTTGCATATGGTTTTTTTCACGGTTCTGCAAGCATTATTATTTTACTGAGCAACAGATTTGTTAAAGTAAAAAAACTGATTTTGGGTTCTTCTTTCATCGAAGGCGTTTGGGTTGGGTATACACTTGGGAAAATGGACGGGAGCGACCCGCGATATATTGTACAGAAAATAGAACAAACAATAGATTCAATCATTATAAATGTTCGTTCTTATAACGAGAGTCTTTCTTTGCGAACAAACACCGTTTCAAAATTTGCTTCAATTGATGCTTCCAGAAATATCCTTATATATATAACTGAAGCAAGGAGAATGAATGAGCTATTGTTTGGTGCTGTATATATAGAAATGCACCTAATAAACAAAGGGCAATCTACTCCACCCGAACGAATGACAGGTGTTGGAACGTATTTAGAAGATGGTAGTACACGGAAATCATTAACAAAAAAACTTTCAGATTTGCCGCACAATTATGAATATTGGCAATTGATAAAGGAAGCTAAAACTTTCTATGATGAAAACTTTACAATAGCTGATGAATTGTTAAAAAATACAAGTTACAAAAAGGATTAAGGTGAAATTAACGCAATGTGGTTCATTTGCGTTACATAACCGCACCATGTAAGGGTAGATTTTCCGTTGAATTTAAGCGCGTATTTGGTGTATGATAGAATAAGCCAAACGGACACGCTTTTTTCATTATGTTTATTTTATGTTCAACTTCGGAAACAAAGTGGTTGCCGATGGATAAATACGACAAAGGCGCAGAGCCTTTCGACCCGATGGATTTGGCTGGGCGCAAATGCTATGGTGGGCTGGACTTGGCTTCTACGAACGACATCGCCGCATTTGTGTTGGTGTTCCCACCCACGGATGATGACCCACAATATTACATACTGCCGAAATTTTGGATTCCGCTGGAACAAATGCACGAACGAGTGAGAGACCATCATGTACCTTACGACAAATGGTGGCGGCAGGGCTTTTTGAACGCCACCGAGGGCAGAATTATTTATTATGATTTCATCGAAGCCGAAATAAACAAGCTGGGTGAAATTTACGACATCCGAGAAGTTGCATTCGATGAATGGGGTGCGCTTCAAATGGCACAGAATTTAATGGGGCAAAACTTCGAGATGATAAAAACACGGCAGGGATTCAAATCGTTGTCACCGCCAGCAAAAGAATTTATGCGGATTGTTTTGGATGAGAAAGTTCAGCATGGTGGAAATCCTGTGCTTCGCTGGATGTTTGAAAATGTATACATTGAAACCGATGCCGCAGGGAATATAAAGCCAACAAAAAAGAAAAGTCGTGAAAAGATTGATGGTGTTATCGGAACACTAATGGCTTTAGAACGCGCAATCCGACAAGAAGATAAGAGCAAAGGTGGAATTGTTGTGTACGATTATGATACGGACACGGCAACACGCGATGGTGAGATTATTTCTGCGCCGGATAAAAAGCCGGAAACTTCCGAGGAGCGGATGCTCCGCATCGAACGAGAGACATTATTTGGATATGATTTGTAATTTGGCGATAGGAGGTCGTTTTATGGCGGCACTTTCACCTAGGGTGTGTCGACAATAAAAACGTGATATAATAGAAAAAAAGCGTAAGGGGGATTTCGCATATGAACGAATCTTGTCACCGACACGATATATCCGACAAGCTCTGGGAACTGATAGCACCTCACGTTATTGGCGAAAAGGGAACACACGGCGGAAATGCAAA
>Ga0209755_10000078_pt1 | contig 170934 bp, 151 predicted proteins | sample TergutCo191P1_FD_187301 | JGI IMG/M metagenome (GOLD analysis project Ga0209755, IMG submission 187301) | Cornitermes sp. P1 segment gut microbial communities from Petit-Saut dam, French Guiana - Co191P1 (SPAdes) (version 2) | ecosystem: Host-associated > Arthropoda: Insects > Digestive... | reverse complement strand
GGGGGGGGGGGGGGGTAAGAAAAGAACATCGAAAATAGCTAAAATACCGCTGTATTTCATAAATACCCCCTTGTTTATTTATAGATAATATATCATCTTACAGGGTTTTTATCAAGGTATTCTAGAAACATAGATTTTATATCAATACTATTTCACCACATACCCCGTAACTTGCAAGTCAACATCCGCTAATAAAGCATCAAACAACAATACAAACATGGCAAGCTAGGAGGCTGGGGGCTGGCAAAACCTATGCGGTTTTATAACTATGCAATCACGGTAAGCTAAGGGGGTTCGGGATCGAAAAATATTTGCAAGAACCCGCCTCCGAGCCATGACCGCTAAAATTATTAAATTATTATTTATAACAATACAAACATGGCAAGCTAGGGGGTTGGGGGCTGGCAAAACCTATGCTAAGAACCTGCCTGCGAGCCCTGACCACTAAAATTATTTTTATGATCCTTTTTTAAATATTATTTAAAAGATTTTAGTAATCAGGTCTCTCCGGCAGGGAACGGCATAAATGGTTTTGCCAGCCCCCAACCCCCTAGCTTGCCATGCGTGTGTTGTGATTTAGTTAGTAGTATAATTTGACTATGCCTTAGTTTGCTGTAGAATAACAAATATAGTATTAACAAATCCTGCCGGAGAGACCGTGTGCATAAAACTATATAAATAACAACACACGCATGGCAAGCCGGAGGACTGGGGGATCCCAAAATAATTTTTGCAGTTCTCCGCCGGAGAGACCTGACCGCATAAATATTTCTAAGAAATTAATATTTAGTTTACATAGTTTATGCGGTCAGGGCTCATAAGCGGGTTCCTGCAAATATTTTGGGATCCCTCAGTCCTCCGGCTTGCCATGTATGTATAGTTGTTTGAGGCATCATTGGTGGATGCTGACTTGCAGGTTGCGGAGGTTGTGGTGTGCGACTGTTATAGCTGCCGGATTATCTTTGTCACGCGCCGACTGCGATTTTTTCGCGGATAAGTTCGTTAATTATTTCTATTTTAGTTTTATGAAATTCTTTTGATTTTAAAAATAAATATTCCGCCGCTTCTTTATCTAATTCATTTATAAGTAAAATGTTATGAGCAAAACCAGGTTTTACTCCCAGTTCCAGAAGATTTTGACCCGGTTCAAAGTTATTTTCGGTATAATAATTATCTAACTGCTCACATTCCGCGTCAGTCATTCCTGTTTTTCTTTCTATGTCGGTCATTTATTTTCCTCTTTATTTAATAACGGTAAGTACCGGCTCTGACACGGCATGGTGTGAAAAATATTAACGCCGTTTTCTCCAAACTCATTAAAAATTACCTCAATCGGATTTGCCTTCGTATCAAACCCTAAAAGTAAGTATACGTTTTGCCGATCACTACATTGACCTAAATAACGGCATGTAGAAAAAGCATGACGAATATCCGCTTCACTCAATTTATGTTTAAAAGCTGAATCACGAAAGATGAAATCAGGTTCCATGTATCATCTTACTATCAGATTAGAAATCATACAAGTGTAATGAGTTAAAAAAAGGCAGCAGCTACCACCTATGCGGTTTTATCACTATACACGCATGGCAAGCCGGAGGACTGAGAGCTGGTGAAACCATTTTTGCAGTTCTCCGCCGGAGAGACCTGACCGCATAAATATTTCTAAGAAATTAATATTTAGTTTACATAGTTTATGCGGTCAGGGCTCATAGGCGGGTTCCTGCAAATATTTTGGGATCCCTCAGTCCTCCGGCTTGCCATGTATGTATAGTTGTTAATTTTTTTATCTTCGCGCTACTCTAGCGGCGGAAAGTACCCGGTATTATCACGCCCGGATCTTTCAAGCAAATACACTTCCGCTTCAAACGGGAGCCATGCCCTGCCGAAGTCTGTCTGCAATCTTGAATTATACGTAAAACTATAAAGACCTGACGGAGCCTGTGCCGTGCTTCTTATAAGTTCTCTTATGCCGCGCGGACGGTATAGATACATCGCTTGTCCGCCTGTCTGCCTGCAAAGATAATCGACAGCATCTGTTATCTGACCTGAGCCGATAATAACCGCGTTAAACACAATACCGTTATTCGCAAGATAACACGCCATCTCAACAAGGCTGTATTGTTCAAACGCAAGTTCTCCGAGGCTGCCTGAGCCGATATAGACAATAGACCTTCTCGGCGCTCCCGGTAAAAGGTCTGTGGCTGCAAGGCGGAGGCCGAGATCAAAACGCCAGCGCGGCGTGTTGGAATCGGCGGATCCCCTAACGGCGTTTTCAAGCGAGTTTGAGTGTTGTTCGCGGCGGGGCTGCGCGGCGGCGCTCACTACAGAAACAATTCTTGAATTATCCATTCCTTGTAACGCGCCGCTTATGTCGCGGGATGCCGCTGTCAGATCGTCGCGTAATCTCGCGGTTTCGTTTGATCGTTCAACTAAAAGTGAAATATCAGCTCCTGAATGACGGAAACCTGAGGCGGCGAGGTTCTGCCTGTCAACAGGAATCCCACCTTCGGAAAGTAAGAAATTGCTGCTGTCAAGACCTTGAATCGGACGGCGCAGCCTGTCTTCGACAGTCAGCTCAACTGTGATCTGCGGAAAACGATCCGCGTTTATATTGCGGATTTGCACGAACAATCCTGACGCTATAGTGTCCGATCTTGTCATTACCGATATTTCGCTTGCATCAAAGTTAGATGTAATTATGCTTCCGTTTTTATCCATGTCGGCGCACGTTATGCGCGTGTTGCCTCTTCCCGAAAGACCGAGTTCACGGATAATCGCAGAGTCTGTGTCAATTTGCAAAATTCTGTTTCCATCCGCGATAAGCAGCGTTCCGTCGGACAGAAAGCGGAGGCTTTCAGGGCCTGTTAAATTAACAAGAGCTAAGCGTCCAAGATAATTGCCGTTTGGATCGAACATATATACCGCTCTTGCCGAGCCGTCCGCGATATAGATTTTTCCTTCTTTAGCCGCGATACCTGCCGGGGATAAAAGACCCGGGAAAACAGAGCTTCTTAACCCGAATGAATTTATAAAAACGCCGTCGGGGTCAAATTTACATATACGCCTGTTTCCGTAATCGACAACATACAGATATCCGTCTTCGTCAACCGTAAGATGCTGAGGGCCGATAAGCTGCCCTGCCCCTAAGCCGCGGGAACCAGCATACGCGAGCCAGTCTCCGTTTTCGCTTAAAATGCTCACTCTTCCGCCGCGGAACTCCGACAGGTACATCCGCCCGTCAAGGCCGCGCACAAGATCATAAGGCCTGTCAAATCCGTTAAGGGGGCCTCTTTTTCTTTCTCTGATTATTCCGTTCACGTCGATGCGCAGCATTTCATTGCTGCCGTAGGCGACAACCCACATCGATCCATCGTTATTCGCAAGAACGGATGTCGGCTGACGGTAAAGAGTTATATCTCCCAGTTTTCCGGGGAAACGTCCCGACTCAACATAACGGACATTATCATCGGCGACAGGAAAAAGAAAACGCCTGTTGGCGACCGTTTCGATCCTTGAACCCAGAAGTATTCCCGTGCCTGTGTTTCTTCCGTAACCTTCCAGCGCCGCTCTCCACTGCCTGACCGCGATTTCCTCAAAACCTGAACGATAGTACGCTTTTCCAAGCCAGTCAAGAATCATCGGCTGTCCCGGGCGGAATGAAAGCGCCCGTTCAAACGAAAGGATCGCTTCGTTATATGCAAATCTGTTATACGCGTGAACGCCGAGCCTGAACTCATCCGCCGCAGAAAGCGCCGCTGTTCCGGTGCCGCCTGTAACAGGTCCCGGACGTTCAGTACCTTCCTGCGCGAAAACATTAAAATTGAAGAATAATATTAACCACAAAAGTACACAAATAATTTTAACTGCATGCCGCATAACGGACATATTACAAAGTAAAAGTTCGTGTGGTTCGCGGTAATTTCTTCCAATCACAACGCTTCTCCTGTAACGATCCTGAAGTGCCTTTGTATTTCTTTTTCATCGGGCGCGAGATCGAGAGCGCGGCGCAGCCATGTCCGGGCTTCTATCAATTCTCCGCTTTTAAAATACGCCCAGCCGAGGGAGTCAAGGTAGGCGGCGTTCTGCGGTTTAAAATCGACGGCTCTTCTGCATAGACGAAGAGCGCGCATTACATCAATGCCTGAATCCGCCAGAATATAACCCATACTGTTCATCGCGGTCGCGTTTTCGGTATCTATCTCCAGCGTTTTTTCGTAAAAATCGATCGCGGTCTTGTTCTGTTTCTGCATCCACGCGGCGTAGGCAAGCGTGTTATAAAGAAGCGGCGATTCAAACCCGCTTGACTGAAGCCTCTTAAGTTCGTACTCCGCCATTTTTTCGCGTTTTGTAATAACATAAATATACGCAAGCGTCATGCGGCACTGGAAAATACGCAGTATATCGTTTCCCGATGTCACAACCTGCTCAAGGAATGTAAGAGCTTGTTCGTAATGATTAAGTTTCGTATAACACAACCCAAGATAGTAGGAGAGTTCCATTTTCTCATCGGTATTTAAATTTGATGTATCGGCGGAAAGAAATTCTTTAAGCGCGTTTTCCCACTTTTTTTGCAGGTAAAACTGCACTCCTTTTAGGAATTTTTCCTGCAAGTTAAGCCCTGAATCATCCTTTTCGACGCCGCGAGGATCATCCATTCCGCTATGCTTCGATGTCATCTTCAGGTTTCCTCCCTTAACCTTCCCCTAATCCGCGACAGACGGCTGCGATAAAATGACGCTGAGCGCGGCATTGTGCTTTAGCACCTCGGCCCAGTCAGAGCCGTCTTCGGGGATATTCTCCACCTTCCCCGGTTTCGCAAAACAGTATTTACCGCCTTCTGGGGTGATAAATGAAACTATACGATCGTTATAATAACGGAAAGATGGAAAAGAAGGAACAAGTGCGGCAGGTTTTTTTTCGATATTCGGAAAATTAACATTTACAAAAGTTCCCGCCTTCCAATACCCCATAATCGAAATCAGCTTCTCCGTTATATAGGGAATTATCGTGTCCCATTGATACGGAATTTCACCGTCAACAAGAGACAGCGCAACGGAAGGAATTCCAAAAAAACTCCCCTGCCTTGCGGCGGCCGCGGTTCCTGAATAGACGACATCAGTGCCTAAATTCGCGCCCGCGTTAATACCCGAAAGAATAAGATCAGGCGCTCTTTCCATATTCAACGCGGATGTTTCCGTCGCTATACAGATCTCGTAAATCCCGCCTAGCAAAGCCGTAATAATACAGTCAACAGGAGTTCCTGAGCATGACCATGTGTCTTCTTCAATCTCCGATAATTTGAGGGGATTTGATAAAAATGAAATTGAATGAGATGTCCCCGAACGGTTTACATCGGGAGCGACTACAAATACCCTGTGCCCCGCGTTGCGCAGAGCAACCGCGAGCAGTTTTATTCCCGGCGAGGTGATTCCATCATCATTTGTCAGCAAAATCCTCATACGTGTCTATTTTACCCTTGCCCTTGTCGCCAGTTTTACTTCGTATGTCACGGGACGAAATCCGAAAATCCTCTCGTACTCCTCCATGCGTTTTTTATATTCTTCCACGAGTTCGCGCCGTATGATCGTGTATGTGCAGCCGCCGAATCCCAATCCTGTCATTCTTGAACCTGCCGCGCCTTCGATCTCCTGCGCTCGTTTTACAAGCCAGTCAACCTCCGGACAGCTTATCTCGTAAAGATCTCTCAGGCTTTCATGCGAACGGTAGATAATCTTCGCGAAGGATGCGATATCGCTCCGTTCAAGTGAGTCTACGGCGTCATCTATTCTGTGGATCTCCTCGACAATGTGCATTGTCCTTCTTCTAATCCTCTCCGGGAAATTTCCAAGCACTTCAAGAAGATCGGCGGAAGCGAAATCCTTAAAAGCCGCTCCCTGCTTTTTTTTAGATAAAAGTTTAAGCCCTTTTAAAACATCTTCCCTTCTTAGAGCCAGTTCACCCTCCGCGCCCATTCTCGGCACGCGCGAATCAACAAGCAAAATCCGAAAACGCGATAACGGAGATTTAGTTAGTTTTACATCTCCTGTTAATGAATCGATGATAACGAAATGATCTTTTCTCGCCAGCATGCAGACAGCATAATCGGCGAACACCGCTTCCCGCACGGCCGCTTCGCTGAATAACTCCTCATGCGATTCCATCAATTTTTGCGCCAATTCCATTTCGCTTATCTGCGCGTGAAACAAATTTTTCAAAGCCATGGCGGCGGCGGTTTCAATCGCGGTTGATGAAGCAAGACCGATACCCTGAGGTATATCGCCGCAGAAGGAAAAATTAAGCCCCTTTACAGGGAACCCAAGTTCCATAAAAAGATGAATAGCGGGTTTAATGCAGTTTGCCCACCTGTCTTCGCGTCTATATTTTAGATTGACGAGCGTGCTTCTCTTGCGCTCGCCGAGATCCGCGGCAAAAAAGCGGAACGAATTATCCTTACGCATACTTACAGCGACATTGATAAAACGGTCTATTGCGGCGGATAAATAACAGCCGGACTCCGGCTCGCCCTGCTCTCCCATAAAATGAATTCTGCCCGGAGACTCGCCGATTGCGACAATGTTTGTTTTTAAATCGTCATTAGCCGAGCTGGATTTTTTAGTCAATTTTGGTTGAATTTCAAGCTCATATTCTTTTCGGTGTATTTGACCGATATCCAGCATTACCAACCTCACTTTGGTTTTATGATTATATTATCAAGATAAATAATGAATTTCAATGGCGTTTTTTATGATAAATTGGTTGTTTTTAATGATACAAGTATCATAGCGGTGAGTGTGCAAATGTAGGGGAAGGCAAGAATGAAATCGGCGGGTATTTGAAGGGAACCCTGGGCGAAGTTTGATAAACTTTCCGCAAGAGCGAAAATGAACGCGGCGGCAAGAACACCTGCCGGTTTTTTCATGCCGAGAAAAATGACGGCAAGGGCGATCCAGCCTTTTCCGGCGGACATTCCTGGGACATACGCTCCGAGATTAAGGCTTAAAAATGATCCGCCTATTCCGCAGAAAAAACCTGACAGTAAAACCGCGGATGATTGATAGATTTTCGGATTGATACCAAGCGAAACAAGCGACTGACTGTTTTTTCCGCATGCGCGGAGCCTGTAGCCGAAAGGCGTTTTGTAAACCGCAATCCATGAAATAATTAAAAGAATTATACCGAAAGTTATATAAAAGTTTGAAAGCATAGGTGCGCCGTTTAAAGCGACAACTCCTTTTGTGCCAAATAATTTATCGGAAAGAACAATGCACATTCCGACTGATAGAAGATTTACCGCAAGACCGCAGATAAACAGATCCGCTTTTAATTTATAAACTGTTAAAATATGAATTGCAGATAACGCCATGGAAGAAATTACAGCGCATAATACCGCCGCCGCCGCGCTGCCTGAAAAATAATATACAGCCAGCGATGAAAACGCCCCCGTTAAAAGTAATCCTTCAAGGGCGATATTTAGCGAACCCGCGAGAGCAGGAAAAAGTCCTCCTAAAGCGGCGTAAAAAACAGGAATCATTATCGTTACAGCGCTTTTGAGAACAGGTATTAAACTTTCCATTATCCCCTTCCCTCCCGCGTGAAAATATTGCGTATAACGAGGCTTGTTGAAAGAAAGAAAATTACTGCCTGCGCGATATAAGCTGTTTCGAATGTAAGTCCTGTGTTCTGCATTGCGCTTCTCGCTCCAGCTTCTATCCACGCCAGAAAAAGCGCGCACGGGATCACGGCGATCGGAGAAAAACGCGCGATTAATGCCGCGGTAAGCGCGCTCCATCCAAGCCCGGAAGAAAATTCCCTTATCACTGCGTAATGCGTTCCTAAAACTAGAATACCCCCTGCAAGCCCGTAAAAAAATCCGCTTAATATCATTGTAATAACCGTATTGTACTTTGTGTTTATTCCTCCGTAACGCGCGAATAATTCATTGTGTCCTGTCATTCTGATTTCATATCCCGTCCTTGTTTTTTTAAGAAAAAAATCGACTATAAAAACAAAAACAACTGCGATTAAAAAACCAGCGCTTAAACCTGACGGTTTTAAAATGAGAGGAAGACGCATATTATCCGCGATTTTTCCTGTTGATAAAAGCGATGTTTCAGGATCAAGGAAAGGTCCTGTAACAAGATAATTTACAACAGGAATCACCGCGCATGATAGTAAAAAAGTTGAGATTAATTCGTTAGTATTCCATTTCGCCTTACAATATCCGCTGAATCCCGCCAATACGCCTGATAAAAAAGAACCGGCGGCAACAGCGGCAAATGCTCCCATCAATCCAATTGAGGAAAGCTCAAGAGCGGCGGCTGTTGTAACAAACGCTCCAAGGTAAATTTGCCCTTCACCGCCAAGGTTTAGATTTCCAGCTTTCATCGCGATAGTGATGCCTAATGCGCCTAAAATTAAGGGAACAGACGCGTTTAACATATTCCCAAAACTAAAAACACTCCTAAACGGCCCCCAAAAAAAGAAATAAAGCGCTTTAAAAGGTTCATCACTTAATATAAAAATAAATAAAAGTAAAAATAATATTCCAATCAAAGGAACCCAAACAAGAGAAAATCTTTTAAAAATACCCTCACCTAACAAAATACCCAAACCCCGCCAATTAAAACTAACCCCTATCCCCTAATTCCTAACCCCTAACACCATACATTTCCCAATCTCACTTTTCACCGAAGCATCAAAATCAGTAAAAACACCCGCTATTCTGCCTGAATTCATTACGATAATTTTATCAGAAAGTTCGATAATTTCATCAAGGTTAGCGGAGATTAAAATAATTGCCGCTCCTTTACCGCGAAGTTCATCAATTTGTTTTAAAACAAATGCGCTTGACGCGGCATCCAATCCCCATGAAGGTTGAGAAAAAACAATGTAATCTTTAAACCAGTCAATCTCTCTTGCAAGAATTAATTTTTGCAAGTTGCCGCCTGAAAGCGTGGACGCATTTTCACCGGCAGATGGACAGTCAATATTATACTTATTAATTAATTCTTCAATGAAAGCGTTATTTTTTATTCCGTCATATCTTCGATTGATAATTATATTTTCCGCGATTGTCGCGTCTTTCGCGCTTGCCGTGTTTATACGATCGGCGGGAACATAAGAAAGGCCTTGTTTGCGAAGGGCGCGGGTGTTTAAGCGCGAAATATCTTTTCCCCTGTGAAAAACCTTTCCTGATACGGGGTGAAGAAAGCCGCCGAGAACGGCTTCAATTACGCCGAGTCCGTTGCCGCCTACACCTGCTATTCCAAGAATTTCACCGGATGACACCGAAAAAGAAACATTATCAAGAAGAAGTTTCTCCTGATTTTTTCTTTTAACTGTGACGTTTTCAAAAGCGATAACAGGCTCATTATTTTTTTTCTGTTTAATATTTTTTATTTTTTTTCCATATTCAAACTCATCATTTCCCATCATCATTGCCGCGATTTCATGTTCGTCAATATCAATTACATTTCGTATACCAACGAGTTCTCCGTTACGCAAAACCGCCGCGCGATCTCCCGCCTGTTTTATCTCATGGAGTTTATGCGTTATCATAATTATAGATTTTCCGCTATCGGCGAAATCTTTCAATGTCTTAAACAATGATACGCTTTCTGTTTCTGTTAAAATTGATGTCGGCTCATCAAGAATAATAATTTGCGCGTCACGGTTTAATAAACGGTATATCTCCACCTGCTGCATTTGCCCGAGCGTCAACTCGCTTACTTTTGTTTCGCAATTTATCGGAAATTTATTCTCTGTTATTATCTTCTGCGATATTTCCCGCGCTTTTTTCTTGTCAAAAAAAATCCCCATCATAAGCGGTTCATTTCCCATAACAATATTTTCCGCTACGGTATAATCAGGAAAAAGCATAAAATGCTGATGAACCATTCCGATTCCAAGTTTCCTTGCAAAAAAGGCCGATTTTATCTCCTGTTTATCTCCGTTAATATATATTTCGCCGTTATCCGGTTTTTCAAGACCGTAAAGGATATTCATAAGCGTTGTTTTTCCCGCGCCGTTCTCCCCTGCAATGCACAGGATCTCACCCTTTTTAACATTAAGGCTGATATTATTATTGGCTTTTTTATTGCCGCTCTGGTATTGCTTGCTTATGTTACGCAGTTCTACAACGTTCATATTAAATTATTCTACCACAAACCTGCATGAACTTAAAACATAAAATTATAATGAAAGTCCGTGCCGGTTTGTTAGCGGCTTAAATTATTATAAAATTCTTCAAATTTTTCACGAATATTGGAAGGCAAGACGCTTTGATACGCGGGATCATCAAAAATAAATCCTAAATAACCTTCTTTAACCCCGATTGTTTTTGAAATTCCGTATTCCATATTGCCGTTTAAAACATCGCTAAGGATTTCCATTACAAGTTTTTTCTGCTCCATTATGCCGCAGCCTGCCATTAAACCCGGCGCCATATTATAAGCGTTTATGTTATACCAAAGCGCGTACGCGTTTCTTTCGGTTATTGTTTTAATTAAACCTTGCGCGGCGCCGCCGGCGATTGCCGTGAACACATCGGCGCCCGCGTCAATCATGGCGGATGATAATTCCGCCGCTCTGTTAGCGTCCGCCCATGAGCCTATCACCCGGAAATCAAGTTCAATGTCAGGGTCTGCAAGACGCGCTCCTTCAATAAAGCCCGGAACCATAAGCCGTGTTAAAAGCGGATATTCCTGCGCCGCTAAAAAGCCGATGCGTTTTTGGCTGTTCGCGTAAGGCATAGAGCTTGTTGTGATTAACCCTGCAAGATAACCCAGAAAAAGAGATTGTTCATACTGATTATAATTAAATGTTCTGATTCTCGGATTACCTTCATATTCAGCGTCCGCAATAATAAATTTTACATTATCAAAGTTTCTCGCGACATTGGCGCATATCTCAGGCAGAGAAGGATTGGAACCGATTACTATATCGTATTCTCCTCCCGCTACCATCTCTCCAAGCTGCATTTCCCACCCTGCTTGATTCATTCCGGCTTCATAAATTCTCACTTTTATGCGCGGATTATCCTGCGCGAATTCGAGCGCTCCCTGCGCGAGCATTTCATAAGGCGGGCTTCCGGCGATTACACCTGTTATAAAAATAAGAACAGATATCTCATCCTTAGCGCGGTTAACGCTATTCCCGCGGCTGCATGAAAATGTAGTCATAATTAATAAAGTTAAAATAAAAATTAATATTTTTTTCATAATGGCTTACATATTAATTAATCGATGAATTATTGTCAAGACATCCAATTATCGAATTACTAATTCGCGGTGTTATTGTGGTTCGCGGTAAAAAAATTAGATGCTATAATGTACCAGAAACTTTCCTGTATTTTTCAAACATTTCATTATACATTCCGCTGTTTGCGCGGTTAGGTTCGTATATTCTTTTTATTTTTACTATTTCCGATGAGGCTTCTGCGTAAGAATTGTAATATTTTAAAAAGTAATTTCCGATAACCGCAAGCCCCATTAATTCCGCTTCTTTGTGCATACCCTGTATTACTTCAAGCCCTGTAATATCGGCTTTAATCTGATTAAGATATTCACAACCAGAAAGCCCACCTGTTACGCGCAATTGTTCTGTTTCTTCACCGCACTCTTTCATTACAGTGATAACATCTTTTACTGCGAAACTAATTCCTTCAAGTATTGAGTTAAAAAATTCAGCCTTTCCTGCCGATAAACTAATTCCATGCCATACCGCACGGGCGGATGGATCCCAAAGAGGAGCGCGTTCCCCCGCAAGATAGGGATTGAATATTAAGCCGCCGCTTCCGCTCTTACTTTCTTTTGCCGTCTTGATAAAATCGTTAAAAGTAACTGCGAAAAGATCGCATCCCCATTCAACCGCCTTTCCTGTAGTGTTGATTATACCTGAGAGATTCCAGTAAGGGTTTACAGGATGAGCGTATGACATTAATCTTTCATCGTTAACGCGTGCTTTAGTGCAAAGGTTTATACCTTCTGACGAGCCTGTGCGGTCAAGGGCTTGTCCCGGTTTTATAACTCCGCTTCCAAGAATCGCGGCGAAAAAATCAGGGCCGCCGCTTATTACGGGAATATTTTTATTAAAGCCTAAATACCTTGCAGTTTCCGCTGTCATTTCGCCGAATTGATCTCCCGGTTTTATAAACTTGGGAAATTTTTCTTTTTTTAATTCTAATTTTTCAAGAACCGTATCATTCCAAAACCAGCGGTCAAATCCTTCACACGGGAAAACCGTGCGTCCTTCTCCTGTCAGAGCATAGGCAAGATATTCAGGGCATCCTAAAAAAAATTTTACTTTTTTATAAAGTTCAATTTCTTCATTTTTAATAAATAATATTTTCGGTAGAAAAAAACTCGCGTCAACAAAACCGCCCATTAATCGCGTAACGTCAGCTTGATAATTCAACGCTCTTCTGTCAAGCCAAAGACGCGCGTTTTCCGAGGGGACGCGCAGACCGTTTTCAACTGAAGGATCTCCTGTTACGGGAACAAGGCTCGGTCCGTTTCCGCTTATAATAACAGCCTTTACGCCTTGTAAGTTTCCAAGCTCTTTACAGCACTTTTCAAAAGCAAAAAGCCACTGTGAAGGATCAGCTTCGTGGACAACACCATTACTGACATCAATTGAAAGTGAACATGATGTAATTGATTTACAAACATCACTATCCCAAAGCGCAGCCTTAAAAGTAGAAGTCCCAATATCAACCGTCAATAACATTATTACTATCCCCTATCCCCTAACCCCTATCTAATTCCTAACAAAAAACAATTCCCAAATACCATGCCCCTTCTTTATCCCCTTCTCTTCAAATTTAGTCTTTGGCCTCCAGCTTTGAGGCAATGCAAATCCATCGTAGAGATTTTTTAAACCTTCACATGCGCCTAATTCCTCAAGCGCATGATTAGCGTAATCCTCCCAGTCTGTTACCATGTAAAGATATCCGCCTTTTTTAAGACAGCCGCAAAGAACCTGCGTGAAAGGTCTTTGAACAAGGCGGCGTTTTCTATGTTTCTTTTTCGGCCAGGGATCGGGGAAGAAAATGTGAACCGCGTCAAGCGAACCGTTAGGGATCATCTGTTGTGCAACAGACACTGCATCATACTCAATAATTCGTATGTTGGAAAGAGAGCGTTTTTCAATTTCCCATAACAGCCGCCCGATACCGGGACGGTGAACCTCGATGCCGATATAAAGATTATCGGGATTTACCTGAGCGATTTCCGCCGTAGCCGCTCCCGACCCAAATCCGATTTCCATTGTAACAGAAAAATTGTTAATATCATTTTTTTTGAATTCGCGTTGTATATCAATTTTTTGATCAGAGAAGGGAATCAAATATTGTTCCGCAAGAAAGCTGTACGCTTTTTTCTGCGCGTCAGTGAAACGCCCCTGGCGAAGCGCGTAACTTTTTATCATTGGACAAGCTGCACCGCGTCTGTAAAAGCGCTGCAAAAATTATCTTCATCCTCTACCCAGAGAGAGGCGGTTCTTACCACTGACGGAAGACGCAGTTGTGATACGCGTCCCGAGAGAGATTCAAGAGTGATTGTTATTGCGTAATCTCCTTCCCTGTTGTAACAAACCAAACGATTAACAGGCCATTGGGAGTTTACCGTATACACGCCGCCTGAAACAGTAATTTCGGGAAATGGAAAACGTACAGCGCCGTCAAAGTTAAAAACGCGCTGTGAGCTTTCGCCTCCTTTATTCACTAAAACCGCGCGGAAACTTCCCCGGGGAAGGCTTCCTTGTTGAATTGAAATTCCTCTGGTACCTATCCATGTCTTTTCCTCATGCGATATTGTTACCCAATCTTCGCTGTTGATATGCCAGCGAAGTTGTTCGCGATCGTGATAAAGATATAAATCCTCAAGATTTTCAGGACCTTCATCATCTTCAGCTATCACAAAAAAAGAAAAATATTCCTTTGGACCTTCATCGCTTTGATACAACACAAGTTGAATAAAACCGTAGGATATCCACGGCTGAGAATCAGAACAAGAAAGAGGCAGAAGAATAAATGCCCCGATAGTGAAAATTGTTTTTATCACTTTATTAATTTTCATATGCCGTTTTAATTATAGATTATTTTTCATTGATTATGCTATACTCCCACAAATGAATATCTGGTTCGCCACAAACAATACCCATAAGAAAAATGAGCTTGCCGCTATTTTGGGAAGAAGCCTCAAAATCCCATCTGAGGAAGGATTAAATTTTAATCCCGATGAAACGGGAGCCGATTTCTGCGATAACGCGCTTTTAAAGGCAAGGGAACTTAAAAAGCTGATCGGAAAGGAACCTGTAATCGCCGATGATTCAGGCTTGTGCGTGGACGCGCTTGGAGGCAGACCCGGTGTTCTTTCCGCGAGATACGGAATGGAAAACGGCAGGATATTGACCAGCCTTGAGAAGAACATTATTCTTCTTGATGAGCTTGGCAATAACAATCACCGCACGGCGAGGTTTGTATGCGCTATGGCTCTTGTGTTGACAAACGATCGTTTTTTCATTGCGCAGGAAACTATCGAAGGCGTTATAGTAAAGAAAAATGAAATGGCGGGAGACGGCGGCTTTGGTTATGATCCGATCTTTTTTGTTCCGGATTACGGCCGCACTCTTGCGCAGCTTTCAGACGATGAAAAAAATTTAATAAGCCACCGCGGCAAAGCGGGAAGATATATCGCTTTTTTATTAAATAATATTTAAAAATGATTTGGGAGAAATCATGGCCGCAATTAATATTTATTCACAGCTTAATGAACCGCAGTTAAAAGCCGTCCGCGCAATTGAAGGTCCTGTGCTTATAATCGCGGGCGCAGGTTCAGGTAAGACAAGGGTGATAACATACCGCATAGCAAATATGCTTGATAAAGGCATTCCCCAGTCCGCCATACTCGCCCTTACTTTTACAAATAAAGCCGCTCATGAAATGGAAACCCGCGTTAAAGAACTTACCGGAAAGAAACTTCAAAATCTAAATGTAAGCACATTTCACGCGTTCGGCCTTAAAATAATAAAAGAGAATTACGAGACACTCGGTTACAGGAAGAATTTTTCCGTTTATGATGAAACCGATAAAATATCCCTTATCAAGGAATCGTTAAGGGAATGTAAAATGTTTTCGCATAAAGTTGATCTATACGCTCTTAATCAGATTTTTTCTAAAATTAAAACAGGAACCGCAAAGTGGAGTGATTCATTCGCGAATATGGAACCAGTCTACAATGAATATAACGAAGCTCTTAAAATTTACAATGCTGTGGATTTTGACGATTTACTTGTAATCCCTCTTGAACTATTGGAAAAAAATTCAGATGTCTTAAATAAATACCGCTCTCAATACCGCTATATTATGGTTGATGAGTTTCAGGACACAAGTTTTATACAATATAAAATAATGAAGCTCCTTTCAGGCGGCGAAAACGCGAATTGCTGTGTTGTAGGCGATGATGATCAGTCAATTTATTCATGGAGAGGCGCGAATTACGCCAATATCCTGATGTTTGAAAAAGATTTTCCTTCAAGGGTTGAAATTAAACTTGAACAGAATTACCGCTCAACAACTACAATTTTAGACGCGGCAAACGGCGTAATTTCGCATAACACAGGCAGAAAGGAAAAAAACCTCTGGTCGCCCAAAGAAGGCGGGAAGCCAATCGACCTTGTTCACCCCGAGAATGAAAGCGATGAAGCGTCATTTATTGCCAAGGAAATCAGGCATTTAATGATCATGGAGGATTTTAAATACCATGATTTCGGTGTTCTTACAAGAACCAACTCCTTAGCGCGTAACATAGAAGAATCATTTCTTGCAGATAACATCCCATACCGTGTCTCAGGCGGGACAAGTTTTTTCCAGCGGAAGGAGATAAAAGATATCATCTCTTACATGAGGATTATTTCTAATACCTATGATGATGTAAGTCTTTTAAGAATAATTAATACCCCGCGCAGGGGGATTGGAAAAAATACAATCGCTTCATTGAGCGAAATAGCTAAAAAAAACCATATCAGTTTGTGGGAATCGATATCGCGTCTTGTAAGCAAACGTTCTTTCGGCCAGCAGGAACTTATTGAAGAAAAAAAAGCCGCCAATGAACTTGAAGAGTTTATGCAGCTAATGGATAGTATGCGAACACTTTTTCTTGATAATTCCGTTGATAAACATTTGTGTCTTTCGCAATGCGTACGCTCGTTAGTTGACAATATCGATTACTGGAGTTACCTTGTTCTTGAACACAGCAAGGATGAGAAAAAAGCAAGATGGAAATTCAGTAATATTGAGTATTTTATAAGAATGATAGAAAACTGGGAAAGAGATCCCGATAATTCCGACACAGGGCTGTATTCATGGCTTAACAGGATAAGCCTTATCACACGCGATGACGGTGAAGACAACAATGAAGGAAAGGTAAACCTTATGACCATTCACGCGGCAAAAGGTCTTGAGTTCCCGGTTGTCTTTATCGCCGGAGCCGAAAAAGGTTTAATTCCTCATGAGCGCAGCCTTGGTGATGATGAAAATGAAGACTCAGGCAGTATAGAAGAAGAGAGGCGTCTTTTCTATGTAGCTATTACACGGGCGCGGGAAAAATTATACATAACAAGCTGCCGGAACCGCCGTCATCTTCAAAATACATCCGAATGTTATCCGTCTCCGTTTCTTAAAGAAATCCCGCAGGAATTGATCACGGTTCACGATAATAAAAAAGAAGATGCGCCTAATGAAGACGACGCGGAAAAATTCCTTGCGAAGATGAACGCTTTATTTAAATAATAATATGTTATCTAACTGCTAGACGGAGTGTTATTTTAATTATTTTAATTTATTTACATAATTTTTAAGTAATTAAAAATTCACGTCTGAAAACGGCGGCGCTTCTTCTAAAACTCTTGCTATTATACGATTTTCTGATAACAATAAATCAGGATCATTTTCAAGTATTGCGAAGACATCCTCTCGGGCTTTTTCAAGCTCTTGTATATCACGCATAGGATCAGCTAATCCCAGTATAAAATATCCAGACTGCTCAGTGCCTGCTATGTGTCCCGGTCCGCGCAGTTTTAAATCTTCCTCCGCGATTTTAAAACCGTCATTATTATTGAGCATTACTAAGAGGCGCATTTTAGCGTCTTCCGTATATTCATCGTTGTAAATTAAAAAACAATAAGATTGATCTTTACCTCTTCCTACCCTGCCGCGAAGCTGATGAAGCGCCAATAACCCGAAACGTTCTGCGTGTTCTATTACCATACATACGGCATTCGGCACATCGACGCCTACTTCGACAACGCTTGTCGCGGCAAGAACTTTTATTTCTCCTTTTCTGAAATCATCCATTGTCATTCTTTTTTCTTCTTCTGTCAATTTTGAATGGATTAACGCGATTTTATATCCTGGAAATATTTCCTTTTCAAGCTGCTCCTTCATGGAAACAGCGTCCTTTAAATCATCCGCGCCTTCGATCAAAGGATAAACAAAGTACGCCTGTCTTCCTTTTTCAAGTTCGTTACGCACAAACTCATATGTTTTACCGACATTTGACTGTTTTGTCAGATGTGTTTCTACAGGTTTTCTTCCGGGAGGCATATCTTTAATAACAGAAACGTCCATATCTCCGAAAACAGTCAGCGCCAATGTCCGGGGAATCGGAGTCGCGCTCATCATTAAAAGATTAGGATTATCTCCCTTTGACATTACAAGAGATCTCTGCGTTACGCCAAAACGGTGCTGCTCGTCTATAACAACAAGTTTTAAATTTTTAAACTGAACATCGTTTGAAAAAAGAGCGTGAGTTCCTATAACAATATCTATTAATCCTGCCGCAAGGTTTTTTAAAAGTTCTTTTCTACCTGCGGCCTTTATATTTCCAGTTAAAAACACAATTCTTACGCCGAGCGGCTCAAGAAGACTAGCCGCGTTTTGCGCGTGCTGCCTTGCCAAAAGTTCAGTCGGAGCCATAACCGCGGCTTGGTCCCCTTTTTCAACAACAAGGAGCGCCGCCATAAATGACACCAATGTTTTTCCCGATCCGACATCGCCCTGTAAAAGACGAGCCATCGGTATTGGAGATCGCATATCAAGATTTATTTCATTTATAGCGGCCGTTTGTCCTTTTGTAAGCTCGAATGACAGCCTCTGTAAAAGCTGTTTTTGTAAATTTGATTCATTTACATTTGTATATTCATTTTTAATATTTTTTTTATTTCTTTTTCTTTCAATAGCGCGTTTTCCTATTATCGCTTCAAGATAAAAAAGTTCTTCATAGATAATCGTTTGTTTTGCTTTCTCAAGTTCTTCCATTGACGCGGGAAAATGGATGGCGCGTAACGCTGTCTTTTTGGAGAGTAAATCATATCTATTAATTATCTCCTTGGGAAGTTCATCTTCAATATTGATTCCGTATTGCCTTAGTATTTTTGATGTTAATTCGCGGATATTCTGCTGTTTAACACCCGCTGAAAGAGGATAAATAGGCAGAATCACTCCGAATTTTTTATTAGAAGTAATCGATCCGTAATCGAACGATGATGATTGAATTTCCCCGTTTTTATAGTAAAATTTCCCGCAAACCATGTGTTTTGTGCCGATTTCAAGCTGTTTTTCCATCCATTTTCTTCTGTTAAGATTAAAACATAACAAAACCGCCTGAGCGCTTTCATCCTGAATATAAACCTTCATTGCCCTTTCGTTTCCGTAACCAAAAATTTCGCGCTGGAAAACCGTAACAGGCGTGCATACATCCGATTTCCTGAATTGATCAAGAGCGGTAATTTTTTTTCGATCTTCCCAATCGCGCGGATAATAGGAAACGCAGTCCGCGATTGTATTAATCCCGAGGCGTTTTACGCAGCGTACAATATTTTCATTTTTGCCTATCAGGTTTTCAATCGGAATTGAAAGCGAACGCAATAACATTATATCGGCAGTTTATTAAAAATATTCGCGATATAAAATACAATGACTCTTCCTGTTATCAAAAGAACAGCTAACATTAAGCAGGAAATAATCATTCCTGTAAGATAATTAACAATTTTATTTCCAAAGACAAGCCTGTTTATCTGGTATAAAACAGGTTTCGCGACAGAGTCAACTATATTCCAGAACGGGCTGTATACATTTTGATTTGTAAGATACGCGAAAGCGCGTAGAATTATAACAACAATGAAAAACCCGATTATAAATGATACGATTGACCACAATGAAACAAGAATAACGGACAGAATACTTCCTAATGAAATCCTATTCGCGGCATACATCATATTGAAAATCGTCTGCACGAGAGACAGGCTGACAATCGCCGCCGCGGCGGAAAAATCAAGCGTTCCAACTTTAATCGGCATTTTTTCTCTCCACCAGTCTAAATACGGATCCGTGATTCTTCCCAGAATCTCAACGGGTTTACTTCCTTCTGACATAGAGAACCATGAAATTATTATACGGATAAATATTAAAAGAGAATACACACCGGCGGCGGCTGAGATAAAACCAAAAATATAACGCATTATTTCCTCCATACGTCCGCCACACATTCCAATTTTTTTAAGCCTTCAATCAAACTTGAATTAGATGTATCAAGTCCGTAATTTGCGCGGATTGTTTGCATATTATTTTGAAATAAAAAATGTATATAAGTCAAGCATGGGCCTGAATTTTCGGCAAGAAAATCGCGGAGCTTATCCGTATAATCATCATTGTCTATGCCTCCGTCAATTAAATTGATGTGTATTTCTTCGGGAGGCTCTTCGGCCTTTGTCTTTAAACCTTCAGATGGAGCCGCTTCTCCAGACGCTTCCTTACGCGCCGCGATTCGGTTTAACTGCGGATAGTCGGCGATGCTTGTAACTTTTAATCTGATATTACCTTGATTCATTTCATTATCAGGGTCGATGCTTCCTCTTAAAGCTATCATTTCATCAATTTTTAAGAGATGGCGGCATTCGGCGTAGACTTTCGCGAAAAAAACAAGTTTGATTTCACCTTCAAAATCCTGCAATGTTCCAAAGGCGTAATCATCTCCGTTTCTGTCTTTTCTTTCATTGATCGATCTTAAATATCCTATTGCGGTATAACTTCCTTTTTTCGCATCCGAAACAAAAGAACTTTTTAAATCCGCCATATAAACCCAAGTATTCCTGTGAATTTTTTCTTTTTCTTCCTTGTCCTTTTGTTCTTTTAGGATATCATCAATTTCATATTTGCTTAAAACGCTATCCGCTATGAATGAATATTTATCTTTATCTTTTTGATAATCGATTCTTCCTTTTAATATAATAACAGTATCATCTTTTATATTATTTCTGCATCTTTCCCAGGGGCCTGTAAAAAACGTGACTTCGATTTCTCCGTTGTAATCCGCAAGAGAAGCGAACGCCATTTTCCCTTTTGCGGTATTTATTTCTCTTTTAACATTTATAATACCTACAAGTATGCAATTTCCGATTTTTAAATTTTCAATATCAGAAAGATCCGCTGTTACAGCTTTCTTCCATATATCTTTATAATCATCCATCGGATGTCCTGAGAAATAAAAACCGATAAGTTTTTTCTCAAGGTTTAGTCTTTCTGTCCGCTCTAATGACGGGTAATCCGTAAATCTGTACTCCGGCATTCCAGATTCTCCCGCATCGCCGAAAAGATTTGACTGTCCGAACATCTCATCTTCTTTTTTTCTTAGAATATAATCAAAAACATTATCAAGATTTCCTATCAAGGTCTCGCGCGTTATACCGAAATTATCAAAAGCGCCGGTTTGTATAAGAAGCTCGATTGTTTTTTTCCCGACGGATTTAATATCAACCCTGTCAAGGAAGTCTATAAAACTTTTATATAATCCATTTTGCCTTGTTTTTACAATCTCCTGCGCCGATGAAACGCCGACTCCCTTTATTCCTAAAAAGCCGAAAATAATTCGTCCGCTGACAACCGCAAAATGCACATTTGATTTATTTATATCAGGCGGATCAACCTTAATTCCCAATTTACCGGCTTCATCTATACAAAGAGATAATTTGTCAGTCTCCGGGCTGTTTATTTCGTTTGTAAGAGTCGCGGCCATAAATTCCGCCGGAAAGTTCGCCTTTAAATACGCCGTGCGGTAGGCGATAATCGCGTATGCCGCGGAATGGCTCTTGTTAAAACCGTATTCGGCAAAGGGTACAAGTTCGTCATAAATCTCCTTTGCTTTCTCCATGGAAAATCCGCGCTTTACGGCTCCTTCTATAAAAGGAATTCTCTCCTTTTCAATTACTTCTTTTTTCTTTTTTCCCATTGCGCGGCGCAGTATATCCGCCTGCCCCATGCTGTAACCTGCTATCTCTTGCGCAACCTGCATTACCTGTTCCTGATATACAATTACGCCGTATGTTTCTTTTAATACTCCTTCAAGACTGGGATGAGGATATGTAATCTCCTGTCTTCCGTTTTTACATTCGATAAAACGAGGTATATTTTCCATCGGGCCGGGACGGTACATGGCGTTTAACGCGATTAAATCCTCGATTGAATTTGGTTTTGTAAGTTTAAGATTATCCTGCATCCCGGCAGATTCAAACTGGAAAATCTCATAGCTGTTTCCCTCGCCAAGCATTTTAAAAGTTTTTCTGTCATCTTCGGGTACTTTCTCGACATCAAATGAAGCGTATTTTCCTCCGCGTTCCCTTATCAGTCTTGTCGTATTTTTTATTACATCAAGCGTCTTGATTCCAAGACAGTCCATTTTTACAAGGCCGCATTTTTCAAGATAATCAAACTCAAACTGCGTAGCGATGCCGCCTGTCTTCCCGTGTTTTGAATCGTTTGGTTCCTTGTAAAGAGGAACCAGATCCGTCAGCGGATATTTTCCTATAACTACACCTGCCGGATGAATTGATAAATGCCTTACTAATCCTTCAAGTTTTCTCGCGAGGCTGAATAATTCAACATAACGCGGATCCTGTTCAAGTTCGCGAAGCCTTATTTCGCCTTTCAGCGCTTTTTCAAGCGTCATTTTTGCTGCGGCGGGAACCAGTTTCGCGATCATTTCTGATTCAGCAAGCGGAATCCCAAGAACACGCGCAACATCCTTTATTGCCTGTTTTGCGCCGAATGTACCGAATGTGATTATCTGCCCTACCCTGTCCTCTCCGTATGTTTTTGAAATGTAATTGATTACATCTTCCCTGCCTTCCTTAGCAAAATCTATATCGAAATCCGGCATGGAAACACGTTCAGGATTTAAAAAACGTTCAAAAAGGAGATTGTACTTTAAAGGTTCTATATCCGTTATGCGCAATGCGTAAGCGATAATTGATCCGGCGCCTGATCCGCGCCCGGGACCTACAGGAATATCCCGTTCTTTGGCGTAAATGATAAAATCCTGAACGATTAAAAAATATCCCGTAAACCCCATACTGATGATTGTCTCAAGCTCATATTCCGCCCTTTTTATTATTTCTTTCCACTTATCACCGTTAGCTGTCATTTCTTTCGCATAACGCATTTTAAGCCCTTCCATGCTGAGGTGCCTGAGGTATGCATCCGCGTTATTAAAACCTTCAGGAATTTTAAAATCAGGAAGATAATTCGGCATTTCCTTCGTATCAATGTTCGGAATATCAGTTTTACAGCGGTTTGCGATGCGCATGGTGTTTTCTATAGCCTCGGGATATTTTTCAAAAAGCACAGACATCTCATCGCCTGATTTAAAATAAAACTGATCTTTGTAATATTTTTTACGTTTATCGTCTGTGCGGACATTTTTTGATCCAACACAAAGAAGGATGTCATGAGCTATAAAATCGTCCCTTTCAAGGTAATGCACATCATTAGTCGCGACAAGCGGAATTCCTGTCTCGCCGGAAATCAAAACAATATTATCATTTATTTCTTTTTGCGATAACTCGCTTTCTTTAAAATAATTTGAAGGAATTCCGTGATCCTGAATCTCAAGATAAAAGTTAGGATTCCCATCTTCATCAACGCCGAAAAGTTCCTTGTAAAAGACCGCTTTTTTTTTCGCTTCGCTTACATTTCCTGTCTGTATAAGACGCGGTATTTCCCCTGAGGCGCAGGCGGAAAGAGCGATAAGCCCTCCGTGATATTTTGCCAGAAGCTCATCATCAATTCGAGGTCTGTGATAAAAACCGTCAATGTACGCGTATGAACAGAGTTTTACTAAATTGAAATAACCTTCGCGGTTATAAGCAAGAAGAACTAAATGGTAATATTTACTATCGTATTCAGATCCCTTTTTTTCAAGACGCGATCCCGGTGCGACATATACCTCGCATCCGATAATAGGTTTAACAGGATTCTTGCGTTTCTCATGCTGTTCTTCTCCGTCTTTTATAACAACGGTTTCTTTGCAAGCCGCCAGAAATTCCATCACCCCGAACATATTCCCGTGATCCGTCAACGCCAGATGGCTCATGCCAAGCTCTTCCGCCTTGTCGGCAAGAGACATTACGGAAACAGCCGCGTCTTTAAGCGAATAATCGGAATGAACATGGAGATGAATAAAATTGCTTGCCATGTTCAGGTATTCTATCTTAAAAGCATATTAGTGACTAGTGACTCGTCACTCCGGCATTAAAACAACCTCCACAGGGTTTGAAACGATCATCTGACGGCAAAGAGCGCGGACATCTTCAATCGTTACAGATCTTATCACATCAGGTCTTAAGTTAAGCCTGTTAAGGGGCGTTGAATATAAAACAGATGAGTTTGCGTAACTCTGCGCGATATGAAGGTTCTGCTGTATCTGCCTGTCGTGCTGCATTAAAAGAGCTTCTTTTGACATATTAAAAATATTTTGATCAAGATTTACGCTTATAAGCGAATTAATAATCGCGCGCACGGCATTAACCAATTCCTGGACACGCGCGGGATCGCATATAAAATAAACGTACATTTTATATTCGCCTGACGGAATTACCGTTACCGAAACATTCGAAGAAACTGAATAAACTCCTCCGAGTCTTTCGCGTATTTCATTTGTAAGAACGATGTCAAGATATTCAGATAACACAGCGGCGGTTTGATTTTTCTGTTCATCAAACCCGGAAGAAGAACGCGCGAACCATCCGAGATAAACAATGCTTCTTTGATCCACTCCCTTATTTATAGTTCTTCTCCCTGGAGAAGGCGGCGAAATGCCGGGATTAAACCATGAGTTAAACGGCGTTGAAGCCGGAATTGAGCCGATATAGACAGCGGACAATTCGCGCATTGTGTTTAAGTTAAGGTTCCCCGTAAATACAAAAGTATAATCCCCCGGATTAAGGCACCTTTGCAAAAACGCTGACGCGCGTTCAGATGAAACACTGTCTAAATCATTTAATTCAAGCGGATTGAATAAAGGATGATTATTATTGATGATCCTTTTCAGTTCATTTGAAAAAACAACCTGCGGATCTTCATTTTGATGAGCGAGATATGTTCTGTATTGATCTAGCATGGCTTCTACCGCTCTTTCGTCCAGCCGGGGATTTGTAAAGAAAATATGAAGCATTTCGAATAACACCCTTATATCCTGCGTAGTTGAAGTACCTTGAAATCCCCGGTAATAATCCGAAAGCCAGAAAGAACTTGAGACTTGTCTTCCGGCGAGCATATTGATAAGCTCGTTTCTTGAATAAGGACCAAGCCCTGAATAATTGATCATCTGGGAAAGAAGTTCTACGGAAGCGGCCGATTCTTCCTGTGCGCTTGTGCTTCCTCCGTTTGCCATTGCGTATAACACGATCTCGTTGTTTCTGTTCGCTGTCTCTTTAAAAATTATTCTGGCTCCGTTCGCGAGCGTCATTATATGAGCGCCTGTATTGTTGTCCAACTGCTCTGAAACTACTTGCCCCGCCGCGGGAACCCTGTCCATAAAATCAGAGGAAATGGAAACATTTTCTCTCGCTCTTAATTGAGTATTTTCTGTTTCCCTGAAAATTTCCCGTATTCGATCTGCCGACGGCAAACTGCCCGCTTCCGACTGGGGAGCGTGAATAAATACTGTTATATCGTTAGCTGAAAAATAATTCTGTACTGAATGTTTTATTTCATTTAAACCTATACCCGGAAGAAGAGATGAGACCGCTCTCGCTTCCCATTCAATATCCGCCATATCCTCGCCGTAAAGGAAATGATCTGTGAATCCCCTCATAAACATCCGCGACTCTCTTCTGTCGCTTTCCGAGACTTGTCTTTCCATGTAGGAAACAAAGTCTAATTTCGCGCGGTCAAGCTCGCCCTGCGTAAAACCAAAACGGCGGATGGATTCTTTTTCCAAAAGAAGCTGACGCAAAGCCTGTTCCGTATTGCCGGTTTTAGGTTCCGTACCCAGATTATAATAACTTGAGTTCACAGACCAGCGCCATCTGCCTCCCCACGACTCATTCGAGGAAGAAGACGGATCTGAAGAGGCTTCGTCAAAGCGCAGCGTGAGCATTGTATCAATTAAATAATCAATTACCGATTGGCGGTAATAAGCTATGGTTCCCCTTTCGGCGCTCTGTCTTTGTTTGTAGTAGATCATGATGTTTTGAGATGTCTGTTCGGGATCGGTGATAATTTCCGCGCGGAATCTCCCGTTAACGGGAGGCGGCAGTTCGTAAAGAGGTCTTTCCACGCTCTGCGCCGCTTTGGGCATATTAAAGTGACGCGAGAGATCCGCCTCAAGCGCTCTTCCGTCAAAATCGCCTACAAACACGAGCGCCATATTATCGCTTCTGTACCAACGATCGTAAAACCCGCGAAGCCCGTCCGATGTCGCGTTTTCTATTATATTCGCCAGTCCTATAGGTTCCCTGTTCGCGTATGCTGAACCTTCAAATAAAATTGGCAGCATAATTTTTCTTGCCCTGTCCATCGCTCCCAATCTGGCGCGCAGCTCCTCAAGAACAACATGGCTCTCGCTTGTGACATCTTCAGGCAGAAAACTGACAGCGTGAGTCCAGTCATCGAGAATGGCAAGAGATCGATCCGGTATCTTTTTTATTCCGTTTGTAACTTCCACGGGAACATCAAAATGATAAACAGTTTCGTTATACGACGTGTACGCGTTCGCATCCGCGCCGAAGCGGCTTCCAAGCGTTCTTAAATATTCAATAAGTTCATGGTGCGGAAAACGCGCGGTATCGTTAAACGCAAGATGCTCGACAAAATGCGCGAACCCTCTCTGGTCGTCTCTTTCAAGAACGGAACCCGCGTTTACAACCAGCGAAAGATACGCCCTGTTTTCAGGAAGCGTGTTTTCGAGTATATAGTAACGAAGCCCGTTTGGAAGCGTCCCTGTAAGAGCGCGGCTTGTAAGAGGAACAGCGTCCGTTCCCCTGCCAAGCCCCGCGAAATTAGCCGAGGAAGTTGAAGCGCAAGTTAAAACAAACGCTGTTAAAAAAAGAATAGCCAGTGTTTTGATAATTGTTTTCATGTGTTAATTATAACATAAAATTTATAATTTATAACTATACGCGGCGTATTTTATAAATAAAATACAAAAATAAATATTTTTATTACAATTAGTACGCGTTATGAAGATTTCAGTTTTAAAAAAGCAACGCCGCGGAAAGCATCGCCTGTCACCGTGATCACAGCCTTAAATATCAAAAGAATTATTATATATATTTTTAAGCCGCGTATTGTACAAATGCGATAAATCCGAAAACATGAGGCATTTAGGGGCTGTGAATTTATCGTCTGTTAACGCGAAATCAAGAACGGCGACGCCCGTATACGGTATTAAAAATGAAGCGCAAAATATGTTAAATGGTATCATTAAAGCGTACGAAAGCAGCACATTTGATATTCCGCCGTGACAAAAAAAAGCGACGCGGTTATATTTGTTATTTTTAATTTTATATCCGCAACCGTCTTTTTCATATCCCAGCTCCGACAGTAAACTGTCATAACTGGAAGCTGTTGAATCGCAAAAACTTTCGGTTTTCGCAGTCGCGTATTTTTGCGCTCCTTCCGTCGTTCTGAATTTAGTATTTTGAATGGAGAACCACCACTCTTTTTTCCCGTCTATTTCCGCCGACATCGCATCAAAAGCCAGACTCTCACTGAGCCACGGCAGCACTTCAAAGTCAATATTTTGCTTAACGCAAGTCGGCATCGCTGTTTGCTTAGCCCGTCCAAGCGGAGAAGAAAAAATCCTGTCAAATTTAACAGAAGAAAGACGCTCTGACAACAACTGCGCCTGAATAATCCCCGTTTCAGTTAACGTATCGGTAACATAATCCGGCTCACCGTGTCTAATAATGTATAAAAGCATTTTTTGTATCCTTGTTATTTATCCTATCGCCATATCACGCCAAAAAAAAGCCACTTACCTGAGCCCCAATCCAAAACCCGGTTAGTTTCGGAAAAACCTTCTGATATATCATATCCCTCATTGCATTTTCTTTTAAAACATGCTATTCTGCTATAATGATAGTTGAGAAATTTCTAAAATTTAAAGCTTGTGCAATACCCCCCCCCCCCCCCCCCCCGCTGATTTTAAGATATTTTGCAGTTTATTTAGATTCAATCCAAACATTAATTTTTCACACAACAAAAGTTTTTTAAATACACAAACTTGAAAGGAGGTTTAATTATGAAAAAAAAAGTAACAAAAGAACAAGTATTGGGATTTGGAATGGCAATCGCGGCGCCATTTATTATGGCGACATGCGACAACGGCAACAAGCCGGAGCCGGAACCGACATGCGAATGCCCGAACGGAACCGAACACAATGAAGGTGAAGAATGTTGCGACTCAAATGATTGTGGATGCGAAATCATCCTGAATTGCGCCTGCCCGGAAGGTACAATACACCTGGTTGGTGAAGAAGATTGCCGCGGCCCGAACAACTGCGAATGCGAAAAAAACGTCCCCGGCGCACGGGCAGTTCTCGCAGATCCGGATAAAGCAACCAACGGCATGATAATAACCAACCGCGACGGCATCGACGAAGAAGATTTTGCCGCTATGGTTACGAATGTTAATACTGCACTTGATCATACTAGTGTATCGGCAGAAACGCGCCAGAACTTTATCAGAGATAATATTAAAGAGATAAAAATACTTCCTGTGAGTGGTGAGTTCCCAGCCAACCCAATTATCTCAGATGGTGTCCTTATTGTCGAAAATGGGACTCCTGCTGCTTCTATTCGCACAGCTCTCAATGTATTGTTAGTGGGGATTGCACAAGCAAAGGATATTTATTACGATCGCATTAATAACATCCTTTATCTCAATAACCAAAAAACCGCATAACGCCATTTCCAGCTTGACTGGAACCAAGGTAGGAACAAAACCCCCGGTGACACACCGGGGTTTTTGTTTACCCCTGGTCACGCATAGTGCCTGACACTCAATTTGCCTAGTGTACCATGTCGCATAACGGCACTAGATGTGGGGGTGGAATTGGCGTAAAGTGGTAGCTGCTACCTTTTTGGATGGCAGTTGAAGCGGCGAAAAAATGGTAGCTGCTACCGTTTGGATGGCAGATGAAATGGGGAAAAAGTGGTAGAAATGGTAGCTGCTACCTTTTTGGATGGCAGATGAAGCTGGGAAAAAGTGGTAGCTGCTACCATTTTTGATTGGTCACGCATAGTGCCTGACACTCAATTTGTCTAGTGTACCATGTCGCGTAACGGCACTAGATGTGGGGTGGAAATGGCGAAAAGTGGTAGCTGCTACCTTTTTGATGGCAGATTAAGCGGGGAATAAATGGTAGCTGCTACCGTTTGGATGGCAGTTAAAATGGCGAAAAAAAGGTAGCTGCTACCTCTTTTGTGATGGCAGATGAAACGTGAATAAATGGTAGCTGCTACCATTTTGATGGCATAAGAAGCGGGGAATAAATGGTAGCTGCTACCTTTTTGGATGGCAGATGAAATGGCGAAAAGTGGTAGCTGCTACCGTTTTGATGGCAGATTAAATGGGGAAAAGGTGGTAGCTGCTACCTTTTTGGATGGCAGTTGAAACGTGAATAAATGGTAGCTGCTATCGTTTTGATGTCAGATGAAGTGGCGAAAAGTGGTAGCTGCTACCTTTTTTATGATGGCAGTTGAAATGGCGAAAAGTGGTAGCTGCTACCTTTTTGTGATGGCAGATGAAACGGTAGATAAGTGGTAGCTGCTACCTTTTTGATGGCAGATGAAGTGGGGAATAAATGATAGCTGCTACCTTTTTGGATGGCAGTTGAAACGGTAGATAAGTGGTAGCTGCTACCTTTTTGATGGCAGATGAAGTGGGGAATAAATGATAGCTGCTACCGTTTTGGATGGCAGTTGAAACGTGAATAAATGGTAGCTGCTATCTTTTTGGATGGCAGATGAAACGGCGAAAAAATGGTAGCTGCTACCATTTTGGATGGCAGATGAAGTGGCGAAAAGTGGTAGCTGCTACCAGATTATTTCATAATAAAATAACATTTGGTTGGGAATCCTCGTTTGAATAATCAACTAGGTCAGTTAGTCCTTGCGATTTATAATATACGCCGGATGCTTCCCAATCTTCAGGCGCGGCGACAAGACCATCTTTGACAGGATTCTGGTCGATATAATTCATTACAGAATCGTAATCCTGAGGATCTTTAATAATTCTTGAAAAATATCTCTGTCCCCAAAGATGGTCGATAGAGCCATGAATAAAATTCCATGCCTTGGATGAGTGTATCTTAATCCAATGCATTATATCGCTCAATTTTGTTTCATCTTTTGGCTGTATAAGCAAATGGATATGAGTCGGCATTACGCAAAAATTAGTTAGACGAAAATTGTATTTTTCCTTTGCGCTTTGCAAAATTATTAGCATTAGTTTCCGTCCCAATTTTCTTTCAAAAACCTTGATTTTATTATTTGTCCTAGATGTGACATGGTAAAATGCACCTATGACAAATTCCCGTTTCTTGTACATATTGCTCTCCTTAAATTTAACAACAGCAGCTTTTTTTCTGCCTGGCATGAATTTTCAATCTATAAAATTCATACAACTATATATGGCGCACAGATGTTGTGTTGCTTGCGCAAAAAGAGAAAAAAATGGTAGCTGCTACCTTTTTGGATGACAGTTGAAACGGGGAATAAATGGTAGCTGCTACCGTTTTGATGGCAGTTGAAATGGCGGAAATTGGCAACTGCTATTAAATTAATTAGTTTGCGTGGTTCATGTTGGTTCGCGGCAAATTCTTCTTGTTTATAAGGTTCGTATGCTTATGGTATATACAGCACTACATCACTTCCAAAAACGGAATACAAACAAGTCCGAAAGCGTCCTTCAGCACCATCATCACCGCGCGTGAAAGTTCAAGCCTCGCCGCTGAAAGCGCGGCATCCTCGCAAGTTAAAATCGGGCACTCATGGTAAAACCTGCTGAACGCTTTTGACAGTTCATATAGATACCCCGCAAGACGCGAAGGATCAAGAGAAGCCGCCGCCTCAGAAACAGCAAACGGATAAGAAGCAAGTGATTTAACAAGCTCCCACTCAGAATCAGAAGTAAGTAAAGTAAAAGAATTTATGTTAACCAATTCATCTTCCTCTAACCCCTGTCCCCTATCTCCTATCTCCTTCTTCCCATCCCCTATCCCCTTCTTCCGAAGCATCGAAGAAATTCTCGCCCCCATATACTGAAGATAAGGGCCTGTGTTGCCTGTAAACGATAACGATTCCTTTGGATTAAAAAGCATATCTTTTACAGGACTTGTCTGAAGAAGAAAATAATGCAAGGCTCCAAGGGCGATTTTTTCGGCTACTTCTTCGGGGTTTCCAACATCTTCTTCCCTTCCTTTTTCGCGGATTTCAGCTAACGCCATGGCGCGTAACGAGTCGATAAGATCATCGGCATCCACTCTGGGGCCTTTCCTTGTTTTTAATACTCCCTCGGGAAGATAAATCATTCCATAAGAAAGATGATAAAGATCCTTTGACCATGTGTATCCTAATTTATCAAGAATGGAGAATAATACTTTAAAATGATATTGCTGCTCTGAGCCGACAACATAAATCAATTGATCGAAGGGCCAGTCTTTGTGCCGGTTGATTGCCGTTCCAAAATCCTGCGTAATATAAATTGACGTTCCGTCGCTTCTAAGAAGAATTTTCTTGTCGAGTTTTTCTTCGCTTAGGTCAACCGCTACAGCGCCGTCATCCTGGCGGTAAAATATTCCATTTTCAAGGCCTTTTAGGACTTCTTCCTTTCCAAACTTGTATGTTTCGCTTTCAAAATCAAATCTGTCAAACGAAATACCGGTTCGTTCGTAGGTTTTTTTAATTCCCTCAAACGCCCAAAAATTCATCTTTTTCCAAAGTTCGTGGATTCCGCTGTCCCCCGCTTCCCAGTCACGAAGCATCTTCTGCACTTCAAGCAATGATTGCGCTTGTTTTTCCGCTTCTTCCTTTGAATGACCTTTATCGATTAATACCTCAACTTCTTTTTCAAAAATATCGTTAAACGCAATATACCAGTCTCCTACAAAATGATCGCTCTTTATATTTTCCGATTCAGGTGTTTTCCCCTGTCCCATATTCTTATATACATACATTGATTTACAGATATGAATACCGCGATCGTTAATTATGCAAACCTTTCTAACCTGCGCTCCGCACGCTTTTATAATACGCGCGATACTTTCACCTAACACGTCATTTCTAAGATGGCCAAGATGAAGTGGTTTGTTTGTATTTGGGCTTGAAAACTCCACCATCACTTTCTTTCCTGCCATTGTCTCAGGCCTTCCAAAAGTAAACCCGCCTCTATCTTTAGTATTCCCTGACAGAACATTCTCAAGTATTTTTTTCGCTGTCTGTCCCCGATCCATTCTGATATTAAGATATGGACCCTGCGCCTGCACGCTTGCTTTAGAGCCTTCTTTTTCAAGTATTTTAATCATTTTAGCGGCCGCCATTTGCGCGATTTGAGGCGGCCCTTTACGCAGAGTTTTCGCGAAAGCGAACATCGGAAAACCAATATCTCCCATTCCGGGATCGGGGGGATTCTCAGCGGTTATCTGAGAAGATTCAATTTTTTCATTTATTCCGGCTTCATTAAAAAGTTCGTTTATTGCGGAGGCCGTCTTATCTTTCCATTGTTCTTTGTAGTCGTACATATTGATACATTATCAAAGTTGATGCGTTATTTCAAGAGATTTTACCGCGAACCACACTAACTAAACGAACTACACGAACCACATTAACATCAAGAATAATCTTAAGTTCGTATTTGTTCGTGTGGTTAGTGTGGTTTGCGGCTGATTATTTTTTCAATTCGTTTCTTTCTTCGGCACATCTTATTATACCAATAGCTATCCCTCTCTAAAACATTTAACCCTTTATTTATCAGATCCAATGGTTCTCTGTAATTGTTCATTTTCATCTGCCTGTACGCGTATTTGTAAACGTAAACCGCGAGGCGTTCCGTGTCATAGTTATATTTATTAATATTAAACGGATCTTCCGCTATCAAAATCATTGCGTTAAGAATTGAAGCTAAACCTGTTATGTCGGCTTTATTATGATCGCAGATTCCCATTAAACGCTGCGTGTTTCCTGTTTTTAAAAAATCAAACCATATTTCAGGTGCGAGAGAGCCGGGGATGTCGCCTGTTCTATCCAATCCTAAAATATTTGTTTCTATAGAGCCTTGAGAACAATCGGCGGTTATTTTTTTCCACAAGCGCCGCGCAGGATGTAAAAGGTCAGCGTGGCGGTATTCTGGTGGTCTTACTCTGTTCATAAGACACATCGTTTTTAATACATAAGAGTCAAAACATTTTCCATTGTAACTTACAATTACGGATTTTTCATTTTTAAATTCAGATAACACGCCCGCTAGAAAATCAATTTGACCCGAATAATCCAAAAGAAGGTACTGCGTTATGCGCAATCTTCCAGTTGACATTATATTTCCGAAAGCGGCTAGAAATGCTACAGTTCCCGCTCCGCCTGAAAGCCCTGTTGTTTCCAAATCGAAAAAAAGGAAATCCTCCATAAGGGGAAGAACGCGTCCTTCTAAATCGGGAATAATTATATCAACCGCAGACGGGAGCGGATTTACAGGCGTAAAGGGTAGTTTTACTATTACTTCTCTTTTTAAAACATTAAAACCGCACGGCTCCCAATTCTGTCCGTTAAACACAGGCACATGAGTTAATGATACCTTTTTTTCACGCTGAGGCTCTGTATTTTTTGAATCCTGTATTCTTTTTAATCTGTCGCGCAAATTTGCCATTTTACACGCACATTGCCCTTATAAATTCCCTGGCCGCGTTTTTGTTTCCTCCGGGTCCGACACACGAGGGGCAGCCATTTTTACACGGGCAGCGTTCCAGCGCCTCAAAAATGGCGCGTAACATAATATCCATCTTCTGCGCGAGATTTTCCGTAAGCCCTGTGCCTCCCGGGTATTTATCGTAAATGTATAACGCGCTGACTCCAAAATGCGTATCGCGCACCCGCTCGGCGATTCCCAAATCGCGCGGATCACATAACAAAAACACGGGAGCTATGTTTCGTATCAACGTTCCGGCTCCCGACAGCGCTTCTCCCGCGCATTGTTCGTCCATCTGCGCTAATACCCTGCCGCCGGAGCCGCCGCTTTTAAAAAGCATGATAAAACATCTTGTTTGAATTTCTTCTTCGGGCAGAGTAATATCGCCGTAACCTATATTTTCGTGCGTTCTGAATTTCAACTTTTTAAATTTGGTAACCTGAGAGCGGACAAGAACGTCTGATAAAACGCCATCTCCTCCCTCATAAATAAATACTTCATCCTCGGATAAAACTTTTATATCGGTTTTAACAAGACCGTCTGTAAAATAATTTACATCAGCTTCGCGGACATGGCATTTCCGGTTTTCAATGTCAAGCATCGTTGACATATACTGCCGGCCGCGGTGAATGTAAACCGCGTTTAAAAAAAGCATCTCTTTCGCACTCGGCCTGTCCATCTCGCCGATTACAACATTCCTCCCGTCCGTAATGTCGATTATAACAACATTATCCGCGCCCGCTGAGCGCAGGCTTACTCCTTCTGCAGGGTACGAGCGATCCGCCCAATGCCACTTCCCCCCTGAGTGCCGTACAATACCCGCCTCTTCCAGATACTCAAGCGCGTCATGAGCGTTCTCACCGTACACGCTCGGCTCGTTTTCGTTTAACGTTCCGTACTCCGAGTCTTTCATTATCAGCTCTTCATCGGTAAAAGGAAGTTCAAAACACGCGCACTTTACATGATCTGTGAGTATATAAGGATTATCAGGGTCGATATGCGCTTCCTCGGCGCTCTTTCGGAAAAACCATTCGCTGTCGTTCATTATAAATTGATCGATTGGAGATACATTCGCAATAAAAACGGAAATCGACGTGCCGCCCCTTCTTCCGGCTCTGCCTGACTGCTGCCAGAAACTGTTAAACGATCCCGGAAATCCCGCGACAACAGACGCGTCAAGCCCGCCTATGTCAATGCCGAGTTCAAGCGCGTTAGTTGAAACTACACCCTGAATGTCTCCGTCGCGAAGCCCTTTCTCGATCTGCCGCCTTTCGTTGGGTAGTAAACCTCCGCGGTACGCTTCGACTTTTATGCGGCAATTATCAGTAAAAATATTTTTTAAATCTTCATTTACATAAGAGGCCGCGATTTCCGTCCTGATCCGGGAATGGGCGAATAGTATCGTTTTAATGCCGGCTTTTAAAAGGGCTACCATCCATCGGCGGCTTTCGGTTACAGGCGATCGGCGGATTCCCTGCACTTCATCCACAAGAGGCGGATTGTAAAGAATTATCCTTTTTTCGCCGCTCGGTGACCCGTTTTTATCGACAAGCGTGATTTCCTGACCGATTAAAGCTTCGGCAAGTTCGGCTGGATTGGCGATTGTAGCCGAGCATAAAATGAACTGCGGCTTTGCGCCGTAGAAGGAGGCGATGCGCCTTAAACGGCGTAAAACATTCGCGACATGGCTTCCCATGACCCCTCTGTAGGCATGAGCTTCGTCAATTACGATGAATTTTAAGCGCGAAAAGAACTTTATCCACTTGGGATGGTTGGGAAGTATGCCCGTATGCAGCATATCGGGGTTAGAAATGATGATCCGCCCGGTATCACGCGCGGAAATTCTCAGCGATTCGGGAGTATCGCCGTCATATGTCGCGATTTTCAAGTTTAGATCGCCGCTTCCGGCAATTTCGTTAAGCTCGGCCTGCTGATCCTGCGAAAGAGCTTTTGTCGGGAACAAATATAAGCAGCGGGCGCTTTCATCCTTTAAAAGCGAATTAAGGCACGGCAAATTATAGCAAAGAGTCTTGCCGGAAGCCGTCGGCGTTACAACAACAACATTTTTCCCCTGAGAAGCAAGCTTAAAGACCTCAGCCTGATGGGTATAAAGCCTTGTGATGCCTCTTTTATGAAGAGCCTCGATGATTTTATTATCCAAACCTTCAGGAAACGACGCAAAGATACCCTCTTTTGCTGGTAAAAGACGATTAACAACTATATTGGGAGCAAACTCCTCACTGTTAATGATAGTTTCTATACTATCCCGGCTCTTCATACATAATATTCTATATTGATTTTGAAAAAAATGAAACATATTACTTTACTGTAGTTGAGTTTATGTTAAAAAAATTTAGTAATACTATCGACAAAAAAATTAATTTAGTCTATAATGAAGGAAAGGAGGACTCTATGTCTGAAGTTTTGTCAATCGTTTTGGGAGGAGGCAAAGGCACCCGTCTGTTTCCCCTGACCCAATTTCGTTCAAAACCGGCAGTCCCCTTCGGCGGCAAATACCGCCTTGTAGATATACCAATTTCCAACTGTATCAACGCGAATTTACGTCAAATTTACATTGTAACTCAATTTAACTCAGCTTCTTTGCACCTTCACATCGGGCAAACCTATGTTTTTGACTCTTTTACGAACGGATTTGTCGAAATTCTCGCCGCAGAGCAGACTTTTGAACATTCCGGCTGGTATGAAGGCACCGCGGATGCCGTCAGAAAGAATTTTCCGCACTTCAGAACGCAAAATCCGTCATATTACATGATTTTATCGGGTGATCAGCTCTACAGAATGGATCTTCAAGAGCTGATGAAGGACCATATCGACTCCGGAGCCGCAATCACTATCGCCTGTACCGGCGTTAACAGGGAGAACGCAAGCGGTCTTGGAATCCTTAAAGTCGATAAAAACAACCAGATTACCGAATTCCTTGAAAAACCGGGTCCGTCAAAAGATATCTCCGATTACAAAGCTCCTTCTCAGGTTCTCGCCGATAAAAACTCCAACGACTGCTTCCTAGCATCGATGGGCATCTATGTTTTCAACGCGAAAGCGATGGATGACTGTCTTGCTAACGAGCTGACCGACTTCGGCAAGGAAATAATCCCCGCCGCCATAAATAAGTTAAAAGTAAACGCGTATATATTCAACGGTTACTGGGAAGATATTGGTACAATTAAAAACTTTTATGATACTAACCTTGAACTTACAACGGTAAAACCAAAATTCGATTTTTACGATGAGCACAAGCCGATTTACACGCATATGCGTAATCTTCCGCCTTCCAAAATGAACTTCTCGAACATGAACCAGTCAATCGCGGCGGAAGGCTGTATAATCACGAACGCGAACATCACCAACTCCATAGTCGGCATCCGCACAATTATCGAAACAGGCTCCAGTTTAAACGGCGTTGTGTGCATGGGCGCAGACTATTACGAGACCGAAATTCAAAAATTGCAAAACGCGGAAGCGAGAATCCCCAATGTCGGGATTGGCCGCGGAGCTATCATAAAAGGCGCTATTATCGATAAGAACGTCTGTATCGGAGAAGGCTGCAGAATCGGCGTCGATGACATCAAACGTTCCGACGGCAACTACGGCCATTTCTACATTGTAGACGGAATTATTGTTATACCAAAGAATACAATACTCTATCCGGGTACTGTGATTTAAAACTAAACAGTTTAAAACTAAGCATCCTCTGTAAGCGCAAACTCCTTCTGCACCGATGCGCTTCCCTGCCCATTTATCTGAATTTTATCGTTAAATAAATCAACAATAAACAAAGTCCCCTCGCTCCATTCCCTTTCAAGGATCAATTCAGATAACGGAGATTCAATTTCCTTTTGAATCGTCCGCCTTAAGTGTCTTCCGCCGAATTTTGGATCCCAGCCTTTTTCAACAAGATAACTCTTCGCGCCTTCTTTTACTTCGAGGCTGTAATTTTGTTCGGCAAGACGAGCGGATAATTCTGATAACTCAATGTCAAATATACTGTTAATTTGATCTTTATCAAGCGGATTAAAGACAACGATATCGTCCACCCTGTTAATAAACTCCGGGTTAAAAATCCTTTTAAGTTCCGACATTGCCGCGGATTCAATCTCAGCGCCGCTCATTAGACCAGACCCTGACGTAAAACCAAGACGCGAATCTTTGGAAATTTCTCTTACTCCGGCGTTACTCGTCATTATTATAACTGTATTCCTGAAGTTAACGGTATGCCCGAGCGAATCGCGGAGTTCGCCTTCTTCCATTACCTGAAGCAATAAATTAAAAACATCGTTATGCGCTTTTTCTATCTCGTCAAATAAAATAACGCGGTACGGATTGCGCCTTATTTTTTCCGTTAACATTCCGCCTTCATCATATCCGATATATCCGGGAGGAGCGCCCACAAGACGTGATGCGTTGTGTTTTTCCATAAAATCTGACATATCGATTCTGACAAGGGAATCCTCGTTAGCGAAAAGATAATTGGCAAGTTTCCGCGCAAGAAGCGTTTTCCCTACGCCTGTCGGTCCTAGAAAAATAAAAGTACCCATAGGACGGCGCGGAGATGAAACACCGGCGCGTGAACGCCTTATCGCAGACGCGATGCGTTTAACCGCTTCATTCTGCCCGATTACGCTCTTGCAAAGTTCATCCTCTATCGACAAAAGCTGCCGCGATTCCTGCACTTCAAGATGCATAACAGGGACTCCCGTTGTTTCCGTAACAACGATGCGGATATCTTCTTCCGTTACAACAGGCCATTCATTTTTCGACGCGCGATCCCATGCGGCGTGCGCTTCTTCAAGGCGCGATTTTAAAAGACGCACTCTGTCACGAAGCTGCGCGGCGTGCTCATAATCCTGAGTGCTTACATATATATTTTTCTCGTCGCATAACTTCGCAATTTCTTCTTCAATCCCCGTGATTTCAGGCGGCTGTTCTCGGTTTTCTAGTTTTCGTAAAGCCGCGGCTTCATCTAAAATGTCGATTGCCTTGTCAGGCATAAACCGCCCTGTGATATAACGCTGCGCGAGTTTTGCCGCAAGCACAACGGCGCTTTTCGAGTAAATCACCTGATGATGTTCCTCGTATTTTTTCTGAATGCCTTTTAAAATTTCGATTGTATCGTCAAAGCACGGCTCGTCGACTATTACAGGTTGAAAACGCCTTTCAAGCGCGGCATCCTTTTCAAAATGTTTGCGGTATTCTGCCAGCGTTGTAGCTCCGATACAGCGGATTTCCCCGCGCGAAAGGCCGGGTTTAAGCATATTGGAAGCGTCTAACGTTCCTTCCGCGCCGCCCGCACCGATTATCGAATGAATCTCGTCAATAAAAAGAATGATATTTCCGGCTTGGCTTACCTCGCGCAGTATTTTTTTTATGCGTTCTTCAAACTCGCCGCGGTATTTTGTTCCGGCGACAAGAAGCCCCATATCAAGACATAAAATTCTTTTTCCCGAAAGAATATCAGGCACCGCTTCGCTCACGAGTAACTGCGCAAGCCCCTCCACAATCGCAGTCTTGCCGACACCGGGTTCACCGACCAGAATCGGGTTATTCTTGGTACGCCGCGCAAGAATCCTTACAGTTCTATTAATCTCATTTTTTCTACCCACAACAGGATCAAGTTTTCCGGCTCTCGCGAGAGCGCTTAAATCCCTTGAAAAATTATCAAGTGTCGGCGTAAGAACGGGGTACGCGGCAGGTTTAATACGCGGCTGTTTTTCGGCTTCCACAACCGTCTTATTCTGATTGCGCTGTTCCCTGTGAACAAGATACGGCTGGAATCTTTCTGAAGGAATATAATCATCACTCTTTATAGTCGGCTGATTAAATGTTGTCTGAATTATCACCCTCATCATGTCGGTGTCAACCGCGCGTTGATTTAAATAGACTTGAACGCTGGAATCCTGCTCCCGCATCGCGGCGAATAAAACATGCTCTGTTCCGAGGTACTCGCTGCCCATTGCTCGGGCTTCCTCTGTCGCGACATCAAGCATATTTTTTGTCCGTCTTGAAGGCGGCACTTCCCCTTTGATAATCAGACCCGGAATTCTGGGAATAGAGCTTTCAAGAACAGTTCTGAACTCCGGGATATCGATCCGCAGGAACATAAGGGCTTTGCAGGCGGTTCCCGCGCCTTCTTTAAGCATCGCAATTATAATATGTTCCGGTAAAAGTTGATCCGAATTAAAACGTTTTGCCTCTTCCTGTGCGTTGATTGAAAGAAGCCTCTGTACACGCTGGGTTAGACCTTTAAACACAAAAAAATCCTTTATTTATATTGATTATACTTCATTTTCGGCAAATTAACAAGAAAAAGGGAGTTTTATGAAGGCGGGGGTTAAATAAATTACCTGCATGGAGGAGCAAAGCGGTTATTGTTTAACCTTGACAAATTAATATGGTAATGATTTAATACACAAAATCAGGAGTACAGTTATGCAAAAATTTTTTACAATTTTTTTATCTATTCTACTAATTTACGCAGGCTGCGCCGGTTCAGGATCTTCCCGGCAAGCAGACATTGAGAATCAACAAACGATGAATAACTACATTGGAGACGGCGGCGCCGGAATAAATATCGCTATTTTGACTCCATTGTCATCAGGATTTAATGAAAACCAGTCTTACCTGCCCGCGCTCATACAGGGAGAAATAACAGCTAATTTTTTAAAATATTCGGCTGTAACCGTCCTTGACAGGCAGAGCCTTGACGAACAATACCCGGATCTTTTGACTTGGCATTATTCAAATAACATACAAGCATTATTTGATTCAGGCAATCCAGAGGCTCTAACGCATATTATGAGTGGAAATATTACAAAAACATCTACGGGTTACGATCTTCAAATGTGGATTACGAGAATCTCAGACGGTGTGATGGCGGCTTCATACTCAGGCTCTTTTTCATCCTCTGAACTCGATAATCTCACAGGTATAAGAAGAGCTTCGGTTAATCTTCTTCAGGATATTGGTGTAACATTAACCTCTCAGGCGCAAACCGAGCTTACAAATGCGGCAGATGAAAATAAAATATACGCGCAAATAGCTCTTGCTCAGGGCATAACCGCGCAAAAAAGCGGAACCGAAATTGAAGCATTAAGCTTTTATTATCAGGCTGAATTGTTTGATCCTTCCCTAATTGAAGCCGCTAATCGTTCTTCCATGCTTACAGCGCATATATCAAGCGGAAATATCGGCGATAATGTCCGCAATGACATAGCATGGCGCAGGGAATGGGTGGAAAGGCTGACAGAAACAGAACGATTTTTTGACAGTTTTAACCGTAAAGAATCAATGCCTTATACTCTATTTTACATTTCTGATGAGATCATACAGGGAACTATCAATTATCGAAATGAAACTGTCAATCTAAGTATAGAAACACATCTACATGGTAGTGGGATTTGGACACGTTCGATGGAACGCGTATTACGGACGTTATACGACGGTTTAAATGACACAGGCCGAAAAGAAGCATGGCAGTTAGCAAACTGGCCTCAACGCAGCGTTACAAATCTTAACGCTTTTTCCAGGCGAAGCAGTAATTTTTCCGTTGCATTCGAATTATTAAATGATCAGAATATTGTGATTGGAAGACAAACATTGCAAACAGAAGGTTATTGGGAGTTAAACAGAACCGGTCGTCCTACAATTAACGTATCAGCAGATGTCAGAAGAACTTTAAATTTTCAAAATGTCAATGCAAACAACATAAGTAATGTAATGACTATAAGGATCATGACTATAAATGGAATGGATGCAGAAACTGCTGCCGTAAACGATGTTTTAAAAATAAGAGCAGTTCCAAAAAGCGAATTTGAAGCAAATGACAGATTCAGATTCTATAAAGGAATGTTACAAGGTTTTGCGAATAACAACTCAAGAACCGCAAATCTTGTCATTCCAAACAGCATATGGGGTGATCCGGTAATATCAATAACAGAAGGCGCATTCAGAAACAACGGATTGACTGGTGTTACAATTTCTGACAGCGTAATTACTATAGGCGTTGAAGCATTCGCTAATAATCGGATAACAAGACTTCACATCGGCAGTAATGTTACTACTATTGCAAACAAGGCTTTTTTCAGTCAGCTCAATCCCAGTTCCACGGTTGTGTTTGTGGGTCACGAATTAATTATACCTGACAATGTCATAACTATTGGCAATGAATCATTTGCAGGTATGTCTTTTATGGTTATAATAACCGGAAGCGGTATAACATCCATTGGTGAAAATGCGCTTCATCTTTGGGGAGGTTTTGTTAGAGGAAGATATCATTATCCGCAAATCACTTTTAAATCGGATAACATTGCATTGGCACATAATTCAATTCAGGTAATAAATTATATCTTAAGAGCAGATAATTTTATTGCCGTTGTAGTAAATTCAAGTTTTAAAAGTCATTATGAAAATTATTACGGCAGAAGATCAGGTACATACACAAACAGGCAGTCGCATGGTAAAGCATGGCAGTACAGACCTTAACGTTTACAAATCGCTGGGCACTATTACAACATCCCCTATTCTTACACCCGCTCTTGTAAACCACCCTTGAGGCACTTCTAGCGCGTAACGCGCGGAGCGGCTTGATACAACAGAGTTAACATCATGCGGGTGCATATCCAGTATATCGATTATTCTGCCGTCGTAAGTTATATAAGCTATAGAAAGCGGGATGTAGGTATTCTTCATCCAGAAGGAGAGCACTTCATCCCTTTCAAAAACAAATAACATTCCTTCGCCTTCGCCCAGGCTCTTACGATGCATTAAACCCTTCGCGCGTTCTTCCTGCGAAACAGCAATCTCCGCTTTCACAACAGCCGCAACCTGCCCGCCCCTCTCAATAGAAATCTCGCGGACAGCCAGCTTCTCCTCCCCGCAGGAAACAAGAAATAAAACCGGCAGCAAAATAAACCAAAAGTTAGTGTGGTTCGCGGCTTTCTTACCGTTCGTGAGGTTCGTGTGGTTAGCGGCTTTCTTACCGTTCGTGAGGTTAGTGTGGTTCGCGGCAAAAAAATCTTTAAAACTAAAACTCATCAAGGAAATCCTCGCGAAGACGTACCTGTGAGCTTTCTATCAGGCCTGATTCGTTTACAATATCGTCAAAAACTACCCTGTCAATGTATTTAACGGTGAGCGGACGTTCAATTGAGATTCTCGTCTCATCCGTTTCCCAGACAGCGGCGCGTGGATCAAGGTATGACGGCTGTCCGTATCTTTGAACAAAACGCATGAAGATCGAGTAATGGTCAATTATTGCCGTGTTCATCGTGAACGCCATGATAAAAACCTGTCCGTCCCTGAGCTGGAAAAACGCGCGTCTTATAAACGATGATCCCGATGTTTCAACTAAGCTTTGCTCTCTTGCCGGCAGGAACGAAACATCCCTGTCACCCCTGAATAAAAAAAGATTGTCGCTTAACAAATTAGTTTTTAAATCATCAAGGCTCATCCCCAAAGAAAGCTCGCGGAACTGCCGTGGAAGCTGGTTCGTATCGGTCTCATCCGCGGAAACAGCCGCCGGTTCCTGCGCTGTAACAAATGGAACAATGAGATAAAAAAAGGTAATAAAAATTAATATAAATCGTTTAAAATCCATCTTTATTATTATCGGATTATTTGCCGTATTTAACAAGCTGGCAGGTTTTTACAGTTTATTAGCCTGGCGGGTTTTTTGAAGCTGCTGCATTTTTTTGTAATATCCGTTTTGCTTGGCGATTTCCTTCATGTCTTTAACAAAAAGTTTGTCGTTTATTATCTGGAATGTCTTGTTTTCCATCATTTTTCTTCCGGTAATCTGACCTTCTCCCTGCGAAAAACCTACCATGTTTATAAGCTCTTTAAGGCCGAAATCAAATGAAAAATTGGTAGCGGAATTTATATCAACTTTTTTCTTGTCTATTTGAATTTGAAGCATATCATACATCCGCCCCAGAGGATCTGTAACCTGCGTGTTGGCAAGCTGCCTGTAAATAAGCCATATCCTCTCTGCAAGCAGCGTCGTAAGGCGGGCAATAAGCTGCGGCTGTGTCTTGATCATATTTTGAAAATTTTCCCTGTTAACCGCCATAAGCTGGCAATTTTCGTAGGCGACAGCTCCGGCCGCGCGCGGTTTTGATTCAAGAAGAGCCATTTCGCCGAATATGTCGCCAGATTTTAATACGGCAAGCAGGATTTCGTTATAATCGGTAATCTTTATTATTTTTACAGAACCTTTTTGAATTATAAAAAGCTCATTCCCTGGCTCGCCCTCGCAGAAAATGATCGAATCTTTCGCGTACGTGCGCACCATCTCGTTAGGCGGGAAATCCTTTTGCGGATCTTTTATGTAAGGGGCGATTTTTTTCATCCGTTCAACCGCCGCCTGCACATTATCTCCCTTCGGGCAGCATTTAATATATTTCTGATAAGCGTAAAAAGCCTGATTAAACTGATTATGTTTAGCGTAGTATTCGCCAACTTCAAAAATATGGCTTGGGTCTTCGGCGGAATTATTTTTTAAAGTAAGGCGTGTAAGGGCTTCATCAAGATAGCGCATCCTTTTTGAAAACTGCATGATGATTTTTAAAGCAACAGGCGCGTTATTTTGAATCAACTGGCTGAACTGATCTTTCTGGACTGATATTAGCGTAACATCTGTAACAGCCTTGGCAGTCTCGATATGGCTATGGCCTGACATTGTCGAAACTACGCCGAAAAAATCGCCGGGGCCGAGCGTGTCACCTGTTTCCTCTGCGACAATCTGCACTTCTTTGGAAATCTGCACTTTTCCGGTGCGTATTATAAAAAACCTGTCCGCGTTTCTCTTGCCTTCGACAATAATGTACGAGTTTGCCGGAAAATTGACAAATGACAGTTGTAAAGGCGAAGCCATCTCCCCTCTCTTTTACCTTTTAATGTATTATAGACAATATCGACATTATGTCAATCAATCTTGACTACCCTAACCCCTAAACACTATCCTAAAATACGCCGATATTAAAACGGGGAAATTATGAATAAACGTATAAATTTTGAAGATACCATTTTTATCCTGAATGTCAGAATCAAAATGATCCGCGACCTTATTCGTCTTGATACAGAGCCGTCAATTTTTTACCGCCAGACCATGAGCGATCTTGAGTTTATAAGCTCCTGCCTTGACATGCTGAGCGACAGGTTTCTTGATAATCTTAAATTTCTGGATCGCGAAATTGAAGCTGATAATATACTTGACGCTGAATGGCAGCTTAATCAGATTATAAATGAGATATCAGGCGGCGCAAGTCCGTTCGCTCCGGCATTCTTCCCGGACACCGCGGCGCTGACAGGCAAAATCCGCAAGGACAGTCAAAAACGCCAAAAGCAAATAGAAGAATCATACGAACCTGCCGAACACCTAACTACAGAGCCTGTTGTAAGTAACGCTGAGCTTAACGGTCTGTTAGGGAGTATGTGAGAATAACAGGCGGCACTCTGGGCGGAAGATTAATTTCTGTCACCCGCGGAGCTGACGACATAAGGCCGAGTATGGACAGGATGCGGGAATCCGTTTTCGCGTCCCTCGGCGATCTGACAGGTCTTTCATTCCTAGATATATTTTCAGGTTCCGGCATCATCGCTCTTGAAGCTGCTTCCCGCGGCGCGTCTTTAATTGAAGCTGTGGAACAGGATGCGCAAAAAAGAAAAACACTTCTTGAAAATGTTTCCATTTCGCCTGTGCGGATCAATTGCCGTTTTATGCCCGCGGAACTATACATAAAACGCGCTAAAAATCCCTTCGATATTATTTTTTTTGATCCTCCGTTTCCGTATCAGCATAAATGGGAATTAGTTGAAAAAACCGCCTCATCTGCTCTAGCGTCAAGCGGAACAAGAATTCTTATCCACCGCCCGAGGCAGGATTATTTAAAAACGAATATTTCTAATCTGGAAAAATTCGATTCCAGAGAATACGGGCGGTCGATTGTCGATTTTTTCATAATGAATGCAGATATTAAATAGTACATTAGATTGCAGATAATGCTTGTTTTTTTGAAAAAAAACACTGATAATATATTATAAAAGAAAAAAATGGATAGAAAAAAAATATTTGAAAAATTTGATGATAAAAACGCGTTCATAAAAGTGTCCGCGCCCGCTCCTGTAGACGGGACGCAGAAAGCGGCGTTAAACAGAAAAGGCAATCAATTATTTAATACCGGTAAAATCGAGGATGCCCGCAGGATCTTCATCACAACAGGTTATACAGACGGACTATCCAGAGTCGGGGATTATTATAAAAAATACGGAAGAGTTATCGAGGCATTAAAGATGTACTGGATAGCGCCTGAACGTTCCAAATCGCAGATCCTGATTGAACAGCTTGCCGGTGTAATTAGAAATATGTATCTGGAAGAACCAAATCAGGCGGAACAGGAAGTGACGGATGGCTGAAACTTTTAATCCGCAGGTTTCAGAGTCTCAAAAAATATCCGATATATCAAAATTAGGTTACCAGTATTTAAAAGAAAATAAAATCAGCGATGCCATTGACTGCTTTACAAGAATTCTTTTAATGGATGATATTAATAATTACGCGCTTGTGGGAATGGGAGATGCAAGCCGCAAAATGGGATCGATACGCGAAGCCGTTAAATACTATCAAAGATGCCTGTCTGTCCATCCCGGAAACAATTACGCTCTCTTCGGACTCGCTGATTGTTACAAGGCGCTTAACCAGTATCAAAAAGCGATTGATATCTGGGAGCAGTATCTTCTTCATGATAATAGAAATATAACAGTCCTTACGCGCATCGCGGATGCTTACAGAAAAGTCCGCGATTTGGAAAAATCCAAAATCACCTATCAGCGCGTTCTTGAAATGGAAAATGACAATCCTTACGCGATTATAGGACTTGGCCATCTGCATTATGATTTCAGGGAATACAGGGAAGCGCTGTACTACTGGGAAAAGATGCTTAAGGCGGACAGCGATGTTGATATCCGCGTTCTAACTTCGATAGGCAACTGCCACAGAAAATTAAAAACATTCTCGGAAGGCATTCCCTATTTTGAATCCGCGCTGCGACGGGAGAAAAATAATTTTTACGCTCTTTTCGGACTTGCGGACTGCTACCGGGGATTAAATCAATTTGAAAAATCCCTTCAATACTGGAACCAGATTCTTGATCATGATCCAAAAAATAAAATGATTCTGACGCGCACAGGAGACGCTTACCGCAATATTCAAAATTATGAAATGGCAAAATCATTTTATGAAAGAGCTTTAAATCTGGAATTTGACACCTATGCGGTGCTTGGACTTTCTCTCCTTGCGAAAGCTCAGGGTAAGTATGACGAAGCCGTAATTTCCCTGAAACGGCTGATCCAGCAGGATGTAAATAATTCAAGATTGTATATTGAGCTGTCAGACTGTTATCAGAAAATGGGCGATCGCAGACAGGCGGCTGAAGTAATGGAAAATTTTCATAAACTTGGAATAAAAAATCCAAAAATAACGGAAATACCTGATAATATTTAAAAATGGAAACTCAATCTCTCGCAGGCCTGCCCCTTTATGAGATAGAAAAAATTCTTGATTCCCTTCCCCGGTTCCGCTCAGAACAAGTATATAAATGGATATCGCGCGGAGCTTCTTGTTTTAATGATATGACAGACATTCCAAAATCTCTTCAAAATGAATTTGAACAGCGGTTTAAAATATTTTCAACTTCATTTATTAGCTGCAATGAAGACGGAGACGCTAAAAAAATAATCGTTAAAACAAAAGACGGCTGCAAAATTGAATCTGTTCTGTTAAGCGACGGTAAAAACCGTTTTACAGCATGCCTTTCTACGCAAGCCGGATGTCCTTCAGGATGTGTCTTTTGTAAAACAGGATCGCTTGGCTTTAAAAGAAATCTTGACAGCAAAGAAATTGCCGAACAGTTTTTGCGTTTATTACCGCTGTCAGGCAGGGAGAGCGAAAACGATTCTCACATTATTGACAATATCGTTATCATGGGGATGGGCGAGCCTTTATTAAATCTTGATAATCTCCGCATGGCAATTTCATTTTTTACGGACACAAAGGGGTTATATTTTTCAAGACGCAGGATAACTGTTTCCACATGCGGAATCTGCGAAGGACTTTTTGATATAGCAAACAATCTGCCTTTCGCGCGTCTTGCGCTGTCATTGACCACCGCCGATGAAACACTCAGAAGCCGCTTAATGCCTGTTACAAAAGCCAATCCGCTTTCTAAAGTACGCGAAGCCCTGCTGCTTTTTCAGAAAAACGGCGGAGGGCGCGTAACGCTGGAAGCGCCGCTGCTTGGCGGTATAAACACACGGGAGAAAGACGCTGCATCTATCGCGAAATTCGCGAAAGGTCTTGACGCGGTTGTCAACATCATACCGTGGAATCCTGTTTCCGCTCTTGAGTTTGAAGGCAAGCCTCTTCTTGAACCTGAAAAAAAGGAAGTATTGGATTACAAACATATGCTTGAAAATCTCGGATTAAAAGTTACACTGCGTCTTCATAAGGGACAGAAGATAATGGGAGCCTGCGGCCAGCTCGGAAGCGTATGAATATATGTTGCCGCAATTATTAGGAACTTTTTAATATTTTATCTGAGAAAATATGTCAATGTTGCCTGAAAGAGTCCTATTATAAAGCCCAGTATTCCGCCGAAGATGTGAATCCATTTAAACTGATCCGACATTACATCAAGAATAATCCGCTCTACACGCGCAACATCAAGAGAATCAATTCTGTCGGAAACAAGCTGTTTTACGTTTATAGACGTTAAAATATTGTTTATCTGGCCGTCAGCGGCTAATAGCAGTTTGTTAAAAATATAATCATCAAGTTTTACTTTATCTTGCGCTCCTATATTTAATAACGCAAAGAGATTTTTATCCTGCTCCCCTATCATTTTATTAAATGATGAACCCGCGGCTGTTATTAATGTTTTTTTAACGCCTGTTTCGTTTAACGCTTTTTCGGCAATTGAACTAAGATCATCAATGATTTCCGGCATTTTTTTTTCCAGCGTCATATCATACTGCGCCGCGGACAGAAAAAAACGCTGGAATATATTCAGTTTTAAAATGATGTTACGCAAAATTATCCGCCCTTTGGATTCCATTTCACGGCGGATATCTGGTCTGTAAAGAAACTCCATCACAGCGGAAGTAAAAACAGGGTAAATTTTCTCTACTGCCTCAGGGATTCTATCCGCAAGAACTTTTTCATTGTCAACGAAAAGCTGAGAAGGCGTTTTGTCTAAAATATTTTCGGTAAAAAGCGAGATTGAATATCTTATTTTTTCCCGGACATCTTCCCGCGCAAGGCGGTCACGTAAAACCTCGGGCGTTAAAAGTTCGCGTTCAACCATGCCGCCTATGCTCTGAGCCAGTTTTTTACGCTGCCGCGGAAGAATCCCCGGCGTAAACGGCACCCTTATACCAAACACGCGAATTTCATTTAACGGTCTGAAAAGCATTTTTATCGCGATTACATTGGTAATATACGCTATTATCGCGCCGGCTATCGGAGGCACTACAAATAAAACAATCGTGTTCATCTGAGGGCTGACTCCGATGCCGTTCTTGCCTGGCTTTCATTATCGTATATGTTCATTACATCCTCTTTAAGCCAGCCCGCGGTATCAGCAAGATTAGAATCAATATGCACCCAAGAAACAAAATTATTCTGTATTTTTATTACCTGCCGCCTTATTACACGCACAAGATCGCCTCTTCTTAGATAACCTATAGAAGGGGAGTTATCTGAAGGCTCGCTTGTAATATGCGTAAAAGAAGCGGTTATTACTCCAAAACCGATATAATCCCTTGACAGCGGGGATGTTACAGGTGGAATCACAGGAACATCTTCCCTGCCTGCGTTGCAGGTTATAAAAGACGCGGCAAAGACAATTAGGCATAATTGACCAATTGCGCGTTTCGCAGTTATTCTCATATTAATGAAAAATATAACCGTTTTAACGTTTTTAGTCATCATATTATTTTTTATTTCACACCGCGCATATGCCCAAGACAGAGATTATAATTTTTCATTTGACGCTCAATTCGGCTTTATTTACGGTCAATCCATGGAAATTGTCTACCCCACAGACACCGCAGGAAAACTTTTAAGCGAACTTATATGGGATATTAAACCGGTTTTATATCTGGGATTTCAAGTTGATTACAGCCGTACCGATATACTGAGCGCTCCGGGGTTTTTCGCTTCTCTAAAATTCAATATCGGTATTCCGGGAGACTCAGGTATTATGGAAGATCGCGACTGGAGATCAACAAAAAATGACGCTCTTACCAATTACTCATGCCATACAAACAAGACAAATAATTTTTTTGCGCTGGATCTTTTGTCGGGCGTGTCACTCCCCGTAAACTCGATAATTTACATGAAATATTTTTTAAGCGGCGGCTGGACGCATTTTTCATTTACCGCGAGGGACGGTTATTATATATACGCAAATTACAGCATGGGAGATTATAAGCCTATCAGTGAATCAAGCCCTGTTCCGGTATGGGGAGATTTAATTAATTACAGCCAGGACTGGCTTTTTTTTGGATTTGGTTTTACCATCGGCCACAATATAATCACTCCCCTTTTCATAGATTTTACTTTTAGAATGAGTCCTTTCACATTTTGCATTGCAACCGATGAACATCTTAGAACATCTTATACATACAGGGACTTACCCGGTTTCGCATTATTGCTTGAGCCGAAATGCACCATTTCATTTGTAACCGAATACATCAATATCTGCATTGATGTTTCTTACAGATACATCAGTATATCTTCAGGAGATTCATACTTTAAAAGCGGATCTTCCGATTATAAATTATCGGATAACGCTGCCGGAGCGGGTTTGTCATTTTTTGATGTAAAGTTCTTTTTCAGATATACATTTTAAAGGAACAACGCGCTCGGCAGAAGAAAATGAACGAACGCAGTGCATAAAAGCCCGATTCCTATTGGTTTTCTGAATGCCAAAAGCCCCGCTCCAAGACGGCTGAGAGAGTTTGTTGTTTCGCCTTTCGATGTATCATTGCGGTAAATGCCGAAAATCAGCATTATACCGGCAGCGATTCCGGCTGCGGCGGGAATAAGGTCGCCGAGAAGCAGAATACCGTCCAGCGTCGGCGAAAGTAATTTTAGAATTCCTGTAACGGAACACAGAATTCCAAGAACAAGATAAAAAGTAGGACCGTCTACGGGAAGGCGGAATCTATCGGTAAAATTATCATCACCGGCGAACAGCACATACCCGGCTATCCCATTACACAATATTGATAAAAAATATAGTTGAATCATACCTATACAATATCTCAATATTTCTCAATAGTCAATAATTAGGGGTTAGGATATAGGATTTAGGGGATAGTATCGTTGTATGAAATAGTGTCTTCTTCTAACCCCTATCCCTTATTCCCTAACCCCTAATCAGTTTTGATACTTAGGCGGATTTCGTTTTTTTCGCTTTGAAGAACCATTAATAGTTCTTTAGAATCAAAGGGAGCGGCGAAACGGTACTGTTCTGTTTGGTTCATGGTAAAGTAAATGCGGTGATAAAAAACCGGCGGTTCTTCTTCAGCCTGCGATGGTACGGTGACGGCGATATCCACGGCGCCTGTATATGGCTGTGATAAAAGATTCTTCGCGGTTTTTTTGATTGTCACAATCGTAGCGCCTTCAAAGGCGGCGCCTGAAATTTCCAGCCTGTTTCCATCCAGAGTGCGGCCGGAGTCAAAATAGCCCGCCATGGAAAAAGCCCATATTACGGCGCACATCAAAATGATAATCAGGAACATTGCCCTTCTCGGCCTGTCAGCAATCAAAGGACCAAGCAGGCTGAAGCGGTTTTGCTTTTCGTTTACCGGCAGATAAAGACTTTTTACCGAATCAGGCGCGTTTTGAAGCCTGCGTCCGCGGTTGTAATGAAAAACAATTCCTCCCTGCGGGTCTTCAGAGCTGTCAGGGTTGCTCAGCTTATAGTTCGCGTTCGGCCTGTGTGTTTCCGGCTGTCCGTTATCATCGCTCACGGCATATCTCCCATAATATTATCGGTACGCCACCAGACCATTTTTAGATTGACGCTGTCCGCAAGCATCGCGCAGAGAATTCCTTCGGGAGAAAGGTAAAAATCATTGTAGCCGAGTTCCTCATTTGAAAACCAAATACTGCCTCTGCGCTGTCCGCGCGAATGTATGTCCGCGAAAAGCAGCGCATAACCTGTTTCTACAGGAAAATACATAAGGAGTTTTCCATTCCGCGCGGCTCCCAGAATGAAATAAAAAACTTTGAAATCCGAAGGGCGGCCGTTTTCGATTATTTCGTACAGCGGTATATCAACCGGGTTCAGATAGGTTCCATCTTCGACATTTAATGTCCATATACATGAACCGACAGGTTCGCTTCCCGTGCGCGTATTCGTGGATTGATCTATCGTGTCCTTTGTGTAATCAACCTTTATGTATAAAAATCTTTCGTCAGGAGCCGCGAAGATGGCGTCTACTTCCGCCATTGTATGGCTTTGAATTTGTTCATCAGCGGTTTGCGCAGGCCAGTCAGGGTGCGCCGGCAGCATAGATGATGAAATTTTTACAAGGTATAAAAGCATCCCCGAAGAGCTGAACCAGTAAATATCCCATCCGTCGGGAATACGGCATATAACGGCTAGTTCATCGCGGATGGAGGACACAAGCCCGATGATACGCGGGAACGGGCTTCCGCCGATTCCTTCCCTTCCAAGATAATTTACAAATCTCCCGTTTTGATCAAAATGAAGTATGATTCCGTCAAGCAGCGTTCTTGACTCAGGGTCTTGAATCCTTTCCTGACGCGGGATTCTGTCTTCGGCATAAATGTGCCTTCGCGAGTCCACGGTTATCCAGCCGGGTTCTTCCATCGGATATGAATGCGCCCACCTTGTTACCTGTTCATTTTCCGAAACATTAACAGGTAATGTAATGGGAGGCGGGTTTGTTTCTTCATTGTAGATCATGAAAATTAAATCGCCGTAAGTATTATAACGGACAATTTTAGCTCCGTTACCGTCAGCGATGGTAAAAAGGCCGTCTCTCATCGCGAAGCCTGTGCTTCTGATTCCCCTGTTGCCGTCCAGCCTGTAAAGAGCGATTTGGTCTTCTAATGGGCCTATATTAAGCGAAAAACGATCCTCTCTTTCAATGGAACTTACGGTAGTGTTTTTACACGCACATACAAACATGACTACGGCGCATAAAATTATTATAATTAAATGAGAAAAGATTTTTGTCATTCCTCTATAAAAATCCATCTTTTTTTAATTAATGTCAATCGGATATGTATTGTGGCTCCGTAAAAAAGGGAATATAATTTTTACATGAATAAAATAATTTTAAAAGCCGTTGAACTGGACGGTTATTTAACTTCAGGCGACAAGGAATATCTTAAAGAAATTGATACTCTTTTCGGCAAAGCTCTAAATGTTTTTCCGAAATATCAAGCCGGAGAAAAGGGAGCGGGCGGTACCCTTATAAATATTTACAACGAAATGGGAAATCTGCTTCAGGATATTTGCCAAAAAATACCCGGGATTCACGTTTATTCTTTTATTTCCCCTCAGCAGGATCACTCGGAAGCATCCCGCGTGATCGCGAAACTAAGAAATGTTAATACTGAGGACAAGGAATTTGTATATTACATCCAGCGGGCGTACGAAATGCTTTTTAAACTCGCGTGGGGCAGTATTCCCGGCTCGCAGAAAAATCATCTTATTATAAAAACGCCTGTTACGCATCCTGCGCAGAATTTCGCGGTTCATAAAATCACAAATATTGATAATATGATCGGTAATACGGTTATGTGCGTTATGCTGCGCGGCGCTCTTCTTCCGTCAATGATCATGAGTAAAGAAATCGAAGAGTATTCTTCCGCCGGGTATGTAACGCCGTTTGCGCTTTTCAGAATTTACCGTAATGATTCAAAGCGCGAAAATGATATGGAATACATACTTGATCTGGAAAAGTCATTCGTCGATTTAAAAATGCTTGACGGTAAAGATTTAATTTTCGCAGACCCGATGAACGCGACAGGCGGAAGCCTTGTTACGGTAATTAAATACCTAAAGGAAGCCGGGATAAAACCGCGTTCTATTTTATTCTTTAATGTTATCGCCGCGTTAAAAGGAGCGTTACGCGTTGTCCGCGCTCTTGAAAACTGCGATGTTTACACGCTCTGGATGGACGGCGTTTTAAACGAGGACGCTTATATCATGCCGGGTCTTGGGGACGCAGGGGACCGCATCAACGGAAAGGACAGCGAAAAAAATCCCAGAAACATAATCCAGCTTTTAGCCGATTACGGCGCAGGAATGGCGAATCTTTACCGTTCACAGTTCCGCGGAATTGAGAATACCGTTCTCAAGTAATTATGTATAAATATGTTTTAACATTTTTTATTTTAATTGTCTCTTTATTAACAACCTGCGCCGGGATGGCCGCTTCCGCGGAGGAATATTATAACATCGGCATGGCATATTACGATCTTGGAAGATACGAAGATGCCGAAAGATGGCTTTTAAGAGCTCGCGCCGCGGACAGAACATATACCGCGTCGCAGTACAATCTTGGGCGGCTTGCTTTTGAAATGGGGCGTTACAGTGAAGCTGTAAGGTATTTCGAGGATGTTTTAAGAAGCGACGCGGATAATACAATCGCGTTAAGAGCCGCCGCCTATACAAGAATCAAGATGGGTGATTTAGAAGCCGCGCAGAATCACTATTCAAGGCTTTTACAGCTTGTTCCTGAAAGCGCGGATGACGGGTACAACCACGCTCTTGTGTTACACGCAATGGAACGCTACAGTGACGCTGAAGCAGTGCTTGAAAGATATCCGCAGTCCCTGCTCGCTAAGGGCAGCTCTCTTCTTTTGTACGCGCGATGCCAGGCGGCTGGAAACAAAATTGAAGCGCTTGACAGCTTCGCGGATTACTTAGGCGAAAATTCCGTACCCGAAGTCCGCTTTGAATACGCCGCGGCGCTTGAATACCACGAAATGTATGCGAGAGCTTTAGAGGAATACAGGCTGTCTCTATCAGAAACCGCGGTTACATCTCCCGCAAGAAACAACATTCGTTTCGCGATCGCAAAAGTTTTATTAATTGCCGACGAAAATAGCGGCGAAGGCTTTGATGAACTTGAAAGCGCGGTTAGCGGAGGTTTCAACAATGTTGAAGCTCTTGAAGAGCTTATAAGCGGCGGGATGTTAAACGCCGCCAATACTGAAAGGCTTCAGGGAATCGCAAACGCCATGCGCCGCACCTCTTCCGCGCAGGAAGAAGAAAATGAAGAATCTGATGATCTATCAGAAACTGATACGCAGTGATGTTCCGATAACAGCGTCAAATGTAAAGGTCTCGCTGTTATAATCCTGTCCTAATATAAATTTTAAGAAACCTGTAAAATTAAGCCTTCCCGGAATTCTGATTATCTCTTCGTGCCCCGCCGTTATTAACCAGCGTAAATTTTTTCCTGAATTGTCAAATGATAATTCAAGAATCTCTCTTCTAAGCTGTTCGTAACGGGATCTGAATAAGGTTGACATTGTAAACCACGAACTATCATCGGAAACTAATGATATAAGCCAATTATATACAAAATTAATCAAAGTAAATCGCGCGGGTGTTTCCCAGTCGAATGAAAATGTTTCCACCCAATGTCCGTCTGAACGCCATGTAATTTGATTTCTGAGATTTAAACGGCCTCCTGTAAACCCCATGAAAGCCGCTCTGAAAGAAGATTGTAACCTCCAGATAATATCTTCGTCATTTGGAATAATAAATCCTGTTTCCACGGCGTGAATGAATTCATCGTTTTGATAAAACGGAAAAAGTGTTATATATCCAAGCGCACCGAACATATTGATACTGGAAAAACCGATACCGGCTCCGATATTGAGCATATCTGCTCTTGTGTCCATTTTTTGTTCCAGCATCCTTTCAAGACGCAGTGATGCGCCTGAAGGAATAATAAATGACCAGAGATTATAAACCGAAGGAAAATTTACCCCTGTGCTGAAATGATCGTTAAACGCTATATAATTCGCGAGGGGCGACAAAGGTGAATCATTTATCAGAGCGTCCATTGCGTCGTTCAATTCGGACGCAAAAAGAGAATAACCGGGAACTATTCTCCAAAGGTGAATACTATCATGCAGACTTTCAAAAAATTTCGTTCCATCGGCGAGCGCGTCGTCCCCTGAAAAATTAAGATGCATTTTAAAACTTCTTCCCGCTCTTATGTTAAAGTTTAAATCCCCAAGAACTACAGGCACATTTAAGAAAAGCGAATTTTCAGACTGGGTAATATTATTAGCCGCGATAAAACCGGTTTTCCCGTCTGCTGTAATCACCGCGCCTACCGGTACTGTCCTCATGTTTAAAACTATCTGTGAACTTGTTCTTCTTGTTTCGGCATTGTACCCCAAATCAGGAACAAGCGGTTTCCATGACCTTACATAAAGATCAAGATAATTTTCATCTTCACTAACCCGCTCTGCGCTTGTCCATTCAGAACGCGCGTTTACGGAAACAGCGGGGATAAGAACATTACGCGATCTGTAGCCTATGTTGTAGTTCCAGTTTTGCTTCAATTTATATAAGTCATAGACCGCATCAGCGTCAAAACCCGCGAAAAAATCCGATGAAAAAGCCATATTAAAACTGTGGCGCGTGTAATTTGCATACGGGGACGCGTAAAAAGATTCCCTGAAAGAGAAATAGCCGATTGCTCTTGACAGCGAATGATCCGCGTTCCATACAAATGATTCCTGCGCTGATGTAAATGAAAAATTTCCCTTTAACTGTACGCCGAAAACGGAAATCTGCGCACCTGTGCGGCTGACTACGCTTCCTGTAATATTATCAGGCTGTCCGCCGTGAACACGGTATTCTGATTCGGCTGCGGTTGAGATCGCAAAATCAGAGAGCACGGGAATACCGCCCGCAGATATAATTGATCCTCGTCTTGAATATTGAAAAGCGGCGCCAAGATTCATCCTGTAAACATGAACCGCGTCTTCCAAAATTATTTCGTCAATTCTGATGCTTCCGTTTTCAAGCGCCGCACCTGCGCGGTCAATAATAAGCGCAATATAACTTAAAACCTGCGATGACGGATCGGGGTTAAGACCCTGCGGCCTGTAATGAAAACTTGCGTATAACACCGCTTCACCGTCTACAAAAACACCCTGATTATCCCCCTGATAACATATCGTGACCTTTGACCATTTATCCGGGGAAAGAGCGCTTACGGGAATATGAGCTTCAAGATATGCGTTTTTAAGTGATTCAGAACCCGATGCCGCGTAAAAATGCAGTGTTCCGTCAAAATTATTAGAAGGCTTTACATAAAAAGAAAGAGAGCGGTAATCAGCTAACGGCACATTTGATATCCTTCCGTCAGCGCCCGCTCCAATCCCAGCCTGCATATCTTCCCATCTTATTTCAAGAACGTTATGTGTACTGCTGAGGCGGTTAGTTTCAGGATGATTTATTCCAAGTGACGCGTCTCTTGTTTCAAGGACATTGACATTATTGTAAACCGCGCCCAAATTACTTTCCGCGTTTATTGTGTTTGCGCTTGAATCATAAGTAACGGCTCTGAACGCGGCTCCGTGTACAATGGGAGAAGCTATTAACACGCGCCCCGATATATCACCGCTTCCTTCGTATAACGCTATTACGCGCAAATATTTCGCGTCCGCGAGTTTTATTCTGTCATTATCATTTAAAAAAAAACTTGCTAAATCCGCGTCTCCTTCAGGGGCCGCTCCGGCGCGGGGATAGATTGTTTTCTCCCATATAAGATTGGAATTCTCCATAAATGAAAAATCGCTTCCCGACAAAGAACCGATTTGTATAATAAGTTTTAATCCCGCGATATCGCCTTGTATATCATAAAGCCTGTATGGAATTTCAATTTCACCAGCGCGGGAAATAATATCCATGTAGTAATCGAGAGGAACTTGAAATCCTGTCCAGTTAGTTTCCTGATTTAATTCAAACTCGGCAGTTAGAACCTGCGTATCTCCAAGATATAAATCTTTCGCAGGATAAGGCCTATTGATCCCTGAAATTACAGGAGTATTCCATTCGATATTCATAAGAGTAGAACCCATGATGCTATTGTCATAATAGTTTCTGTAGATCAAATCCGCGCGGTTAGACAAGTTCAACAGATATGAAGAAATAATAGGAGGATTTGATATAAAAGATGTTTCCGGCGTAAGAGCGATTACGATCTCACTGCCTTCCATTCCGGCGGCGCGGTAAAGGTTCGTGGTATCTGTCTGCACAAACATAAAGCCGCCTGTTACATGCGCTTTAAGCGAGTCATAATCAAGAGCCGCCTTCATGCTTACGCCGACTGTACCTGTGTTTCTCTGATCATCAACCGAGAACGCGTCCTCCGATAAATTCCAGCGCACACCGATTGCCGCCTGTGCGGAAAAGGGCCCCCTTCCCCCGTAGACCGCGCCGAACCCCGCCGCTATGCTTCCGGCATTTGTTTCTTCGCTTCTTTTTAAATATGTTATGCGTATTAACTCGTTATTTCCCGCGGCGGATAATAGCGTAACCTCTCCTGTTGATGAATTATAACTGAAATTGACATCCTGAATTCCGCTGCGCCATACTTGTATTGAACCTGATACCGCGTCCGTTCCAATTAAATAACCGCCGGCGCTGTTATAGTTTGTAAAACGCAAAGTAATATCGCCTGTGAAAACACCGGGACTGACAAGATAGATTTCCGGGTAAATGTCAGCTAACGGCCAGATTGACTCGGGGCTTCTCCGTTCCTGAGAGCCGGCGCGTAAAAGGTCGTATACCCCTCTTGTGTTTATTGTTTGATCCAGTAAAGGAATATCTGAATAAGCTGTAAAGGAATCGATCCTGACAAGTTCAAACGATGTGATAAGTTCCCCGGACGAAACTTTTACAACAGCGGCTTCTTCCGCCGCGCCTGACGGAGAGTTATAACGGCTTTGCCTTTCAAACGGCGAGAATGTCCCGCTCTCGTAAATTACAAGGGCGTTTAACTGTCCAAACATTACTTCACCGGGTCTTCCCGGAAATGCGGAACCGCTTCTTTCGCCGCACTGCGGATAATCTTTAAGGTTTACGCCTGTGAACCATTTTTGAATATCGGATAGAAATCCTGTTTGATCATCATAATCACCCATTGAATTCCATGGACTTAAAACGCCTTGTACTGTGTACGAAACTGCGATCATACCTTGAGGCCTTATGCTAAGTTCCAAAAGCCCGTTTAATCTTGATACCGCGTATTCGCTTGATGATGCTATCCTCCATCTGCGCCCGGATGAATCATAAACGGTTCCGTTTTCATCTTCGATATAGATAATGATATTGGAATCAATATTGGTGTCAGGCAATACAAACGATACGCCGCGAATAGGGTTTTGCGGCTGAACATAATTGTAAGTTCTTTCCCTGCTGCCGTAAAAAACGCGTTCCTCCCTTGAAGCCGAATCATAACGAACCAATGCGTGGAATGACAGATCACCGCTTCCGAAGCGGCTGTAAAAACCGAATGATGATGTTGAATCTCCTCCAAGATCAAGGTATGGAAATGACGGGAAATCAAGGCCTGTATTTCCGATACCGATGTATTGTATGAACTCTCTCTGCCTTCCTTCATATCCCGCCCGGTAGGTGTTCCCGATTGAGTTCTCAGCGAAATTCGCTTCTACAAACCACCTGTCGTTAATCCATAAGGAAAGACCAATATCGGCTTCCTGTTCAAAGAGCGGAACATGTGAAGATGAGAATCCAAACCCCAATGGCGAAACCAGAAAACCGGTTCCAAACTGCAAAGCGCCTTTCCATGAACCTGTCATAAAAAGCGAAACTTCGGAATCCAAAAGTGAAAAAGACAAAAGTTCAAGCGGAGCCTCTCCGTAAATTCTCCGGCGGACTTCCTCAATATCAAAATCACCCTGCCCTTCCTGGGTGAATCCGCGGACACATGCCAAAATCAAAAGGCAAAGGAGAAAATAATTTTTTAAGGCTTTCCGCAATGCCATTTTATGTTAATAATATCATAAAAATATATTTTTATCTCAGGCTGCGCCTTGATGTCTATTCAATCCTGTCTTATTCATGTATCATGAATTATGATTGTTTCGATGATACAGATTATTTTTGAAATCCCTGATACAAACAACATTAAAGAAAAACGCCGGGTAATAAAATCAATTATCGAGAAAATGCGGCGGCGTTTTCACATAAGCGCAGCGGAGGTTGATCTTCAGGACTCTCTTTCATTTTCGCAGATTGGCGGTGCGCTGGTATCAAACTCCGTTCCTTTCGGTGAAACCGTACTGAGAAAGGCGTTTAACATGATAGAAAATGAAACGCATGTGCGTATTCAGGATATGAAAATTCATTCGGAGGATTTCTAATGGCATTTACGCGTAAAAAAACAGGGCTGATAACACTAACCGCTCTTCTTCCTGTTTTGATTATTTTTTTTAATTCATGCATCGGCGCCTCCATCGACATAGAGATGAACAGAAACGGTTCGGGAAAACTGACAATTGAATACCGGGTTTCCCGCACAGCGGAAAGCATCGGCAGGCTCGACGGCAACGAAGGACGCCCTATAATTCCTACAGGCAGAACAGACTGGGAAAGAACTGTCTCGCGCATAGACGGATTAAGAATGGCATCCTTCTCCTCCCGCGAAAATCCGCCTGATATCGTTTACAACATAGCGCTTGAATATGATAACCCTCAAGCGCTTTTAAGGTGTCTTGATCCTTCCGGCAGATCGTATATCAGAACAGAAAACAACGCGTCCCGGCTCTGTCTTATTTTTAATGAATCGGTTCCCGAGGAATTAAACGGAGATCTTCTTAGTTTGGCAAGAAGCGTATCTGACGGTTATAATTTTTCTATTACATTCAGAACTGATAGAAATTCTACATTATCTATAACAGACGGACATGGTAATCCCGCTTCTGTACCCCGCTCGGCGGAAATTACTTCACCGGGAAGAAGGGTTTCAATGTCGCTTAACGTTATGGATTTTATCACAGCCGCGGGCGGTATCGGTGTTATGTTTGAGTGGTAGGTTTTGATATTGCTGTTGATTGTATATCTTGCTTTAACTCTCTGACTCGATGGTATAGAATTTTTGAAATATCGTTCATTACTTTTTCTTCAAAATCATCCATCGGTTTATTATTAATAAATGGATATGTTTTTGTAGAAAAAAGTTCCGGCGCGTCAAACTCAAGCGCAGCGGCAATCCGTTCCAACATTTCCGGGGTGGGAAATTTTTTACAGGTCTCCACCATGCAAATATAATGGGTAGATGTATCCACTCTTTCCGCAAGTTCAGCTTGTGTGATTTCCAATCTATGACGCTGTTCTTTTATATTATGGGACAAAACTGATCTAAGACTTGTCATGTTTTTATTTTCAGTCATTTTCTATTGTATTTTATATATCATAGTTGACAACTTCCGTTAAAATAGTTATACTCTGTCTGTTTGGTTGTATTCTCCAAACTATAAGACAGTAAACACTACACAACATAGATAAAACATCATCAGGAAATATCAGCCAATAATAGTAGTTTACTTAAAAATGAGGTGTTTTGTATGAAAAAGTGTCTATTTTGTGTAATTCCTTTGATTTTAATGCTTATTGGGTGTACAGGAAGCGCGAGACCGGCAGAGCAAATTGCGGAATATCCTTCGGCCGCACCAGGCGGCATGACGCTGGATCAGGCGATTAAAGAAGCCGCGGGACGCATTGACGAACGAATCACAACAGGATCAAAAATTGTTTTGCTTAATTTCAGCTCCCCTTCAGACAGATTTTCTTCATACACGCTGGACGAACTGGAAGCGAATCTGCTTGACTCGGGAATTTTAATTATCGTAGATCGCAGAGAGGTAGAACGAATCCGCAGTGAATTAAATATTCAGTCTTCAGGCGAAGTGGGAGACGATTCGATACAAAATGTCGGCGCGAGGCTCGGTGCGCAGTCTGTCGTTTCAGGCTCTCTCATGGAAATAGGCGGCACTTACAGAATGGTTGTGCGGGTATTGAATGTACAAAACGCGACTGTGGAAGCTCAGTACAGAACAGACATTGCCGCAGATAGCCGTGTTCTGGCTCTGCTTGAGGGAGGGAGATCGACTGCTGCTGTGACGGTGCAGCCAGCGAGACCTGCGGCGGCAGCGCAAACACCGGCGGCTCCTGTAAGAACACTACCGCCTACGCCGCAGAATTTAAGAGCTGCGTCTATTCGCGAAAATTCTGTAGAGATAACTTGGTCCAGTTCTAACTGGGGTAGCACAGGTGTCGGTTTCCAGGTTTATTACAGTACGTCAGCAGATGCCGCAAGCGCGACACTGGCGGGCAGCGTAAGCAACCGGCAAAGCTATTCATTTTCTAATTTAAGAAATAATACGCTTTATTACTTCTGGGTTACATCGGTAGAAAGAAATACTGAAAGTGCGAAATCGGAAGTATTATCTATAACTACGCCAAGATATGACTACGTAATCGGCGATACAGGGCCCGCGGGAGGACTCATTTTTTATGACAAGGGAGTATATACAAACGGATGGCGGTTCATGGAAGCAGCTCCCAATGACATAGGTCCCGCACCATGGGGCGCTAACGGCACCGAAGTGAGCGGAACCAGCACAGCGATAGGAGGCGGAAGAGGAAATACGCAGAGTATTGTCCCTGTGCTGACACGTGCCAGAGAAGACGGAGCGGCTCTTCTTTGTTCTTCGTTAAATATAAGTGGATTTACCGACTGGTTTTTACCAAGTAAAGACGAATTAAATTTAATGTATACGAACTTAGCAGTAAGAGGTCTCGGCAGGTTCAGCAATAGTTGTTATTGGACATCTTCAGAGGGTTCTGGTCGAGCATTTTCATTATCTACATCCAGTTCAGAGAGTAATGCATGGATGCAATATTTCAATAATGGCAGCCAATATCAAGATCGTCATAATGGAAGCGGTAAAAATAACGCATATCAGATTCGCGCGGCGCGTCAATTTTGATTTATTTTATTAATGGAGTTAAATCATGGGAAGACCAAATATTCCTGGAATGTGTCCTTTCTATGACAAATCATTTAATAGATGTTATTTATCGGAAACTACACCTGCATCCAGCACGCGGGATCAGAAATGCAACTCTGATTCCAATTGCAAAAATTGCGGCAATTACGAAGCGTGGAAGAATGGCAGTAATTACAGAGGGAAGTGAGGTAATAATGTAATGACTTGTCCGGCAACTCAGTTAGTTGTCTCAACTGAAGTTATCGAACAACTCTTTTTATATTATTGCTAAAAATATATGACAACAAAATAAGGAGATTTATATGACTGAACAAGAAGTAAGGTATGCTATTTTACAAGCTCAGGAAAAGGCCGAAAAAGGCGATGTTATTTCTCAGCATTTTTTAGGTATTAGCTATCTTGGACTTAAAGACTATGGAATGGCCGCAAAGTGGTTTGAAAAAGCGGCAGAGCAAGGTTACGCAGATGCTCAAATGAGATTAGGACTTCAATTATATAATGGACAAGGCGTTATAGAAGATAAGGCAAAAGGTATAGAATGGATAAAAAAAGCAGCGGAACAAGGTTATGCAAGAGCGCAGTTCCATATAGGTAATTTTACGGAAGATAATCTTAAATCCGCTGAATGGTACGAAAAAGCGGCAGAACAAGGAGACGCTGACGCTCAGTACGAATTGGGTCTTCTGTATTTTAATGGTAAAGGCGTTCCAAAAGATAATATCAAGGCTGGCCAATGGTTTAAAAAATCAGGAGATCAAGGTAACGAGAAAAGCAAGGAATTTTTAAGTAAAGTTATAGCAGACGCTCTGTTTGATCAACCTGAAATTCAAAATCAGAGAAATGCGGCTGCTCACAAGTTTTACATGGAAGGTAACCATAAAAAGGCTGCTGAGTTGTATGTTGAAATGGCAGATAGAGGGAATGCTGTAGCTCAGTATAAATTAGGTCTATTATATAGTCTAGGACAAGGTGTTATAAATGATTCAATAAAATCTAATGAGTTAATTAGTAAAGCTGCGACACAAGGATTAAAAGAAGCAAAGGATTGGCTTGAAAAAGAAGAACTCGAACGAAAGGAACGTGAAGAAAAAGAGTGTAAGGAACGAGAACATCAGGAATGGCTTAAGACAGAAGATGGTCAAAAATGGCAAGCAGAACAATATAGACTTAAGGAAAAGAAGAGGAAAAAAGAAGAAACACAGAAACTGTTATGGAAAATAGGGCGTATTGCCGCTCTTTTATTAACAGTATTTTCTATAATTATGATATTTGTTATTAATGGTATTTCTGAACAAGTTGATAACAGCGTTGTGATTTCATTGTTACTCTTTATGATAATACCATTTACGGTAATTTATTTTTGTGAAGGCATTATAAAGAGGATTATTTTCTTCATTGTAGGTGTTGGCTTTGCCATACTTATTTTATCAATCTTTAATAATTTTCCAGACTATGCTGAAACACCATTTCTAAATATAATGTGTATTAGCTATATTATATCTTGCGTTTTGGCAATAATTAATGTTAAAGATAAATATTAATAACAAATATTTCTACACTATAAAGTACAAATATCAAACATCTTGATTACATCAAAGAAATAACATATAATTAAATAAAAATGGATATTTGTGATGCATAAGAAACAATTAAAAATATTGATCTTATTAATTTTAATAGTATCAAATCAATTTAATGCCGCATTTGCCGATGAACAAAGTGACAGAATATTCAGCGTCACCCCGGCGTTTTCATTTGCTTGGTATCCATAAAATATGACTTGCACCTTTTTAACGGCAGAGTTACAGATAATCCAAATCCCATCTCAGATAATTTTTATAGTTTTCGAAATCAATGGAATACAGTTTCTTTAATGTATCAGATAGATAAAACAGTGCAATTTCTTGGAGGCTTTTTGATACTTCTTGGACAGCTCCTTCGATTAACATCGCCGCTAAAGCGGCTGAAATCAAGGTTATCCTCACATATGGCAATTATTCCCTTTTTTTTTTATGTTCCATATGGTAAAAAGAGTATATTTTGAAATATGCAATATTCTATATATAGGTTTTTAGTGAAATATCATCTGCAAAAGGCTTTGAAAAGAGTTTTTTTTATGGTATATTCTCAATAGGAGGTTAACAATGACGGCAGTTCAAGCGATATATGACGGCAGTGTTTTCATACCAGAAAGACCCTGCGAAATAACCAAAGGCTCAAAAGTAACGCTTACTTTTAGTTCAGCAGACAGCAGCTTTTGTGAATCAGAGAAGAAGCTCGCCGCTTTTAGACAGCTTGCCAAAGAAATAAAAGAAGCTAATGAGACCGACCCTCTGCCTCCTGAATTTGACGAAATTATTTCTGAAAGAGTGCGTCTCAGGGAGTTTAACCTGTGATTGTTTATGCGTTAGATTCAAATATAATTTCATTCTGCCTGAGAGGTAATGCTTTAGTAATGGCAAGTTTAGATAAAGCAATTGCAGACGGCAACAGTATAGTAATACCGCCTTTAGTCTATTATGAAGTAAAACGCGGCTTAAAGTTTATAAATGCAGCCAAGAGATTAAAACAATTTGAAGCTCTTTGCAAAGTTTTTCCTGTCGGCGATTTGGGCGATTATCTGTTAGAAGAATCAATTGACTTATATATACATGAAAGAAAAGCAGGTAGAAACACAGAAGACGCAGATATTTTTATTGCAGTATTTTGTATACATAATAATTATACACTTGTTACAGACAATATAAGTCATTTTAAGAATATAACAAATTTACAAGTAATAAATTGGGCACGTTAATTATTATCTGTGCTTTTTGATACACTGGCATATAGCATGGAAAGATCCCCCCCTACTCGTAAATCACCCTTCCCTTCTCGTCTCCGATCCCTGTTCTGCGGAAAAAGTAAGTATTAATTTGATCACGCCATTCACGCGCGTTTAAAAGTTGTCTTTCAAAACGAGACAAAACAGATTCGTATATTTCTTTTTCAAGCGAGCTTTCTAAATTTTTCCAGTCCTCTAAAAGAGAGGCTGCTTCGTCATATCCTTCAAAGTGCGTGTTATATATATTCTGTAAAAGCGTCTTTCCGTTTTTCATTTTATAATCGTAATTCAATCTGTGAATAAAAAGAATTAAATTTTCCGGGCACCTTGACGGATCGGAAAATATTTCTGCGTTTTTCGGCGAATACTGCCCGGTATATCCTGTTCCTGTAGACGTGCGGTCAATGCCGATTGCGCTCATTCCGGCGCGGTGGTATGTACCCCAGCGGCTGAACTCATACCCTTCTACATTCGGACCGTAATGAAGCCCCGGTGTTACCATAAAACATATTCCAAATGGAGAAGAGTATTTTTCCAGCGCTGTGTATGATCTTAAAAGAATATCTTTTATTTTTTCCGCCGCATCCGTATCGCCGAACGAAAGGCGGCACCACTCCTGCGCGGTTTCCTGCGCCGTAAGAGCGGGGTTCCACGCCATTCGGGCGTACCCGTAAAGATTTGCCTGCGCCAATGTATGCCCTGTCCAGTTATTGTCAAGCCCGACATTTACAACAGCCGCAAATCCGTCAAGAGAAGCTTCTCCGTCTTTATACGGTTTTACCAAATCCATTATACGGTTATTGCCGGGATTCTCATTGTCAATTGTATCAAACTTCATTATATCTTCCCAAATCCATGGCAGATAACACAGATCGATCTGATGCCCGGTGTATTCCTGCGTTATCTGCAATTCCATCACATGGCGGGTATTTTTAAGTGCGCCGAAAAGCGGAGACACAGGTTCGCGTACTTGAAAATCATAAGGACCGAATTTAATCTGAAGAATCACATTACCGCTGAACTTGCCGTCTAGCGGCATGAAATGATCGTAGGCGGCGCGGGCGCGGTCAAATGTTTTATCGCGCCAGTCCTGCTGGCAGTTGTAAACAAAGCACCGCCATATTACGATACCGTCGAACGGCTTAAGCGCTTCGGCGAGCATATTCGCGCCGTCGGCGTGGTTTCTTCCGTACTGGAAAGGTCCCGGCTCACCTTCGGAGTCTGCCTTAACTATAAAACCTGCAAGATCGGGGATATATTTGTAAATCACGGCGGTGTGCTCTTTCCACCATGCTCTGACAGTTTCGTCTAACGGATCAGCTGAAGGAAGTTTTCCAAGCGACCAGGGCGAGCCGAAATTAATCGAGAGAAAAATCCGTATACCAAACTTGCGAAAGATGGCTGCTAAAAATCCCGCGTCACGGAGATAGTCTTCTGTAATAAGGAGTTTAGCTTTTGTGCGGACATTTACATTGTTAATGGAAACGCGATTAATTCCGACAGATGCAAGAAGACGCGCGTAATCTTCGATGCGGTGTTTGTCGTAATTGAACTTTCCGTCTTTGAAAAAAAGCGACATACCGGCGTATCCGCGTTCGATAGTGCCTTCAAAATTATCCCAGTGATTTACCATCCTTAACGCTGATACTGGAGATTCGCAAAGTTCAAAACCTGTTTTAAGTTTACCAAGCGAAAGAAGGAACAAAAAGCGGAAAACGCCGTATAGGATTCCGTTTTCGTCTTTTCCCGCGATGTAAATATTGTTATCTGTAACTTTTATCGCGTAACCGTCAGGTAAGATATCCGTTCTTGAAAAAGAAGCCGCTTTTTGCAGATCGTCTAACGTACCGATAAAAACAGCGTTTTTATCAGCCTCAAGTTCGTTTTCGACAACAGGCGTAAATCCTAAAAGTCTTTTTATCCCGTTTTTATATTCTATTACCGCCTGATACGCGGTTTCACCGCCGACATTAACGCATATATACTGAGGTACTTTTATTAAAGGAGTTATTTGCCTTTCCTGCAGCCAGCAGTCGTATTCTTTTAACATAACGTTTCCTTTATTTAATTTTAAAACGCGATAATGCGCCTTCGAGGTTTTCGCTGTAAGCGCGTAAAACAATATTTCCTGGCCCGTCTCCGGCTCTAATTATGGCAAGCGCTTTTCCCTGCGATGTCATCACCTTCGATGCCGTAAATCCGAGATGTTGATTCAAGTCCGGTGAACAAGCGCCTAAATATTGCGCGTCTCCTTCCAGAGAGAACTCTATAAATTGATCTTCTGTCCGGCATAAAACGCCTTTCGCGTCTGTAACATTTACTTCGATATGCGCGATTTCCCCCGGCTTTAGATTCACGTTATCTGCTAATAATTTTATTTTCTGCGGTTTTTCCGCCGTTGTTAACGCATACGAACATTCTTCTTTCCCTGAGTTAAATCCCTTTACTTCAATATTGCCTTGAGTATATTCAATGTACCATTCAATAATTCCGTTTTTTTCTTCGGATTTTTTTCTCCGGCCGCGTTTTTTACCGTTGATCCAAAGTTCGACTTCTTCACAGTTTGTATAAACAACAGCCGTTACATTTTTTCTATGCAGGTTATCGTGGTTTAAATGGGATGATAGCGGCGGGAAAGACCAGCGCCCGCGCGCGTAATCAGGTTTTATCCCTTGATCTAAAAACGCGAGGTACACAAGCGGCTCGTTTGACCAAATTGTTTTTCGGAAATACGCGTTTGGTTTCATAAAACCGCATATGTCTAGAATGGAACCTGACCAGCCTTTTGCCGGCCAGCAGCACTCGCCCAGATAATCAATGCCCGCCCAGATAAACTGCCCTATTACATTGTCGTTTTCAAGAACAAATTGCCACGGGTTTTTATCAGATACATCCTCAAAGTTCGTGCCTACGCTGGAATAATACTCGTAACATTCAGTACCGATAATCGGTTTTTCGATCCCTTGAGTATATGCCTCGTAAAGCGGCTCATGGTAATTAAGACCGATAGCGTCAACATCCTTTACAAGTTTTTTTGTTAATTTGACAAGCTCGCTTACAGGAGCGTTAACTAAAGTCCGCGGATTAGCGTGAGGCGATAAAGCGCATGTCACGGGGCGGCTGTCAAGGGAGCGCACAGTAGATACAAGCTGCTTCTGAATGGCGATCATGCTGTCCTGTCCCTGATTCTCAACTTCATTGCCTACGCTCCACATGAAGATACAGGGATGATTTCTGTCCCTTAAAACAAATTCTGTTAAGTCCCTCTGCGCGTCAGTGTCAAAATGCGAGGCGTAATAACCGCTCTTCCATTTATCAAAACATTCATCAATTACATAAAAACCCATTTCATCGCACAGATCCAAAAACTCCTGCGCCGGCGGATTGTGGCTTGTCCTTACCGCGTTACAACCGATACTTTTAAGCGTATTAAGCCTTCTGCGCCACACTTCGTCAAAATATGCGGAACCGGCAATTCCTGAGTCATGATGAATGCACACGCCTTTTAATTTTACAGGCTCTCCGTTAACTGTCATTCCCTTGTTATACGCAATTTCGACAGTGCGGAATCCGATATTAATTTCCACAGGTTCACCCGCATTTCCATCAATTTCGATATGAGCGCAAAGCCTGTAAAGGTTAGGTTCCTGCGCCGACCATAATTTGACAGGAGATTGCGCGGAGTTTAATGTAATATTTTGTTTAACATCAATTTCGTCTTTGCCTCCGAAATCAAATTTTGTTTTACTTTCAGCGGCGATATTTCCTGATGAATCTAACAGTTTTATGTATAAAATACCCTTAGAACCCGCGTCAGATCCTTGTCCGCCTGCTTTTTTATTAACAATCGCCGTTGTAACAGAGACAGCGGCCTGTTTTTTATTAGCTGATAATTCAGTTACAGCCTGAATACCCCATGTTTTTATGTGCGTAACGGGGAGAACTTTTAAGAACACATTTCTGTAAAGCCCGCTTCCAGAGTACCAGCGATCGGTTTCCTCGCAGCCGTTATCCAGCCTGACGGCGATCAAATTATTTCCCTCTTTTACTAACGCGCTTATATCAAGTTCAAAACTTGAATACCCGCAGGCGCGTCCTCCCGCTTCTTTTCCGTTTATAAAAACGCGCGAGTTTCTGTACGCGCCGCCGAAATAGATATAAACAGTTTTTCCTTTAATATCTTTAAGAAAAAATTCTTTGCGGTACCAGCAGACTCCTTCCCACGCGAAAAATCCCTGCATATTCCTCGATGTCCAGCCGCCTTTCTTTCCCTGATTAAACGGCTGTGATATCAGCCAGTCATGCGGCAGATCAACATGTTTCCATGTGCGGTCGTTAAAACCCGCGCTTTGGGCGTTTTTCGCGTCCCCGAGCATGAACCTCCAGTCTTTATTAAAAATCGTTGCAGAATTGGTTATCAATTTTCTCCTCCGTATAAAATATTGAATAATTATAACATTAAAAAATGATTTTTGTACAAATGATTAAAAATGTTCATAAAGATTAATCCGTTATGTTACCTTGTTAAATAATGACTATTGTGATAGAATTTTCTTGAAATTTATTAAGTGAGAGGTATATGTGATGAAAGTAAAAATTATAACTGTGATCATTTCCGCCCTTTTAATCTTTTCTGTATTTTCCTGCGGTTCTACGCAAACCGCCACTACCGCGGGTAACGCCCGGCAGCAGCCGCAAATCCAACCTTTAAAAATAATATATCAGGATTATTTCCCAATCGGAAATATCATTAAAGACAATTACATGAGAGGCGAATATTTGGATCTGCTGATAGAACATTTCAATTACGCAACGGCAGAGAACTCAATGAAACCAAGCGGACTAGGACCGCGCGAGAGAGGCGGCGAGTACAACTGGGCGCCCGCGGACAGAATGGTCGATTTAATGCTTAATAACGATATCGCAATCCACGGGCATACTCTTGTCTGGCACAATCAGACACACGCGTGGATGACAGAAGGATCCCCGGAAGTCGTAAGGCAGAATATGATCAGTTACATTAACGCCGTTCTTGCGCATTACAAAGGCAGAGTTTTTTCATGGGATGTTGTAAACGAAGCTGTCATAGACGGAATTAATCCCGGTGAACAAAACTGGAGAAACTGCCTGCGGCCAAGCGGGTGGTATCAGGCGATGGGCGCCGACTATATTGATCTTGCTTTCAGAACAGCGCGGGCAGCTGATCCCGATGTGCTGCTTTTCTACAATGATTACAACCTTAACAACCCGAGGAAAGCAACAATGGTCAGAGATATGGTAAGAGATTTAAATGAAAGATACAGAGCGGAAGGACATGACCGTAATTTAATTGAAGTCATCGGGATGCAGGCTCACTACAGCACATCGGTGAGTATCAGTAATGTCCGCGCCGCTTTGGATATGTTCAGAGAAATCGGCGTCAGCGTTGCAATTACAGAGCTGGATGTTGAGACAAGAACCGTCGGCGGCGCTAACTCCGGCACCGGAAGGGATTCGTTCGCGACAGATACTGAACAGAGAATACAAGCTTTAACTTACGCGAATCTTTTTCAGCTTTTCAAGGAATACAGCGATTTAATTATCAGGGTGAGTTTTTGGGGTATGGATGATGAGCTGAGCTGGAAATCGTTTGGCAATCCATGTTTATGGGATAGCAATCTTGAACCGAAACAGGCGTTTTTTGCTGTCGCCGATCCTGAAGGAACATTAAACAGGTGAAATATTTTTTAATTGTTACCGCGGTAATAACCGCGGCGCTTTTATTATCATGCGGTTCATCGGGAGATGTTGACGACGGAGGAACCATTAAAATCAATTATAACGAACTCCGCCAGGTGATTGACGGATTTGGCGGCTCGAACGCGTGGACAAGACTTCCCGGAGACAGCGGGCTTGCGGAAGATCTTGTCAAACTTCTATACTCCAGAACCGAAGGTGTAGGTTTTACGATCCTGCGTAACCGTATTCCATTCCGTGAACGGCTCCCGGGCGATAATAACACAGGGTACAACGACGGTTTTGTCCGCAGAAACAGTGATCACACTTATTCTTATATCGTAAATCCTGACGGAACAAAAACATTCGAGTTTGACTGGAACAGTTGGGATATCGCGAGTACAAGAAATTTAATAAGACAGATTCAGAATCTCGGCGGCAGCGGCCCGGAGAGGTTTGTCGTAATGAGTGCGCCGTGGACGCCGCCCAATAACCGCGTAACACGGTGGAAGGAAGATGTGACAGGATTAAGCGGCAATTTAAACGGCGCGATTGACTGGGCAATGCCCGATCAATGGGGAAGGCTTAAACGAGAACATTACAATGATTACGCGGATCTTCTTGCCGATTATGTTTTAAACTTTGAATCAAGAATGAGCGTACCTTTAAATATTTTATCCATACAGAATGAACCTAACTGGAAAGCAAGCTGGGAATGTTGCTACTGGGACGGAACGGATTTAAGGGATTTTATTAAAGTAATCGCCGACAGGTTCCCAATGAAGGGTTTAAAGCCGGGAGAAGGCGGCATTAATATAATGATGCCCGAGTATGAAAATTTTAATATTAATTTTAATAACATAATAAAGCCTTCTCTTGACGATCCGGCATCGGAAAGAATTATAACTCATATCGCTTTGCATCAATACAACGGCGCGTCTGACGCGTCTTCAAGAGCCGGTTCAAGAGAGTTTCCGGAAATTGTTGCATCAGGTAAACGCTTCTGGCAGACCGAAGTATCGGGTTCCGGGACGCATCTTCCCGCAGGAGACGGAATCGCGAATGCCATGTATTACGCAAGAATGATTCACTGGGACTTTACGCTGACGCAGATGAACGCTTTTCTGTACTGGTGGCTTTGGTCCAACACAAGCTCCGATGACTACGCCGGCGCTTTAATCAAAAATGACGGAGACAGCCTTACCGCCGCAAAGAGGCTTTACGCGATGGGGCAATACTCCCGCTTTATTCGTCCGGGCTGGCACAGGATTAACAGCGATACCACAGTCCGTACCGGTACATATTCAAGCGCGTACAGAAATCCGCAATCGGATGAGATCGCGGTTGTAATAATCAATGAACGCGCGACAGCCGTATCAGCCGCGCTGGAGCTTGAAGGAGCGCAGTTCAGCGAGCTTGAGATTTACAGAACATCCGAGACTGAAAATCTGCGTAACGCGGGAAGGCAGAGAGTATCAGGCGGCACAGCGCAGATTGTACTCGCGCCGATGTCGATTACCACTTTTTACGGAAGAGCGAGATGATCATCATCCTTAAGCCATAGGGAAATTGTACTATAGTCAACATACTGAAAATGATTTAGTAATAAAACATGGCAAGAAGCATGAACACAAGGGTTTTGATCATTGATGATCAGCCGCTTTTCACCATGGGACTTACCGCTCTTCTGGTAAAATATAATAAATACAATATTGTAGGTATCGCGGCAAACTCACAAGACGCGCTCCTTGCCGCGGAAAAGGAAAAGCCGCGACTTGTCATAATGGAGATTCATCTTGGCAGAGAAAACGCCATGGATTTGATTCTTGAACTTAAAAATATAAATCCTGAAGCGGCGATCCTTGTTTTATCTTCCAATGATGAACGTTTTTATTCGGAGCGCGTACTGCGTCTCGGCGCGCGCGGATATATCATGAAAAACGCTCCGGCAAATACGGTAATGGATGCCGTAACAACTATCCTTGACGGAAAAGTTTATTTAAGTGAAAACGAAAGAGACAGAATTTTTCAGGCGATGACAGGCGGCGGTTCAAGAAGCGCCAAAGACTGGACAATATCGCTTCAAAAACTTTCCGACAGAGAATTACAGGTTTTTTCTCTTATCGGAAAAGGTTACGGCACTATCGAGATTGCTTCCAGATTCAACATAAGCACAAAGACAATCGACTCGCACAAAGAACATATCAAACTTAAGCTTCACTGTAACACATCGCAGGAACTGCGGCAGCTTGCCATTGAATGGACAAATCAAATGGGATAATTTTGAATATCAAGCCTTGTTATCTGGTTATCTTGATCGAATCAAACCACATTTGAGCGCCGCGCATATCTTCGTGTTCCGAGACAAACTCAAGCCGGTCTACCCTTTCCCACGAGAATTCATTTCGTGGTTGAACCCACTGATCTTTCGAACTAACCCATGCTCCATGCTCGCACATTTCTGAAAAAGGTATTCGCACAAGATGCCATTGACCGTCAGGCGGCAGAATATTTTCATCTATCGTGTAACGGAGCCGCCACGGAATTTCGCTGTCTGTTTCAGTGTTTACAAAACGCACATCAAAGCGGGCGTTTCTGCGGACGCCGCCGCGCGTCCTTGCCATAAACTCAAGACAGCCGTTATCTGATATTTGCCTGAAGTCATTATCGGTAAAATTGAAAAAGAACGCGTTGTACTGCGCGGGGTTTCCCCATCTTACCGCGAACTCCCCGTTATATGAATTAGTATCATATAAACTGAAATCCATATTGTTTCCCCAGTTACCGGCAGCCGCAACGCGCGGTTCGGGATAATCGTCAAAGATGGTAAAGCCCGATGTAAACGGCTGAGGTTCGCGTTCAATCTGTAAGGGAGGCGTAAACCCAAGAGCGCGGACAACATCAACATTTAAATCATGGTTAAAACTTCCGGTCACGCGTTTAAATATGCCGAATCCTCCGTAGTAGTCCCAGCTTGTCCATGAAATATTCCTATTAACAAGAGCGCTTGTCACATACTGATACCATCTTACGCGGTCATTCTGAGCGCTGTTCCTCATTAACACGCCGAACTCTCCGCAGAAAACAGGGACATCTCTTTCAAGCGCGAATGTAACGGCCTTGTTAAGAGTAGAGCTTAACGCCTGAGTCGATGCGTCCCTCGCGTAACTGTGGTTAAGCGAGCCGTCAATCCATGTGCCTCTTAAGTCCGCGGGTATGGGAGGAAGCCGCATCGGATCGCACGGAAAAGGTAAATTAAAAAGACTTGTTAAATGCGGCGGATCTCCCCAATTCGCGCCTTGATGCGTAAACAAATAAGGATCGTAAAAGTGAAATGTATAAATTAAATTGTTATCCGTATATACAGGAATTGCAGCTAACTTATTTATGGAATTATATGCTGTGCCTCCGACAATAACCGCGTGTTTTTGATCATAGCGGCGTATTGTATCAACCGCCATTCCTTGAATTATTCCCCAGCGTTCATCGGATATTCCGTGTGGTTCATTTAAAATTTCGTATATCACATAATCGCTTCTATCTCTGTACCTTTGCGCGATCTGCGCCCAGACAGGAAGCAGAATTTGATCGACATTTTCGCTTGTCGCAAGCACGGGATCAAAAGAATGATTATCAATGATGATATAAAGTTCATACTGCTCTGCCCAATCAACCGCTCTGTCAAGAAATCTTAAAAAAAGCGGATCGAATGTATAGCTAGGCGCGCCGCTTGTCATACTGTGCATCTTTACAGGCAGCCGAATCACATCCGCGCCGAGGCTTTTTACATCAGCGAAATCCTGCTCAGTATATTTTGTAAAAGGAATTGCCCCCGGAGAATCCGCTTCAAACCACCCGGAAAAATTCACCCCTCTAGAAAAAGGCGTACTGCGTAAAGCCGCCGTGACATCGCCTGTTTCCACCAAAGGCGGCTGCGCTCCCGAACCGCTCTCAACAGAAGAAGAAGCAGTATTACAAGCCCCCAAAACAACAATAAATATTAAATAAAAATTTTTCACACCTAACTCCTACCCCTTGAAAGTACGCCTGAATACTAATACTACTATATGAAAAAACATAGAAAAATGATATAATCATTTTATGATAAAGAAAATTAATAATCCGATACAAAGCGGTTTCTATCCCGACCCTTCAATTTGCAGAGCAGGTTCCGATTTCTATCTTGTAAACTCGACATTCGCTTACTTTCCGGGACTCCCTATTTTTAAAAGCCGCGATCTTGTTCACTGGAAACAGATAGGTAACGCGATAGACAGGCCGGGACAGTTGTGCTTTGACAAACATAAAATTTCGCAGGGACTTTTCGCGCCTACTATCCGCGAAAATAACGGCATGTTTTATATCCTTTGCACATTAATTAACACAGGCGGAAATTTTATCATAACAGCGAAAGACCCCGCAGGCCCGTGGTCAGACCCTGTCTGGCTTAAAGGCGCGGACGGAATTGACCCTTCGATCTTTTTTGATCCAAACGGCACAGTCTGGTACTGTGGAACCCGCGCCGCTCCTGAGGGACAAGCGTATCAGGGTAACTACGAAGTCTACATAATCGAAATTGATCTCGCACTTCTCGCCGAAGGAAAAAATCCGCTTAAGGGAGAAAGTAAAGGCATCTGGCGCGGCGCGCTTCGTGACGTTATCTGGCCTGAAGGACCGCACATCTATAAAATTCAGGATTACTATTATCTCCTTCATGCCGAAGGCGGAACCGGAATAGATCACGCCGTCTGCATCGCAAGGGCAAAAGATATCCGCGGCCCGTGGGAAGGAAAAAGAAGCAATCCGCTTTTGACGCACAGACATCTTGGAAGACGCGCAAGCATAATTAACGCGGGTCACGCCGATATTGTCGATGACAAAGACGGAAACTGGTGGATGGTTCTTCTCGCCTCCCGTCCGTATAACGGAGTATGCCCCCTCGGGCGCGAAACATTTTTCGTCCCCGTAAAATGGGAAGGCGCATGGCCTTATATCGCGACAGAATCAGGAATGATCGAAGAACAGATTGAAATTAACTGTGATGAATCAGCGGCCTCAGGTGAATGGCGCATCGAAAGTTGCTGCGATCATTTTACCGATAAACTGCCTTTGCATTGGCTAACGCTCAGGATGCCTGTTAACGAAAAAGATATTGCGTTTAGCTTAACCGAAAGAAAAGGCGTTCTGCGGCTTTACACAAAACCGGAAACAATGCGCGGCAATGGTCATCCTGCGTTCGCGGGAAGAAGGATCCGGCATAAGGACTGGGCGTTCACTGTTTCTTTAGAATTTTCCGCCAAAGATAATAACGAGGCGGCAGGGCTTGTTCTTCTTCAAAGCGAAGATTTCATGTACCGCCTTGAATGCTGCCTTATAAACGGCAAGCAATCAATACGCCTTGTTAAAGCCGCAGGTAAAGATGACGAGGTTCTTTATACCGGGGATTTCCCCGGCGGCGGAACTCCTTTCGTGTTTGCCGCCGTATGCGAAGATATGAAAATATCATTTTTCTACGGCTGTGATAAATACTCTCTTACCTGCATTGCGGATAACGCTGACGCGCGCATACTCAGCACGGAATACGCCGGAGGGTTTGTAGGCTCCATCGCCGGAGTATTCTCTTCAGCTAACGGTAAAATATCTGATAATTACGCCGATGTTTTATGGGCGGAGTACCGGGGTATTTAATGATCAATTTATTATCGCCGCTTATAAGCGATTCAATGATAATACAGCGGGACTTCCCTTTCCCGCTTCGCGCAGGAAAAAAATTTACCGCCGTCTTTCTTGGAAAAACTTACGAAGCCAAAGAAACGGATGGAAAATGGCTCGTAACGCTGGATCCTGTAAGCGCAGGCGGCCCGTTTGAAATGGAAATCTCCTGCGATGAAGGTTCCTTTAAAATAAAAGATATTTACTCAGGAGATCTCTGGCTGTGTTCGGGACAAAGCAACATGGAATTGATGATGGACCGCCTCCGTGACGATTACGGCGAGGAGTGGGATTCATTTAACGTTCCTAACCTCGCGCCGATTATAAGGCAGTTTAAAGTTCCGCAGGAATGGGATTTTTCAGGACCCCGCTTTGAACTGACAGGCGGAAGCTGGCTTACAGCCTCAGAGCCTGTATTAAATCAATTTTCTGCGACGGCGTGGTTCTTCGCGAAAAATCTCTACCAAAAATACCGCGTTCCAATCGGGCTTATAGGCGCGGCGTGGGGCGGCACTATGATTGAAACATGGATGAGCGAAGAAGCGCTTGCCGATTTTCCGCAGATAATTGCCGAAGGCAAGCAGTACGCCGACCCTGTAAAGTGCAAGGAAATTGCGGATAACACAAGCGGCGCGATAGAAAACTGGGAAAAGAACCTATCTCGTGAAGATCTTGGAAGAGCGCAGAATTGGCAGAGCGTTGAAACGGATATTTCATCATGGAAGGAAATGTCTCTTCCGGGTAATTTTTCAAACGCCGCGGATGAAACGCCCGAACTTAAAAATTTCTGCGGATCAATCTGGCTTGTAAAGGAATTTGACGCGCCTAACGGCTTTATAAATAAAAATGTTAATGTATGGCTTGGCACCATTGTAGACGCTGATAAAGTCTTTATTAACGGTGTTGAAATCGGGAATACCGCTTACCGTTATCCGCCTCGCAAGTATAGCTGTAACGGATTAATCAAACAGGGGAAAAACCACATTACAATAAGGGTAACGTGCGTCGGCGGCGAAGGAAGCGTTACAGATGACAAACAGTTTAAGATATTTGCAGATAACAGCTCTGTAGAATTAAGAGGTAAATGGAAATATAAAATCGGCGCGGTTACAAACACCCGCCCGGGTGAGTTTTTCTTTCAGCGTTATCCGATGGGCAATTTTAACGCGATGATTGCTCCTGTATTAAAATTCCCTTTAAAGGGGGTTATCTGGTATCAGGGTGAATCAAACGAGGCAAATCCGCATAATTACGCGAAACTTTTTGAAAAAATGATTCAGGACTGGCGGAAAAGAAACAGGGAGGATCTTCCCTTCATGTTTGTTCAGCTTCCGATATTTCAGATCGCATCTGACAATAACGAAAATTGCCGCTGGCCGATACTCCGCGAAGCGCAGTCTTCTGCTCTCTCTATTCCGTTTACAGGCATGGCTGCCGCGCTGGAAGCAGGTGAATGGAATGACATACACCCCATTAATAAAAAAGATGTCGGTTACCGCCTCTTTCTCGCGGCTGATAAAGTTTTATTCGGCGCGGAAAACACTTCACCGGGGCCGATGCTTGATAAAATCAGAAATGAGAAACATGGAATTATAAATAATAAAAAGGTAACTCTTTACTTTAGTAATTGCGGCGGCGGATTAATAATAAAGGATTTTTCACCGAAAGCCGCGCAAACTAACACTAACATAAATAAAGATACCGCGCCGGTACCTTATTTATCTGTTATCGGAAGCGAAGGTCAGTTCAGGCTTCCAATTACGATAGAAGAAAAAGACTGCATCAGCGTTGATGTATCTTCCGTAAAAAATCCTGAGAGAATTCTTTATGCATGGGCTGACAACCCGCGGGACAGGCAATTATATAACAGCGAAGGGCTTCCTATGATACCCTTTAGAATAATTTTAAATAAGGATGGAAAAAATGTTTGACGCAGAAAAAACAAAGAACGAGATTATCGAATGGATCAAGGACTATTTTGAAAAGAACGGACCCGGTTGCAAGGCGGTAATCGGTATTTCAGGCGGAAAGGACAGCTCTGTAGTGGCTGCCCTATGCGTGCAGGCTCTCGGTGTTGACAGGGTATTCGGCGTTTTAATGCCGCAGGGGGAGCAGCATGATATTGATTACTCAAGAGAGCTTGTTTCCCACCTTGGAATAAAAAGCGCTTGTATTAATATTAAAGACGCTGTAAACGCGCTGACAGCGGATATCGAAAAGGGAAATCTTACACCTAACAGACAGGCTATTATTAATATACCGGCGAGAATCAGGATGACAACAGTTTACGCCGTATCTGCCATTGAAAACGGACGCGTCGCCAATACGTGCAATTTAAGCGAGGATTACGTCGGTTACGCGACAAAATTCGGCGATGCCGCGGGTGATTTCAGCCCTCTTTCCAGCCTGACGGTTACTGAAGTTAAAGCCGTCGGCAGAACGCTTAATCTTCCTGCGAAGTTAGTCGACAAGCTGCCTGAAGACGGCCTTTCGGGTTTAAGCGATGAGGATAACCTCGGCTTTACATACGATGTCCTTGACAGGTACATACGGGAAGGCGTATGCGAGGATGCGGTTATCAAAGGAAAGATTGATAAACTTCACGCGATTAATTTACATAAACTCCTTCCGATGCCCTCTTATGTTCTAAAAAAGGGTTAAAAATTGCAAAAAATAAAACTTTAGCTTACAATTGAAAAAAGGAGAAATTATGTCAAATAGCTCACCTGAAAAGAAAACCGCAAATCCGGGTCCTCTTGGACTTTTAGGTTTCGGCATGACAACTGTTTTATTAAATCTTCACAATGCGGGGATCATCGAGTTATCCATTGTGATCGTTGCTATGGGTTTGGCTCTAGGCGGATTGGCGCAGATTATCGCCGGAGTCAGCGAACTTAGGGTAGGCAACACCTTCGGGGGTACAGCATTTACAGCTTATGGTTTATTCTGGTGGTCATTATGCCTCATTTGGATAAATCCTTTTAGCGCTGTGATTAATCCCGCGGATAATATTTCCATGGGTTATTATCTTGTTTTATGGGGTGTTTTCACATTTTTTATGTTTCTTGGAACATTATCGCATAACACGATCACAAAGATTGTATTTTTATCATTAGCGGTTTTATTTTTCCTTCTTGCAATCGGCGATTTTACAGAAAATAATCACGTAAAGATAGTCGCGGGTTTAGTTGGTATTTTCTGCGGATTATCGGCAATCTATTCAGCCATGGCTCAGGTAGTAAACGGAGAACATGGAAGAAAAATCTTTCCGACATAACCGTTTTTAATAATGCTTAAGTTCCTGTGACAGCTTGTTTGATCAACGCCTGTAAATCAAGTGCAGTATAATATCGGGATTTTTACTTAATATTGTTTCCACGGCTAAATGCGCGTACGTTCAATAAGTGGTAAAATCCCGGCGTTTATATTACAATACCGTATGGATTCAATCATTCTGGCATCGGGATCGCCGCGCAGGAAGGAATTTTTCAAGCTGCTTGGTATTCCGTTTAACGCGGTTCCCGCTGATATTGATGAAAGCATTACAGCTAATACAGACGGCAAAAGATTCTCAAGTGAACTCGCCTTAAAAAAGGTTGAAAAAGTATTAAGTGACGCGCGCGCAAATCCTCCTGCATGGATATTCGGCGCAGATACAGTGATAGAAGCTGATAACAGGATTTACGGGAAGGCGGAGAACCGAGTTGAAGCCGCCGCGATGCTGCGTTATTTATCGGGAAAACGGCATCAGGTGATAACCTCAATGGCGCTTTACAACAGGCGTGAAAATAAAACAGACTGCCGAAGCGTTTGCTGCGGTGTCATTTTCTCGCCCTTAACGGACGCGGAAATTGAATGGTATCTTGACACTAACGAATGGCAGGGAGCCGCCGGCGCCTACCGTATTCAGGGAATCGCCGCTTGTTTTATCGACAGTATAGAAGGCTCCCCAAGCAATGTAATGGGCTTGCCATTAAGAGATTTTTATGTCATGCTGAAAGATAACGGCTACGATTACGGCGCTTGAGCGCCCATGTAGCTGAATTTCCGTGGAGCGATCTTAAATAGAATTTACCGCGAGAAACACGAATTAGTTCCTTCGGAACACATACGAACCTGCCGTAAGGCAAATAATTATGTTCGTGTGGGTCGTGTGGTTAGCGGCAAAAAAATGATCCCTTCAGCGAGATATAGTGATGGATGGGTTTTCTCATGCTCGAGGAACCCGATGTTAGGAGGAAATTTTGGCTGTTGTAACAATGAAAAATCTCCTGGAATCAGGAGTACATTTCGGCCACCAGGTGAAACGCTGGGATCCCAGGATGAAAAAGTACATCTTCGCGGAAAGAAACGGCATTCACATCATCGATCTGCAAAAGACGATTCAATCAATCAAGGACGCGTACGAAGCGGTGCGTAAAACCGTCGCGGCCGGAAAAACCGTGCTTTTTGTAGGAACCAAGAAACAAGCCCAGCAGGCCGTCCAGAAAGAGGCGGAAAGATGCGGCATGTACTATGTAAACAACCGCTGGCTCGGCGGAATGCTTACCAACTTCGTGACAATTAAAAAATCGCTTCTCCGCCTCAAAAAACTCGAGAAAATGGAAGTCGACGGCACCTTTGAAAATCTCACAAAAAAAGAGATCGCCGCTCTCGGCAAGGAACGGATTAAACTCCAGAAAAACTTAGGCGGAATAAAGGAAATGAAGGAACTTCCCGGAATCCTTTTTGTGATCGACACGCGTAAGGAAGCCATCGCCGTCGCCGAAGCGCAGAGGCAGGGCATCCCGATTGTTGCTGTTGTTGATACAAACTGCAATCCCGACGGTATCAACTTTCCAATCCCCGGCAACGATGACGCGATCAGAGCGATTACCCTCTTTACGCAGATCGTCGCTAACGCGGTTGTGGAAGCTGACAATGAAGTGGGGCTTAAAATTATCGAAACCCTCGGAGACGAAGATGAGGACATGGAAGGTCTTTTAAACGACGCGTCAATGAAAGAAGAAGACCGCGAAATCGACATCGAAAAATACACGACCGAAGAAGCCTACAGAGCTGCCAAGGAAGATGAAAAAGTAGATGAAGATGAAGCAGGCGATCAGATTCAGGTCGATGAAGATAAAATTTATAACGATGAATAATTTTTTAAAACTGAAGTTTTAAAAACGTAAGGAGTATATAATGGCTGAGATAACAGCAAGCGATGTAAAAAAGCTCCGGGAAAAAACCGGGGCTGGGCCGATGGAATGTAAAAACGCTCTTGTTTCGACAAACGGCGATTTCGCGGCGGCGGAAAAAATATTAAAGGAAAAAGGTCTTGCGGCTCTTGAAAAAAGAGTCGGCCGCGCGACCAACGAAGGGAAAATTTTCGTAAAAACAAAAAGCGGCGGTTCCTGCGCGGTTCTTGTCGAGCTTAACGCCGAAACAGACTTTGTCGCGAGAAACCCCGAGTTTATCGAGCTTGGCGGCATGATCGCGGATAAAGCGCTTGAAAAAGGAATTGAAACGCCGACAGACGAATTAAACGGCATGGTAACGGAACTCGCCACAAAGATCCGCGAGAACATGGGTCTAAAGAGGCTGCGTTTGGTAAAAGCCGCCTCAAACGAATATATCACGCAGTATATCCACGGAGACGGAGCTATCGGCATAGTTGTAAAATTCGAGTCTGATAAACCTGAGATCTTTACGAACGATGATGTCAAATCGTTTATCTTCTCTCTCGCTCTTCATATAGCGGCGTTTAATCCGTATGCCATCAACCGCGAAAAAGTTGATCAGGATTGGCTTAAAGAACAGGAAGGCATTTTTAAAGTCCAAATGGAGAAAGACGAAAAGCTAAAAGGCAAACCTGAAAATGTTCTTGCTGGAATTCTAAAAGGCAAAGTAACCAAATATTTAAGCGAAATATGCCTTATGGAACAAGGTTACGTGAAAGATGAAAAAATTACCGTAGCTAAAGCAATTGAAGACTGCCAGAAAAAATGCGACGCGAAATTGACGGTAAAAGATTATGTCTATTTTAAAGTAGGCGTGGAATAAGGAGCTGTTATGCAGGAAATTGTTTCTTCATCCTGCGAAGATCGGATGAAAAAATCAACGGCAAGTCTTAAAGAAGGATTTGCCGCCCTGCGGACAGGGAGGGCTTCGGCCGCTCTGTTTGACAGAATACGCGTTGACGCATACGGTGAAAAAACTCCGATTAATCAGGTAGCGAATATCTCTGTTCCCGAGGCGCGTCTTATTGTAATTCAGCCATGGGATAAAGCTCTTATCACGGAGATTGAAAAATCAATCCGCACTTCGGAGCTGTCTTTAAATCCGTCAAATGACGGCAAAGTGATCCGCATTTCAATTCCGCCGCTAACGGAAGAAAGGCGCAAAGAACTTGTAAAGCTCGCGAAGAATCAGGCTGAGCAGTCAAGAGTTGCGATCCGCAATATCCGCAGGGACGGAAATGAAGAGCTAAAAAAATTATTAAAAGATTCAAAGATTACGGAAGATGCGGAATCAAAAGGAGCCGATGAGCTTCAAAAATTAACAGACAGTTATATAAATCAAGTTAATAAAGTGCTCGAAGAAAAAGAAAAAGAGATCATGGAAGTGTAATGGAAAAAGCAATCCCTTCTTTACACGCGGCAAGGTTCCCGGCGCACGTAGGCATCATCATGGACGGAAACGGACGATGGGCGGAAAAGAGAGCGCTTGTCCGTACGCAGGGGCATCTTGAAGGGTTAAAAGCCGCAAAACGCGTTACAAAAGCGGCAAGCGAACTTGGAATTAAATACCTGACTCTTTACGCTTTTTCAACAGAAAACTGGAAACGCACTTCCGAGGAAGTCGGTTTCATTATGGGGCTTATCAAACAATACCTTCGTTCGGAACTGGATTTTAGCAGGCAGAACCGCATCCGCGTCCGGCATACAGGCAATTTCCCGGGACTTCCTCCCGATATACAGAAAGAAATTACCGATACCATTAATGATACTAAGGGCTATGACGGAATGCAGGTTATCCTCGCGTTGAATTACGGCGGCAGAGACGAAATTGTACGCGCCTTAAAAAAATACGTTAAAAACAATCCTGACGCTGATTTCTCGTCCTTGAGCGAAAAAGATTTAACAGATAATCTTGATAATCCTGACATTCCTGATCCGGATCTTATAATTAGAAGCGCCGGAGAATACAGAACAAGCAATTTTTTATTATGGCAAGGTGCCTATTCAGAATTATTTATTTCAGATAAACTTTGGCCAGACTGGGAAAAGTGCGATTTAGAAGCGGCAATTGCCGATTTTCAAAAAAGAGAACGCCGGTACGGCGGCGTAATACAATGCGCTTAGGATAATAATGAAAAAGCTGGTAGAAAGAATAATAATATTTATCATCGGAGTTCCCGCTGTTGCCGCGCTTGTTCTCTTTCTTCCTTTCATGAACAATCTGGCATCAAATATTATAGTCATAATTTTTTCAGGCATCGGAGCGGTTGAGTTTTCCTCCATGCTTGTTAAAAAACAAATTAAAATTTCCATGATAGAAAGTTTTATTTTTGGATCTCTTACTCCTTTGGCGTTAACGCTTTTTATCAGTTTAAATTTTTCAGTCTGGATAATTCCCGCCTTCATCATGTGCGGTTCCCTTTGGGCATTATTATCAAGGGTATTTTCTCGTTCAACAGAAATTGAAAATATAATGAATCAGATTGGCGGAAGTTTCGCGCTGCTTGTATACCCGGGATTTTTTATGTGCTGGATAGTATTTATGAGCGGCTGGGGAAATCCTGCGGCTATTTTACTGTTTCTCTGCATTACATTCGGCAATGATTCTCTCGCGTGGCTTTTTGGATCGATATTTGGAGAAAAAAACCGCGGAATAGTGGCTGTAAGCCCCAATAAAAGCGCCGCGGGATTTATAGGCGGCATTCTGGGCTCAGTTATTGTAGCGGCAGGCGCGGCTTTATTATTCCCTGAAATTTTCCCGAAATTCGCGGAACATGGTATTCAAAAATCAAGTCTTGCCGGGTTTGCGTGTCTTCTCGGCATCCTTACAAGTATTGCAGCCTCTCTCGGCGACCTTGCGGAATCGGCAATGAAAAGAAGCTGCGACTTTAAAGATTCTGGAAACCTGATGCTTGGAAGAGGCGGCGTTCTTGATTCAATTGATTCAGTCGCCGCCGCCGCTCCTGTGTTCTATCTTCTCTTCACGATATTTTTCCAATGTTAAAAAAAAAACGCCTTGCCGTTCTTGGGGCGACAGGTTCCATCGGTAAAAGCTCGATTGATATAATTTCGCGTAACAATGAAATGTTTGATGTAGTCCTCCTGTCCGCACATTCAGACCGAAGCGGACTTGAAGAACTTTCAAGGCAGTTCCCGAGCGCCGTTACAGCTCTTACCTCAGGCTCTGATAATCTGTGTGAAATCATAAATGACATAAAACCTGATATAACCATTAATGGCATATCAGGCGCGGCGGGGCTTAAGCCGTCCATTGCCGCAATCAACGCGGGCTCCCGTCTCGCTCTTGCCAACAAGGAAACCATTGTCATGGCGGGTGAATATATTATCGGTCTGGCAAAAGAAAAAAATGTTAACATAATTCCTGTTGATTCTGAACACTCGGCTGTTTTTAATTTAATAAAAAATTATACAGGTTCAATATCAGAAATGATTTTAACCGCCTCAGGTGGGCCTTTTAAAAATTTAAGTTTACATGAAATGGAAAAAGTGACAGTAGAAGACGCTCTTTCCCACCCTACATGGAAAATGGGGCATAAAATTACAATTGATTCGGCGTCGATGGCAAATAAAGGTTTGGAAATAATCGAGGCCTGCCATTTTTTTAATATGCCTTCATCTAAAATAAAAGTTGTTATTCATCCGCAAAGCATCATCCACTCCATGATCCGCCTTTGTAACGGCGTGATTTACGCTCAAGCGTCAAAACCTGATATGCGCCATCCCATTCATGACGCTCTTTTCTGGCCTATGGTAACTCCGTCTTCGCTTGAGCAGCTTAATTTTGATAATCTAACGCTTGATTTTAAAAAACCTGATACTCAAAAATTCCCCATGCTTAAAATGGCTTGGGAGGCGGCGGAAAAAGGCTCTCTCTATCCGTGCGCGTATAATGCGGCAAACGAGATGGCTGCGGCCGCTTTTCTGGAACAAAAAATAAAATTCTTAGATATACCAAAAATAACAGAACACGTTCTTCAATCTGACTGGATGGGAATTCATCTTGATATAGACGCTGTATTAAAAGCCGATGCCGATGCAAGGCAGATAGCGGCAAAAGTAATTAATTCACTTAAACTAAATTCTTAATTCTTTCTCTGTGGTATAAAAAAAAAGAATATGTTATTATATTTCATGGATTATTTATGTTAATTGTAAAGATCGCCCTTGGACTTTTTGGGCTTGGAATTGTTGTTTTTGTTCACGAACTGGGGCATTTTCTGGCGGCAAGGCTTGTTGGAATCGATGTTGAAGCGTTTTCTATTGGATGGGGAAATCCAATAATCAAAAAGAAAATCGGCTCTGTTGAATACCGCCTTGGAATGTTTCCCATCGGCGGATACTGCAAAATGAAAGGCGAGAATGATTACAAAGAATTCTGCGATAATTTTGATAACGGCGTAAAACCGCAGGACGGCTCTTACCTTGCGGCAAGTCCTCCCGCGAGAATCCTTGTATCATTCGCAGGTCCCTTTTTTAACCTTCTTTTCGCTATACTTCTTCTTTCCTTCTTGTGGGGATTCGGCTTTGAGATTAACACTCTGGGTAACAAGATTGTTCTTGCTTCGCAGATATACGGCTCTTCATTTCCTGCTGACGAAGCCGGACTTAAAACAGGCGACAGGATTATTGCAATAGGTTCAAAACCGGTTACCTACTACCATGAGATTCAGGAAAATATAATCCTTAATCCAAATAAACCTCTTCGTATAACTGTCGAGCGTAACGGCGAAATTATTACATTAAATGTTACACCGGCTCTTGATAAGTCAAGCGGCGCCGGAAGAATCGGCGTATCTTTCTGGGCAGAACCCGTGATCGATAACGTAAAACCGCAAAGCGCCGCCAGCCGCGCGGGATTGAAAAACGGTGATGTAATAATTTCAGCTAACGGCTATGACGTTTCAAACAGCGTTGATTTTATGACTGCTAGGCAGGATCGGCAGAATCTTTTTATAGAATATGAAAGAGACGGCATCCGCCTTAAAACTGAAATAAGCGAGGAAGACCTTGAGGGAGAGCTTGGATTCTCGTGGAAATCAATTCAATATCACACAGGGCGTCTTTCAATTCCCGCTGCTGTCGTTAAAGGATTTTCTGAAGGTTATAAAACACTCGTTGTATCATTAAAAAGTTTAAGACTGCTCTTTATGGGAATAGATTTAACAAGCGCTGTATCAGGGCCTGTCCGCATAACGTACATGATCGGAGACATGGCGGCGCAGGGGTTTGGACAGGGATTGGGAACCGCTCTTCGTTCTACTATGGAATTTCTCTCTCTTATTTCTATCGCTCTTTGCGTAATGAATCTCCTTCCCCTTCCCATTATCGACGGCGGCATGATTATCCTTTTTATTATTGAATGGATAAGAAGGAAACCGATACCGCCGAAAGCTATATCGGTTTTTCAAAATTGCGGCATGGTCATAATTTTCGGCTTATTGGTTTTGGCTGTTTTCGGCGATATATTATTTTTTATCCGCCAGTGATTTAAAGGGAGGTTTTATGATAAAAGAAAACATAAAATGCTTTTGCGGATATAATCTGCTTATTGAATATGACGAAGAAATAGATATAGATAAAGAGCCGGATGTTCTTGATAAAATTTTCAGCGGAACTTTCATGTGCTACACCTGCCCTTCATGCGCAAAAATACATAAACCCGAATACAGGGTAATGTTCTTATGGAAATCAAAGAATTATAAACTGCAGGTAATTCCCGAACTTGAAAGAGGCCAATTTTATATAAATAAAAAAGATAATCCGCAGCATGAAACCGTTATCAGTTTCAGAGAAATGTCAGATCGCCTGGCAGTTTTAAAAGACGGTCTTGAACCTGTAGCTGTAGAGACTATAAAGTCATTTATTCTCGCCAAGGCGGAAGAAAATTATCCTGACAATGATATTAATGCATGGTACCACAATTACGGGCCTTCAGGGATAGAGTTCCATCTTGAAGGGTTAAGGCAGGGTGAGATTGCCGTTATGCGAATACCATGTGATTTGTATGACAGAACTCTCTCTGAATATTTAAAGCATCCGAAAAAAAACATCTACGTTTCGCTGCGCGTAAGATCATATCTTTCGGTTCAAAATTTACTGCGTCATGAAGCGTTAAAATGAAAAATACATTGATTATAAAAACCACTGTTATTCTCTTATTATTTTTTTCGGCGGCTCAAGTTTTTTCAAACAACACAGGCGGTCACAGAGGCAGCGTTACGGGCATTTTTCACAGAGGAAACGCGGTATACAGCAGCGCGGAAGATGGTTTTCTTGTAACATGGGACGCAAATCAAAGAACATCTGTCGACCGTTTTCAGCTTACTACATATAAAATTCAATCAATGGTTGTGCATCCTGTTAATAACGAAATTTGTATTATCGAGTCAGGCGATTCATACTATAAAATTTCCGTATGGAACTACGCGGAGAAAAGAAGGCTTTTCTCGGTATTCTCATCATCGCCTGTAACATATATAAATTATTCCGCCGGCGGAAGTTATATAATAGCAGCGAATTTTAACGGCGAAACTCTTGTCCTTCTTGATTCTGTGACAGGAAACATTTATTCAACTCCCGCGATACCGAGAGGCTCTGTCTCTTTCGCGGTCACAGGCCGTGCCGAACGGAATATGCTTATCTATCAGGCGGAACATGAAAATTACGATAACAGATCGGCGTTAGCGGGAAAGATACTCTACCTTGATTTGGTATCACTTTCCGTAACAGGCAGTTTTGAAGCCCCCGGTTTTATGTCAGGCATTATAGCTTTCGGCAATAATCGTTTTCTCGCTGGCATTTCCGCGGAAGGTCTTCTTCTTGTTGACGCAGCCTCAGGGGATTTATTGGACAGCCGCAGCGATACCGCAAGAGATATTCTTCTTAACCCAGATAACGACGGTTTTTTTGTTCTGGAGCAAAGAGGAAATCAAGCGTCTATCTACCGTTACGGTGTGGATAGAGACGCTAAACTTCTTCAAAGGCGGCATGAGCAAATCCAACTTTCTCAAACAGGCCGCGTCAGCGTATTTCTAAACAGCGATTCATTTTATTTCGGCTCCGTCGAAGGCGGCATTTTCCGCCTTGGGCAGCAAAACAGGGTTATGCCTTTTACTTTTAACTATCAACTCCGTATAAAGGATATTGCGGCGGGTGAATCGCACATCGCGGTGATTAACGAAAACGGAGAATTATTCCACCTGCCTCTTGATTACAGAAATATTAACAATTCCACTTCACTTTCATTTTTAAATAAAAATAGCTACAACAGAATAAGCTCTTTTTCATTTCTGGGCCAGGATTATTTCATCCTGTGGCAGGCGGCAAACGTAAATCCGGCGCCGCAGCTTGTCGACAGCCTGTCTAACGAAATTAATCTTGACATCCTTTCAGGCCGTTTTCCGTTACGCGCAATTGCGGCTTCATCAAACAGGCTGCTTACCTTAGATTCAAGAGGCAGTTTAACTGTTAGAAATCTTGATGTTATATTAAACTCAAGCCCGGCCGCGGGAACAGATTATAATTTCTCGTTTACAGGAGCGATAAACGCAGTCTTTATAAACAATGATAATATCGCGCTTAGCTGCAGCGTAATCAGTAATAACAGTCCGTTTATTTCTTTGAATATCCGCACAGGGGAAACCATTTCTTACTTCCATCCGGTACAGGCGGGATTATCCGTGTACCCCGGCGTTTCCGGTTTATTCGCGGCCGCAGCCGAAAGAACTACAGGCGGAATGAACACGTTATTTATCAATCTAAATAATTCATCCAGAATATTTGTATATCACTCGGAAGCGCATTTTTATTCACTTGCGCAGTCATCGGGAAATATCGCCATTTCCTGTGACAGCGAAGGAGCGTTCATTACATCCAGTACCCCGTTTGAAAGAACATCGGGGCTTCCTGTAAGAATACTTGGAAATGATGATTTTTTTATAAGCCTAGACAGCGAAGGCAGCATAACATGGCACGATAATACAACAGGCGCGGTACTCGCCGCCTTCAGCCATTACGGAAACAGGTGGATTTTTACGAGCGGCGGCAGATCAATCGAAAAAAACAGACGTTAATCGTGAGCCGGGTTTCTTCTGACTTTATCTATAGCTCTTGCGACGGCGTCTTTTACACCGTCGGTGTAAGCCTGTTCAGACATTCTCTGAGAAGCGTAAAGCGTTCCGAGTAAAGAGAAACGGTATAACGGCCTGATTGAATTGAGTGTGATCGCGGCAATGTCAACAACACATTCATTACAGCGGCACATATCCTCAGGCTGCGTTTTAAGCTGCAGCTCCAGCTCGCGGATAACAAGATTTTCCGCTTCATTTTTTAAAAGATCAAAATTATAATCGTCAGTAAAAGCCATACACATCTCCGTATAATTGTTGACAGACAGCGTTTAAAAGCCGCCCATCGAGATTATTCCCGCCGTTCACACGGCAGATTAGATATTATATCAAATTTTCGCATAAATATACAAGTGTATTTTTTGTATTATTCTTTTATATCCGCTTCTTTGTTATTACCCGGCTGAGTCTGCTGCGGGTTTATAGCGGTGTGCGGTTTTAATAACGGCGTAAATTTGGCAAATTTGGCGACTAATTGTAGATTGACCACTCCAATAGGGCCGTTTCTCTGCTTCGCGATAATTAGATCAGTCGGGATTAGATCGACAGGTCCGGGTTCTTCTTCCTTTTCCTTTTTACTCTTCTTTGGCAGCACTTTATGCAGGAATAACACCAAATCCGCGTCCTGTTCTATCGAACCAGAATCCCTCAGGTTCGCCAGAGTAGGTACTTCGTTATGAGCATCGCGGTTTAGCTGGCAGAGAACCACAACAGGAATATGAAGCTCCCGCGCAAGGCTTTTAAGCGATCTTGATATTTCTGAGATCTGCTCATAACGCGGTATAAAATTATTTTCATGCCCGATAAGACCCAAATAATCTATAAAGATAATCTCCACTTGATTTTGGGTTCTCATTTTTCTTGCTTGAAACCTGAGATCTAAAAGTTTCATATTTGGCATATCCACGATGTATAACGGCGATTCATAGATCATAGCGGAGGCATCCAGAATACCCTTGTAATCCGAAGAACTTAAAAAACCGGTACGAAGGCTTTGCGCGTTTACATTTGCTTCACTGCTTATTAGACGAGAAACAAGAGCGACTCCCGACATTTCAAGCGAAAAAAATGCCGCAGGTATCTTTTTATGTATGGATATAGCGGAAGCAAGATTTAAAGCCAGAGCTGTTTTACCTACAGAAGGACGCGCTCCTATTATAATAAACTCATCACGCTGAAAACCCGCTGTAAGCTGATCCAGTTTTTCAAAACCGGAGGGAATGCCTGTAATGGGATTTTTGGATTTCATCGTCTGGGAAACAATGTCTATTGTTTCTTTTAAAACATCTCCGATCTTCCGCGCGGAAACGACCTGCCTGTCATCAATAAGTTTAAAAATATCCTGCTGCACTTCTTCCAGCGCTTCTTTTGAATCCTTTGATTCATCGTACGCGTTTACTCCGATTTTAGACGCGACCTTAAGAAGCGATCTTCTAAGCGAATAATTCTTAACCATGTTCGCGTAATATTCAATATTCGCGCTTGATGGTATTACGGTTGTTAATCCCGATACATAAGAAGCTCCGCCCGCTTCGTCGAGTTTACCCATCTGTTTCAATTCTTGAACAACAGTCTGGATATCGGGTCTCAAACTTTTCTTATCAAGATTTACAATAGCTTCAAAAACCCTTGTGTTGGCGAATGAGTAAAAATCAGCCGGCTGCAAATGCATCTGTACAGCGGCATCTACAGCTTCCTTATCCGCGAGCATGCTGCCTAAAGCAGCCTGCTCCAGTTCATCGTCATGAGGAGGCGTTTTATCTCTTGTTGACTGAGCCATACAGGATGTTGTCTAAAGAGCGGCTTCTTCCGCCGGAACATTATTCTTCTCTCCGGCTTCCTGCGGCACTGTCTTTTCCGCATCATCTTTACGCCGGTTTAATGAAGAAGAATCTCCGTCTTTTTTTCCGCGCCGCGCCGCAGGCTTCGGGCTTTCTGTTTTTATTTCCTGAGCTGTAATTGTTATGCTTATATCCGCAGATTGGCTTTCATACAATTTTATGCTTCCCTTGTATTTACCGACGCTCTTAAATCCATTTCCCGCAAGCTCGATTCTTTTACGTTCAATTTGGAATCCTAATTTCGAGAGTTCATCGGCGACAGTCTGATTCGTGACAGAGCCGTATAATTTTCCATTAGCGCCTGCCGGCATAATAATATTTAATTCAAGCGTTTCAAGTTTTTCTTTTAAACCCCTTGAATCAAGGCGCTTTTTCTCTTTACGCGCTTCTATTTCCGCTCTGCGGTTCTCGATAATTTTAATCATGCGCGGCGTATAGGGAAGCGCTATCCCCCTCGGGAAAAGATAATTACGCGCGTAACCTTTAGCGACTTCCTTTACATCGCCTTCTTCGCCAAGCACAGGCAGATCCTTGTTTAAAATAACTTTCATACCAAGCTCCTTTGATGCCGCGGCATCAAGATATCCCGAAAAGTTTCACGGGATATTACTTATAAACTTCAGCCGCAAAAAAGCGGCTGTTTGCGGCCGGATTAACGGCCTGCCCCGGAGTAGGGCTGACAACCTTAAGGATTGTCTTTTGCTATTCTGAATGAATACCAATTCTCTGTTATGCCCAATAGAACAATCGCGGCAGCCGCGATTGCGCCTAACGGGCTTAACATTACAAAAATAAAAACAATGTTCATTAAAAATCTGTACGCCGGAGCGCGTTTCTCGCAAATGAACGTTACGATTCCAAAACCTTGCACCAGAAAAATAATAGCGCAGACTGTTAATACATTCCATGCGATTATTTCAAGAATCTCCACGCTGACAATGCCAGTTAAAATTAATACCGCCAGCGCTCCCGATAACACCCATATTGTATTTACAGGAGCGAAAAATTCTGTAATACGCCGTCCATACTTTTGCCTTTTAATATATAAAAACAAAGTGACAGCAATATGCCGGTTCAAAAAGAAGATGAACAACATACTGGCAAGAGCGCCTCCGCGAAGAGATACATTTTCTATCATCATCAATACTGAATCCGCTGTCATCTCATTGCGGGCATAGGATGTTGAAGAAGAAAGAACTGTTAATGCCGCTTCCGCCATGCTGTTAAGAAAAGCGCCGAAAGGCGTACTGTTTCTGTTTGCCCAGATGAAAATGAAAAAAGCCGCCGCTCCGGCCGATGCTCCGATTATAAAACGGAATAATGTCCTTGTGTTTTTACCCCCTGTAATCCATATGAACATGAAGAAAACAGTTGAAAAATATAGAATGTCCATCATAAGGCTGCCTGAATTACCACCTGAAAAAACATGAGTGAAAAGAGTGATAATTATATTCACCCCAGCCGCGCAGACGAATGTCGCCAGCACAGAACCGCAGACAAGAACAGCATAGCCGAGAGGAGCCAGAAAGAAGAAAGATAATATACCTGTTTTCATAATAAACAGACTTACTGCGATGCATACAAACATAACAGTAAGCGATTCCCTGTTTTGAAAAGCGGCTTTTATTTCCAGAGACGGAGTCTTATCTTCCTGCGGCATAAATGTATTATTCAGCTACATACGGAAGAAGCGCAATGCTTCTTGCCTGTTTAATCGCAAGAGCCAGCGCCCTTTGATGTTTCGCGCAGGTGCCTGTAATTCTGCGGGGAAGTATTTTCCCTCTTTCCGTAATAAAGCGGCGCAGTGTGTCGGCTTCTTTATAATCGATTTTCATTTTCTGTGCGCAGAACTTGCAAACCTTTTTCTTAAAAAATACTTTTCCGCCTTTTCCGCCTCGGCCGCCGCGATCATCACCGTCGCGATCATCCATCTGCATATCCATTCCGCGGTCATGGCGGGACGGCTGGTCATTATCAAAATATTTATCGTCAGACATAATTATCTCCTTGTTTAATTAAAATGGAATGTCGTCAACATATGTTTCTTTTGACGAACTATAAGACGGCTCAGGCGAACCCTGACCCGGCGTGTTATTCTGGGAACTGCGATCTGTCGAACCTCTATCGCCTCCTCCGCCTAAAAGCTGAACATAACCGGCGATTATCTCTATCTTAGATCTGTTCTGCCCGTCCTGCTGCCAGCGATCCTGCCGCAGTTCTCCGTCGACCCCGATCAATTTTCCTTTTGTAAGGTACGATTGAAGCGACTCGCCCTGTTTTCCCCAAAGAACAATGTCGAAATAATTAGCTTCATCTTCCCATTGATCTCCGTTTTTTTTACGGCGGTTTACGGCGATGGAAAATTTGCAGACGGCCTGTCCGTTTGAAGTGTATTTCAACTCCGCGTCCCTTGTCAGGCGTCCGACCAAAACCACATGATTCAAATCAGCCATGATTGTCTCCTATTCCTCGATCCGTACAAAGAGGAATTTTAAGAGGTTGGCATTCAATTTAAAAATACGATCAAGGATTGTTATTTTTGCAGGATCGGATTTGATCACCAATAGGACGTATCTGCCCTGTTTTCTTTTTTTGATTTCATAGGCGAGAGTGCGCTCCCCGATTTCATCGGTTTTTTCAATCTCGACTCCGTTGGCTGAAAGATCGGAAAGAAGCTGTTCCCGTCCCGCCCTGTGCTGGTCTTCTTCCATTGGAAAGATAACCGTAAGTTCATATCGGCGCATAGTTCCTCCTTATGGCCATATGCCTGACCGTTAAATGTGCGGTTAAGAAATCTCAACCTTTATTTTTGCGGCCAGGAAAGAGGTTAGCTTAAATGAGATTTAAGCCTCAGTTTGATGGTATCAGATGCGGGATTTTAATGCAAGGGGTCTATTTGTTTATTTCACCGGGCGTTACGCGCGAGACGGAACCCAATACGATCATTTCCGTCGCCCGCGATATAGATTCCGCGGTATGACGAGCGGATCGCGTTTGCGCCGTTTGCCCATGAACCGCCGCGGATCACGCGGTAAGATCCTGATTCAGGTCCAGAAGGATTTGATAGATTGACGCGCTGGTATATCTCATACCAATCCCAGCACCATTCAAAGACATTTCCGTGCATGTCGTAAAGACCCCATGGATTCGGCGGATAATTTCCGGGTGAAACGGTCATTTCAAGATTCAACCCCTGTTGATTATCACCGTATGGATAATCGCCGTTGTAATTCGCCTGCGCCGTGGTGATATTTCCCCCTGTGTTGAACGCGGCTTCAACACCGGCGCGGCAGGCATATTCCCATTCCGCTTCTGTCGGCAGCCTGTAACCATCGGCTTCTTTGTTCCACACTACATTGGTTCCATCTGCCTCATAAACGGGAGTCAACCCTTCCAGCCTGCTGAGTTTATTACAAAAAAGAACCGCGCTGTACCAGCTAACGGTCTCTACAGGAAGACCGGCTCCCCTGAATGTACTGTTATTCTCTCTCATTACCTTTTGATACAACTTTTGTGTAACTTCGTGTTCGCCCATATAAAAAGATTTTACCGTTATATTTCGCCTTCCCTCGTCGTATTCGCGGTCTGTTTCATTGTCAGGACTGCCCATTGTAAATGTCCCGCCGTTTATGCGAATCATTTTGCCGCTTTGAACGTCAGAACATCCCGATATGATAATACAGATCATCATCAATAAAAAAATATTTTTCATTTTTTAACTCCAGTTTTAATCCCATTCTCCGATAAAAAGTATTTCCGGTTCCATTACAAAACCTGTCTCCTTTTTAACTTTTGCCGCGATTTCATCAGCCAAACCTTTTATATCGCCCGCTTTTGCTCCGCCAAGATTTATTATAATATTACCGTGAAACGGCGCAACCTGCGCTGCGCCTCTTTTACTCCCTTTTAATCCAAGTTCGTCAATTATCTGCCCTGATGGTTTTCCGAAAACATGATTGTTCTTAAAAACAGAACCTGCGCACGGAAAGGAATAATGTCCTTTATTATACCTGTCTTCCCTATATTTATCCATTTCGACAAGAATTTTTTCCTTGTCTCCTTTCTTTAAATTAAAACTCGCGCTTAAAATAACGCAGTCCATATCCTGAAAAGGGCTTTTTTTATAACCAAAGCCCGATTTATCATTAACATAAATTCTTTTAATAGAAAAGTCAAAGGAGTCAAGACTATCACTTTCGTCTTTACGCTGTGCGCCGTTTAGCTGCGTATTATCATTTATGATAACCTCTACCCAATTTAACACATCCGACATTTCACCGCCGTAGCAGCGCGCGTTCATCCAGACAGCTCCGCCGACAGTTCCTGGCATCCCCGCTAAAAACTCAAGACCTGATAATCCTTCCGCCGCCGCATAATCAACCGCTTCATCAATGGTTGTACCGCTCTTAATAATGAATTCATCCTCGCCCGCGCACAATGCCCATACGCTCTCACCTGTCCAGCGCCCCATATCAAGGACAATCCCGCGGATGCCTTTGTCGGAAACAACCACGTTCGCTCCGCCGCCGAGAACAAAAACAGGAATACCGCTTGATCGGGCGCGGTTTAAAAGCGCGGCGCAAAATGATGTAAATCCTTCACCGTCAGGACGCAGCCAGCAATCCGCGGCGCCGCCTGTTTTAAATGTGGTATGCTCACTCATCGGCTCATTGTAACGGATATCAGCTTCGCATGGATTTTCTATTAAACATTTTTCTATTAACTTTTTTATATCGTTCATAAAACCGCAGCTCCATTACTTTTGCAAAATTGATTTTTACTCTGCTGTTATTTCTATTCCAAGTCTTTCGGCGATACTGCGGGCTTTTCTCGCCATGCTTTCGCTTCTGTCTCTTGAAAGGGTTAATATTTCTTCCCTTAAACTTGTTAATCTGTTGTTAAGCGCCATATCAAGTCCGTATGATTTTTCTATGGCTGTTCCGCTCTGCATAAAACGGCGGGCAAGGATTTCGATTTCTGATGTATTGCCTTCTATCACGGCAAAACCCACGATTCTTAAAAAACCATTGTATAAATTTGTCTGATTTCTGGTACGCGCGTCCTCCATTTCCGCGGTAAGACGGCCGAAATAAGCGGCGGCTGAATTTCTAATCAGCATTTCAGCGGCTAAAATACGCAGGCGGTCAGCATTTCTTCTGCCTGTAAAAAGACTGTTAAGAACTTCGTCCGCCTCATCGTTCGCGATGGCGCCTAACGCGCGTATGGCTTCATCCCTTACATTGGGAGTTTCATCGTTCTCGGCGCGGTAACGCAAATACGGAACCGCGGCTGCGAACCTGCGCTCCCTGCTTGCCTGAGCCGCCGCAATACGGGTGCGGTAATAAGAATCCCTGAACGCGTCAAGGATCGCGTTTTCTACTTCTTCTCCCGAAAACGGACCGAGCGCACCGACAGCCGCCGAACGCACATTTGGATCATTTGTGCTAATGCAGCTTAAAATTGCGCTGAGTCCTTCTTCATTGCCGATCTTTGAAAGCGATCCAAGCGCGGCTATCCTTAAAGGAGCACGCTCATCAGTATTCGTAACAATATCTGTAAGAAGTGAAATTCCGGCGGTTGAACGCGTGTCTCCTATCGCGGTAATCACCGCGCTTCTGTTGTCATTGCCGGGTTCACGGTTCAGGTAAAAATCAACAAGGAACCCGGCGGCCTCGTCAGCTAACTCACTGTCAGATGATCCCGCGCGGCCAAGAGCGCGGAATGCTGTGTTTAAGTATCTTCTTTCTTCCGTGTCAATAAGCGCTATAAGAACAGGAACCGCGTCTGCCGATTTTACTCTTCCCAAGTATTCAATCGCAGAGAGCGTTGTTTCTGTGGCTTCATCGTCGCGTTCGTTTATCACTCTCATCGCCCGCTCTTCGATGCCTGACTTTTCACGCTCGCCGAAGAAACCAAAAATGCCGCTTAAAATTCTTACGTTTCTTGATGTTTCAATAAGGGTGATAAGCTCATCATCAAGATAATCCGCGTTTTCCGTTCTTAATGACTGAACAACACCGGCGATCTCGGTCTCTGTTCCGTACCGTATCGTATCCCTGCGCGAGGCTTGAGCATCCTGCGGGTAGACAGGTACATACACGAAAAAAAACGCTAATATTAAATTAAATAAAAATATTTTATTCATTATGCTCTCCGTTATTATACCGCGCCAGAAAATCTTCCTTATACTTTAAAAACCTGTTTTCCTCTATTGCGTTACGGCAGCCGGTAATAAGATTATTAATAAAATACAGATTATGATAGCTTGCCAGCATGGAGCAAAGTATCTCCTTTGACTTAAAAAGATGCCGAAGATAGGCGCGTGAGTAGTTGTGGCATACTATACATCCGCACTCCTTATCTATCGGCGAAAAATCAAAGGTGTTTTCGGCCTTTTTAAGGGCAATCGGCCCTGAATTGGTATATACCCTGCCGTTACGCCCTTCCCTTGTCAAAAGAACGCAGTCAAACATATCGATACCATGCTCAACCGCGCTTAAAACGTATTCAGGCGTGCCGATACCCATGACATACCTCGGTTTTTCCGCCGGCAGTAATGCCGCAGATTCCGCAAGGAATTCATAAAAAACCTCCGCTGGTTCACCGACCGATAGCCCTCCGATTGCGATACCCGGCGTTTGCGAAGCGGCGCAAATTTCCGCGCTTTTCTGCCTTAGATCATGGAAAAAATTCCCCTGCATTATGCTGAAAAGGCTCCCATTGTACGCGCCGGTTGATACCGCTTCACGCCATTTTGCGTTTGCCCTTTCAAGCCATTCATTTGTTATGCCAAGCGCTTTTTCAGCTTCCTTGCGGGAAGCTCCCCAATGCGAACAGTAATCGAGCTGCATCTGTATGTCGCTTCCAAGCGTTACCTGAATATCAACGGCTTTTTCCGGGCTAATGAAATGTTTGGAGCCGTCAATATGCGATTGAAACCACGCTCCTTCCTGTGTAATTTTCCGTAACGCTGAAAGCGAAAAAACTTGAAATCCGCCTGAGTCTGTAAGAATATTACGATCCCAGTTCATAAACTTGTGAAGCCCCCCGGCTTTTTCTATCACATCTTCACCCGGCCTCAGATACAGATGATATGTATTTGAAAGAATTATTTCAAAACCGATTTCTTTTAGATCATCACAGGTAAGCGCTTTAACAGTTCCGTTTGTCCCGACAGGCATAAAAACCGGCGTCTTAACGTCTCCATGAGAGAGAGACATAACTCCAGTCCTTGCCGAACATGACACGTCACGATGCTCTATATTAAACCCGCACACAATAATCCAACCCCTAACCTTTATGTCTTCGCGCCCCGTATAAGAATTAAACCGATTATAATAAAAATAACTACCGGAAACCATGCGCCTGTAAGAGGTGAAATAATGTTTAATCCTGCCATCGTCATACTTAACATCTCCGCAATGTAATAAACAACCGCTGTAAAAAGACTCGCCGATAAGCTCATCAATAAAATGTTTTTCCTGAATTTCCCTCCCATCGGTATCGAAAGAAGCATTACAATAAACGGAGTCGCGGCGAATGAATACCTGTGATAATAATTTGCCTGTTCCTTCAGGTATGGAAGACCCGCGGCTTTTAAATCCTTGTACAATAGCCCGGCTTCTGCCGCGGGAAGCTCTTCGACAATGACCGCGTTTCTTCTGAATATATCGGGATGTTCGTTATACGACATCGAAAAATTCATTCTTCTTACACGCAATATGCCGTCCTCATACTGATAAATCATTGGATTTTGAAATTCCCAGTAAGATTCTCTCCAATACGCGGAAGGAGCGCGGATCTGAGATACAAAACCGCCTTGCGCATCCATTTGCACAATGTTAACGCCGTTAAGGATTTGCTCTTTATAATCAAAATAATCAACCGCGTAAATAAGTTCTCCGTTTCTCGCTTTAATTACAATATCGGAATTGCTTTCCGTTACGTGCTGATTCAATGCGCGTCTTGATAAATCGTTTTTTACTTTCATTGTAGGGATTACAAGCATATCATCATGATAAAATGAAAAAACGGACGCTAAAAGACCTACAAAAACCAAAGACATGCTGAAACGAAAGAAAGGGATCCCCGTGGAAAAAACCACAGTAAGCTCATTTTTCGCGTACAAATCGCCGAGTGTGTAGGCGGCGGCAAACAAAAGCGCAATCGGCATGGCATATGAAATGCTTTGCGGAATAAAATGCGCGCTTATCTGTAAAATCACCGTTATTGGAACTTCGTTATTCAGATAACGCACCAAGTTCGAAAAAAGATCGATAAGTAAAAGAAGAAACACAAAAAGGGAAATCGCTACAAAAAAAATCGGGAAAAACTGGCGTAGCAGATATCTGTCAAGAATCATTTACGCACCTTTATTACGGCAAGTATTATTCCGCTTAACAGGGAAATAATATTTGGGTACCACATCGACCAGAACGGCGGCGTTCCTGCGCGTAATCCCATTGTCTGCCCAATAAAAAGCATTGACCAGTACAAAACAGCGATAATTACGCCGAATAAAAATCCGACAGTCTGGCCGCTTTTCTTAGCTGTAAGCCCAAGAGAAACCGCGAGAAACACAAAGCAAAACGCGCCTAATGGAACAGAAAATTTTCTGTTAATTTCTATTAAATGTGTAGTTAAGGTTCTGTCTTTTATAATGGTCATTATCGCAGTCAGTTCGCGTTGAAAATTTCCTGCGACAGTGTTTCTGCGGCTCCATGTTGACGACTCAGGACCTCCTCTTAAAATATTTTCCAGATTGACGGCATTGCTTATAATTCTCACCTTTCTGTCATTGATCCTTACTGAAAGATCAGATCTCCTTTTAACAATAGCAGTTTGAACGTCTCTTGAACTCATCTCCCTCGGAGTTACGCTTGTGGGGGATTGTATAATATCTTCATTAGAAACCCAGTATTGTAATGATTCTGTTACGGCGTAATCGTAATCTTCTCTTACCGTTTCTTTTGACGACTGGATAAACGCTCTGTCAAGATCAAGGCTGAGTCCGTCTCTTCCCGCGTCACGCAGTTCCGCGTTATTCGCCATGATTATGCGGCGCTCTCCATCCGGCGTTTTATCAATAATTAAAACATTATCAAAAACATTGCCTTGGATATCACCTGTAACGATTACGGTATCTTTAAACCGCTTTACGGAGTTTGCCTGTAATTCAAGCGCGGGGGTCGAGACAAGAATACGCCGCCACAGCTTGTTAAACTGAATGGTACCCGCGGGCAGCAATACATCGTTTGTAAAAAATGATAAAAGCGAAATTATTATACCGATGGTTATTGCGGGATAAAAAACATTTTTATATGAAAGCCCGGATGCCAGCATGACAAGAATCTCATTATCGGAAGTAAGCCTTCCCACTGTCATCAAAGTTCCGACAAGACAAGCGAACGGAGCTGACATCGCGATAACTGTAGGCAGGGAAAAAAGAATAAGAAGCGCTACCTGCTCAAAAGGAACGCGTTTGGTTAACACTTCTTTTGCCATAAGAAGTATCTGGTTTACAAAAAAAACTAAAAAGAAAAAACAAAAACAGATAAAAAAACAGAAGAGCATTTCGGAAAATATATATCTGAAAATGGTCGGTGAAAGGCTGCGTTTCCCGTATAAAAGGCGGTTTCTGTCCAAGGAAGACGATGTCATTATTTTCTCCAGACCCGGATAACTCAAACCCCGGTAGAACCAAAACCGCCTTCTCCCCTCTCTGTGGCGGACAGAGAATCCGTTTCGACAGGACAGGCGCGGGAAACAGGAGCGATAATAAGCTGCGCGATACGTTCCCCGTCTTTGATTATAACATCATCCGCGCCTAAATTTATCAATATTATGTCTAAATCCCCCCGGTAATCGGAATCTATAGTACCGGGTGAGTTTAAAACTGTAATACCGTGTTTAACCGCAAGACCTGACCTCGGACGCACCTGCCCTTCAAAACCTTCGGGGATCTCTATCCGCAAGCCTGTCGGAATCTTCACCCTGCCAAGCGGCGGTATAAGGACACCGGCGTCAAGAAAAGCGCGTAAATCCATTCCCGCGGCTCCCCCGCTTTCATACCGGGGAAGCGTTACGCGCTTATCCGCCCTTGTAAATTTTACAGATACCACTATTTGCGGGGGACGCCGCTTCTTGGGCGTTCATCCCTGCGTCCGTTGTTATTATCAGGCGCGCCGTTAGGATCGATGGCATCGATATAAGAAAGATTAAGACGCCCCTGTTTGTCAATTTCGATTAACTTCACGGGTATCTGCTGTCCTTCCTTGAGAACATCGGTCACTTTCTCGATCCGCTGCCTTGAAAGTTTGCTGATATGCACAAGGCCTTCCTTGCCGGGAAGAATTTCAACAAACGCTCCGAAATCCATTATGCGCTTAACAGTGCCGTCGTATACTCTTTCTATTTCCGGATCGGAGGCTATTCCCATAACAGCCGCTTTCGCGTCTTCGGCGTCTTTTGTGTTCTTGCCGAAGATCGTTACGGTTCCGTCATCTTCCGTATTGATTTTTACCGAGTATTGTTCGCATAACGCCTTGATGTTTTTTCCGCCCGGCCCTATAAGAGCGCCAATCTTGTCAATGTCGATTCTTAAGGTGACGATTTTTGGAGCGTACTCGCTGATTTGGGAAGCCGGTTTATCGATGCATTTATTCATGATGCCGAGAATGTGCAGCCTGCCCCTTTTTGCCTGATCAAGCGCTTTACGCATAATTTCGGAACTTACGCCCGCGATTTTTATATCCATTTGGAAACCGGTAATACCGTCTTTGGTTCCCGCGACTTTAAAATCCATGTCGCCTAAGTGATCTTCTTCGCCGAGGATGTCAGATAACACGGCAAATCTGTCGCCGGGTCCGGCTTTTCCTTCGGTGATTAAACCCATCGCGATGCCCGCCACGGGTTTTTTCATGGGAACGCCGGCGTGAAGCATCGAAAGAGTGCCGCCGCAGACAGATGCCATAGAAGATGAACCGTTTGACTCCATAATTTCGGAAACAACGCGCACCGTGTACGGGAAATCCTCCTTTGAAGGAACCATCGCTTTTAATGAACGCTGCGCGAGGTTTCCGTGTCCGATCTCCCTGCGGCCTGTACCCATTCTGCCTACTTCGCCGACAGAGTACGGCGGGAAGTTATAATGCAGCATGAAATTCTCGCGTTTATCGCCTTCGATGTCGTCGTAAATCTGCTCGTCAAAAACAGTTCCCAAAGTTGTTACGCATAACGCCTGCGTCTCTCCGCGTGTAAAAAGCGCCGAGCCGTGAGTGCGCTGTAAAATCGATGTTTCGCATATAATTGGGCGGATATCTTCAAGACCTCTTCCGTCTACGCGCTTACCGTTATTCAGAATTGATGAACGCAGAATCTCATACTGCATATCTTCAAATAACGCGTGAAAAAGTTTTTTCTGTTTATCATCATCCTGAAGCTGAGCCGAATAAATTTCTTCAAATTCTTTGGCGACTGTTTTTATGCCTTCGCGCCTTGCTTCCTTTGTGGGATAAAAACACGCCGCTTGCAATTTTGGGAATGCCGCGTTTCTGATAGCGTCGGCGTTCTCCAATTTACACGCGGGAGCCAGAAGCGGAAGTTTTTGTTTTCCTGCAAGCTCGCGCAGTTTTTCCTGAAGAGCGCAGAACTCCTTGATCATCGCATGAGCTTTATCAAGCGCTTCTATCATCAGCTCTTCGCTGACTTCTTTCGCTCCGCCTTCCACCATTGTGATGCCGTCTTTAGTACCGGCAACCATGATCTCCAGCGTCGATTTTTCAATCTGTTCATAAGTGGGGTTTACAATAAGCACGCCGTCAACCTGACAAACTCTTACACCGGCAACAGGTCCGTTAAACGGAATTTCCGAAATATGGACGGCGGCGGAAGACGCGATAATCGCGAGAATATCAGGCGGGTTTACCTGATCCGTGGAAAGCGTAGTGGGGATTAGTTGTATCTCGCGCCCGAAACTTTTTTCAAAAAGCGGCCGCATAGGCCTGTCGATAAGCCGGGAGACGAGTATTTCCTTGTCTTTAGGACGGCTTTCCCTTTTAATAAAACCGCCCGGGATTTTACCGGCGGCGTAATATTTTTCGTTATATTCAACGGTAAGAGGCACATAATCATAACCTTCTACCGACTCAGGTGAACAGCATACAGTAGCGATAACCGCTGAACCCGCGTATTGAGCGAAAACAGAACCGTTAGCCTGTTTCGCGATCCTTCCGGTTTCAAGAACAAGTTCTTTACCGGCTACATTTAATGTTACTTTATGCATCATTATTTACGCAATCCCAGCTCTTTAATCAGCTTGCGGTAACCATCCAGATTGGTTCTTTGAATGTACTTTAACATTCTGCGGCGTTTTCCGACTAGAATTAAAAGCCCCCTCTGGCCTGATTTGTCTTTTTTGAATTGCTTGCAGTGTTCTGTAAGCTGGTTGATGCGTTCAGTTAAAAGTGCTATCTGAACTTCCGCCGCGCCTGTATCTTTGTCGTTTTTGCCGAATTTGGCTACAATTTGGCTTGCGCTTTCTTTGGTTAATGCCATGAATTTTCTCCTGTTTAAACCCTATGTTTGGCAAAATAATGGCATATTAAAGGGATAGTGTCAATATAGGGGTTAGGGGTTAGGGATTAGGAGATAGGGGATAGAGGATAGATTATTAGAGGGTGCTTAATTGGATGAAAATCATGGAATTTGAGGGGGAATTACGATACAATATCATATAAAGATCATTTGAAACAGGCGGGGATATGAAGGTTTTTGTTCCGGTGTTATGCACACTTATCCTCATCCTGTTTTTCTCCGCCTGTAATGATAAAAATGACCGCCGTATTTTACAATATTCCTCGATACGCAGTGTTCCCGGCGTTACGCAGAACGAAATAGACGCTATAAACCGCCTACGCGCGGACGTTTTAGACGGACGAGGGTATTTTACATTCGGCGTTTTGCCTTCTACGGAGGCCTTTTACAATTCAGAAGGTGAAATTAAGGGGTTTCTGGCTCTGTTCTGCGAATGGTTAACAGATCTTTTTGAAATTCCGTTTAAACCTCAATTTGTGCCGTGGGATGAATATTTATCCTCGCTTACAAGCATGGAAGTGGATTTTTCAGGGCATTTAACCGCTACGGAAGAAAGGCGCAAAACATGGTATATGACATCCGCCATAGCTATGCAGACGATACAGTCATACACGCTTCTTGGCAGTCCTCCTCTTGAGTACACCGCGCTTACAAGGCCGTTAAGGTACGCATTTATCAGAGATACTTCAACGATATCTGAAGTAACATCAAATCTTGAACATGATAATTATGAAATTGTAATTATTAATAATATTGATGAAGTGTACGCGGCACTGAAATCGGGCGAAGCTGACGTTTTTTTCTCGTCCAATATGGTACAAGCGTCCTTTGACATCTACAACGATGTAACCGCCAAAGATTTTTTCCCTGTCATTTTCAGTCCTGTCTCCCTATCGACCCGTAATCCCGCGCTTGAGCCTGTTATATCAATTGTGCAAAAAGCTCTTGACGATGGAGCTTTACGTTACCTTACCACATTATATAACCGCGGTAACAGGGAATATTACAGAAACAAACTTTTTTTGCAGTTTAACGAACAAGAACGCGCTTATATCAAAAATAATCCCGTTGTGCGCTACTCTGCTGAGTATGACAACTATCCTATCAGTTTTTATAATTCGCATGATAAACAATGGCAGGGAATCGCGCCTGATGTTCTTGGAGAAATCAGTTCTCTTACAGGGATTTCATTTGAAAGGGCTAATCATGAAACTAATGAGTATTCCCTGCTTCTGGAAATGATGGAAAATGGCGAAGCATCTTTTATTACGGAGCTTATTCATCTGCCGGGACGCGAGGAATATTTTATCTGGCCTGATACCGCGATGCTTACTGATAATTACGCGCTCATTTCTAAATCAAGTTTTCCTAATATTGAATTAAATGAAATTCTGCACATAAAGGCGGGGCTTATCCGCGGCACGGCGCACGCTGTTAAATTTAACTCATGGTTTCCGGATCACGCGGATACCGCGGAGTTTGACAGTTTCCACGCGGCTATTGACGCGCTAAACAATAACAAAGTAGATATGATAATGGCGGGTGAACATTCGCTTTTGATGCTGACAAATTATCTTGAACAACCCGGCTTTAAAACAAATATTGTTTTTGACAGCGCTTTTAACTCTTCTTTCGGCATTAATAAAAACGAAGAGATTCTCTGTTCAATTATTAATAAAACCCTTCATTTTATCGACACAAACAAAATTGCGGGGCAATGGACGCGGAAAATTTTTGATTACAGCATCAAGCTGGCTCAATCGCAGCTTCCTTATGTTATCGGTTTTTCATTTCTTCTACTCTCTGTACTTGTGATGCTTTTGGTTTTATTCAGAAGGACGCAATCCGAAGAGCACCGCCTTGACGCGCTTGTTAAAACACGGACGGCGGAACTTAAAGACATGCAGAGAGAACTTCAGGCAGAAGCTGAGAAAGCGCAGGAAGCGAATAACGCCAAGTCGATGTTCCTCGCAAAAATGAGCCATGAAATACGCACTCCCATGAACGCCATTATCGGTATGGCGGAACTCGCGCTCCGTGCAAATACAAACCCGGCAGCGCATGAGCAGATAGATACAATTAAAAACTCAGGTGAGCATCTTTTATCAATCATTAATGATATTCTTGATATCTCTAAAATTGAGAGCGGCAAGCTGGAGATTTCATCATCGGATTATTTATTTTCTTCTTTAATAAATGATGTAATAAATATTATAAAAATTCGAATTACAGATTCGCAAGTGCATTTTGTCGTGAACATCGACGGAAATATTCCAAACAATCTTTACGGGGACGAAACAAGAATTAGGCAGGTGCTTTTAAATATTTTGAATAACGCCGTAAAATACACAGAAAAAGGTCATATATCCTTTACAATCGCCGGAAATGTTGTTAATGATGACACTGTTTTCCTTACAATAGAAATTGCGGATTCGGGCAGGGGTATAAAACAGGAAAACCTTATTCAAATATTCAACGATTTTATGCAGGTTGATATTTCGTATAACAAGGGTATAGAGGGTACCGGGCTTGGGCTTCCGATATCCAAAAGCCTTGTAATGGCGATGGGCGGAAATATAGTAGTTTCATCTGAATACGGCAGCGGGAGCGTCTTTAAAATAACACTGCCGCAAAAAATCCGTGAGAGCGGAAAACTCGCACAGGTAGAAAATCCGGGCGATAAGTGCGTACTTGTTTATGAACGCAAGGAAGTATATGCTCATTCAATCTTCAGAACTATTGATAATCTCGGCGTTGGATGCACTCTTGTTCATAACGACGCTGATTTTGAAAACGAAATATCATCAGGGAAATATAACTTTGTTTTAATCGCGTCAAATCTGTATAATAATACAATCGATATCTGCAAGAAATTCGAAAAGAATATACATATCGTGCTGCTCGTAAGGGACTCCGGCTACTCTCTTGATAACCTTAACCTCGGTATATTGTATATGCCTGTACATTCCATTTCCATCGCCAATATGTTAAACGGCATCAAGGGAGTTTATTCTGATAACACCGATGCATTTTCCGCGGTAAGGTTTACCGCGCCTGAAGCTAAGGTTCTCATTGTCGATGACATTTATACAAACTTAAAAGTCGCCGAGGGGCTGCTTCTGCCCTATCAAATGCGCGTTGATCTGTGCAAGAGCGGCAGAGAAGCCGTCGATATGGTCAAGGAAAATAATTACGATTTAATTTTGATGGATCACATGATGCCCGAAATGGACGGCATTGAAGCCGCCGCGCATATCCGAAAATGGGAGCAAAAACAAGCTAATTCTAACAGCGCATCCGGCAGGAACGTCGGTAAAAAACAAATCCCGATAGCGGCGTTGACAGCTAATGCCGTTTCCGGCACCAGAGAGATGTTTCTTGAAAATGGATTTAATGATTTTTTATCAAAGCCGATAAACCTTGTCAAATTAAATTCGGTTTTGGAAAAATGGATCCCGAAAGAAAAACAAAAAAAATACTCCGGCGGAAACAGAAATATTTCAAGCGGATTATCCGCCGCTAATAATAATAACGCACAAAAAACACAATTAAACTTAAAAATCGAAGGAATAGACGTGGAAAAAGGCTATACCATGCTCGGTTCAAAACTGGACAGCTACCTTTTGGTTCTTTCAGTATTCGTAAAAGATTCCCGTGAAAAAGCACAATCGGTCAGGGAATGTCTTAAATCCGGTGATATACGTCTTTTTACCATTCACATTCACGCGATAAAAAGCGCGGCCGCAAGCATAGGAGCAATGGAATTGTCAAATAACGCGAAAGCGCTTGAAGAAGCGGCAAAGCAAAACGATACATCCTTCATTGAACAAAACACAGGCAATTTCCTTAAAGAGATGGAAACACTCCTTGGTAACATTACAAAAGCGATTCAAGATTATTAAAATCCAAAATTAAAACTTGATTACTGTAAACTCCATGATATAATGTATCGAAATATGGTTTTTCAAAATCAGCCGGATTTTGAATTATCATTAAATTTAATTTTTTTGGAGGGTTGTATGGTAAAAATCGATCCGGTCGTTCAGAAATGGACAGACCGATTTGGAAATTGGTTTAATGAAGAAAACAAGGAAGGAAGTTTTACATCTCTTCTTGAGCTTGCCCGTATGGATAAGAAATTATATCCGTACAAAAAACTTTTTTCGCCTTTGCAGATAAACAGCCTTACAATTAAAAACCGCATTGTAATGGGGCCAATGGGAAACATTTCAATGTGCGACGAGACAGGGCGCCCTAACGACAAAATGCTCCAGTACTTTTTTGAAAGAGCGAGGGGAGGAGCGGGACTTATCACGACAGGCCTTATCCCCGTAAGCCACGGTCTTGACAATTCGATCACCGAGCTTGGAGACCTTACATACTTTCCGCGCATAGACCGTTCAAGGTCAGTTTTCATGGGATGGAGAGACCTCGCGCAGGGAGTTCATTCATTCGGATCGAGGATTTTTATTCAGCTAACGCCGGGTCTTGGACGCGTCGGCAATCCGCAGTGCCTTCTTACGAAAATGAAACTTCCAAATTCAGCCTCATGGAATCCGAGTTTTTACATACCGCAAATTCCCTGCGCTCCATTAAGCGCTGGAAGACTTAAAAAAATTGTGCGTAACATGGGACAGGCTGCCGCCGACGCGAAATCAATGGGGCTTGACGGCGCGTACCTTCACGGACACGAAGGATATCTGCTTGAGCAGATGACAAACGGCGCGTTCAACCGCCGCGTTCTTGGAAGATACGCGGACAAGGAAGCCTTCGGCATTGACTGTGTAAAATCAATGCGCGAACGGACGGGGAAAAATTTCCCGATCATGTACAGAATCGATTTATCTCTTTGCCTTAACGAAACATACGGCGAGGAAATGAAATCCACAGGCTCTCTTAAAAAATTTATCAATGGAAGAAAAATAGAAGAAACTCTCGTTTTCATGAAGCACCTGGTCGCCGCGGGAGTTGATATTTTTGACGTTGACCTTGGCTGTTACGACAACTGGTGGCTCCCCCATCCGCCCGCCTCAATGCCGCCCGGATGCTTCCTTGAAGTAAGCGCGATGGTCAAAGAATATTTTGAAAAGAACAACATCAAATCCAACAAGGGAATCCCTGTGCCGGTAGTCGCTGTCGGCAAACTCGGTTATCCCGATTTGGCGGAGAAAGCGCTTAAAGACGGAAAGGCGGACATGATCATGCTCGCGCGTCCGCTTCTTGCCGATCCGGAATGGCCTAACAAAGCCTATGCCGGCAAAGTTAACGAAATAAGGCCGTGTATCGGATGTCAGGAAGGCTGTATCAACGAGTTTGTCGAAGGCGGACATCCGCAGTGCGCGGTCAATCCAAGATCGTCCTTTGAACACATTTACCCGCCATCTCCTGTTCCGGCAATGGCCGCGAAGAAAATCGCTGTAGTCGGAGCAGGTCCCGCAGGGATCATTTCCGCGGTTATATCTGCAAGAAGGGGGCATGAGGTAACGTTATACGAAAGAGCGCCAAAGATCGGCGGAAGGCTTATCCCCGGCGGAACCGCGAAAATAAAATACGAGATCGAAAATTACCGCATCTATCTTGAAGGTTTGCTTGATCGCGCGAAAAAAGAAACAAAACTCACTGTTAATTTAAACACGGCAGCTGATATCGCGTCTTTAAAAAATCAAAAACCCGATGTGATAATTTTCGCCCAAGGCGCCAAAGATATAAAATTAAATTTACCCGGCGCGGAAAACGCGGTACAGGCTGTCGATTTGTTTTTAAATCCTTCACTTTTGGGAAACGCGAAAAAAATCGTCGTTGTTGGCGGCGGAGTTGTAGGATGCGAAGCCGCTTACTGGCTTAAGTACGAAAAAGGCTGCGATGCTACAGTGATAGAGATGGAAGAGTATGTCATGCACCACGCGTGTACCGCGAACAGGACTCATTTGATCCATTATCTTAAAAAAGCGGGAGCGAAAATTCTTAACTGCACTCGGCTTACAAAGATAACAAAGGAAGGCGTGGAAGTTATACGCAATGTTTCCAAAACGGTTCCCAATCCGTTTATTACATGGCATCCGATTCTGCCCGAGAATATTAAAAATCCGCTCGCGCCGAAATTAAAAGTTGTGGAAAAAACTGAAACCATTCCCGCCGACCTTGTTGTAATGGCGGCAGGCGGAAGCCCCGATAACAGCCTTTATTTACAGGCAATGGCGGATAACGCCGCGCTTGAAATATACAATATCGGCGACAGCTTCAGCGCGGCCAAAGTTCTCGAAGCGGTCAGATCCGCTTACAGGCTTGCGACGCGGTTATAGGAGATGATTTATGAAATTAACCGACGAAGAGCAAAAGATTCTTGACGGCGCGAAGGGTGAGATGATGGCAAAGGTTATGAAAACCCTTGTCATGTATGGAGAAACTTTCAACGCCGATAAAATGGTAAACGTTACGGGCAAATTCGGACATCTTGTTACAAGTTTCGGGCTTTCGATGATGAAGCCCGTCTACGACATGATGGATAAACTGATTGCAGAAGGTGCGCTTTCCGGGCAGAAGTTTACCGTAGACCCGCGCCCTCTTGATCCAAAAGTTCCGCAGAGCTTTTTGGAAAAAACTCTTTTTAAGGTCATGTACTCCAAGCAGACCGATTACGAAGCTCAGCTTGAAAAAATCGGACTTGTAAACAAAAGCGGTTTTACCTGCACCTGCTATATGGACGAAGTCGGCAATGTTCCCAAAAAAGGCGATATCCTTTCGTGGGCGGAATCAAGCGCAGTTGTTTACGCCAATTCAGTTTTAGGCGCAAGATGCAACCGCAACTCGGGGATAATAGAGCTTTTCGGTAGTATCGCAGGGAAAGTGCCGTACTTCGGCCTTTTAACCGACGAAGGCCGCAAGGCAACATGGATAGTCGAAGTAAAAACAAGCAAAAAGCCTGAAGCTCAGCTTCTGGGAAGCGCCATCGGAATGAAGGTGATGGAGGAAGTCCCCTTTATACGAGGCCTTGATAAATGGCTAGGGAATGACTTAAACCGCCAAACAAAAAAAGGAAGAGACGCCTGCGATTTTTTAAAAGACATGGGAGCCGCGACCGCGAGTAACGGGGCCGTTGGTCTTTATCATGTTGAAAACCTTACCCCCGACGCGAAGGAATCGGGAGAAAATCTCATTGTAAAAGATTCACCTGTATATGTGATAGACGACGCTGAGCTTGAACGAGTGAAAAAAAGCTATCCGTGCATCTGGAAAAACATTTCCGCGAAACCTTCCCTTTGTTTTATTGGCTGTCCTCATCTTTCCACAGAGCAGATGGAAGGCTGGACAGAGATACTCCTTAGCTCGCTGGAGAAAAACGGCAGGAAAAAATTCGTTTTTCCCGTGGTTCTTACAGCCGCTCCCGCGGTACTTGAAAAGTTTCGCGTAACAGAAAAAGCTGCAAAACTTGGAAAAGCCGGAGCAGTGTTAAGCGACATCTGCCCTCTTATGTACATGAACAATCCGCTTTGCCGCAAGAAAAACGTTATTACAAATTCAAACAAACTTCGCACATACTCATCATCGCGCTACTACACGGACGAAGAAATTACAGCCATCGTAACAGGGGGCAAAAAATGAAAACATTTAAAGGAAGAGTTATCGTTCCGTCAGGCGACGGAAAAGAAGTAAGCACCGAGGCTCTTGTTTCCGCACAGGGCTTTAACACATTGGCAAGTTTTCAGAAAGCCCTAATGTTCAACGATAAAACGGCGAAATGCTCGGATCAGAATAATCCAGGGATATTCGGAAAGCCGATGGCGGGAAAAGCGTTGTGCCTTCCACAGACAATCGGCTCGACAACAGGCGGCATGGTTCTCTTCTGCGCCTCCGCCGCGAACAGACAGCCTGCCTGCCTTCTTTTCTCGAAGCCGATTGACTCGCTCGCCGCGGCCGGCGCTGTTCTGGCTGGCGTTTTCAGCGATAATCCCATGCTTACGATTGACTCGCTCGGTGAAGAATTTCTCGCTGCGGTAAAAACCGGAGAGAAAATTAAAGCGGGGAATGACGGGGTTGTGGAGATTGGGTGAAAATGTTAACAAGGATGAGTTGATTATCCAATAGGATTAATTAATTCTGTTTTAAATGATCCACCTTCATAATCTCTAAATAAATATTCCAGAGTACCCTTTTGAGGTACAGGGGTTTTTGTAATTATTAACCTGTCATTACTTGTTTCCAAATAAACCTTATCATTACAATCAATTCCCATTTCTTTAATTATCTTTAAAGGGATCCGCAAAGCGTGACTATTACCCCATTTGGTTATTATCGCTTGAGTCATAAACTAAGTATCTACGAGATGTTGATACATATCAAGGTATTATATAAATAAACATAAGTAATTACATTAACCACACAAACGCAGAAAACGCACTAAAAATCTCTAAAATAGCTATTATTTTATACTTACTTTTTATTAGCAATACCTAATGAATAGCACATTGACCAGTCCGGTTCTATCCACCTATCTAAAATATAAAACCCTTCAATTTCTGCTTGAGTCAGTGCGATAGAACCAAATTCTGTTGTTTCAATTGTGTTTACACCAGTATCATAAAGAAAATTATATGAATAATTTCTTGTATATGTTCCTATTTCATTCGCAATAACCTGAGCGGCTCTGATGTCTGCTGTAATAATTCCTCTGTAAAAAAACGAATATCTTTCAGAGATACCAACACCAATATAATAATTTTCAAAATCAGGTAAATTCCTGATCCATTGTGGATTACGAATCCAAATTGGGCGATATTCATTATACCTTGGTATGTTTGGATTAATTCCTTCGTTTTTACTAGTATCTTTACCGATGACAACTGTTAGTTCAGGAAAAATATATACATCTATTATTTCTATATTAGTTTTTATATCATTAATATTCAGATCATTATATTCAATATTTGAATCAGATATAAGATAATCAAAGCCATTTTCGTTTATAGTAATAAAACCTTCATCAATTATACATCTATCCCTCATAGCAATTTGATGAGCAATATGATATCTTGCATACTCAACTTCTCTTTCATGATTTGACATTCTTCCGGAAATCCCAATATAGGCATTTGATGGATAATTACTAGTATTAAGTACACGAGATAATTCAAAGTGAGAAATATTTGAAATACTATTAGTATTACAAGAGGAAATTAATAAAAATATTAAAATTATACACACACATCCAATACCACCTTGTATAAACAAGGCAGTATTGGAATAATAATAAAATCTATTCAAGATTTCTCTCAAGAATCCTAAATACTTCATCTGCTCTGAATTCAGCGTATGCTGCGGATTCATTTCTTACAAATGTATTAGTTGCTGATCTAAAATCTTGACGAAAATCATTTTTAGGATAGCTGAAAAGCATAATATAATTCCCATCCGGGTTAACCCATGTTTCTACTTCCAGAAAACCTGCCGTATTCGCTCTTGCACGTGTAACAACTGCATTCTGTAATGATTCAAGTGATTGAGTATTTCCTGTTTCTCCGCTTTCATTAACCCAATCTCTTAATGTAGAAGCTACAATACCATCTTTCCATTCTGAAAGTGCTTGTAATCCACTTGCTCTTGCATTTTGCCTTTTTGCTGTTGCTGTCCTCCCATCTCTACCTTCACCTATAAAGTAGATAGTATCTACTGTCGGAGCTCTTGGCGTTCTTACCCATGTGGGCATTGGAACACCCTCAGCTCCGACGATTGGACCGCTGGAAGCTGTTGATCCGCATGATACAACAAGAACCACCGTAATTAAAGCAGCAATAAAAAACCACTTTTCCCTATACATAACAACTCCTTTTGATTGACATACAATCATGATTTATAAAAAGCAAAAAATTGCCTTTTCCCATTAATAACTATTATTGCAAAAATGGAATTCTAATTATTACGCCGGGATAAATTAAATCCGCATTTTCCGGATTAGGTAAAAATTGTCTATTGGCATAATTGATTTCATCTCTCCATATTATTTGCCACACAGAGCTGTTGTTATAACATTTCAACGCAATTAACCTTAAATAATCACCTTCTTGAACAAGATAACCATTTCTATGATAATCAAAATCATTTACGAAGCCTCTGTCAGGAGAAATATTTCTATTTCTCTCCCTGTAATTAATTCTTGTTATCATTCTCGAATATAATTCATCAACTCTAGCTAGACAGAAATCATCATTTGGTAAAGAATAAGAGCTAATGTTACTATCAAATATTTCAAATTCTTCATGTAAATTCATTACTTCAATGTTACTTTTAAACTGGTTGACCAGAATTATCATTTTTTGATTCGTTCTTTGCATTTCCCTGTTTAATATTTGAAAAAGGATTGAGTTTAACCTGATTATATGTTCATTCAGATCACCGCTTAATCCCCAAAAAGCATCATTGTCATTCTCTTTTAAAAATATTAATGTGTTTCGCAATGTTTGATATTCTGCAATATTTTCAGGTGGTAAATATTTATTATACCAATAATAATTATTTATAAAATTATCAGTATTATGTGCATGGATAAACCCATTAAAAAGCAGAGTAATATATAGTATACTAATAACTATTTTACCGCGCATTTCTGACTACCCTGAATCCAATTTCATTATCTGAAGAATCATTATTCTGGATTAAGTACAAAAGTCGTTGATCTGTTGAATTGTTACCTGTACTGGATAATTTAAAGACCATAAATGACGACGGGAAACCGGTTGAGCTCCATATACCTAATTGTTCAAATTCATTTTGATTTATAATATTTCCTGCTTGCATCATCGCTGCGATTTCTTGTTCTTCAGGGAGACGAAATCCGTTTCTTGCTTTATTATATCCAGTAATTTGTCCGTTAGTTTCATCATAACAAGGCGCAAGATTGTAAAGTCTGCTGAGCCAATTACAATATCTTGCTGCTTCATTCCATGTGACAGATACTACAGGTGAATACAACCCTTGATTTGCTCTTGAAAGACTATTTATTCCATTAATATTTGCAAATGAAATAAAATCCATATTTGTTACCATTTCACTCGCTGCTAATATGTTTACAGAAGAAATATCAATTTCACGAGGTCTTTGCGGAAATGATATTATTATCGTTTGTGTTTGCAGGTTATAACCTTGTCTGCTGTTTATGATTTCCACTAGTCTTTCGTTTCGAAGTTCATTAAGAGCTGCATCCCTTTCCCTAATTTGCGTTCTTAAGCCTTCAATTACCCTGTTTTGATTGTCAATTGGATTGAAATTTCGAATATCTACCGCAATATCATTCAAAACCCTTATATAATTTATTTTTATCTCATCATCTCTTCTTTCCAATGTTCTCAATGTTTTTAACATCGCGTTTGTATGAAGCAATTCATTATATCTTTTATTATAGATCTCACCGTTTGAAGAAATGTTAATATTTTCCAGATCCCTTTTTATTTCCATGTACTGCCGTGAAAACGCAGTAAATGATTCAATTTCTCTTGCTTCAAGGCTTTCTTCGTTTCTGATTCTTTCTCTCGCTCCCAATATGCCTTCTGTTGTAATTCTATAAACTATCCAGCATCGGACAACAGTTAATCTGCTTTGAATATTATTTTTTATAATGATATATTCCCAAGTTTCAGTAAATCTATCAAATTCGTGTAAATCATGAAACATTGCGGATGAATTAGCCGAGAAATCTAATAAACTTTCTTCCTGCGCCTGCTGTTGTGACAATTCCGCTTGTGTTATTCCATTTTGCTGAGTATGTTCATATACACTAATTTCTTCAATTCGTTCACTATACTCATTCCTTATTTCAGTTCTAATATATTGACTTACTTGCCTCATTGCGTCAGCCCATGCTTCATTGGTAGCGTCTTCTTCTGTCCAATATGTACTATTTGTTCTCTGTAAGTCATCCAGTGACCTTGTACTTATACCTCTAAAATATTGATATTCACCGTTACTTTGATTTACTTCACGCCATGCAATCCAATTATCTCCAAACCAAACAGGTCTTACATCCATTAATTGTTTGTTTGCTTCCGTCATAATTGAGTGATTATAACCAGAACTATTATTTAAAAGATTTGTTTCTGTAGTTGCGCAATTTGAAATAATCAATGTTGCAATAATTCCATATAAACACACATATATTTTCTTAAATCCAATCTTCCCCATTTTAAAACCTCTTTTAGATATGAATATATAAATAAAGATGCTACCATCTTTATTGAATTATAATAATACCATCCTAGAAGATGTTTGTAATTATGTCAACCATAAAGGATGATGTTTTTATCATTCTTTATGGATAGGTAATGAAAGAGGGAATGCTAAGGGTAACCTTAGGTGATAATATTAAAAAATACAGAGCTAAAAGAAACTGGTCTCAAGCAGATCTTTCTGAGAAAACAGGATTGTCCATTGTATACATAAGCGATATTGAAAGGGGAAATAAATGGCCATACGTAGATACCCTTGTGAAACTTTCAGAAGCTTTCGACATCGAGGCATTTGAACTTCTAAAACCAAATGACAATATACCTGAAAATACTACAAAAATATTAACAAAGTACCAAGATGAAACACTAGCAATTATAGAAAAATCAATAGAAACCATGAGAAAAAGCGTTAAAAAATCTATACAAAACCTTCGCGAGCAGTATACATGAATTAATAAAAATTATGCAACAGCCAGCTTCTTTAAAGGTTTCCCCAGATTACCCGCCTGCCCGTTGTTGTGTATACAGTAAAACTTACGCAACCTTAAACCGCTCTACTTCCTTCAGTAATGTGGCAACTTTCTCATGATTAACTTCTGTAAGTTCATTAACCTGATGCACCGCGATGTTGATTTGATCCGCGCCTGTGGCCATTTCGTTCATGCCGCCTGTGATTTCCTGGGTGATATGTTCAAGGTTCTTTCCTTCGTTTATTACTTCCTTAGAGCCGTTGCGCATTTCCTGGGATTCGCTTTTTACCTGCTGAGTTATGTCGTTAAGGCTGCCGACCGCCTGCAATACCTGCTTGCTGCCCTGACCCTGCTCTTCCATCGCGTTACGGATATTTTCTTCCTGCTCCGACACCGTCCTTATATGGCTGTCGATTACTTCAAATTTTTCAAGGACGTCATTTGTTGAATGGGTAATTTTATCGATGGATTCTTTTATTTTCTTAAGAACAGTACCGATAGTTTTTGACTGCTCGGACGAATTTTCCGCAAGCTTTCTGATTTCGTCGGCGACAACCGCGAAGCCTTTGCCTACTTCCCCGGCGTGAGCCGCTTCTATCGCGGCGTTCATTGAAAGCAGGTTGGTCTGGCTTGCGATGTTTTCCATGACAGAGTTTATTTCCATCAAGCCCTCGGACTCGCGGGTGATTTCCTGTATGTCGGAAGCCACGTCCTGCAAACTTGATCTTCCTACTTCAGAGGCGGCTGTAAGAGCGTTGACATTTTCCTTGTTCTTTACAAGGGTGTTTGTTACTGATTGAATATTGGCGAGCATCTGTTCGATTGCCGACGACGACTGGGCGACGGATGCCGTCTGTTTTTCAACTTGTTCGTTAAGCTTATTGATATTAACTGTAATCTGTTCCATTGTGGAATTTGTCTGAGTAACGCTGGCGCTCTGGTTGATGGCGCGCCCCTTTATGCTTTGGATGTTAGCTGTAATCTGGTTTATCGCGGCGGCTGTTTCGGTCATATTAGCTGACAGATCCGAACCTACCTTGGATAACTCGTTGGCTTCTCCTTTGATGACCTTAATAAGCTGCTTGATTTTATCTAAGGTCATGTTAAGGTGGTGGCCCATACTGCCGATTTCATCTTTTGATTTTGCTTCAATGACATGAGTAAAATCCCCATCTCCGATAAACCCGAGAATCGTCTCCATAGATTTGATGGGAGCCGTAATTGAACGCGCTACAAAAAAGATAATCATGGTGATGACCGCAAGGATTACAACGCCGAGAATCACTAGAACAAGAGTCATTTGATTTACCTGTGCCATAACTGTATTGTAAGGAACAACTGTTACCGCCATCCATGGGTCTTCGTCGCTTCCAAGCTCAAACGGACGGGTTACCACAATCATTTTCATATTATGCTCTTGTGAGTCCAATGTTTCGTGAAAAATAGTGCCGTTGCTTAATGAACGCATTAAAGTAGGTAATCGGTCTCCAAACAACCCGCTTGCCACATCCTCTATCTTCCGGCCAAGACGATCTGCGGCGGGGTGGGAAACAACTAAACCGCCGCTTGAATAAATGGCGGCATATCCGTCTCCAAACGGTTTTATCTTGAGTATCATACTTTGAATTTCAGACAACTCAAGGTCTACTCCTGCTATTCCAACAGCCCTTCCGTCCCGCATGATTGGAGTGGTTACGCTTGTGATCAACGTCCGCCGGCCGCCCACACTCTCGTAATAAGGTTCAACAAGATATTCCCTGCCTGTTCTTAATGGGACTGCGTAATATTCGGCATCCGCATAACCCTCAAGCGCGGCCATTTGTATATTTCCGCGGTCATTTGTCCAGTAACTTATAAACCTTCCTGTAGCGTCGCTTCCGGGAGTGTTAACAAAGGCCGCGTCATTCCCGTCAAGAGCATTAGGTTCAAAAACCGTCCATACACCTAAAAATTCCGGATGTTTCCTGATAAGAGAATGAAGCATAAAATTGACCTGATTCCGTCTGCTTTCCGGCGGAGCAATTTCGTCAATAAAAGCCATTAGATTTGTTAAAGATCTGATTTCATCCAGAGGAACTTCCAGAAACGCTTTAACTGTTCCTGATGTTACCTCTGTAATATTACCAGCGTTATCATTTGCCAGTTTTTCAATCTGGCTTGACGCGAATAATGTCGCGGCAATAGTTAAGCCGCCGATACCGGCAAGATTCACCAAAGAAATGATTAGAATGAGTTTAACACCAATTTTCATAACACCCTCTTTAATTTCCGGATTTTTTCCAATACAAAAGTGTACCAAAATCCTGTTTTTATAAGTATAATCCATTTTGGTGTATAAATGCGAATTTTATTTTATTTTTTCTTCCAAACATTGGGAATTAACCTGATAAATCCGAAATTCTTATAAAAAGCTCCATAAAATGGAAAATAATAATAATTACGTACAAGTAATCGTACTATAACAGGCAAAATCGGAAGAATTTTAAAGAAAATAATCGTTGATCCAAACAGCCTATCAGAATACAATGGTATGAATGGATATTGATTGCTTGCCGGTATCACATTGATCCATTAAATTCTATTTAAATGCCTTTTGCAGGAAATTCACGCAAAAGAGCAAATTTAATATTTCTGGAGGAAATATGAAGAAATTTTTATTTTGGCTGCTTGTCGCAATTTTAGTAACGACGCTTTCTATTTCATGTACGGGGAGCGGAAGCTCTTCGGGCAAGATTGTGCTGACAATGGGCTCATGGCGCGCGGACGACACGGCTCAGGTAAACAGGCTTCTTGCGGAGTATTCCAAACTCAATCCAAACGTGGAAATACGTTTTCAGCCTGTAAACCCGCCCGATTACAACGCTACTCTGCGGCTGCAGCTTGAAAGCGGAACCGGTCCCGACCTTTACTATTCGCGTTCATACGCGCCGGGACAGGAATTGTTTACAGCGGGTTATTCTGGAAATTGTACGGATATTCCCGGCGTTACGCGAAACTTCAGCCCGTCAAGCTTAGCTCCCTGGCAGATGCCGGCAGGAGAAGTGTTCGCGGTTCCGTTCGCGGCCGTATCTCATGCTGTCTATTATAATAAAACCATTTTTAACAGAGAAGGTCTTACTGTACCTCAAACTTGGGAAGATTTTCTTTCGCTCTGCGGAACTCTCTCCGCTAAAGGATTGACTCCTCTTGCAAACGGAACAGCCGACGAATGGGATATTCTGGAAACATTCTTCCTCGGGCTTCTTCCCAATTACATCGGCGGAAGCGCGGAACGCGTTAAATACGAAACAGGCGAGAAGAAACTGAATGACGCATCTTTTGTGGCGGCTTTCAGGGCAATGGCTGATGCGGCAAGATATCTTCCCAGAGGCTACGAATCTGTAACATACAATGATTCACAAGCATTGTTCGCGACGCAGCAGGCTGTAATGTTCATGGACGGTTCATGGACAGCCGGCGTTTATTCAAGCGCGAATTTTGAATGGGGAATTTTCGCGATGCCCGCTCCCCGCGGCAGAAACACGGCAATTTGCTTTCATCCCGATATGGCGATTACATATAACAGAGCGTCAAAAAACACAGGGGAGTGTATAAAGTTCCTCACATGGCTTGCTTCGGTTGAAGGCGCGTCATTGGCATCAGAGGTTCTTCCTCTCGGATTTTTCCCGATGATCAACGCTCCGATCAGGCTTGCAGACTCTCACGCGAATGAATTCCTGGGGTTAAATTCTGGAAGAGAGACTGACGCCCGTTTTGTGTGGCCAAAGTTCCTTGACCTGTACAGCCCGATGAATCAGGCGGTAATACAGGTTATTAAGGGAGAGTTAACTCCCGAACGCGCGGCGGAAAATATGGAAACCGCGGCCGCGGCTCTCCGCCGTTAGGTAATAAGGCTTTAATGTTATGCGCAAGGGTTATGTCATGAATTTAAAACGGTACAAAGAAGAGGTAAGCTGGTTTCTATACCTGCTGCCGGCTCTTCTTATATATATCATTTTCATGGCATGGCCCCTGCTCGATTCGCTCCGTCTCAGCCTGTATACAGGATCCGCCGGAACCGGCCGCACTTTTGCGGGATTTGACAATTACATAAAACTATTCACAGTAAAACAATACTCAGAACGTTACTGGGGCGCTTTCGGACATACTGTAATATTTTTTATAATCCATATGCTTGTGCAAAATTGCTTGGGCATCTTTTTTGCGAATCTTCTGACGAATAAAACGCTGAAAGGAAGTAATTTTTATCAGACTGTCATTTTTATTCCTGTTACCCTTGCGGTTCTTGTTACGGGATATCTTTGGAAACTTATTTTAAATCCTGTCTGGAGCGGACCCTTTCTTGAAAATTTAGGACTTAATTTTCTTGTGCGCCCCTGGCTGGGAGATCCGGCAACAGCTCTAATCTGCGTATCGCTTGTTTCATGCTGGCAATGGATAGGAATTCCTACTATGATGTTCGTTGCGGCGTTAAGGAACATAAGCGACGATTATTTTGAAGCGGCCGCAATTGAGGGTGCGAGCAGTTGGCATGTATTCTGGAAAATAAAACTTCCTCTTATAAAACCTGTAGCAGGAATTATCGCGATACTGACATTCGTAAACAATTTCAATGCCTTCGATATAGTATTCGCCATGCAAAATGTAAACGGCGCGCCTAATTACTCGACAGATTTAATTGGCACTCTTTTTTACCGTATGGGAATCGCGGGGCAGCATCCTGTCGGTATTCCCGATTCGGGGATGGGAGCGGCTATCGCGGCGATTACTTTCTTTATCCTCTGCCTTGGAGTAATTCCCACTCTGCGGTCAACTCAAGGAGGGAATTAAATGAAAAAGCTCCCTTCTTTAAAAATTCAAAGTCAAAACAGGTTCTCTCATGTTGTTCTTGTATTATGGTCGCTTGTGGTTTTATTCCCGCTCTGGGTGATGGTGATAAATTCATTTAAAGACAGGCTTTCGATATATCAGAATCCATTCGGGCTTCCGTCAAAATGGAATTTTACAAATTACACTGATATTCTTGGAAGCGGTGATTTTTTAGGGTACTTTAAAAACAGCCTTTTGGCTGTAATATTATCGCTTTTATTTTTACTTGTAATCACTTCGCTTGCATCCTATGCTCTCGCGAACTGGCGGGGAAAATTATCAAGAATTATTTATTTTATCTTTATCGCCGGTATGATGCTTCCGATAAAAATCGCTTCGATTAAGCTGCTTGAGCTTATACGTGCGCTCGGGCTTTTAAATACAATCTGGGCGCTTATTCCGATTTATACAGCGATGGGAGTCCCTGTAGCTATTTTTATTTTAACCGAGTTTATCCGCCAGATCCCCAAAGAACTTCTCGAAGCCTCAACAATAGACGGCGCGGGAAAGTTCCGCATTTTTACGACTATTATCGTTCCTCTTTCGCGGCCTGCCTTAGCGTCAGTCGCGATTTACAATCTTGTTCCTTTCTGGAACGATCTTTGGTTTCCTCTCATTTTTATAACCGACGAGAAATCAAAAACTCTGCTTCTAGGCGTTACGCGGCTATTCGGGCAGTATCAGACAGACTGGTCAAAAGTGCTTGCCGTCCTTACCCTCTCGGCGATTCCGGTTATAGCTTTGTACCTGATCATGAGTAAGCAGTTTATCAGGGGGCTTACCGCAGGCGCGGTTAAAGGTTAATATCCAAACGCTTCCATGTTTACAATTCCGCTTTAAATAAGGAGCGCAGGTTTAAATTTATCCGTCCGCAATCACGCACCCGTACTTCCATTCCGCGCCTGTTTGTTCAACAACAGCAATAAGCGTTTCTCCGTAAAAAACCGCCGCGGCGCTGATTGGAGAATAACTCACACGGAGGCACGAGGGCGCGGAGTTTAATATTTCTTTATTATATAAAATTTCCGCAAGCGGTTTACCTTGTCTTATATTCTGTACTTCATGTTCATTTACTTCATACCATGGAAGACCCAGATTGGATATCACTTCTTTATCTATTATTTTTAGATTATACTTTTCATTAATTTCTCCATATTCACCGTGTCTCTGTGTCTCCGTGTGATATTCTTCCAGACAGAACCCTGCAACTTTTGTCCTTACAAGCGAGTTAAGATGCGCTCTGCTCCCTGCTTCTATTGCGATGTCACGTGCAAGCGAGCGGATGTATGTTCCGCTTGAACAATGCACAAGAATTTCAGCTAACGGAGGCTGCCATGATAACAGCTCAATTTTATATATAGTAACAGGCCTTTTTTTCATTTCGGGCGCTTTGCCTTCGCGGGCAAGATCTGATGCGCGTTTTCCGTTTATGTGAATCGCGGAGTACTCAGGAGGCGACTGCATAATCTCTCCCGTAAATAGTGACAGCGCGTTTTCCACATCACCGCGTGCCGGTAGCGGAGCTTTTGCTGTTACGTTTCCTTCGGGATCGAGCGTGTCAGTTTCGGTTCCAAATAAAATTCCCGCTTCGTAAACTTTATCGCAGTGTGAAAAATATTTACTTAAACGAAGCGCATTCCTGGCTAGAATAATTAATAACCCCTGAGCGAATTTATCAAGAGTTCCAGTGTGCCCTACCTTTCCCGTTCCAAGATAACGTTTAATATCACGTAACGCGTCAAAAGAAGTTATGCCGGGTTTTTTATTTAGTAGGATTATTCCTGAATTCATTTTTTTGCTGCGAACCACACTAACACACTAAAGAATTTTTTGCCGCGAACCACACTAACCACACGAACTTTTTTGCCGCTAACCACACGAACTTATGGTTCAGGGTTTTTGATTGTCTTCGTTGGTTTGGGGGGAGATTTCTTCCTTTGTTTCTGAATCTACAAGATTTTCTATCTTTTTTATAAGCTCGAAACTGTCGCCGATGCTTTTGTCAAGATGGAATCGCAGGTGCGGGATTTTTCTTATCCGCATTGATCCGCCAAGCTGAGACTGGATAAAACCGGCGGCGCTGCGCAGGCCTTCTATTTCCTTTTCGGCGGTTTTACCCCGGATATCGGAAATATATACATCCGCATAGGACAGATCTTTAGAGACCTTTACTTTTGATACTGAAAGAAACTGATTGACCCTGTTGTCCTTGATTCTCCCTTCAAGAATTAGAGATCCGATTTTCGCCTGAATCATCTGACCCAGCCTTTCTGTTCTGTACTCAGGCATATCAGGAACTTAATTTACGGGCGATTTGAATCGTGTCGATAATTTCAAGCATATCGCCGATGCGGATGTCGTCAAAACCTTCAAGCCCAATTCCGCATTCATATCCGGCGGCGACTTCACGCGCGTCATCTTTAAAGCGTTTAAGCGAAGAGATTTTTCCGTTGAAAATAACTATCTGCTCTCTTATTACATTGACAGTGCAAGTTCGTTTAACGTTCCCGGACAGCACATAACAGCCGGCGATGGTTCCGACTTTGGGCACCTTGAATGTTTCGCGCACTTCCACGGAACCTATTACTTCTTCCTTTATATCCGGCTTTAACATTCCTTCCATCGCCATTTTAATTTCCTCAACGGCTTTGTAAATAATGTTGTATTTTCTTATGTCAACTTTTTCCTGATCAGCGAGGATCTTCGCCTTTGGAAGAGGCCGCACGTTAAAGCTTATAATAATCGCCTTTGACGCGATCGCGAGGTCAACATCGCCTTCGTTGACAGGGCCGGGAAGAGCCTGTATTACATGGAGCCTTATTTCTTTTGTTGAAAGTTTTTCAAGGCTCGACTTTAACGCTTCGGCGGAACCCTGTACGTCGGCTTTTATGATTACCTTTAATTCCTGTATTGAGCCGTCAGAAATCATCTCGTGCAGAGTGTCCATCGTGACTTTTTTAAGTATCTTCGCGTCTTCAAAACGGCGCAGTTCCTGCCTTTTGGCGGAAAATTCCCGCGCGACTTTTTCATCGGACACTACCTGCAATGGATCTCCGGCATTCGGGATGCCTTCAAACCCGAGAACTTCCACAGGCATTGACGGAGTCGCTCTTGTCGTTTTTTCTCCCTTGTCATTGAAGATTGCGCGGACTTTCCCAGGCCAGATACCGGCGACAAACGCGTCTCCAATCGCGAGGGTTCCTCTTTCCACCATAACAGTCGCGACAATTCCTCTTCCGTGATCAACTTTTGATTCAAGAATTTTTCCTTCCGCGCTGCACTGGAAGTTCGCTTTCAGATCGAGCAGCTCAGCTTCAAGAAGTATCGCGTCGATCAATTTATCTATGCCTGTTTTTTGCAGAGCTGAAAGCTCGACAAACATTGTCTGCCCGCCCCAGTCTTCCGGCATAAGCCCTAAATCTGATAACTGGCTTTTTACCTTGTCGGGGTTAGCTTCCGGTTTATCGATTTTATTAACAGCGACGATGATCGGAACTTTGGCGTCTTTAGCGTGATTGATCGCTTCGATTGTTTGCGGCATCACGCCGTCATCCGCAGCGACGACAAGAACAACGATGTCAGTTATCTGCGCGCCTCTTGCCCTCATGCGTGTAAATGCTTCGTGGCCCGGCGTGTCAAGGAATGTAAGACTTCCGTGCGGAGTCTCAACCATGTACGCGCCGATATGCTGCGTTATGCCTCCGAACTCGCCCGATACAACATCGGCTTTGCGTATCGCGTCTAAAAGTTTGGTTTTACCGTGATCAACATGACCCATAACGGTGACAACAGGCGGGCGCGGCAGCATTACAGCATTATCGTCTGATGACGTTTCAATAACTGTTTCGTCATAAAGGCTGACAATTTTTACATCCGCGCCGAACTCGCCCGCGAGAATTGTCGCTGTATCGGCATCAATCTGCTGATTGATTGTTACCATCTGCCCCATGCTCATCAACTTTTGAATAAGGTCGGAGGCTTTAAGGTTCATCTTACGCGCGAGTTCCGAAACAGAAATTACTTCCATAATATCAATTGATTTCGGAACAGGGTTTGCAATATGAGTGATTTTCTTTTTGGTCTGGAGGAGTTTCTCCTCCATCTCAAGCTCTTTCTCCTTGCGGTTATATGCGGATTTCTTTGTTATAAATTTTCTTTTTGAGGGGCCTTTTCCTTCCGGCAGAGGCGTTGGATGAGGAGCGCCGCTCGCGCCCGGACGGCCGCCGCCGGTTCCGGGACGTGCAAACCCTCCCTGACCGCCCGGTCTTTGAGACCCTCCGGGTTTCGGCGTAAATCCCGGCTTACCGCCGGGGGATGGGCGCTGGCTAAAACCGCCGGGTTTTCGTTCGGGCTGATCTGTATGAGGTTTATTTCTTCCATGCTGGCCGCCGCGCATTGTGCGCTGGTGGTTTTGATTACCGCCAACAAGTTTCCCGCCGACGCGTCCTGCGGCGGCTGCGGGGCGCTGCGCGATTGTAAATGTACTTACCTTTGAAGGATCATCGCTTTGTACAGGTTTTCTTTCTCCCTGATTGTCGGGTTTTCTTTGATGTCCTTGTTTTTCCGGCGGTTTTGAGGAACGGCCGTCTCCTGTGGATGGAGCGGCAATTACTTTGGGTTGAATTTTCTTTCCTGAAGGTGAAGCCGGCTTTTTAACAAGCACTTTCACTTTGCGGCGCTCACCCGGCTGTGAAGAATTATTCTTCGCGGCCTGATTATCTGCATCACTTTGAGAATGTTTTATCAGTTGAGCCTTTGGTTTATTAGTCTTGCCGGTTTCTTCCGCCATATAACTATTCTTACTCCTCCTCTTCGTATTCAAAACTTAAGCCAATTCCGCAGCTTGGGCAGGTGCTCATATCAACAGTAATTTTCGCCCCGCATTCCGGACATTCATATTCTTCCGCCGCTTCCTCTTCGCTTTCGTCCTCTGATTCTTTTTCATTCTGCTCATCATCATACGGTTCTTCTTCAACTATCTCTACATGTTCTTCAATAAGTTTGCGCAGCTCTTCAAGTTCCTCATGTTTTAATCCCTTGCCGATAAGCTCTTCCTGAGTCAGCGCGAGGAAGTCCTCTATAAACTCAATGCCGTTATCAAGAAGCGTCTGCGCGATGCGGTTATCCACGCCTGGAAGCTCGCTGATGCGGGAAATTTCATCGTCCATTGTTTCCGCGTCTCCGAACAACTCGGAAACAGCGCGGCGCGATTCGGCGGCGATATCCATTTCCGCAAACTGCGATTCAGTTTTAACGTCGATGTTCCAGTCAACAAGCCTGTTCGCGAGGCGCACATTAAGCCCCTGTTTGCCGATAGCGAGCGACAACATTGAATCTGATACAATCGCCAGAGCTTGATGCTTGCCTTCGTCCATAATTATAACATCGCGCACTTCGGCGGGAGACAGAGCGTTCTTGATAAACTTTCTAGGATCAGGATCGTATTTAAGTATATCGATTTTTTCGCCTTCAAGCTCTTTAATTACCGCTTGAATACGAATACCTTTAAGCCCCACGCACGCGCCGACAGGATCGACATCTTCACGGTTTGAGTAAACGGCGAGTTTTGTGCGGAACCCGGGTTCGCGTACAATCTTATGAATATCAACCGTTTTGTCGTAAATCTCCGGGACCTCAATCTCGAAAATGGCGCGGACAAACTCAGTGTGCGTTCTTGAAAGCACAATCTGAAGCCCCGATGAATCTTTTTTTACTTCCGCGATCAACGCCTTGATTCTGTCATTTACATGGTATGTTTCGCGCGGAGATTGGAATTTCTTTGGCAAAATCCCTTCTATTTTGCCGAGATTGACATAAATTGTGCCGTTACGTTCGCGCTGATAATATCCGACTATAACCTCGCCTTCCTGATTTTTATATTCCGAATAAAGGCTGTCTTTTTGAATATCCCTTATTGTCTGATGCGTTTTCTGTTTCGCGCTCTGAACCGCGATGCGGTCAAATTGCTTGGGATCGATTTCCACAAGTATCTCGTAACCGACCTCGGCTTCGGGATTTAACTCCCTTGCTTCTTCAAGGTCTATTTCCGTAACAGGATCGTATACACCGTCCTGTTCCACAATTTTTTTCTTCGCGAAAAGAGATACTTCAAGATTTTCCTCATCAAACTGCACTACTGCGTTATCTGCATTACCAAAACGATGTTTATAAGCGGCAATTAGCGTGTCTTCTATGGTGCGCAGAATCAGCTCTTCAGGAATACCGCGATCCTGATTTAACTGACGAATTGCCTGTGACATATCTGTTCCCAACTTATACCTCCTTACAAGGAATTCACGGCCTAGAGGCCGAGTTTTGCCTTAGCTATTATATTGAACTGAAGCCGCACGGCTTCTTCTTTTATCATCAACACAATTCCTTCTTCATCAACGGATTGTAAAACGCCTTCCGTCCAGTCGGAAATATCCGTTCTGTAGCACTTTACGCATTTTCCCTTGTAATGCGCAAACTCAGCGCCGCATTTAATAACCCTTTCTATGCCGGGCGAAGAAACCTCAATATACAAATCCGTCCCCGGAAAAGCAAGGTCAAGCCGCGGCGTAATAGAACGGTGAACCTTTGTACAGTCATCCGTGCCGATAGACGCTCCATTGTAAATGACCGCTCTTACCTGAACGCTGCCTTTCTGCCTTGAAACCGTAAGCTCAATCAGGCTGTAACCAAGCCCTTTAAGCACGCTTTCTAGCGATTTTCGGACAGAATTGGCCTCTTCTGTCTCCTTTCCGGCATATTGCATTCCTGTAATCCCTTGCCTACAAAAAAAGGGTCTCCGCAAGAGCCCTTTTTAAATGAAAAACTAAACTAATAATAAGATATCGCTTTTTAAAAATAATGTCAATACTTTGAGGATTTTTAAACAGTAAGATTGGCAGATAAATCTTTCAAGTTCAATTAAAATAGATATTTTTAGCGATTGCGGCGGCTTCCTCGAATTCGCTGTGAAGAAGATGCTCTGTAATCGCGCTTAACTGATCTTTTATTAAACGAGGCCACGCTTTTTGTTTTAACTCGGTCAACGCCTCTTTCGCGCTCCTTTTGTCAAAGGACGCGCACGCTGATTGAATCGCCTGAAGTCTTTCCTGCATGAATGATTTATCGCCGGATGTTTCAATATCTTCATCCTGCGCGTCTTCTTCCGCCGGATTTAATTTTTCGATAACGGCGTTGAGCGAGTCAATAAAATCGGGAAGCGTAGCGAGAATAAGGTTAACATTATGATCGCGCCCTGCCTGTTCCATCTCCGACGCTTTATTGGATAAATCGCTCTCGCCGACATTCGCAAGAGCGCTTTTCATGGCATGAACATTTATAATGAATGTGGGAATATCATCTCCCCTGCGGCAGCTATTATCGCAGATGGCGTTTAAAACCGTAACAGATTTTTTCGCGTCACGGACAAAGAACTCTGCAAGCTGCGGATCAATCGCTATCTTGTGGCCCCCCGCCGCGTACAGCATATTTTTAAGTTTCCTCGCTTCGTCAAGAACATCCGGCGACTGCTTATCACGGATATATTTATTTAAAATGGAATTTAACTGGCGTATATCAATCGGTTTGGAGATGAAATCGTCAAAACCGTTATTCAGGAACATCTCCGCCTGCCCGGAAAGAGCGTTAGCTGTCAACGCGACAATCGGCTTTGTGTAGCCGAGGCTGCGGATTATTTTAACGGTCTCAATTCCATCCATTCTCGGCATCATGTGATCCATGAAAATGATGTCATATTCACTGCCGTCTCTTATGTTGTCTATCGCTTCAAACCCGCTTAATCCCGTGTTAATTGTTATTCCGTAAGGCGCCATGAGGCCGCGCGCGACATAAAGGTTTGTTTCAACATCGTCAATGACAAGAACATTCCCGTACGGCATATAATCCTGCGTTATCTGGGCGTTCCTCATCTTCGTTGTGTTCTTAAGATTAAGCTTCATCAGGTTATCCGCGAGTTTTTTACCAATCGGGCTTGTATTAACGCACCTTTGCGGCAGACGCACGGTAAACACCGACCCCATCCCGGGAGTGGATTCGATATAAATATCGCCGTTCATTAGCTGAATTAAATTGCGCGTAATGTTCATGCCGAGTCCCGTGCCTTCCGTCTTGCGGTTCGCTTCAAGGTTAAAGCGGCTGAACTTGTCTCCGAGTTTTTTTACCTGATCCGCTGTCATACCCTGCCCTGTATCGCTTACGCGGAAAACAAGGAATGTATTTAATTTATCGGCAGGCGATTCGGATGAAAGAGAAAACTCGATCTGGCCTTCCTGCGTATATTTAAACGCGTTGGAGAGCAGGTTGTTAAGGATTTGTTTAATCCTGAGTTCATCGCCTATAAGAGTGGAAGGCGTATTTTCGCTCACGTCAAGTTTAAAGTCGATAGGCTTACTTTCGTAGCGCATAATGTTTAATTTAACAGTGTCATGGATTAAACTGGCTATATCGTACTGCACTGGAATTAGTTCAAGTTTACCGGCTTCAATTTTTGAAAGATCAAGTATGTCATTTATAATTCCAAGAAGAAGATCTCCTGAATTGTAAATTCTTTCCAGCGCTTCTTTTGTGGCAATCGGAAGCGAATCATCCTGTAATTGAATTTCCGTTATACCGAGGATCGCGTTCATCGGCGTGCGTATTTCGTGGCTCATTTTGGCGAGGAAGTCGCTCTTTGCCTTGTTACTTTCTTCGGCTATTTCCGCCCTGCGCATTTCAGCTATCATTGCTTTTACTTCGCGCAGATCCCTAATGTAACACGCGACTGTGTATTCACCTTTGAACTTTACGCGCACAAGAGATACTTCTGTCGGGATCTGCTCTCCGTCAAGTTTCTGATGCATCCATTCAAAACGGCAGTAGCCTTCTTCAAACGCGTCATCAATATATTTTTTTAAACATTCGCTTGACACATCTCCTGACGGCTGGTATTCAGGGAAGAAATCATAAATTTTATTGATAAACTCGCTCTTGTCAGATAACCCGAACAGTCTTGCTATTTCCTGATTTGATTCGAGTATTTTGTAGTTCTTGTCAAACATAAAACAACTAAGGGGTGTAGCGTCAAATAAAACCTGCGTACATTCGTCGGCTTCGCGCATTTTCGCCATGATCGCTTTCATCTCGCGCAGGTCGCGCATAAAAGCCGCAAGCAGATAGCCGTTTCTGTATTTCACCCGTACCAATGTCACTTCCGACGGGATCGGTTCTCCCTGCGCAGAGCGGTGCATCCATTCAAAACGAAGGTAGCCTTCGTCAAACGCCCTTTTAATCTGAAAGACAGCTTTTTCTTTTGACGGCGTCCCGTCCGGCTGATACTCAGGCGAATAATTATAAAAATTATCAATGTATTGTTTTTTATCTGTTAAAAGAAATAATCTGACAGTTTCTTTGTTGCAGTCGATTAACTTTATATCTTCGTCCCAGAATGACGCGCAAAGGGGAGTGGCGTCGAGCATTATCTTCATGCGTTCTTCCGCCCTCTTACGCGAAGCGATTGCGCTTAAGAGAATCGCGATTAACGCGCTGGCGAGCAGAGTGCCGAGCGAAACGAGGATGAACATTATTTCGTTCACGCTTTTATAATATTTGTCCGCGTACGCGATTATCGCAAGATACCAGCCGTTGTCAAACCGGTGAAAAAAACCGATGGATTCATTGCGGTTATAATCCCAGACTTTTCTTTCGGATATATTCTGCCCTGTTGACAGAATTTCAACTATTGCTTCTCCGTCGTTCATAAGGCGGAGATTTCTTCCAAGAAACCTTTCGGGAATGGGATGGGCAAGCACGTCAAAATTTTTATCAAGTAATATTCCGTAGCTGCCTTCCGAAACAGCGGCGTTTACCGCGTACTCCCGAATTCTATCAAGCAGCATATCAATGCACACAATGCCTAAAGGGTTTCCGTCATCGTCAAAAATCCGGCGGGCGAATGTCATGGTGATCTGATCAAGCGGCAGATTATAATAAGGCTCCGTTACTCCGACACTTCCGTTTGCATCAACCGCGGCTTTATACCACGGTCTTTCCTGCGGAACATAATCGACAGGCTGCGTCCACCCGTTGCCGGAAATATACATTCCGCCGAACACATCAAAATAACCGTAAGCCGCTATGGCTTCTTCCATGAGCGTATTATCTTCTGTGATATATCTTGAGATGTCTGTTAAATTCTGGCTTACAAGATTATGATCAAAACCGCGCAGGATCATGTTACGCACATTTTCCGCGATAACGCCGAGCGCCGACTGCGGTTCAAGCATAACAGCTTCGATCTGCGCCTGCGTATTGTAAAAAATATTCTCCACATTACTTAGAAGATGCTTGCGCTCGATATTGCTCATGTAATAATTGCTTAACAACACCATCAGGGCAAACGCAAATGCTACAGCCAGCACCTGCACATGGGTGATAAAATTCCATAATAACTTTATCACATCGCGCATCATAACTGCGCCCTGACCTTCTTCATATAATCTTTCGCCTCAAAAAAAACATCGACTATTTTAGGATCAAAATGAGTGCCTGAGTTCTGCATAATAATATCTATGGCTTCCTTGTCGGTAAACGCTTTTTTGTAAGGGCGCTCAGAAACAAGCGCGTCGTATACATCCACAATCGCCATGATGCGTCCCTGAAGCGGAATCTCCTCGCCCTTTAATCCGCGCGGATATCCCTTTCCATCCCATCTCTCGTGATGAGTTCCGGCAAAAAGTTTCGCGTTACGCAAAAAATAATCTTCTCCGGTTTTCGCGATGATTTCGTCAATAATACGCTCGCCTTCAAGAGCGTGGCTCTTCATAATTTCAAATTCTTCTTCCGTGAGCCTTCCCGGCTTGTTTACGATTACATCGGTAATGGAAATTTTTCCAAGATCGTGCATACGCGCGGACGAAATCATTTTTTCTATGTCCCATCCGTTTATTTCTTCCCCGTATACTCCGCGGGTTTTCATTTCTTCGATTAGTATTTTGATATATATCGATGTCCGTTCGATATGGCCGCCTGTTCCCTTATCGCGGTTTTCGACCATGTCAGCCAGCACTGATATGATGCTGTTCTGAAGCTGATGAAGCTGCGCCGTCCGTTCGCGGATAAGCGTGTCGATGTCAAGATGGGTTTTAATCCTGTTTTGTAAAACCGGCGCGGAAAAAGGTTTAGTGACAAAATCCACAGCGCCCATTTCAAGGCCGCGGGCTTCCACTTCGGCGTCATTTCTGCCTGTAAGAAACATAATCGGGATATCCGCTGAAAGGCTTTGTGATTTAAGCCGTTTTAGAGTTTCAAAGCCGTCCATTCCTGGCATTTCTATATCAAGAAGGATTAAATCCGGGGTAACTTTTTCCAAAAGAGAAAACATTTTCGACGCCGAGGGCATCGTCATCACTCTGTATTGATCTTCCAACACAGCTTCTGCCATTGACAAGTTGGTATCGCTGTCATCAACAACAAAAATGGTCTTCATTAATTAAAAATATCAATATTTTAAAGGTTGATCAATGGCTTTTCTAAAAAAATTGTGCTAAAAATAAAGCATGAAGCGACATTCAATACAAAAAAGCGGGAGGCTTATATGCCTATAAAAATACCGAGGGAACTGCCGGCATATGAGGCTCTTTCCAGAGAACGCGTTTTTGTAATGACAGAGGATCGGGCGCAATCCCAGGATATCCGGCCTTTAAGGGTAGCGATAATAAATCTTATGCCCACAACAATCGACACGGAAACTCAGCTTTTGCGTCTCTTAGGAAACAGCCCGCTTCAGGTTGATATTACTTTTTTGAATATGGGAAGCCACATTTCTAAAAACGCGCCTCCGGGACACCTTGAAAAATTTTATTTAAGCGCGGAGGAAATCGTATACAGAAAAACGCGTTTTGACGGTTTAATAATCACAGGAGCGCCTGTTGAAACGCTGCCTTTTGAAGATGTTGACTACTGGGAAGAACTTGCAAAAGTAATTGATTACTCGCAGAAAAATGTTTTTTCCTGTCTGCACATCTGCTGGGGAGCGCAGGCAGGACTTTACCGCCGCTACGGCATACCTAAACATCCGCTTGAGAAAAAACTTTTCGGCGTTTTCCCCCATGCCGTGAATGAACAACATCACAGTCTTTTCCGCGGTTTTGACGATGAATTTCTCGCTCCTCAGTCAAGGCACACGGCAAGCGACCGTAATGCAATCACTGCGGAGAAACGCCTTACGATTCAATCCGAAACCGCTGAAACAGGCGTCTTTATCAGCACGGCGCGGGAAGGCAGGGAAATTTATGTAAGCGGGCATCTTGAATACGATCCGTTAACATTAGACCGCGAATACCGCCGCGACACCGAACGCGGTCTTCAGATAGATTTGCCGAAAAATTATTATCCCGGCGATAATCCGTCTAAAACGCCTGTTGTACGCTGGCGCGCGCACGCGAATTTATTTTTTGACAACTGGCTCAATTATGTGTATCAGGAAACGCCTTTCGATCTAAATAAATTGGATTAGAAGAATTTTTTAACCGTTAACCACACTAACCTCACGAACCAACTTGCTCATTTTATTAAATCAAATATAGTTATATCAGCTAACACCATTTATGTAATATGATATTTTATGTAATAAATTATGGATATAACTCGCGGCAGGCGGGGAGCGGCTGGTTCCGGTAAACCATTTTTGCGGTTCCCCGCGCAGGAGACCCAGGCGCCTAAGAAAAACAATTTATTAAGCGGTTATTCATAAATTAACAAAATAAATCCTATATATACATTCCACATAGGTGCCGGGCTCTGAAGCGGATTCCCAGCAAAGGTTTCCCGGAACCAGCCGCTCCCCGCCTGCCGCGTATTATATCCATACTAAGTACCTTTCTTGACATTTATAAATACAAATGGTAATTAAAAGTAAAGGATATAATTATGATTTACAGAGACTACGGCAGAACGGGCAAAAAGGTTTCTCTTCTCGGTTTTGGGGGAATGAGGTTTAAAAATGTAGATGACCACGAAGAATGTGTCAGGATGATGATCGCCGCGGCGGAAGGCGGAATTAATTATTTTGATACGGCTCCCGGTTATTTTGAGACAAGAAGCGAGACTGTCTTTGGTAAAGGTCTTGCCGAGCTTAGAAAAAGAGGGCTTCCCTATTTTTGCGCTACAAAAACATTTGAAAGTTCCGAAAGCGGCATCCGACGGGAAATAGAAGCGCAGTTAAAGCGTCTTATGATTGATTCCATTGATTTTTATCATATATGGTGCATTACTTCTTTAAATGTCTGGGAAGATAGAAAGAAAAACGGCGTTGTTCAGACATTTATCAAGTTAAAAGAAGAAGGTTTAATCAAGCATATCTGCGTATCAAGCCACCTTATCAAAAATGAAATAAAAGAACTGTTAATGGACGATATTTTTGAAGGAGTGCTGTTCGGCTATTCCGCGTACAATTTTAAAACAAGACAGGCCGCCTTTGACGCGATAAGGGAGAAAAGACTCGGCGCCGTTGTGATGAATCCCCTCGGAGGCGGCGTTATTCCGCAGCACCCTGAACTTTTTAATTTTATCTGCCGCGAAGGCGAAGACACCGTTACCGCCGCTTTGCGTGTGTTATGGGATCATCCTGAAATAACAAACACGCTTGTCGGCTTTGACACAATGGAACACCTTAACGAAGCGTTACGCGCAATGGACGGTTACAAACCGCGCAGCGCATCCGAACTTGAAGAAACAAAATCAAAAGCGGCGGCTTCCTTTGAAGGCATCTGCACAGGCTGCGCGTACTGCGGCGGCTGCCCTGAGGGTATTCAAATCCCCTATTACATGGACGCTTATAATCAGAAACTTCTTGATAAAAAGTCAAACGACCCCATTGGCAACAGGCTTAAGTGGCACTGGAGTCTTGACAGAGCCGGCGCCGGAAAATGCACGGAGTGCGGCCAATGCGAGACTGCGTGTACTCAGCACATTGACATTATTAAAAGGCTTAAGGAAATTGCCTGCGGCTGAACCTTAATTGCCAAGCAGTATGTTTAAAAGGCGTTCTTCGTCGGCGATGGCGCATAACATTCTCAGTTTAGAAAGACCTTGTAAAAACGCGTACCTTGCTCTGATTTGGCTGTTACGGCTTGTTATCAATGATGATGAAGCGTCAGTTAAATCTGTAATTGAGCTTTGAGACAGGCGGTATCTTTCAGAGTAATATTCATGCTGTCTTTCCGAGTTTTCAAGGGATCTGCGCGATGATAAAAAATCTTCCGCGCAGGTTAGAATACTGTAAACAGCGCTCCTTAAATCCTGATCAAGCGAGCTTTCCGTAGCGGCGAAACTGAGCATTGCCGCATCCCGCGTTATTCTGCTTCTTTCCACCCTGTTATTCATAACCCAAAAATCAATCGGAATGGTTCCGCTTATATTAATTCCGCTTGTTCCGTTGGATATATCAAAACCGTTAGCTGTAGTGTAAATGCCGTTGGTTCTGAATAATGTAGCGCTGATTGACGGTGAATATTCAGCTAACGTCTGATTATGGTTGTGTTCGGCTCTCCGCCTGTTAAGAGACGCTATCGCGAGCGACGGGCTTGACGACGCGAAAACCGTATGAAAAGCATTATAAAGTTCTTCGGCATCTTCATCTGAAACACGCGCCAGGCGGTTAATGGCATCTTCGTATATGTCAAAGTTAATCTGTTCCAGTTCCAGAGGAGCGTTATCTGAAATCCCAGTAAGCGATCTGAAATTGCCGACAACAAGTGTAAGACTGCGCCGCGACTGGTTGCGGGAATTTTCAAGTCTTTCCTTTTCCGTAAGTATTCTTAAATATTCCCCTGTGTTAATAATTCCGCTTCCGTGGCGTATTTCCGCAATGGAAAGATTTAACGATGCCGACTGAAGCGATGACTCCGCGGCTTCAAGTTTTGCGGCGGCTTCAAGCACCGCGTAATAGGCATTATCAACCGAATCAAGCACCCTGAAATATTCCGCGAGCGCTTCCTTCCTTACGCTCTCTGTCGAGATTGCGCTTAACGCCCTTTGGATAAAAAGACGCCCGCCTTGAAAAATTACCTGCGTTATAGAAACGGAAACATTCGCGGAAAGCGTATCAACAGGATTTACAAATTCCCAGTCCCTGAAAAAATTCATTGACGCGCCGTAATTAGCTGAAATTGAAGGCAGCATCGTATAAAGCTGGTTTCTTTCATTGAGTATGCTGCTTCTAAGATCCATATCGTATCTCGCTAAAGATCGCGAAGCCGCAAGCCCGTAAAGCCTTGCCTGTTCAAGATTGACAGTCTGTGAAAAAAGCGCGGAACATGAAACTAGAAAAAAGAATAACGAAGCGAAAGTTCGTGATGCTAGTGCGGTTAGCGGCAGAATTTTCAATATATTAACCATAAAAAATCCTCACTCATATCTTAATGCGTCAATCGGATATAATTTCGCGGCTTTTAACGCGGGATAATAACCGAAAATCACGCCGACAAGCGCGGCGAACAATGCCGAGACCATTACAATTAATGGATTTATCGCGGTCGGGACACCGATAGATGCCAATATCCTGCACACAAGAAACGCCATGCCTATCCCAAGCACGCCTCCCATGATGCTCAATATCACAGATTCAGTTAAAAACTGAAAAAGTATATCGCGTTTTCTTCCGCCGATCGCCATTCTGATTCCAATCTCGCGCGTTCTTTCCGTAACAGAGACAAGCATTATATTCATGATGCCTATGCCGCCTACAAGAAGCGATACGCCGGCGATTGCGGCGAGGAGAGACGTAAGCGTTCTTGATGTCGCGGAAGCCATGTCGATCATATCCGCTTGATTTCTTATATCAAAATCGGATGCCGCGCCTTCCGCGATTTTTCGCGATTCGCGCAGAATCATTTCAACTTCCTTCTGAGCCGCTTCCATGTACTCCTTGCCGATAACGCTTATCACGATCTGCCCGATATTCCGCGAGTTTGTAAGCCGCGTGATTGCGGTATCAAGCGGAACCATAATGACATCATCCTGATCGCTTCCGCCGAGGCTCGCGCCCTTACTCTCAAGAAGACCGATAACGTTAAAATAAACGCTTCCTATCCTTATCTGTCCGTCTATCGCCGAAGCCGCTTCGCCGAAAAGATTTTTCGCCGTGGTGTTTCCCAAAACCGCTACCCTGTTTCTAAGACGCATATCCTCATCATCAAAGAAAAATCCAGCCTGCAAACTCCAGTTGCGCGCGCCGAAAAATTCGGGTTCCACCCCTTGTACAGACACTTGCACATTTCCCTGCCCGCTTGTCACGCTTGAGTTGCTTGAAGCGATGCCTGAAACAGCCGACATAAAAGTGGATTCATCGCGCAGCCTCTGAATATCCATTTTGGAAAACGCGTTAATGCGCGTCATAACCTGCTGCCCGCTTCTTGTTGTCTGCCTGCGCGGCATTACCTGTAATATATTTGTCCCCATAGCCGTTATGCGCGTTTCAATTTCACGCTGCGATCCTTCGCCGAGAGCTACCATTATGATTACAGATCCAACGCCGATAATTACACCTAACGAAGTAAGAAGGCTGCGCATACGGTTTCGCAGTATGGAGCGTATGCATGTATGCAGAAGCTGTAAAATATTCAAAGCGCGTCCTCCGCTGAATGAGCGTCCTCCGCTAATAGCGCGTTATCCGCTAAAAGCGCGTGATCATTTTTCCATTTGACGAGATCGTCTAACGCGCTGCGCCTTTGCGTTACCTGTTTATCAGAGACAAGCTCCCCGTCGCGCAGGGTGATGATCCGTTTTGTGTAATCGGCGAGTTCAGGTTCGTGCGTTACCATGACGATTGTTTTTCCTCTGTCGTTTAACTGCTGGAAAAGCCCCATAATCTCAAGCGTCATCCCGGTGTCAAGATTGCCCGTTGGTTCATCCGCGAGTATGAACGACGGATCGTTTACCATCGCTCTCGCTATGGCTACCCGCTGCTGCTGCCCGCCCGATAACTGAGAAGGAAAATGATCCATCCTGTCGCCGAGACCTACTTCCCGAAGCGCCGCCATTGCCGTTTCCCTGCGCCCGGATGAACTTTGGCGGTTTTCGTTTTTATCCCTTCTCCTGTAAAATAAAGGAAGCTCAACATTTTCAAGAGCGGTTGTACGCGCCAGCAAATTAAACGACTGAAAAACAAAACCGATTTTTCTGTTGCGGATATATGCGAATGTATCTGAATCCGAAGTTGAAGTTTCGATTCCGTCAAGATTATACGTTCCTCCCGAAGGCTTGTCCAAACATCCCAGAATATTCATCAATGTTGATTTGCCGGAACCCGACGGCCCCATAACGGAAACAAACTCTCCAGCCTCGGCGGAAAAATCAAGACCGCGCAGTGCGCGTACAACTACCGTAACCGATTCCTTCTTTGACGATTTTTTTGATTCCATGCGGTATTCACGTTTTATTCCCCGCATATTGATAACGGGCACTAAAGCCTCTCCCTCAGAATCACTTCACGTCCCTCAAAATTATCATCGGCGAATATCTGCGTGGAAGATCCGTCGCTGATGCCGGTACGCACCTGCATAACATCCAGCCTGCCGCTGTCATTCATAAACCATAAATTGCGTAAAACAACGACACGCGCGGCGCGTCCCCCTTGAGTACCCTGCTCCTGACCCCTTGGCGCTCTCGGCGCTCTTTGCCCTGTCATCAAACTTGTTATGCTTGGCGACGAACTGCCGCTTTGAGTTGTCTGCCTCTGCTGCTGGCTTTGCGATCTTGCTTCAACCGCGGCCTGCCTTTGCTCTTCGTTCATGTTGGCAAGGCTTGCGTTAAACACCATTTCCGATATCATATCGGCGTTTAAACTTGTAGGTTGATAACGAAGAGCTGCATTGGAAACAAGAAGAACATCCTCGGTTCGTTCCACGATAAAATCAACCGCGCATGTCATTCCCGGCAGAAGAGATCCGTCATGATTTTCTACATTGATGACTACCGTGTATGAAACCACGTTATTCGACACAGAAGGAATCATGCGCACGGTTTCTACAATGCCGATAAAACGCCGCCCCGGAAGGCTTTCAAGCGAGAAGCGCACTTCCTGCCCCTTATGCACGGAAGTGACATCAAGCTCACCTACAGTCGCTTCGATCTGCATCTCTCTTAAATTTTCGGCAATAGTAAAAATACTCGTGGAATTATTACTGGAAGAATCCACTACAGTAGCTCCGACATTGATATTCCTGTCAAGCACAATGCCGTCTATGGGAGAAGTGATAAACGCGTATTGATTTATCTCTGTTTCGATAACTCTGAAGTTAGCCTCGGCTACCGCAAGATCTGCCGCCTGATTATTAAGAGTTGTCCTTGACGTGCGCAGCTCGTATTCGGATATTAGGTTTCGTTCGGCAAGCGCTTCCTGATTGCGGTAATTTATTAATTGAAGCTCATAATTTGCCCGCGCCTTTTGAACAGAGGCCTGTTGTTGATCGCGCTGAAGGCGCAGCACATCGGTATTAAGCTGAGCCAGAACCTGTCCGCGCGTAACGGTGTCATTGTAATCTACATAAACTTCTTCGACCTTGCCGCTCATGCGCGGAAGAACCCTTACAGTCGCGACAGGATTAATCGTTCCGCTTGATGAGACGGTCCGCTCCAGAGTGCCGCGCCTGACGGAAGTAAATTCGTAAGAAACCGCTTTCGCCATATTCGCCGAACAAGCGCCGGACAATAAGGCGGCAAGTAAAATCAATACAGCAATTGAAAATTTTTTCATTATTGGTGAAAAATACCCCTTTTTGTATAAACAACCGTAAAACATTTTAGTAACTTAATACAGATAGTAAAAAACGGGGTATTTTAAAAGAGTGACCAATAACCAGCGTATAGCGGTTATCATTACACGCGCCGCTTCACACCGGTAACCGGTCACTCATTGTTTTTAATCCTGGCCTTCTTTACCTTTTTTCTTGGCTTTTTTCTGCTCGCGTTTTTCTTTCAGGTTCTTCTGAGGCGCTTTCTTAGATTCTTTTTTGTGCATTATATGCTCAGCCATAAAATCCTCCCTTTGGGCTTTACAATATGTTAAAAGTAGTATAATAATAGGATCATAATATGTCCAGAGTTTTTTATAGAAATTGGGAGGAGAGATGACAGTTTTAGAAGCAGTTACATTGCTGGAAGGGCAGTTTTTTAACGGTGAGGATAAAGCCGGCCGCGAGGTCGCTTCGGCATGCGGAGCTGACCTTATGAGCGATGTAATGGCATTTGTTAAAGACAGGGTTCTCCTTATGACAGGACTTGTAAATCCGCAGGTCATAAGAACCGCAGAACTTTTAGATATTCACGCAATAATTTTTGTCCGCGGCAAAGCGCCCGGCCGCGATATGATAGAAATGGCGGACGAAGCCGACATCATTCTCGCCGGCACAAAGATGCCCATGTTCATCTCCTGCGGCAAACTCTACGAAGCCGGCCTTCGCACAGGAGGAACAAGGCAGATTTAGCTTATAAAATACGTCCCATTATTTCATCACCATGAACGCCGACAAGTGTGTTATTAACAGGATCAACCATCAAATCCATTTCTTCTAAGGGAATAACGCCAAGCAGTACTTCATTTTCATCAGACAGAACCCACGGTCTTATAAGAGAAGTTCTGTTTTTCCAACCTATCTGAACAGGTTCCGCAACAGAGCAATATGATTTGACTCCTCCCGCGAGTGTAACAGAGCGTTGACCGATAACGGCCAATCCCAGATTGGAACGCAATTTCTCTCCGATAACAAGCGACATTGCGCCCGTATCAACAACAGCGGTTACGGTTGCCGTTCTGACATCCTGATCTGTGATATGACCATTACTTGCCAGAATAATATCCGCGCCGTTTTTTAAAGTAATTTCCACATTTACTTCACCCATAGTTATCTCCTTCTAGTGTTGTTGTATCAGTACATACATACCGATTTTTTTGGCTGATAGGTAAAATATTAGGCTGATAGGACAAAAGGTTAGAAAACAAATTATATCTTAACATTATGATAATTAGATTTTTTGAATATTGTCAAGCAATCATTATAAAAATCTTTGCTGTGTTCCTAAGTGCGTCTTCGCAGTAAAACTCTTCCGCTACTCCGCGCCAAACATCAATTTAGCCTGTTCCCTTGCCTGTTCAATGACGGCTTCGTAGTTGGACTTTAGCGCGTTCATGTGTTGATTGTAGAAGGCTATGAACTCAGGGTCCTGCATGGGGTCGATGCGTACTTCCCTGCCCATCCTTCTGGAAACTTCTTCTTCCTTCTGGCGGAGTTTGGGCGCGTACTGCTGGCGGATGGCTTTGTCGTAATGGGAAACCTCATCAAGATACTGGCCGGTTACCTGAAGCAGTTGTTTGAACATTGCCGAAAATTCTTTTTTTTCTATTATCACCGCAAGGCCGCTGCCGGCTTTTTCGAGCCTTTTTTCATCATCTTTATTTGACGGAAGGTTGATTTGACTTACAAGAACATCAAAAATACCCTTTTTTAAGCTGGTTTTCCCGTCGGCGGAGGTTTTCTTTAACGTTTCCTCGAGATTTCCCTCCCCCGAAAGATGCGCGTTGGCAAGTTTCTTGCCTTGCTGCCTGAACTCGTGTTGATCGATGCTGGATTTATCGCCTTTTACGTTTTCTGTTTTTTCAAGAGCAATTTCCAGAGCTGTTTTTATAACTCCCATTGTTATATTTCCTTCTTTATTATAAAATATAAGCGATAGTTAATTAATTCAAGAGGGAACAGAAATGGCGGCCGAAACTAATTTCAAGGAAATTTTAGCTCTTGATTCGGAATTGAACCAAATCCAGGATTTCGATTTACTTCTGGAAAGAATACTGTTCGAGGCAAGAAAGGTCGTTAACGCGGACGCAGGCTCGATTTATATAACGGTACCCACAGAAGCCAGAGAAGAAGGCCTTGAAAAACTCGCAATAAAATATTCGCAAAACGATACGATTCAAAAAAAACTTCCGCCGGGTCAAAAGATGATTTACTCGATTTTTTCCGTCGCGATAAATGAAAAATCAATTTCGGGTTATTGCGCGTTTAAAAGAACTTTATTAAATATCCCTGATATGTACAACATTCCTCCGGACGCTCCTTATAAATTTTATTCCACATATGATCAGATCACAGGCTACAAATGCGTCTCCAGCCTGACTCTCCCCCTTATATCGACAGATAAAAGGTTGATGGGCGTAATCCAGGTTCTCAATTCAAAAGACAAGGAAGGCAATATTGTTCCTTTTTCGCCCGATGTGGAAATTATCCTTACGCATTTTGCAACTAACGCAAGCATGGTTCTCCAGAGAGCTTACATAACAAGAGCGATGATTCTGCGGATGATTAAAATGTCAGAGCTCCGCGATCCGAAAGAAACAGGAACTCATGTAAACCGCGTCGCTAATTACGCCGTTGATATTTACGACAGATGGGCTTATCACAAAAAAATACCGCAGGACGAGAAAGAAAAATTCCGCGACAGTTTAAAAATAAGTTCGATGCTGCATGATGTGGGCAAGGTCGCCATTTCAGACGCAATTTTAAAGAAACCTTCCCGCTTTACCCCCGAGGAATATCAGATAATGCAGAACCATACTGTCTACGGTGCAAGCCTGTTTCAGGATGCAGCAAGTTCACCCGTGGACGCAATGGCAAGGGATATCGCGCTGACGCACCACGAAAACTGGGACGGCACCGGCTATCCCGGCTGGGTAGATCCGCAGACAGGCAAACCAGAAAAAACAAATGACGAAGGGAAACCGATCGGTAAAAAGGGTGAGGAAATTCCTCTCGGCGGCAGGATTGTGGCAATCGCTGATGTGTACGACGCGTTATGCTCAAGGCGTGTTTACAAAGAGCCGTGGACAGAGGACGATGTACTGAATGAACTCCGCAAACTTTCAGGCACAAAATTCGATCCCGAATTAATCGAGGCGTTCTTCGAGATACTGCCAAGCATCAAACAGACAAGAGAACATTATCCCGACGGCACTGCCGGTTAGTTATTTTTGTTTTAAGCCGCGAACCACGCTAACCAATACTAACGAAGAAAAATTTGCCGCGAACCACGCTAACCAACACTAACGAAGAAGAATTTGCCGCGAACCACGCTAACCAACGCTAACGAAGAAAAATTTGCCGTGAACCACGCTAACCAACGCTAATGAAGATCTATTTATTTTTTTTGTAATTTTGTTAATAGGCGGTCGAAGCTGTCGGCGAAGGTTTTTAGTTCCTTCTTGCCGTAGTTGGCGGTTCTTTCATACTCAAGACCGTTATCTGCAAGACCGACTGTAAAGTTACGCAGCGATAAAAGCTCGTTAATGTTATCGGGTGAAAAAACGCGCCCGCGGTCGTCAATCACAAAAACGTTTTTCTCCACAAGACGTTTGGCAAGAGGTATATCCCTTGTTATCGCGAGATCTCCTTTTACCGACAATTCCACAATACGGTCGTCAGCGGCGTTCTCCTTGTTTGAGCATATTTCCATTTCCGCCTGCTCTGTCATTCCCGGTATAATGCGGTTGGCGGCGAAAATTATGCGGATATTTGATTTTGAGGCACGGCGGAGCGCAAGGTCCCTCGCGGCTTTGGGGCATGAATCGGCGTCAATCAATATTTTCACATAACACCTGTCATAACAGGTTCGGATTTTAACGCGCTTGTCGCAGCGAACAGCGAATAATCGCCGCTAAAAATATACGGCTTTTCATCAAACGGAAGAAAAAATGATTCGCCTTTTTTAAAAATTACTCCGTCTGCAGATACTTCCCCGCTTGATACGATACAAACCGCGTTTTCGGGAAAAACCGCGCTGCAGCCGTTTCCGCTAATTCTGGCAAGAAGAAAATCCTTACAGGGTGTGTGATAACTGAACGTGCCTGAAGCGGAAGACATCGTATGCGGCATGAAAGGCACAAAATATAAAATATCCGTTAATTTACCGATGTCAACATATTTCGGCGTAAGGCCGCCGCGTAAAACATTATCAGAGCTTGTCATAAGCTCCACTCCAAAACCGCATATATAAGAGTGAAGAATACCCGCCGGGATAAAAAGAGCCTGCCCCGGCTGTAATGTAACTAAATTGAGGTAAATAGGAGAAATTACAGCCGGATCGCCGAAATACTGCGTTGCGAAATCTTTCATAAGCTCCCATTGTTTTGCGGAAAGCCCGTTATCTTTTATGTCAGGTTTTTTTTCCAGAATAAATGAACTTAAGAATTCCTTTTCATGCACGGAAAAATTAAACAATGTCTTAAAAAATAAGTTAAGCGAACCTGTATCAAGAGCTTTAAGAAGTACAGAAACAATTTCATTAATAGCAGGTGATATACTAACGAGCGCTTTAAGAGAGCGGCTTATCATATCAGGTTCTTTAAAACCCGCCATCATTGTAAAGGGAGTAAGCGCGCATAAAAGCTCAGGTTTTGAGTTTACGTCCTTATAACAGCGCTTGGGATTCTTAAGGGAAAGACCTAGTTTTTCTTCCCGTTCAAACCCTTCAACCGCCTGCGCCTTTGTCGGATGCGCCTGAATGGAAAGAGGTTTTTCTACGGCGATTAATTTGCAAAGAAAAGGAAGATCGCCCGAAACATCTTTTAAATCGATAAGCTCATTTCCGCCTTTTATTTTTGACGATGCGCCGTGGTGTGTTCCCATCCACATTTCGGCGAAAGGAGAGCCTGTGCTTTCGATTCCCAGAAATCCCGGGATCAAGGAGGCGGATCCCCACTCGTAATGTTTGAACTGGTTATGGAGTTTATAGATATTTTTCATTGCCGAATATTCTGAATGTCTGATCCAGTTTTGATATAAGGCGGGTGATGCGATCCTGCACTTCATCGTTTTCAGCTTGATTTTCTGCATGGCTTTTTGCCGCGAACTGCGCAAGGCTTGCCAGTTCATCATCAATCTGCTGTTTAAGCTTATTCACTTCGTCGCATAACATAAAACCTGTTAGAACGGCGACATTCAATGAATTTGTAATGCCGGAAATGTTTTGCGTGTTGCTTACGGCTTTCTGGTACTGGAGCAGTACCTTATGGAGGTATTCTTCGTCTTCATCGGCTGTTATTGTAAAAGAAGTTCCCAGAATATCCAGACGAAGGTCATTGGCCATTAATTTCCCTAAAAGATGTCCAGTTCGCCGTCATCGGATGAATCATCGTCTTTTCTGCCCTCGGATTTTTCAGCTTCAGTTATTTCAAAATATTCCTTTGAATTAACATGGGAACCTTCAGCCGGTTTTTTCGCCGCGCCTGAACTATGCGGCTTTTCATGTTTAGCCTTTTTTTCGGGGGATGCTTTATCGTCCTTCAGGCTTTTTTCAAACGCTTCTTCAAACTGGGAAAGCCTGTCAAGGGCAGCCATTATGCCGTCCTCGATCCTGCCCTGATCATGCTTGAACCGCATAACAAGCGACTCAAGCTCGTCAAGCCGTTTCTGATTCGCTTCCAGCTTGCTTAAAAGACCCGCTCTCTCGGCTGTCAGCGCGGAATTTTGATCCGTTACGCGCTTTACATACTCAATCGCCCTGGCGACTTTAGATTCCAGTAGCTGGACTTGCTCAAGGCTGACCATACTTACACTCCCAGTGCGCTCTTGGCTTTCTCGGCGACAGCCCTGAACGCGGCGTTGTCTTCCGTCGCGAGCCATGCAAGCGACTTGCGGTTGATAATTATTCCCGCTTTATCCATGCCGGCAATCAGGCGCGAATAAGAAAGCCCCGCTTCCCTGCAAGCCGCGTTGATCCTGATGATCCACAGTTTGCGGAAATCGCCTTTCCTGTCCTTCCTGTCGCGGTACGCGTAAGACAATGATTTTGCCACCGCGTCTTTAGCTGTCTTAAAGTTAGTGCTTCTGCGCCCCCAGTAGCCTTTGGCGAGTTTTAATATTTTCTTACGATGATTCTTTCTTTTTGAACCGTCTATCGCTCTTGACATAATATACCTCTCAATTCAAATTAGTTAGCTCAGCCGTAAGGCAGAAGCTGTTTTCTGATTACAGGCACATTATCACCGGACAGTATACCTGCGTGCCTCAAGCCTCGTTTCCGCTTGGATGATTTTTTAGTCAGGATATGGCGCAGATTCTGTTTCTTGTACTTTACCTTTCCTGTCCCGGTAAAGGAATACCTCTTTGCCGCGCTTTTTTTTGTTTTCATTTTGGGCATTTGCCGCTCTCCCTGACCGCTTGAATGTAACGGTCAAATAAATTTAATTGCCTGCCGCGTAAACGACAGGGTTATTTTTTTCCTTTTGGACTTAAGACCATTGACATAAACCTTCCTTCCATCGCAGGGGGTTTATCCATCACAAATTCTCCCTCGATTCGGGAGAGCACGTCTTTCATCACGTCAAAACCAAGTTCCGTATGGGCAAGTTCACGGCCGCGGAAACGTATCGTCACCTTTACCTTGTTGCCTTCGGACAAAAATTCCTTTATATGCTTCGACTTAAAATCAAGATCGTGATCGTCGATCTTGGGCTGCATCCGGATTTCCTTAAGCTTGATAAGTTTCTGTTTTTTTCTAGAATCCCGAAGCCTCTTTTCATTTTCAAACCTGAACTTGCCGTAATCCAGAATCTTGACAACAGGGGGTACCGCCTGGGGCGCTACTTCCACAAGATCCAGCCCTGTTTCCCTGGCAATTTCAAGCGCTTGCGATACAGACATAATCCCCTGATCACCGTCATCCCGGATTAAACGGACTTCTCTGGAACGAATCTGTTCGTTAATACGCAAATCTTTCTCCGCCAACTGGCCTCCTTTATCTCCCTGCTTTTCAATATTTTTACATTTTTTATCTTTTTTGTCTAGTGACTTGCCTGTTTATTTTATACTATAAAAACTTATTTATTGCTTTTGGGGTGAAATTATTGTATTATCTTATATGGCTGAAAAAAGCGGGGATAAAACTCCCGAGGAAAACTCCGCGCAGGAAGCATCTGCGAAGGACGCGGGGGGTAATACCGGAAAATACCTTGTATTTACAATCAGCGGAGAGCGTTACGCCGTTCCTTCCGGGATTATTGGGGAAGTAGCGGTTCTTGAGAAAGTCTTTCCGATGCCGCTGGTTCCCGATTATGTGCGCGGCCTTATCAACCGCTATTCCATTCCATACGCGCTTATAGACATAAGCCTTTTCCTTCACAAAGACGCTACGGATGCAAGGAAGGTAATCGTACTTAAAGACGATATCGAAAAAATAGCCTTCCTTATTGATGATGTTATCGATATTCCCGATATACCGTATTCCATGCTTGTAAAAATCGAAAAAGAGGCGGATGGATTTAACCCTTCAATAAGCGCCTACTTTGAATGCGGCGGAAAAAGCGTTCTGTGTATCGATACGGAAGAACTTGTCGGCAGTATTAAAAAAGGTTTTGAACGGGAAATATGGAAATGAGATTTTTTATCTTTCCGCTTGATAATATCCATATTGCTGTTGCCGCGGACAAGGTAAAATGTTTTATTTCACTTGATAATGTTCAGGAGGACAGCTATCAGGCAGAACCCGGCCAGATAAAAATCCCCATATATATCGTTTTCGGGAAAAGCCGCGGGGAGAATATCTCATGCCACGGTATAGTTTTAAAACAAAAAACAAGCCGCGATGAAACGCTTGTAATAATTACGCCACATATAGAAAAAGATATAAATATCGATGAAAAGGAAATACAGAGCCTTCCCGGATGTTTCTCCGATGTTTATTCTTCGTTTTCAGGGCTTTATTTTAACGGACAGAAAATAGTTTTATTTCTTAATGTTGATAATATGATCTCGCTCTGGCTGAAAAACCCTGAAAGGGTACAGTTACCTGCGGAAGGACAGGCGCAGGGATGATTAATACAATTATTGTTGACGACAGCGAAATGGTACGCGATGTAATCCGGGATTTTCTTGAAGAAGACGGCAATTTCAACATAATAGGTGAGGCTTGCGACGGCGAAGAAGGCGTGGAAAAAATTCTCTCTTTAAATCCCGATCTTGTTACTTCCGATATCGAAATGCCCAAAATGAACGGTCTTGAAATGATCGATAAGGTCATGAGTAAACATCCTGTTCCTATTGTTGTAATCACAAGCCACGATACGGCAAAAACAGCGTACGAAGCGGCAATGAAAGGCGCTCTTGAGTTTTATTCTAAGGATCTTTTCTTAAAAGATATTAGCCCGGAAAAGAAACAAAATATTTACGATACTTTAAAGCGCATAAGCGGTGTAAAATCGCGCGGCGGCTCTTCGTTTTTGCAGGATTTCCATACTCAGCCGAAAGCGCATGAAGAACCGGCATCAGCGCCTGAAGCGGCGAATGTACACAGAAATCAAAAAATTGATATGGTGGTTTTGGCTTCTTCCACAGGCGGGCCAAAAGCGTTGTCAAAGTTTTTTTCGTTAATGCCGGGAGATTTTCCGCTGCCCATAGCTATTGTTCAGCATAACTCCTCAGGCTTTGACAAAGATTTTGTTATATGGCTGGACACATTCGCGCAGCTTAATATAAAACTCGCTGAAGAAGGCGAATCGCCGTCCGCGGGAAATGTGTATGTCGCCAAAACAGATAAACACCTTGAGCTTCGCCGCCGCTCGGACGGGTCTGGTTACATATTTTTTTACAATGATAATGAAGCCGAACAGAACCAGAAACCTGCCGCCGATGTTCTCTTTAGAACTGCCGCGGAGACTTGCGGGAAATCGCTTATTTCTGTCGTTCTTACAGGAATGGGCGCGGACGGCGCGGACGGAACGCAAAAAGTAAAAAAGCACGGCGGCATTACAATCGCGCAGGATGAAGAAAGCTCCCTTATTTACGGCATGCCGAAAGCCGCGTTTGAAACAGGCTGTGTCGACAAAGTGCTGCCTTTGGATCAAATCCCTGATGAACTTGTAAGACTGGCGTGTAAGGAGTCAGGCGCGCAATGAAAGAATCACTTTGCCGCATGGCGGAAGAATGGTACGGCATTAAAACCGATCCCGATGATATAGAAAGATTACAAAACCATTTATTTTCAGGCGGAGCAAACACTCCTGATTATGATAAAATGTACAGTGATACAAACGTGTTGGAGCGTTTTTTTTCATCAGGCGAAGCATCTTCATTTTTAACAGTAAACGAAACTTATTTTTTTAGAGAGCCTGTTCATTTTTCCCTGCTTCAGGAATTACTGCCATCTTTTAATCAATCTGCGGTGCGGATATGTTCGGCGGCCGCTTCCGCAGGATGCGAAGCCTACAGCATCGCCATGCTGATCGAAATGTATAACAGAAACGCGGAAAAACCTGTTTTATACCAGATTGACGCATTTGATATCAATCCAAAAGTAATTGAGACAGCCTGCCGAGGAATTTACAGTCAAAATACTTTAAGAGAAGACGGGAGCTGCTTCAGTTATCTTTCTGATTTATACCTTAAAAAAAATAATTATAATATTTATGTGGAACAGGAATTAAAAAATAAAATAAATTTTTTTGTGCATAATCTCCTTGACGGACTTAAAACGGATTATTATGACGTTATTTTTTTCCGTAACGCTTTTATTTATATTTTGCCTGACTACAGGGAAAGAGTGCTTACGAATCTTTTAAATTCATTAAAAGAAAACGGAGTTCTTATAATGGGAGTTTCAGAAACAGCCGCGGTATACCACCGCTATCTTGAGCAGAAAGTAAGGCGGCCGTTTCCGCAGAAAGAAGATGTTTTTTTCTTTCAGAAGAATACATATAAAAAACCGGCTGCGCCGGATTATTTTACAAACGCGCTGTTGGAAAAAAGCGCGGTACCTGCCGGATACGCAGGATAGGAGGAAAGAATGGTTTTTTCCAAATTGAAGATTTCTAAAAAGATTCTCATTTCAAGCGCGGTGTTTCTTATCCCGATTGGGGTTATGCTTTTCTTTATCTGCTCCATGACTTTGGGCAGAATTCAGAAAAGCGTCAACGAATATGACGGCATTAATGCGATTAAACCGGCTGTAATGATCATGCAGGGTCTGCCTGAATATTTTAACGTTTATCTTGGACTTGAGCAGGGCGATATACGCGATCTTAACGATCAAATTACAAATGCCGTAAGAACTTTTGACAGGCAGATGGAGTTTTATAATTCAAAAGGGAGAAGCATGCAGCCTCTTTTCCCGATGTGGGAATCATTAAGAAGCTCCGAGAAAACCGACGCCGAACTATTCGATAACTCTCTTGATTTTATAAATAATTTAAAAGATTGTATAAACCGTACAGGCGAATATTCATCCCTTATTCTGGTTTCTGATATGGATACCTATAATTTTATCGCTCTTACATTAACATCCATTCTGGAAGCGTCCACCCGTTTATTGACAACAGGTAACTCTCTGCGCAGAGGGCTTTTATCTTCAAGCTCAATAGTTGAAACGTGGAATGCCGATATTATCGCGGCGGCGGCAAGCGGCCAGCCCCGCAGAAGGGCGATCTATGAAGGCGATCCAAAAAATATTACGATAAATATGCTTGACTCTGCCGAGCGGCAGTTGATAAGAAACAACAGGATTTTAATTGAATCAGATATTGAAAGGATTTCTTCCAGCGTAAGATCCGCAATGGAGGGAGAAAATAAAAAACCCGATGATTTTAACGAGCTTACATTAAAACTTGATCGTTACCTTGACAGTTCCATTGAACTCGGCAAGTTTCTGGGCGGTCAGCAAAGCGTTCTTACTGTATCAGGATTTTTAGGCGCCGTAACAAATACAAATAACGATTTATGCCGGTTATGGGAAGAATCCTTCACACAGCTCGCCCTGCAGATTCATAAAAATACGCAGACAGCGAGAATGCAATTGTTTTTATATCTATTTATAGTTCTTATTTCTATAGGGCTTGCGATCGGGTTTGTTATCATGATTACGCGCGATATAAATATGTCTGTGAAAAATCTTAAAGATCTTTTCAAGAGTCTTAACGAAAACGACCTTACCCTTTCTTTAAAAGTAAACTCGATGGATGAGTTCGGCGAACTAACTGTTGCGTTTAACGGTTTTCTTAATGTGCTGCGCTCCACGTTCGGCAGTTTTAAACAGAGTTCGCAGCTAGTTGCCGATTCTGTTTTTGATATTTCATCATCATCAAAAGAAATAACAACGACGGCAAATGAACAGTCCGCGAGCGTTTCAGAAATAGTCAGCACAATGGAAGGAAGTAAAAACCTTTCCGAGCAAATCGCACTTAAAACATCGGAAGTCGCCAATCTCGCGATTGAGACACAGGGTTTAAGCAGCAAGGGCGCGGAACTGCGTGAAGCTAATCAGAATATGATGGAAGAGATAAGGAAGCAGAATCAGAAGATTATAAGCGAAATCCGCAATCTTTCGGACATGATAATCCGCATAAGCGAAGCGATTAGAATAATCGACGGCATTGCCGATCAAACCAAACTTATAGCGTTTAACGCTTCTCTTGAAGCGTCCGCGTCGGGAGAAGCCGGAACGCGCTTCGCTGTCGTCGCTTCTGAAATCAGGCGTTTTGCCGATAATGTCGCCGATTCCACAAGGGAAATCAAACAGAGAATCGAGGAAGTCCAGCGCGGCTCTCAGATACTTATCGCTGAAGCGAACTCCGGTTCAAAGCAGATCGAAATAGGCTACGAGAGAATGAGCGAGCAAAAAATCGTCTTTGAAAACATCGTTGACAATTCGCAGAATGTCGCCACAAGATCGCAGCAGATTTCCAACTTAAGTAAACAGCAGGAACTGGCGACATCTCAGATATTCACAGCGTTAAAGGAAATATCCGCCGGTGTAAAGCAGTTTGTAATTGCGACTTCTTCAACTTCAAAAATTGCCGCGAGTTTAAACGTTATGTCGGTTGAGTTAAAGGGAAAAGTCGAAAAGTTCAAAACTGATAATTAAGGAGAGTTGTTATGATTGGCTTAATATTGAGCTTTATTGCCGGAGTTCTGCTGACAGTGGTTATAATGACTCCGGTTCTGCGTTCCGGTAAGAAAAAGATTGATAGTCTTGAAGCCGGAATAGCCGATTCTCAAAAAAGCATTTCGGCTTTCCGCACGCAATCCGTTAAACTCGCGTCCGCAGTCAGGGAGACCGCGGGGAAAATTTCAAATAACAGACTGGACAGTAAAATTTCAGGTAATGAACAGGCCGCGAGCATGGTTAAAATTGAAGGCGCAATAAACGAGAATGCCGGGATTGCCGCCGAAATTTTTGAAAAAACAAACAGCGTCGCCGCGATCGCTTCCAAAATGGAAGAAGATGTGCTTAAAGGCTTTACTGTTCTTGGGAAAAATATTTTAAAGATGGGCGACATTAAAGAAAAAAACTCAGGCGTTATTAACGGAATAATTTCTCTTGGAAATAAAGTGAGTAATATTCGCGATATAGTGCGTACTATAAACACAATTACGGATCAAACCAAAGTAATTGCGTTTAACGCGGCTCTTGAAGCGGCAAGCGCGGGAGATACAGGGAAACGTTTCGCGGTTGTCGCTGGGGAAATTAACCGCCTTGCCGATAACATTGACGTATTGACCCGCCAGATAAGGGAACAGGTTGAGGAAATCAGAAGTTCATCATCATCATTGATTGTATACAGCGAGGAAGGATCTGACAGAATCGCGGAAGGCTATAAACTGATAAAAGATTTAGAGGATGTCTTTAAAGAAATAAGAGCCGGCGCGGAAATAACATCCAATCAGGCGCACGCCATTACAGTTTTTACAAAACAACAGTTAAAATCAAGCGAGTCAATAGGAGATGCCGTTATCTCCGTTTCGCAGAGGGTTAAGCAATTTTCGGGAGAAGCCCATACAGCCGCCCAGTCTTTCGAAGCGTTAACAGAGCGCACTGCCGTGCTTGAAGCGTTTTTAACAGGGGAAAATACAGCGGGAAAGGAAAGCAATGGCGCTTAACAAAAGTAAATATATAGCGAAATTCGCGGAAGAAAGCCTAGATAATATCGGCATCGTGGAGACTCTTCTTTTTGAATTAAAGGAAGGCAGCTCCGGACGCGATGATATCGCCACTTTAATGCGGGCTCTTCATACAATAAAAGGCTCATCGCGGATGTTTGAATTTAAAAATCTTGAATTAATTTCCCATGCGCTGGAGACTGTGTTTTTATCATTCAAGGAAGAGAGAATTTCATTTAACGATAAATCAATCCGCCTTCTGTTTGCGGGATTGAACGAAATAAGAACGGGTATTGAAAAAGTAAAATCAGGCGGTTCTGATGATGAAATAAGAGCCGGTGTTTTCAGCAAGGAATTGGCTTCTCTTTCATCGAACGAAGATTTTGAAATTCCCGCAAGTGATATTCCGGTTGAAGATAATGAGGCGCAAGATGAAGAAGGCGTTTCAAAAATAAACAGGCTTGAAGAAGCAAAATCGGGAAGCATAAGGATCTCTCTTGAAAGAATAAATGAAGTTATCCGCGAATTAGCTTCTTTACAGTCATTGGAAATTACGGCAAGAAATATCGCGAAAGATACGGAAGCGATAGACTCTTCATCAAGGCAGTTATCACGGCTTGCGGGTCTTGAGTTATCGTGGAACTCTCCCCTGCTTCGCGACCTCCGCGCGATGGAACTTATGATAAGCAAGCTCGGTTCCATGGTAAAAAATTACGCGCTTGATGTCGGAAACCACATAAGGGGAGCGTATGACAGCGTTGTGACTTTACGCATGCTTCCGCTTTCCACAGTGCTTGACGCGTATCCAAGATTTGTTTTTAATATCGCCTCGGAACTCGGGAAAAAAGTTGATATTCAAGTTTACGGTTCGGAAAATGAAATAGATAAAAACTTAATAGAATCGCTTTCTGAAATATTTCTTCATATGATTAGAAACGCGATCGATCATGGAATTGAAAAACCGGAGGAACGTGCCGCCGCGGGAAAAAATGAGACCGGGCTTCTTGTAATTAAATGCGTGCGTGAAAGCGGCAACATGAAAGTTACAATTACAGACGACGGAAAAGGAATTAACACAGAGGAAATACGAAAAAAAATAGTTGATACCGGTCTTGCGGCAAAAGAAAAAGCCGCCGTCTTAACTGATGATGAACTTATCAATTTTATTTTCCAGAGCGGCTTTTCCACTTCCGCAAAACTTACAAATGTTTCTGGAAGAGGCGTAGGGATGGATGCCGTTAAAAGTAATATCGAACGGATAAAGGGGAGCATTTCCATTCAGACAAAAGCCGGAGAAGGAACCTCATTTACTCTTTCAGTTCCGCTTTCGCTCGCGGCTCTTATGGGATTCCCTATCACTTCAGGCGATATGAAATTTATAATACCGGCTAATTTTGTGGACACTGTTATCAATATTGATCCAAAAGAAATAATCACTGTTGTTGACCGCCCAGGTATCAAGTACAACGGAAAAATGATCAAACTGTTTTATCTTCATCATATACTTAAGATACCGGTCAGCGAAAAGAAAAGCGCGAATCACTCAATCTTTGTGGTTATCGTTCAGTCATACGAAGAAACAGTCGGCATTGTCGTCGATAAAATCAACAGCATGAGACAGGTTATTTTAAAAAACCTGCCTCCCATAATGGAAAAAATGGCGGCGTTTTCAGGCGTTGTGTTAAGCGAAGATTACGAAATGATACCGGCTTTGCATATTCCCACGATTATAACTATGGCAAGGCGCACAAAAACAATTGATATGAAAAAACGCCATGTTGATTATGAACGCACCCGAAAATCAATACTTGTCACCGACGATTCCGCTCCAACGCGCGATGTTGAAAAAGATATTCTTGAAGCGGAGGGCTATAATGTCGATACCGCAAAAGACGGTTCCGAAGCGCTGGCGGCGGTGAAGAATTTTCATTACGATCTTATCTGTACGGATATTGAAATGCCGAACATGGACGGTTTCCAGCTTACCGAAAATATACGAAAGAACGATCAGCTAAAACACATCCCGATAATTATGATTTCGTCTAACAGTAAGGAAAAAGATCAGAATAAAGCCGCGAATCTGGGTGTTAACCGCTATATAATAAAAAGTTCGTTCAGTGATCACAATCTGGTGACCGTCGTTAAGGAATTGATCGGAGATGCGAATGGATAAAGAAAGAATACTCATTTTTGAAAATTCACAAATCTTTGCGGACTTGATGTCGGAAAACTTAATCGAAAAAGGTTATGAAGTTCAAATAGCAAAAAAAGGTTTTGAGGGAGTTAAACAAGTTTACGATTTTCTCCCTTCTCTTATTATTACCGATATTGAAATACCCCTTTACAGCGGTTATCAGATAATAAGATTTTTAAAATCGCGGCAGGCCGCAAAAAACATTCCAATAATTGTATTTACATCGATTGATGAAACAAAAGACAATTTCTGGATTGAACAGTCAGGCGCGGATATCCATATCAAAAAATCTCCTGAAAACATGGAAACGCTGGCTGACAATATTAGGAAACTTTTAAATGAGCGCCGCAGCGTCGATTTAGATTTAATTAAACTTGAAAGCGGCAAAATAACGGAAAACTCGCTTGTAGAAACCGTGAACGCTCTTTTGGATAACAAACTTTTCCAGACAACATTAGTTGCAATGATCGCTAAGCTGTCGGAAAAAGCGTCCTCGCTTGAAGAAACCGTACAGGGCGTGTTTTCGCTTTTAAATAAGGCATGCAGAAGCGATATCTGCACAATCATGATTAAAGACACCGATGAATGTCTTCTTGTGTATAACGCGAACAACGCGGGTTACACAAAAGAAATTGCAGACGATTTTAAAGCGGTAACAATTGCGGATTTCAACAAACGTTTTTCCGATTTTAAAGTAATGTCAAAAGAAGTAAAAGATTTTTATATAGAAGGCGGCAATAACAGTAAAATTGAATCATACATTCTGCTTCCGCTTGTGGAAAAAGGCGAAGAGTTCGCGACTGTTCATATCGGTACTTCACAAAACGATTATTTTTCGGGTCTTATCCCTGAAACTATAGAGGTCTTTTTATCGGCCGCGGCTCCCGTTATCGCAAACGCGCTGCGCCTGAAGCAGATGGATAATCTCCAGAAAAAAACAAGAGTCGCTTTCGCGCGTTATGTTCCTGTCGATGTAATGGATGAAATAATTAAAAAATCATCGGCTCCCGTAAGCCAGAGCGAAAACAGAACAGTTGCCATTTTATTTTCCGACATCAGAAGTTTTACAAAAATATCCGAAAACACGCCCGCACGAGAGCTTGTAAATTTCCTTAACGAATATTTTTCCATAATGGGAAATGAAATTATCGCGGAAGGCGGAAACATAGACAAGTTTATAGGAGATGCCATTATGGCGATCTTCGGCGCGCCGCGGACGCTGGAAAATGCTTCCATAAGCGCGATAAGAGCGGCGATCAGAATGATAAGATCCCTTACAACAGTTGATACATCGGAGATTACCCTTCCTGATTTCGGCTTCGGAGCGGGAATCGGCATAAACACGGGGGAATGTGTTGTAGGAAATATCGGTTTTCAAAACAAACTTGATTACACTGTGATAGGCGATACTGTCAATCTTGCGTCAAGGCTTGAGGGAGTTACAAAATATTATCATCAGTCTTTGATTGTTTCCGAATACACGTACAGCGCGGCAAAGGACGATTTTATTTTCCGCAAAGCCGACAGCGTTCGCGTAAAAGGAAAAGATCAGCCTGTCGGACTTTATACTGTTTACGAATACTATAGCGGCGAAGAAACAGAAGGAACGCCGAAAATACTTGTAATAAACCGCGAGGCGCTGGATCAATATAACAAGGGAATAAAACTCTACGGAATGAAAGAATGGAAAACAGCGGAGCAATATTTTAGAAAGGCGCTGACAATTTCAAAGCAGGAAGGAAAGGAAGACTATCTTTCTGAAATGTATCTTACCCGTATAGAAGAACTTCTAAAAAATCCTCCGCATGATGACTGGGAAGCCACCATTACAATGACTGATAAATAAATTATTTGGCAATCCTTAAAAAGGATCTATCATTGTGCCGATCCCTTCGTCTGTGAAAAGTTCTATCAATATAGCGTGAGGGATCCTGCCGTCTATGATATGTGTTTTATTAACGCCGCCGTCAAGTGCGAGAGCGCAGCAGTCGGCTTTTGGGATCATTCCTTTTGTAATAATTCCCTCTTCTTTAAGAGAGTCAAGCTGCGATCTTTGAACCGATTTTATCAGGGATTTTTCGTCATTTACATCGCGGAGAATGCCGCGGACATCGGTCATTAAAACTAATTTTTCGGCTCCGAGAGCGGCGGCTATCATGGCGGCGGCAGTGTCTGCATTAATGTTAAGCGATTTTCCCTCGTCTTCGTCTATTCCGTATGCCACAGATGATATGACAGGAATTATGCCTGAGTTTAAGTTTGAATTTAATATTGATGTGTCAACGCCTGTTATTTCGCCGACCATACCAAGATCATCATCGCCTTTCATGCGTCTGGCTTTTAGAAGGCCGCCGTCAATGCCGCATAGACCGATAGCGTCCCCGCCTGTTTTCTGGATGAGGGCAGTTATTTCTTTATTAACTTTTCCGCAAAGCACCATCTGCACTATGTCCATAGTTTCTTCGTCCGTATAACGCAGCCCTTTTATAAAGAGGCTTTCCTTGCCGGTCTTTTTTAACATAGTTTCGATTTCAGGGCCGCCGCCGTGAACCAGAACCGTCCGTATTCCGATACACGACATTAGAATAATATCTTCCATCACGGCTTTTTTTAACTCGTCGTTAAGCATGGCGTTTCCGCCGTATTTTACAACGATTGTTTTCCCCTGAAAGTGCTGGATGTAAGGCAAGGCTTGAACCAGAATACCCGCCCTGTCATTATTAGTTATTTTTGTTTTAACGTCACTCATGATCTGTAATCTCCGTTTATTTTAACATAGTCATAACTTAAATCGCATCCCCACGCGCATGCTTCTCCGTTTCCGTCTTTCAGATTGATGATAATCTCAATTTCTTCTTCAAGTAGAATTTTTTTCGCGTTTTCTTCGCTGAAAGGAACGCTCTCTCCGTTATCGCAGACTTTGATCTCCCCTGCTCCGCTTTTGAAACTCACGCTTACGCCTGCCGGATTAAAACCCGCCCCCGAATATCCCATGGCGCATAACACACGCCCCCAGTTGGCGTCCGCTCCGAAACAGGCGGCTTTTACAAGGCTTGATGATACTACAGATTTTGCGAGTATTTCCGCCGCATCTTCGCGGGAAGCGCCTTTTACTTTTACAGTAACAAGTTTTGTGGCTCCTTCGCCGTCACGCGCCATCATCCGCGCGAGAGCGGTACAGACATGTTCCAAAGCGTCTGTGAAAATATCATAATAATTAGATTCAGACAGCGTAATCTGCGCGTTTCCCGCTTCGCCGTTCGCCATTACTACAACCATGTCGTTTGTCGATGTATCTCCGTCAACAGTTATGCGGTTAAAAGAATTTTTTACCGCGCGGCGCAGCGAAAGATCAAGCGCGAGTGAATCAATAGCCGCGTCTGTCGTTATAAAAGAAAGCATTGTAGCCATGTTCGGGTGAATCATTCCCGATCCCTTTGTAATCGCTCCTATACGCACAGGTTTTCCGTCAATCTCTATTTCTACTGCGGTTTCCTTTTTTCTTAGATCCGTTGTCATGATCGCTTCAAGCGCGTCCGCGTTCCCGGACTCATCAGCGCGGAGGCTCGACTTTAACGCGTTAATATTTTTTTCAATTACTTCGATTGGAAGTTTAACTCCGATAACGCCTGTGGAAGCGACCGCCGTTTCCGACGGTGCGATTCCAAGAACGCCCGCTGCGAGATCCGCCATACGTCTGGCGGCTGTCATTCCGTCTTCACCCGTACACGCGTTTGCGTTACCCGAATTAGCGATGACCGCGCGTACTTTACCTTCTTTTACGTTTTCCGCGCTTACAACAACGCTTGCGGATTTAACGATATTTTTTGTAAACACCGCCGCCGCCGAGCATGGTTTATCGGAATAAATAAGAGCCAAATCTTTTTTTTGCGAACTCGGTTTAATCCCGCATCTGATGCCGCCCGCAAAAAACCCCTTAGCCGCGCAAACACCGCCTTTTAATTCTTTCATTACAATCTATCTCCTAATAACGGGGACTATCTCAAAACAATATCGGTATGGCTTGTAAACCTGCCGTCTCGTTAAAACCGAAAATTATATTCATGTTCTGTACCGCCTGTCCCGCGGCGCCTTTTACCATGTTGTCGATGGCTGTCGCGGCTATCAGTGTTGAGCCGTTTATGTCTAGGCTTACGCAGATGTCGCAGAAATTTGACTGGCGTACACGGTTCGCGGCGGCTGTTACGCCTTTGGGAAGCATTCGCACAAAAGGCTCATTTTTATAAAAACCTGCATACAGATTCAATATCTCTTCTGTTTTTATTTCCATCTCTTTTGACTGAGGCCTGTTTGAATTAACAGGCGTTACGCGCCATTCATCACGCAGCGGGATATAGATTGTGCTTAAAATGCCCCTGTTCATGGGAGCGAGATGCGGCGTGAAAATTATTTTCTGCGCTTGCCTCTCAGGATGTGAACTTTCGATAAACCGCGCTATGTTACGCGCAATTTCAGGCGAATGTCTGTGGGACGCGATCTTGTAAGGTGAAATTGAATCTGCACACTCGCTGTAATGAAAGGAACGCGACGGCTCCCTGCCGCCGCCTGAAATGCCCGATACCGCGTTCACGATAATTGTGCCGCCTTCCTGCGCTGCCGAACCTAACGCGGGTAAAATGCCTAATGTCGCCGCGGTGGGGTAACAGCCGGGATTGCCGATTATCACTTTTCCCTTCGCGGCGGCTTCTTTTATTTTCTGTCTGTTCATTTCGGGAAGGCCGTAAATCGATTTTTTATGCAATTCCGGGTACTTGTATTGTTTCCCGTACCATGCGCTGTACGTTTCCTCATCATCATCAAAACGAAAATCAGCGGACAAGTCGATAAAGTGAATGTCTTTTTCCATGCAGGCGGCGGCGTAAGGCTCTCCTACCGCGTGAGGGAGCGCGGAAAATACAACATCGGAAGATGAAATTACATCCTCGGCTTTTAAAAGCGGATATGAGACCCTGCTCAAAAAACCGGGATAGATGTCTTCTATCCTTTCGCCTTCAAAACTTACAGAGGATAAAACAAGTTTTTCTACTTCCGGGTGTCCCGAAAGAAGCCTAACCAATTCGGCGCCGGCATAACCTGTTGCGCCAATAACTCCGGCAATCATTGTATTATTATGCTTTATTTCCAATTGAACGGCTAGTAGTCAAGGCGGCAAGCGATTTATTAGCATAAATAATCACCGAATTTCGTAACTTTACAATCTTTAACGCCTTTACTAATAAGGATGATGGAGATATAATTAATATATGACTGGAAAACTTAACAAAATTGCGTTTTTATCCGCGCTTATAACCGCGCTTGTCTTTTCCGCCTGCGCTTCGACAGTGGTAATTCCCGAAGATCTTTCCTCGGAAGAAATAATTCAACGCGGGCAGGAAGCGATGGATAACAACCGCTACAATGCCGCCATGCAGTATTATCAGGCATTGTACGAAAGAAACCGCCGCAGCATTGATCTTGTCATTACCGCGGAATACCACATAGCGTATATTCACTATAAACAGAGAAATTACACACAGGCGCGCGCAGGGTTTAACGGCGTAATTGAACAATACAACATTCCGGACGAAGAACTTCTTCCGCAGCATTTCCGCCGCCTCTCGCAAATCGTCCTTCAAAGGATCGACGAAATCGAAGGCGTAAACAGGTAATAATAATCGTTACCGCTTATCTATATTCCGGCAGCCACATTTTATGAGCTTCTAAAAGTTCGTCCGTCATCGCGCAGATATCGTCAAGAGATAATTCCGCCGCTGTATGAGGCTCGAGCATTGCCGCGTGATAAATATGGTCACGCTTTTTTATGACGGCGGCTTCGATCGTAATTAAATGAACGTTGATATGCGTCATGTTCATGGCGGCAAGCTGAACAGGCAGTTTCCCGGCATGACACGCCCTTATACCGGATCCGTCCACAAGACAGGGAACCTCAACGCACGCTTCACGCGGAAGATTCTCGATACTGCCGCCTGTATTTAAAACATTTCCGCCTATTTTATAAGGATTTCCCGTAACGATTGATTCCATGATATAAGACGCGTATTCAGGCGATCTCTTATGTTCCAGAGTATCACAAGCGGCGAGTTTTTCGTACTCGGCCTTCCACCCGTCGATCTGAGCGATACAGCGGCGCGGATATTCATCAAGGGGGATGTTAAAATCTTCAATCAATTTAGGATATTTTGCTTTAATGTAAAAAGGATTGTACTCGGCGTTGTGCTCGCTTGATTCCGTACAGTAGTAACCCAGCTTATCAATATAATCATAGCGCACCATATCCCAGTGTTTATCCGATTTATTTTTTTCTTTTGCACGGCGGCGGATTTCGGGGTATAGGTCATCATTATTTTTACCGCGGATATCAAGGAGCCAGCCCATATGGTTGATACCTGCGATAAGCTCTCTCCTCCCCTCCAGTTTATCACTCATGCCGAGCGACTCAAGAAGATGCAGAGAACATACCTGCACACTGTGGCAAAGCCCGACAGTTTTTACGCCGGTGTATCTTTGCATGAAACCTGTCAGCATGGACATGGGATTTGTGTAATTTAAAAACCACGCGTCAGGACAAACCTTCTCTATTACACGCGCGAAATTCTCCATTACGGGTATCGTGCGAAGCGCTCTCATGATCCCGCCGATACCCAGAGTATCGCCTATTGTTTGACGCAGACCGTACTTTTTGGGAATCTCAAAATCGGCGATTGTCGCGGGATTGTACCCGCCGACCTGAACCGCGTTTACAACAAACGATGATCCTTTAAGCGCTTTCTCAAGATTTTCATTACCGGCATAACATATTATTTTCGCGCGGCTCCCCTTTCCTTTATTGATCGCGTTTAAAATCCTTTCGCTTTCCGTAAGCCTTTGCGGATTAACATCGAAAAGCGCAATTTCACAATCGCACAGCGCCTGTGACGACATGCAATCGCCTAGCACATTCCTTACAAATACTGTGCTGCCCGCGCCCAAAAAAGTAATTTTTAACATGGATGCCCCCTTTGTCATTATATCATGAAAATGTTTCAGCGTCTTTAATGATGATTTCACCCCTCTTGAACAAGATTTTATTCTTCCTCATACTTGAATTAACCATTAGGTTATTTATGGAAGAACTGCAATCTACAGAAATACTTGATCGCGAGATACTTGAAGACGCAAGAAAGAAGGCGCTGCGAATATTAAAAACCTGCGAAGAAACGATCAAAACCCAAAACGCCGATTGGGAAAAGAAAACGGCAAAGAACATTGACGAACTTAATATAAAATATGAAAAATTATCCAAAACAGAATCCGAAAGAGTGATGGCGCGTCTTCCTATCGATAAATTAAGGGTAAAAATCGAAAGAATAGAAAATATGTTAAGCGAAGCAGTTGATGAATGGTACAAAGGCATGGATCGATCTTCTGTATTAAAAATACTTTCCGTTGAATTAAAAAAAAGACTTTCACAATGCATTGAATTTAATTTATCTAATCAAATTGCCGCAAATATATCCGGGCTGACACAGGAAGAAGCAAAAAAAATATTAAAAGAAAATAATTTAAACTTATCATTTGTAACTTGTAACTTTTCACAACACGCCGCGCGTTTTCCGTCAATCATGCTGGAATCGAGCCTTGCTAAAATAACGGCTTCTATCGAAACTACAATCGAATCTATTCTTCTTGAAAGACGCATCGAGCTGACAGAAGCGCTTACAGGCCGCGAGTTTCTGGAGGGCATGTGATCGAAGGAAAAGTCCGCCGGATTTCAGGACCGATCATCCGCGCTTCAGGATTGGGCGCGGCAGGGCTTTTCGATCTTGTCGAAGTCGGCGAAAAACGCATTATAGGAGAAATTGTCCGTCTTGAAGGAGACGAAGCTGTCATACAAGTTTACGAAGACAACACAGGTTTAAAAACAGGAAGCCCCGCGTTTTCGACAGGCCGCCCTCTTTCCGCGCTTTTGGGTCCCGGTCTAATGGGAACGATCTACGACGGCATCCAGCGGCCTCTTGCTCTCCTTTACGATCAGGACGGCGCCTTCATGAAACCTGGCGGCAGGGGTAATCCCATTGATCCGCAGAAAAAATGGCATTTTGTTCCGAATCCAGCGTTAGCTGCAAGATTTGCCTCAGGCGGGAAAATTTCCGCGTCAGGCGGCCTTGTACTTGGATCGATAAAAGAAACGGAAAGCATCACTTGTAAAATTTCAATGCCGCCGGGCACTAAAGGCATTATTACATTTCTTGCAGGCGAAGGCGATTATACAATATTTGAAACCGCGGCTAAAACAGATCTTAGCGGAGAAATTGCTTTCGCGCAGTGGTGGCCGGTTAGACAAAGCCGCCCCATCGCATCCCGCCTTTCTCCTGATCAACCTTTGATCACAGGAGAGCGCGTTATCGACATTTTTTTTCCATTATCAAAAGGCGGAACCGCCGCGATCCCAGGCGGATTCGGAACAGGCAAAACAATGACACAGCACGCAATCGCCAAATGGTGCGACGCTGATGTTATCATTTATATAGGCTGCGGAGAACGCGGCAATGAGATGACCGATGTACTTTCAGAATTCCCCGAGCTTACAGACCCGCGCACAGGACGCAGCCTGATGGAAAGGACATTGCTAATCGCGAATACTTCCAATATGCCTGTAGCCGCGCGTGAGGTGTCAATTTACACAGGCGTTACACTGGCGGAGTTTTACCGCGATATGGGCTACCATGTGGCGATTATGGCGGACTCCACAAGCCGCTGGGCGGAAGCGTTACGCGAACTTTCCGGGCGCATGGAAGAGATGCCCGCCGAAGAAGGGTTTCCCGCCTATCTTCCGACCCGCCTTGCCGAGTTTTATGAAAGAGCCGGAAGAGTTAAAACGCTCAGCGGTGAAGAAGGTTCCGTTTCGATAATAGGAGCTGTCTCTCCGCCCGGCGGAGATTTTTCCGAGCCTGTCACGCAGCACACAAAAAGATTTATCCGCTGTTTCTGGGCGCTTGACAGGGATCTAGCGAATGCGAGGCACTACCCCGCGATTAGCTGGACTGACAGTTACTCAGAGTACGCCGATGAAGTCCAGCACTGGTGGGAACAGGTAAATCCTAACTGGACTCAGGTAAGAAAAAGAAGCCTTGATCTTTTAAAACAGGAACAAAGGTTAGCTGAAATTGTCCGCCTTATCGGTCCTGACGCTCTTCCCGATGAACAAAAATTGATCCTTCTTACCGCGCAGGTGATCAAGGACGGATTCTTGCAGCAGAATTCTTTTGACGAAGTTGACATGTACTGTATTCCCGATAAACAGGTTCATCTATTGCAATTGATAATTGAGTTTCATGAACGAGCGCGATCGTGCATTGAACTCGGCGCGCCGATGACAAAAATATCGTCAACAGGTTTAAAAGAAGGAATGTCGCGCCTGAAAAGCACAATCAAAAATGACGAGCTTGAAGGATTCAAGGAATTTGAAGATAGAATGAGAAAAGAGCTTGAAGAACTTGAACACGCGTACCGCCAGAGGAAAACATTATGAGAGGCATTGAATACAAAGGTCTTTCAAGAATCGAAGGCCCTGTTGTTATCACCTCACACTGCCGCAACGCGGGCTTTAACGAAATGGTCGCGGTCTACGATCGCGAGAACAACAAACGCCTCGGGCGAGTTCTTGACTTAAGTGAAGATTGGGCTGCCGTTCAAATCTTCGGCAACAGCACGGGACTTTCCGCGGATGATTCCAGAGTAGAGTTTCTTGACAAACCGATGGAACTTCGCGTCGGAACCGGGATGCTGGGACGCGTGTTTAACGGCCTCGGCGAGCCGATAGACGGCTACGGAAATATTTTTTCTTCTGTTACTTATGATATAAACGGCCTTCCGATAAACCCATACGCGCGTACATACCCGCGTGATTTTATTCAAACAGGAATTTCCTCGATAGACGGAATGAACACACTCATCCGCGGGCAGAAACTTCCGATATTTTCAGGTAACGGTCTTCCCCACAACCGCCTCGCCGCGCAGATTGTCCGTCAGGCGAAAATACTTTCGTTTAACGAAAACGAAACTGACTCCGGGCAGTTTGTAATCGTCTTCTGCGCGATGGGCGTAAAAAACGATGTCGCGCGTTTCTTTCTTGATGATTTTGAATACTCAGGCGTTTTAAGCAATGTAGTAGTATTTCTTTCACTAGCTGACTCGCCGTCCCTTGAACGCCTTGTAGCTCCAAGATGCGCCCTGACAGCCGCCGAGTACCTTGCCTACGAAAAAGACATGCACGTCCTTGTCGTGATGACCGACATGACCAATTATTGCGAAGCGCTGAGGGAAGTCTCATCGATCCGCGGCGAAGTGCCGAGCCGCAAAGGATATCCGGGTTATCTTTACTCAGACCTGGCGTCGTTATACGAAAGAGCGGGGAAAATTAAAAACTCCTCAGGCTCGATCACGCAGATACCGATTCTCTCCATGCCTAATGATGATATTAGCCATCCAATTCCCGATTTATCAGGTTACATCACAGAGGGGCAGATAGTTTTAGAGCGCGAACTTTTCCAAAAGGGGATTTATCCCCCTGTCGCGGGACTTCCGAGCCTTTCACGTCTAATGAAAGACGGCATAGGTCCCGGCATGACAAGGGAGGATCACAAGGACGTATCAAGCCAGCTTTTCGCCGCCTACGCGAAAGTAAAACAGATACGAAACCTCGCTTCGATTATAGGCGAAGAGGAACTATCCGCGGCAGACAAGCGTTATCTGAAATTCGGCGACAGATTCGAGCAGATTTTCCTGACTCAGGGAGAACGCGAAAACCGTGATATCGGCCGCACGCTTGATCTCGGCTGGAAGGTGCTGAAGGAAATCCCCGAAGAAGATCTTTTAAGAGTGAGAGAAGAGTTTATTGTTAAGTATATGAATGTTGTTTGAGGAATTTGCCGCGAATACCACTAACTTCACAAACGGAAGAATTTTGCCGCTAACCACACTAACCTCGCGAACTTGTTGTTTGGTATATTTCTAGAATTTCACACAGAGGCGCGGAGTTCGCGGAGGACACGGAGAATTTTTTTTGCCGCTAACCATACTAACCTCGCGAACTTTTTGTTTGGTATATTTGATATATGCTTTATAGATTTTCTTGATATAAAAAGATGTTAGATTATAAAGGAAGTAATGATATGCGCGTTTTATGCGCGTCAATTGTAATTGAATACTGTAGTGCTTGCATAATATCATCTTTTTCAAGATAGGGGTAATCAAAGAGCAGTTCTTCAAGGAGATTCAAGTTTATGTAAAATAAATGATCATCTTTTTTAGCCACTAACCACGCGAACGGAAGAATTTTGCCACGAACCACACTAACCTCGCGAACTTTTTGTTTGAAATATTTCTAGAATTTCACACAGAGGCGCGGAGTTCGCGGAGGACACGGAGAATTTTTTAGCCGCGATCTGCGCAAACAAATTCGGTAGCAGCTACTCTCATGTTTACTAGTCCCGCATTATAGGCTGTACACCATTGCACCTAACGGCACTATAATATAGCGGTGCTTGATACTTTGTGTATCCAATTTATTAAGATAATTTTTCAAAATAATTAACGGAATATAAACCAGAAAAATGTTTATCTTGTGACCATAAAGTACAGTTATATTTCACATTGGTTGCGTAGATAATACTGTCAGCCATTGGTAATTTATATTTTATACCTATTGCAGCAGCGGATAATGATAATTCTTCTGTTAAATCTATTACTTTTCCCTGTTTCATATGCCCAATTGCCAGAAGAGCATCATCTTCATTTCTTTCAAGTAATAATTTCTTAAATACTTCATAAAGTGTAATTGTAGGTACTATCAATTCATTAATATTTTCAATTATGTCGGAAACAATATCTCCTGCTTTTGTGCCGGCGAAATATTCCAGCCAGAATGATGAATCAATAATATTCATATTCTGTCATCTTCCCGTATAATATTTGTATCAATTCCTTTAAATATACCTTTTAATTTTTTAATTGGTTTTAATGGGATTAGTTCAATTCTATTATTATATGAAATAAATTCAAAAGTATCTCCGGCTTCTATGCCGTATATTTCACTTATATTATTAGGAAAATTCAATTGGTTATTACTTGATAATGTAATTGTATTCATAAAACCTCCTTAATTATAATCTGTCTGTGTAATAGTCATGGGTAAAAAATAACATAAAATTGAGAAATAAACAAGGTATGCTTCATATGGAGTGGTGAGGAATAAAGACTTAAGATTTTTACCGCGAACCACACTAACTTCACGAACAAATTCGATAGCAGCTGCCATTTTTTGTTTACTTTTAGCAGTTTTACGCGGATGCTGCTATACGTTCCCGAACAAGTTCGCCGATAATTTGAGACGGCATTTTGTTACTTGAAATGGAACAACTGATTATATATTCGACTGATACTTTATCAAGAACATCAAGTAGTTCCCGTTGACGGGTGAAATAACCGCCTTTTTTCGACGGATCAATTTTTGGAGGGTTTTTTGTATAATATTCGTCCCAATAATCGGCTTCTTCATCTGTCATTCTTGCCATAATAATTCAATGGTAATATCCATACTATTTATGTTATTCTATTCACTTTGAATAAACAAGTGGAAATATTGCGGCAGCTACCAATTTTCAAGAATTTCACACAGAGGCGCAGAGTTCGCGGGGGACACGGAGATTTTTTTTGCCGCGAACCACACTAATCACACGAACAAATTCGGTAGCAGCTACCAATTTTCCACCGCTTCATCTACCATCAAAATGGTAGCAGCTACCACTTTTTCACCGTTTCTTCTGCCATCAAAATGGTAGCAGCTACCACTTTTTCACCGCTTCTTATGCCATCAAAACGGTAGCAGCTACCACTTCTTCGCCGCTTCTTATGCCATCAAAAAGGTAGCAGCTACCACTTCTTCACCGCTTCACCTGCCATCAAAAAAGGTAGCAGCTACCACTTAAAACCAAACTAGGGGCGGACGACACGGAAGCCGCCATAGCTGTTCCGGTAAGCTGGAGTGTAGCTGCTCCGGTACGCGGAACGGACGCCTGCGGCTGAATGGCTCCAGCTGCCGCCGCGTAACACACGGTCAGACCCCGAGGACGCGCCGTCAGGGTCATTCTGCGCCCGGCTCGGGTAGCCTCCGTACCAGTCCCAGCACCACTCCCATACATTACCGTGCATGTCATATAATCCCCACGCGTTAGGCGCATAGCTTCCCACAGCGCTTGTTCTGTTTAATGTGTTGTTAAAATTAGCTTGACTTGTTGTAATATTACTTCCAGTACTGTACGCCGTTGTCGTCCCGGCGCGGCATGCGTATTCCCATTCTGCTTCTGTCGGCAGCCTGTACCCGTTAGCATTTCTGTTCCATGCCACTGTTCTGTTATCTCCGCTTCCTGTTATCGTATACGCGGGCGTTAATCCTTCTCTTGTGCTTCGGCGGTTGCAGTATTCTACAGCCTCAAACCAGCTTACATAGTATATGGGGTATTCATCTCCCTCTCCCCGCATCTCTGATGACGCGCTTACTCTGTCCCTTTGCTGCCTTACCGTAGTCCCCATTACTTCAAACCATTCCCTTTGCGTTACAAGGTATTGGCTCATTGTAAATGCGCTTACTGTTACCTGATGCTGCGGTGTTTCCCTGTCCGCGTCTCTTCCTGTTTCGCTCGCGGGGGATCCCCTTGTGTAGGTTCCTCCCTGTATTCTTACAAACCCGGCCGGTACCGCTGCTGACGCAGCCGCCGCGCTTGTCCCCGTCAATGTCCTTGCAAGTGTCTGCATCTTGCTTAAGCCGTCCGATATTTCCCTGTACTCTTCGTCTCCTCCGATCAATAACGCTCCCGATTCCACATTCAATATCTGCGCTAAAAATAAATTCATATTGCCGAGAGATGTTATATTTCCCGCAAGCACAAACTGGGCGTTAGTTGCAATGCCGATGCGCCTTATCGTGTTTGGGTCTGTAGTGCCTGTCCTTTGTATTTCATGTTCGTCGAATACCCTTTGTATCGTGCTTGTCCGCGGAAGCACCGCGTAACGCCCAGAGTTCGCTATATCTATCGACAATATATGCGTCAGCACTTCCGCGTCCCTTTCGTTTATCCCGCTAGTCATCCTGTTAAACGGAACTATCGCTAGCTTGGGGAGGCGCGATGTGTTCTGCCTTGAAGCCGCTACGATCTTTTGCACCATATCGGGAAGGTACGCGCGTATTTCAGAAATTTCCGTGTAGTCCTTATAATCCCCCGCGATCTGCTGGAGGCTTTCTACATGGATGATCGAAATAAAAACAAGGCGGCTCCTCCCCAGCTGCTGGACGTGCCCCGCCACGACGTACTCGGCGTTCATCTGCCTTCCAAGCTGGGCGATAGTATCAGAATCCGTCAATCCCGAACGCTGGAACTCTTGTTCCCTCATTATCGCATCAACGTTGCTTGTGCGCGGCACTACGGTAAACGCGCTTTGAAGCCCGTTCTGGTTGCCCAGGAGCATAGCGATAGTTTCGCCGTCATTGCCTGCGGTTCCTGTAAACGGCAGCACCGCCAATCTTGGTCTCGCTGTCTGTGCGGAAACCGCCGCAGCCATTGCAAGAAAAATAATCAGAATAAATGCGCATCTTTTCATTTGAGAGTCTCCTTGTTTGTTAACTGGTTTGAGATAGGTATTAACAGGTAAAAATTATTAGAATATCTTAATATCGGACATTTTTTCTTAAAATCGGGGGGGGGGGGGGGGGGGCAGACTGTGTCAAAAGCATAAACCAACAACAAACGTTATGCGCAAATGGCAATTGAAAAGAAAAGAGACATCTAGTAAAATGGATTAATAATTT